>Ga0116153_10003254_pt1 | contig 11629 bp, 13 predicted proteins | sample AD_UKC028_MetaG_FD_89896 | JGI IMG/M metagenome (GOLD analysis project Ga0116153, IMG submission 89896) | Active sludge microbial communities of municipal wastewater-treating anaerobic digesters from USA - AD_UKC028_MetaG | ecosystem: Engineered > Bioreactor > Anaerobic > Digestate | place: USA... | reverse complement strand
TGCTACAGCCATAGCCCAGCATCCGGTTATGGAATATTCGTACAAAGATGAAGTGATTCGTGTTCTGCAGTCCAGGGGGTGGTATGTGGATGAAAAGTATATCGGCAAACCGGTAGCTCATAAGCTCAAACAATTCTACTGGGACCTGGCCTTGAAGGGACAGAAGTACCTTTTCCCCACCTTCAACCGATACAATTGTGAATATCTGATCCTAAGCATGGAGCAGGCCGGAATTGTTTATGGCCGGAATGGTTTTGAAAAAGATAAATCCAAAGAACGGGATTCGGAATATCCCCAGGAAGAAGCAACGCATATTTCAGATGCGGCGGATACTTTGTTTATTGGAAGTATTTTCAATCCTTGTGACTCGTTAAATAATTTTAATTATCATACTATGTTTGGAAATTATTAACCAATACATATAAATAACAAATATTTATCATTTCAGCTTATAATAAACTAAATTTGTGTTATCAATTTCATTTCATTTGTTTTTACACTTATAACTTTCATTATAATCAATTGTAAATCTAAAAATTCTTCTTATCCACGGAGTAAAAAGAATATCTACTATTTTAGTTATCAAAATCTTACAATTTTAAGTATGAAAAAACAAGAATTCATTCTTGCGGTCTTAAGTACAAAGTCCGATCATAAATATTCTCCTGTCCAAGTTCAAAAGTTATTCTTTTTAATCGATCGACTTCTTGCTCCTAAATTAGATCAGGTATTCTTTAATTTTCAACCATATCATTATGGTCCTTTCGATTCAACTTTATATAAAGAATTGGAAGACCTCTTTTTTAATGATTTCCTTAAAATTTATAGAACCTCATATAATGGATATCGTATTTATACCCTTACTGATAAAGGAATACAGAAAGGTAGTGAGTGTTTAAAAGAGCTTAAAAAAGATATTCAATCTGATATTGCTGACCTAAATAATTTTGTGACTAGCCTCAGCTTTACAGAATTATTATCTGTGATTTATAAAGAATATCCAGATATGAAAGCTAATAGCATTTTTAATTGTTAAATTTTTGTCATGACTATAGTAATAGGAGTAATTTGTAAAGAAGGAGTCGTTATCGGATCAGATAGCTCAGCTACTTTTATTGCTGGTGCTGGTAATCTTAATATTCATACTGTTGAACAGAAAATAAAAAAAGTAACAGTTATCGATAATAATAAAGTTATGTGCGGCTCTGGTGAGGTAGCTTTATCACAACGTTTTGAGCAAATAATAAGTCGCTATTGGCTTAATTCTGATTTAACTAATAAATCTGACATAGATATAACTGTTGATTTATACCAATCAACTTCGAGAGATTTTCAATTAACAAATTCTAATTTTAATCAATTTTGTGCCTGTTTAGCCTTCTTTCATAATGATAGTTTTTCATTATGCGAATTTCCTTTAAAGACATTCTTGCCTGAATTGAAATCTGAAAGTCTATGGTATGTTTCGATGGGTAGTGGTCAAATTATTACCGATCCATTTTTGGGTTTTGTGAGAAAAATATTTTGGAATGATAAACAGCCATGTCTGAATGATGGGATTTTTGGTACTATTTGGGCATTAAATCATGCAATTGAAGTTAATCCGGGAGGGATTGGGGCCCCTGTTCAAATAGGAATTTTAGATAACAATACAAAATCTGCCAGATTATTATCAGATAGTGAGTTAGAGGAACATATCGAGTGTGTATCTGATTTTGAAAATCATATAAGACGATATAGAAGAGAAATATTTAGTACTCCGACAAAGGAAATTCCTAAAGTTACTTGATATTTAATAAGTGAATGGAGTTTGGGATATTGAAGATATATCAAAATAAGGAGGATATATTATGAGTGGTTGGAAAGATGAAATTAGCGACGAATTAAACAAATGGGGAGATGCAGTAAAAGATGCATTTGGAAGTTCTACAAAATCATCTGGTGGGAGATGGTTATGTTGCAGTTGTGATGATTATAATAGTGATGATGTAGATCAATGTCCTTGTGGTCATCGTCGTTGTGGAAATTGTGAATCAATTGAGAACAATTGATTAAATCTGGCCTTGTTCTAATGAAATATCAAACTGCGAATTCGCAGTTTGATGCGATCTGCTATTATTCTTTACAAAAGGGATCTCCTAATTCGGAATTTCTGACCAATAACTTTGACAACACGGCCGAAGAGGTTGCCTGCCTTTATAAAAAGCGCTGGGGCATTGAGTTGTCGTTCAAAAAGATGAAACAGAATTTTCAGTTGCATTATTTTTATGGAGAGAACGTTAACGCGATCTATACTCAAGTATGGTGTACGCTAATTACGCAGCTTTTGCTGACAGTGATTCAAAAAATATCCCTGGCCCAAAAAGCATTTTCAGTGGTGGCAGAAATGGTTAGAATCCATTTGATCAGCATGCTGGACGTGTTTGAACTTCTGAAATGCACAGCAAAAGGATATAATAAAAAACTAGAATTGCCTCCGGGAGGTCAATTATTGTTCAATCTTGAGAGGGTATGTTTTGAAAATTAAAAACCTCACACTGACAATCAGTATGTTTTGTTGATAAATTGACGAATTTTAATTTTAGTCGGTTAATAGTGATTTCTAATTTTCTTAGTATATGTGTATTCCAAAGGAAATTGATACTTTGAAAAATGATCTTTTATGGGCATATTATGATCTTGAAGAATATAAAAATATTTATTGTAAAGATCAAAATGACCTTGATATTCTTAATGAAACAGCTCTTAATTTTTTTGTGAAGCTTAAAGAATACTTATGGGAAAGAATAATTTTAGCAATTTCAAGGTTTATTGATTCTTCGATTCAACACGGTTTCTACAATCTTTCTCTTGATTCACTTAAAGATATAGCGAAGGCAGCTGACTTACCTTTTTTTGATGATTTAGTTAGCCAAATTAATTCCATTCAAAATCTTGTAATACCTTTTAAGACATACCGTTCAAAACTAATTGCCCATAGAGATTTAAAGTATGCCACTAGCGATGATTTAAAACCTGAAACAATTTATATTGAACAGGTCGAAGAAATTTTTTCAAAAATTGGAACTTGCATTAATTATTTTTATGAATACTTCGAGCATTCAAGTTGGCATTTTCAGGATTCTGCAAAAATTAGAGGAGCTCAATCATTATTTTACTTTCTAAGGCAAGGAGCAATTTATGTCGATATGAAGCTTCGGAGAAATGATTATTCACTTGATCTTAAAGAAGAAAAAGAAAGTAAGTATTACAATAATAGTCTTACTTCCTCGTAGTAATATTCTTCTTTTCACATACCAGCAATTGAATAAGAATTCCTTATGCTAAATATTAGTAATTTTAGCATGATCAATCTCATGTTATTATGATCTCCAAAGAAGATGCATTCATTAAAATCTCCGCACTTATTAACCGCTTTGAGGATCAATACGAATCTTACAAAAAATCGGAATATAACGAAACGCAAACCAGGCGTGATTTTATTGATCCGTTTTTCAAAGCATTAGGATGGGATATTGATAACGAACAAGGCGCTTCTGAAGCATATCGGGAAGTTATTCATGAAGACAAACTAAAGGTCGCTGGTGTTACTAAGGCTCCCGATTATTCTTTTCGCTTATCCGGAGGAAAACGTCTTTTCTTTGTTGAAGCCAAACGTCCCTCTGTCTCGGTAAAGGAAGACTCAAATCCTGCTTACCAAGTTCGTAGATATGGATGGAGTGCTAAACATCCCATTAGTATTATTACTGATTTTGAAGAATTTTCAATCTATGATTGTTCCATAAAGCCCGATCCTAAAGATAAAGCTTCTGTTGCCCGAATCCGCTATATGACTTTCCGGGATTATATCAAAGAGTTCGATTTCATATGGGAGACGTTCAGCAAAGAGCATGTAATAAAAGGGAGTTTCGATAAGTTTATTAAGGATTCGGAACTTAAAAAAGGAACTACAACGGTTGATAAAGAATTTTTAAAATCCCTTGATAACTGGCGTACATATCTTGCAACAAGTATCAGCTGGAATAATAAATATCTCAATGAAGATGAAATAAATTTTGCTGTACAGCAGACAATTGACCGGCTGATCTTTCTTCGCATTGCAGAAGACCGTGGCATAGAGCCTTACGGAAACCTGAAATATGCCATCCGACAGGGTGATTATTACCAACACTTATTTGAACAGTTCCGGAAAGCCGATGAAAAATATAATTCCGGTCTGTTTGATATGATAAAGGATCGTATCACTGAATATTTAAAGATTGATAACAAGATCATCAGAACCATCATAAATGAATTATATTATCCGGAATGTCCGTATGAATTTTCCGTTCTTTCTGTTGAGATCCTTGGTAGTGCCTATGAACAATTCCTGGGCAAAGTGATCCGGATCACTCCTGCACATCATGCAAAAATCGAGGAAAAACCAGAAGTTAGAAAGGCTGGTGGGATTTATTACACCCCACAGTACATTGTCGATTATATCGTTAAGAATACGGTTGGGAAATTCATTGAAGGGAAGATACCAGCTGAGATTAGTAAATTGAAAATCGTGGACCCTGCTTGTGGCAGTGGTTCATTCCTAATTGGTGCCTATCAGTATCTGCTTGCTTATCACTTGAATTATTATTCGGCAAATGGCAAGCCATCCAAAAGCCGAAAGAATAATCCTCTTACTCCCGATGGACATCTATCTACGTCAGAAAAAAAACGAATTCTGCTAAACAATATCTATGGTGTTGATATTGATGTAAATGCTGTAGAAGTCACCAAATTAAGTTTATTACTCAAATGCTTGGAAGGGGAAACTGAGGCTTCTATTCATCAACAATTTAAACTCTGGAACGAAAGGATACTGCCAACGCTTGATGATAATATCAAAGACGGAAATAGTTTAATTGATACGGATTTCTATTCTTCTGAATTAGATTTTGGCATTGAAGAAAAGATTAAGCCTTTTAACTGGATAAATGCTTTTCCTGGAATTTTTAAGCAAGGTGGATTTGATGTAGTAATTGGTAATCCACCTTACGTAGGAAGAAGTACTTCGTTTGATGAATTAGAAAAGGAATATATTAAAAAGAAATTTGTAACATCAGAAGGTAAGTATGAATTATACCAGTTGTTCATTGAAAAGAGTACAATAATTTCAAAATCAGTAAATGCATTTATTTCATTTATTACTCCTCAAACCTGGTTGTCAATAATACAGGCAATCAAAATAAGAAAACATCTTTTAGAGAATTTTGATTTAGATGAAATTGTGTTTTTAGGTAAAAATGTTTTTCCTGCTTCGGTGGATACAATAATATTTCTTGTAAAAACAGGTGAATCTTCCAAAATCATAAATTTCATTGATGGTAAATCACTTTTAGATCAAGAAGTAAAACCATGCAAGAAAATTAGTATTGATAATATATCTCGGAATGATTTTATAATTCCTTTTACTCAGGATGTTAGATCATCTAAGGTACTTAAAATGATACATAATGATACATTGTCAATGGAAATCATTGGACATTGGAGTGATGGTGTTAAAGTCGTTGGGAAAGCAAAGGCATTTGCTTTTCAATTTGAAAAAGTGGACGAATCATTTTTCCCAATGTATTCTGGCTGCGATATAAAAAGGTATCATTTACATTGGAATGGTTTATACTGTTGCCGTGACAAGAATAAAATACTCAAGCATAATGCAACAGACATTAGATTAAGAGATGAATCAGTATTTAATCCTATTAAAATATTAGTGCGAAAAACTGGAAATGAAATAATTGCAAGTATCGACTATAATAAATACTATCATGAGCAAAGTTTATTTAGTTTTTCATTGACTGATGATTCCATAGATATTAGATTTATCCTAGGAATATTAAATTCTAAAGTTGGGGACTTTTTAATGAGGAATAATTCCTTTTCAAAAAAAGATACATTTCCCCAAATTCGCTTACATTGGTTAAAGGAATTTCCAATAAAGAAAATAGATATAAATATTGATTTCCATCAATCAATTCATGACGAAATTGTCAAACTCGTGGATCATTTACTCAAGTTAAATGAAATAAAAGAGGAGATAAAACTACAGACACAAATTAACCAGCTACAATCAAAAATTGATTATTATCTGAGCAGGATAAATGAACTTGTTTACAAGATATATGGGCTATCTGAAGAAGAAATTAAGATTATCGAGGAAAATGATGATCAATAATAGTATAAAACTGGGGGTATTTGTATTTTCATAAGTTACATATTTCACGCAGCTTCTCCGCCCGTAATTACCAAAATCTTTCAGGGCGGCGCGGGGCATAGCTTGATAAAAAAGGACTTGCAGTCCTTTTAATCCCGCGGAAGCGGCTAAATTCGAGGAATTTAGCCGCTTGTTTTTTAGAATTCCGGATCCGAAATCCCGCCGACTTCTTTTTCTATGTAGAAAACGAAGCAAAAAGAGCCTTTACCCTGGATTTCTTCCTGTTGCTATACGCTGATTATCCGCTTATTATAAATATCCATTGGTAATTTCCACCCATCAGGTTTTCCCTTGTTGCATTCCCGATGCCATATTCTTCGCTGCTTGTTACTCATAAAATCCCGCAAAGTTACTTCGCAGTATAAAATTTCGTCAAGGATAACATGCACCGGATCCTGGTTCTTCGTTTTCCGGCTTTGTTACCCGTCGGGTCTGTTCATTTTCTCATGACTTCGAAATCTGACCCATCTCCTTGACCTAATGTTATCCTGCTTGTGATTGTTCCAGCTGAATTTTTTTTTAAACCAGCAGCTCTCACCGGCTGCACAAAACGTTTAGCCATGAACACACAACCCTTATTCAAAACTTTTGTGCGCGAGCTTCGCATGAACTACGGAGTAGTCTCCTACACCGAGTGCAACAAGGTTTCCTCCAGCCTGGATGCCAGCAACATCCTGCGTGATGTCTGGGGCTCCGACCTCTCGCACCGTGAAGCCTTTTACATTCTCTGCCTGAACCGGGCCAACAAGGTCATCGGATACGCCCTGATCTCCCTGGGTGGCGTTTCTGGAACAGTGGCAGATCCTAAAGTGATCTTCTCCACAGCTCTCCTGGCCAATGCCAGTTCGATCATCCTGGCACATAACCACCCATCCGGAAACACCGAACCCTCTGCCGCTGATCAAGCCCTGACCAAAAAGCTAATCCAGGCAGGTAGTTTCCTGGATATCCAGGTGCTGGATCACTTGATCATCACTCCGGATACCTACCTGTCCTTCGCGGATGAAAACCTGATGTCCTGAAAAAGCGGAGCCGAAAGGCTCCCTTTTTTTATTCGCACTTTGTCTGATTTTTTTGTAACTTTAAAGCGTTGAGTTGAATTTCCAAATTATCGATAAATTCTTTTTTAATTCAGTCTCGCATTTGTTGAATAAATGATGATGGTAGATTTTTCGGAATGGATTTTATCGGTGTATTAATTGCATTTACACCCCGATATTTGGGTGTGTATATTCAATTGTGGCACTGATAAATTGGAAATAAATGCAATGAATATACACAAACGTTAGCGGTTATTAATATTTGAGAACTGATGAATCCTTTATGTAAACAAATATTATTTCTGGCACTTGGACTTTTAATGAAAGGTTCATTAATTGGCCAAAATAATCAATGCAACTCACTAAGTTTTACAATTACTGAAAGAATTCTGCCTGGAGGAACCCAATATGAATATGAATATTGGAATGGTCAATTAAGTGTTTATGAAGTTCCTCAAGTCTCAATTATCGTCTACGATAATAATTTAAGAGAGCCAAGTCCAGAAAAGAGAAAATATAAAATAAAATTAAAAAACTCACAAATTTTATCTGTTGATTCAATTGTAAAAAGTATTAATCCAATGAATTTAGATTCAATTTACTCGACAGCTACTATTGACGGGATGAATTGGACTCTTCAATTTAAGTTAGAAGGAAGAACAAAAAAAATATTTTTAGATAATTATTATTTAGCTCAACTTGAACCATTACTGAAATACTTAAATGAACTTTTACCAAGGGATAAAAGGTTAATAACATTTGATTTTGTATCAAAAAACAGTGTCCAAAAAAATATTAACAACCGCTAACGAGCTTGCAGCCGAGCAATGCGGGCTGTTTCCGGAGGCTGGCATACACCAAACCTATAAACGATAAAGGAAAAGCAAATATATAACAAGTAAATCCCGCACTGCGGCTGCAAGCGGGGCGTTAGGCCTCATTTAAAATGAAAAGGATTCATACAATTGTTTTATTCTTAATTCTACCAAGTATTTCCTTAGCGCAATTTCAGGTCGGAATAAATTCAGGTTATATCTATTATTTTTTCACCGATCCGAATGATAATCCCCATTATATCTATGATTATAATTACACCCATAATGCATTCTCTTTAGCAGTCTCAATCAAACAACGATCTGAAAGCACCTTTAATCATAGTATTGGAATACAATATACTAATAGATCTTTTACAGTAAAATCAATATTGGGTGGACTTGCTTCTCATGGAAGAAAGGAATATCATTATAACATTGGTAATATTTTCATTCAGTTAAAGCCAGAATTTGTCTTTGGGTCCAATGTGAAATTCTTTTTTTATCCTGGTATTGGATTTGGAACACTGATTCACTCATCATTATATGGAACAACATATTGGTATAATATTATGGGGCAATCCCATTCTGACACAATAAACGGTTCAGCGAAAGAGTATTATCCAAATTTTGAAATGACGGTTCTTGTCGGTTTTGGAATTGAAGTTCCTTTTAATAATATATTACGCTTGGCTATTGATAATAATCTTAGCATGAATGTCCTTCCAATTGCTGATGCATGGGGAGAAGAAAATATCAAAATGTTTGATATAAACTTAGCAGTTGGTTTGGCATATACTTTTAATCGAAAAAATTCAAAATCTGTAAATATTAAAGATTAAAACGAGGCCTAACGAACGCGCAGCGCCCAGCCCGAGGTTACTTTTCAAGTTGCCCCATGTGGGCGGGTGCTCTTTGAAATACTAACTTGACTATTAGCACATTAAGCGCCGCACCCGCCCGTATGGAGCAATTATAACCCGGGCCAGGGCGCTGCGCACAATGTTATAAGCCATGCAAATAATTAAGGAACTATGAAACAGATTTTAACAATTTTAAGCTTTCTTTTTTCTGTTATTGTTTTCTCACAAACAGGGGAGAAAAATTTCATTGATCAAAATTACATCGAAGTAACCGGTACAGCTGAAATGGAAGTGATTCCTGATCAGATTTATTTGAAAATAATTATAAATGAAAGTGATTTAAAAGGTAAAGTCACTCTTGATGATCAAGAAAAATCGATGATTAAGACACTAGATACTTTGGGTATTGATATTCAAAATGATCTAGCTATGATCGATCTTGCAAGCAATTTCAAATATTACTTTATCAAGGAAAATAAAATTTATCAATCCAAAGAATATGAACTCCAAGTTAAAGATGCTTCAACTGCGGGAAAAGTAATGCAAAAATTGGCAGGGCTCGGTATTTCAAATATCTCTATTTCTAGGGTTGATCATTCGAAGATTAAAGATTTCAAGAAACAAGTCAAAATTGAAGCAATGAAAATTGCTAAAGAAAAAGCAAATGAATTAGTGTCAGCAGTCGGCCAAACATTAGGCAGAACAATTTACATTCAAGAATTGGATAATCTGCAAGTAATAAATAAGTTGTCCGGTCGAGTAAGTGCAGCGAATATTACTATTCGGGGCAGCAGAAGTGATTCAGAGGAATTGATTCTACCTGAAATAGAGTTTGAGAAAATCAAACTGCAATATTCTATCCTTACAAGATTTGAAATCAAGTAATGAATTTTGCACGGCTTATAACGAACGCGCAGCGCTCAGCCCGGGGTTACTTTACAAGTTGCCCCATGTGGGTGGGTGCTATTTGAAATACGAATACAAAATCTTAATCCGTTGAGTGCCGCACCCGCCCACATGGGGCAATCATAATCCGGGCCGGGGCGCTGCGCACAACGTTACCGGTTATTTATTTGAATTACAAATATCTAAGGAGTGAAAAATATTTGTTTGATAATTTTGATTCTATTATTTGTAACGTCAATAACTACTAAGCTTTTTGGACAAAATTGTACGATAATAAATAAGACTATATTATTTGCAAAAGGAGAAATTTCAATATTGCCAGACTCAATAATAATATTTGAAAATGAATCGGACTTAGACCAACATGAAAATTACTCAGTAATAGAAAAAGAAAAAGGAAATCATTTCAAGATTACTTATTGGATAATGGAACTTGGTGGAATCGTTGATCCCACCTTTTACAGAAAGGATTTGGTTATTAAACAAGTCGGAGAAGTAATAAAAATGAAATTTGGCTCATTGACTGCTAGTTATGAATGTCAAAAACAGCTTGATAATAAAAAAGGAATAGTAATTTTAGTAAAGATAAACAACCGGTAACATGCCGCTATGCCCCATGCTATAAATAAAAGGACCGCTTGCGCGATCCCTTTACCCAACGCACTGGGCATATCGGCAAAACGTTAACAATAGTTAATAAATGAAAAAGCTATTAATAATAATTGCTTTTATTTTAGGGCGTGAAACTGTCAGTGCTCAGATTGTGGGTATCGAATCGGGACCGACAATTTCAAAAATAAACTGGACTAATTCCATGATAAAACATACTACTTTCTATGAAAATGTTTATACAGGTTATTATGCTAACCTTGGAATTACATATTTACAAAAAAAATACATCGAGTTATCCTCTTATGTGGGTTATACAAACGCGGGAGGGAAAGGTTGGATAAGAAAAACAACAATAGATTATCCCGAAATTGTGGACACTGTTCAAACAAGAGCAGCTCTTGGATTGATTGATTTAGGAAGTGAAATAAGGGCAAAGTATTTAATAGGTAAATACTTTGTACCGTTCATACAGCTTGGTTTTGAACTTAATTATCTGGCTGCTATAAATGAGAGTCCTGTAAAGCTTCTAGGTCAATTTGAGGAATATGATCAACTAAATAAATTTTTATTTTATGCCAACTTTAGCGCAGGATTGTTTTATAATATCAATCACTTAAGAATAGGTCTTGATTATCAGTATAACCAAGCATTAAACAAAATGGTGGATGTCAGATCCCAATTGGGTATAACGACTGTTATTGGATTAAAATATTCAATGATAGGTATTTCTCTAGGTTATCGTATTTATTAACTATTGCAAACAATCGCGCAGCGCCCAGCCAAAAGGATAACCTTCATTTTCCAATATCCCCCAATTTTTTGTTCATCATTCAAAATTTCTACGCAAAGTTACTTCGCCGCCTAAAAATCGGTAAAGGATAACGCGTAGACGGTTTATATCCCGCATTCCTCTAACCGTCCTGGTTACCCGTTGGGTCTCGTCATTTTCTCATACTTCGAAAGCTGACCGATCTCCTTGACCTATTGTTAGTCGGGCTCGTGTGTGTTTTACAGCGTAAAATTTTTAATTGTTTCACTTTCAAAAATTTAAAGCCATGACACACATTGCCTTAACATCAGATCGCACGACAGATGCCACCACACTGTACAATCCTTATTATCTGTCATTCCAGACGTATGAAAAGCTCTGCG
>Ga0116153_10003251_pt1 | contig 11638 bp, 13 predicted proteins | sample AD_UKC028_MetaG_FD_89896 | JGI IMG/M metagenome (GOLD analysis project Ga0116153, IMG submission 89896) | Active sludge microbial communities of municipal wastewater-treating anaerobic digesters from USA - AD_UKC028_MetaG | ecosystem: Engineered > Bioreactor > Anaerobic > Digestate | place: USA... | reverse complement strand
GGTGATTCCGTAGCAGGGCAAGGTTTGGCGCGTTTTATTGTATGTACAGGCAAACATTTGGTTTTTAAGTGATTTATGGAAGCGACCGTAACCGCGATTGATGATCTTTGGTGGACGGCTACTAAGTTCAGCGATGTACTGAAGGTAGACCGCCGCGTCTGTCAGCAGGCGCTTGAGACCGCGCCGTACAAGATGATCGGCAAGCGGCAGGTCTGGCACGTCCGGGAAGGGTTCGAGGCGATCTACCGCCGCAAATACGGCCTGGACAACGGCGCCGATACCGTCAATCCCGCCAAGCTGCCGCCGAAAGACCGGCTGGATCACTTCAAAGCCGAGCGGGAGCGCCTCAAGCTGGCGCAAGAAGTGCGGGTCTTGTTGCCGGCCAATGAAGTCGAAACGACGTGGGGCGACGCCTGCAAGAGCATCGCGCAACACCTGGATACGCTCGCAGATCACCTGGAGCGAGACGCCGCGCTTCCGCCTGATGCGGTCATGCTGGTTCAGCGCGCGGTAGACCAGATGCGCGAACAAATGTATGAAAGCGTAGTGGCCCTAACCCGAAAGTCGGTGGACGATGAAACCGGAGTTCATCCACTTCCCGTATGACCGCCCTGGCCATTCTCGAATCGGTCGCTGAAATCCTGCGCCCGCCGCGCCGAATGCCGGTGGCGGAAGCGGCGGCGCGGTATTTGCAGATTCATCGGCCAGGCGGGGAAAGCGGCGCGTGGAATCCCGCGCTCGCGCCGTATATGGTCGAGCCGATGAACCGGCTGGCGGATCGTACTGTGGAAGCCGTGGTTTTTGTTGGTCCCGCCCGTACCGGGAAATCTGCTGCTCTCGTACTGGGCTGGATGGCCTATGCAGTGTGCTGCGATCCCGGCGACTTCCTGATCCTCAATACCTCGGAGGCGACCGCTCGGGATTTCAGCAAGGATGATGTGGCCCGCGCTCATCGCCATTCACCGGAGTTGAAAGCCCGGCTGTCCTCCTATGCCAGCGATGACAACGTGTTCGACAAGCAGTATCGGCATGGAATGCGCCTGCTGATCGGCTGGCCCTCGATCAATCAACTGTCCGGGCGCACCTTGCGCTATGTCGCCATTACCGACTATGACCGGATGACGGACAACATTGACGGCGAAGGCGACCCGTTCACCCTCGCCAGCAAGCGCGTTCAGACCTTCCTGAGTGGCGGGCGGGTCTGCATCGAATCGTCACCGGGCTGGGTGATTGACGATCCCAAATGGCAGTACCGCAATCCGCATGAAGGGCCGCCGTGCAAAGGCATTTTTGCGCTGTACAACCAAGGCGACCGCCGGCGCTGGTACTGGCCTTGTCCCGAATGCGGCGCCTATTTCACCGCCGCGCCCTCGCCCGATGCGCTGATCGAGGTGGACGGGGAAGCCCGGTTGATTTGCCCGCATTGCGGGGCCGCCATTGGCCGTGAGCGAAAAAAGGCAATGAATGCGGCGGGCGTCTGGCTGGCGGCTGGGCAAACCATCAGCGCGGAGGGTGTCATTCAAGGCGAGCCGCCAAACACGAAAATCGCCTCCTACTGGTTGACCGGCCCAGCCGCCGCTTATCAATCGTGGGATTCGTTATGGCGCAAGGTGCGCGCCGCGCAGAATGAGTTGGAAAAGACCGGCGCGGAAGACCGCTTGCAAGCCGTGCTGACCGGCGATTTCGGCATGGCGTACCGCCCGCGCCAGTTGCACGTGATTCGCGACCCGCGCGTAGTGCAGGAACGGGCGGAGGATGTCCAGAAACGGACCTTGCCGCCGGGCGTCTGCTTCCTGACGGCGGCGGTAGACGTGCAGAAGAATCGCTTTGTGGTGCAGGTCGTGGGCTGGGGCCAGGCGGGCGAACGCTGGTTGATTGACCGCTACAACCTGCGTTGGTCGCGGCGGCTGGGCGGCAACAACGAGCCGGAGCCGATTGATCCGGCCGGCCGGTTGGAAGACTGGGCGCTACTGATTGATCAAGTCATCCGCAAGCCGTATCCCTTCGTCTGGGATGAGACGCATGGGCTGGCCCCGCTGATGACGGCCGTGGATTCCGGCGGTAAAGCCGGCGTCACCGAGCGGGCGTATCTGTTCTGGCGGCAGGCCCGCCGTTCCGGCCATAGCCGCCGCCTGATGCTGGTCAAAGGCGCCTCGTCCAAAGACGGCCCACGCATTGCCAAGACCTACCCGGATGCCAGCAAGCGCCAGGACCGCAAGGCCAATGCGCGCGGCGAGATTCCGGTCTGGCTGCTGAATACCCTGGTGCTGAAAGACGCCTTGGCGGCGGATATGGAGCGTACCGATCCGGGGCCGGGCTATATCCACTGGCCATCCTGGCTGGGCGCGTGGTTTTTCGACGAGCTGACGGCCGAAGTGCGCACCGCAAAAGGCTGGGAGAATGCCGGCGGCGCGCGCAATGAAGCGATGGACCTGATGGTGTACAACCAGGCCGCCTGGTTGTGCCTGCAAGCCGAGCGGCTGGACTGGAACCATCCGCCCGCCTGGGCGGATCCAGCGCAGTCGGCGCTCCTGCTCCAGCGGGAGGATCCTGCCGCCGATCCTAAAACCGTACCGCCACCCCTCAAACCGAAGCCGTCGCGCCCCGCGAGCGGCGGATTCATCCACCGACCTGTTGGAGTTCCATGGATACGATAATTGATTTAGTTAATAAGCTAAATTCTTATAAAGAATTAAGCGATGATGATAAATCTGAAGCAGATGAACAAATATCAGATATTGCTGAAGATTTTTTAGGCATTAAATGTTTTCTTTCAAAAGAAGCTGAGCGTAAAGCAAAGAATAGAGCCAGGTATAAAATAAAAAAATATCCAATTATCAAAGAATTTGTTGATAACCAAATTAAAGAATGGAGAGATTCGTATAATGACTATTTGGGCGAATTGGATTTAATGAGAATTATGGAAGAATCCTTTGGACATGACTAGAATGAGTGATTTACAATGACTGAAATGAACCCCTGGCAGCACCCGACCGGCGCCGCGCCGAAAACCGTGACGCTGGTCTGTCTCGGCCCTTCCCGCAATACCTACATCGGCGGGCTGTTCGAGCACGATCTGTCCGAAGCGTGTATCGGCGCAGATGAAATCTGGACGCTCAACCGGGGGGCGAACGTCTTTCACCATGACCTGCTCTGGGTAATGGATCATATCCAGGGCGAAGCCGACAAACATCCGCGCTATGGCGCGTCGCTTTGGAAGCATGACAAACCGATCATCACCAGCGACACCCTGGACGGGTGGCCGGATCATGTGCATCCGTATCCGTTCAAAGCGGTCTGGAATTGGCTGATTGACAAGGTTAATCCCATGCACGGCGATTGGTTCCACAACTCGGTTGCCTACATCGTGGTTTATGCCGCGTTTATCGGCGTCCGGGAGCTGCGGGTTTTCGGCGCGGATTACGCGAACCATGTGAACGGTGTGGTGGAGGACGGTCATCCGTGCGTCGCGTACTGGGTGGGCAAGATGGAAGCGGCTGGGCTAATCGTGAAAGCGCCAGGAGATAGCCAGTTTCTCGGCATCAATCAGCGCGGCTGGATTTATGGGTATCGGCATGACCCGCGTACCATCCCCAGCAACCGCAAGCGGTTTCGCGATTTAGTCGGGTTGCCGCCGGAAGCGGACAGTGTGAGTTTGCGCAGCGGTGAACGGCAAGTAGCGCCGACCCTGGCCGGGATTCAGCCGGATCATGTACATCGCTATCAATGGGCGGCGCAGAAGGTCCAGGGCACGGTGTATGATCTGGGCTGTGGCGTGGGCTACGGACCGGCGGTGTTGGCGGATACTGAAGGGGTGGAACGCATCTTTGCAATCGACCGGTCGGAGGAGAGTCTGGCGTATGCTCAGCAGCATTATGCGCGGGAGACCATCCAACATGCAGTGGCCGATTTAAGCCGGCCCGGTCAGTTTGTCCATCCCGGCGATTGGGCGGTGGCGTTTGAACTGATTGAACACCTGGTAGACCCGCTGCCGCTGTTGCGGGATTTGCCGGTCAAGCGCCTGATGCTCAGCGTGCCGAATGAAGCCGCTGTTCCCTATTCCCCAGATACCGCGCCGCATCACCACCGCCACTATACGCGGCTGGAATTGGTCAACCTGTTGAATGCGGCGGGCTGGCGGCCGGTCTGCTGGCGCGGCCAAATGGATCGTGAAGGGCCAGTGCTGGATTATCGGGAGGATTGCCGGACTATTCTGGTCGAGGCGCAGCGATGCCCAGATTCATCCATTACGACGACCGCGATTGGCGATTGAGCGAATTAGCGCGGGCGTATCAGTTAGCGCCCGCCACGCTCTATCGCCGGATCGAGCGGTTTGGTGATTCCGCCAGCGGTCTGGTCCGGGCGTTGACGACCGGACTGGTCAGCCGGGAAGCGGCGGGCCGAATGGGCGCCGCGCGCAGTCCGTGGCGGTATCAGAGCCGGGTGAGCGAACCCAAATAATTCAGCACCGCCACCAATCCCTCTCGTCGCCCGCGCAAATGGAGGCGGGTGGCGCTAAATGGGCTTTGACTGCTGGCCGCCTGCAACAACGCCTCATCGCACTCGGCAATGGCGGCGGATAGATAAGACCGCAGTTCAGCATACGGATCGGCTTTATCAGGGAGTTCACTCTTCGCAATCGCGGGTTTCATGGATGATCCTCATGGTTGTATTGGCCAGATAGAATACCCTATAATTCGCCTTCCGCCATTCACCCATGAGTTTCCGATGACTGAAGATTCGTTAGACGATCTGATTGAAGTCAAAGCCCGGGTTGAGCAGGAAATCCGGCAGCGTGCGAAAGCAGAACTGGTTGCGCTGGAGTCACGCCGCGCGGCGTTGCTGGCGCTGTTGGAAGAGGATCCGGGAGTGCCGGCTAAGAATCCGGCGAAAGCGCCGGTCGTCTCTTTCCCGAAATACCGTGATCCGGCCACCGGCAAAACCTGGAGCGGCAAAGGCAAGCGCCCGCAGTGGTTTGATGCGGATCGCGCTGAGGATTTCCTGATCGCCCAGAATGATCTGCTTGCGGCCTAATAGAAGCCCATATCAAGACCCGCCCGCAAGGCGGGTTTTTTCGGAATGGCGTTTCAATCAGCGCCATTGCCGCCCGAATCGGCGTGAGTCGGAATACGGTTAAAAAGGTCAGGAAAGTTAAGCAGGATGAATGGAACTTGTGATATTTACGCTTGATCGCGGCGGCGCTTTACCTTGGGTGGATGATCGTCGGGGACTTCGATTACCCAGACACCGCGTTGTCCGCCTACCTTGACTGCGCCGGGTATCCGCCCTTCATTGAGCAGTTGCACTACCCGCATCCGTGTCACGCCTAGCCGGCGTGCCGCCTCTTTAGTATCAATCAACATAACCGTATCGCTTGCAATAGGGGTATTTCTTGCGATAGTATACGCAAATTCTTATTTGTTTGATTTTTGGCATGAGCGACGACGACAATCTTGATCTGGTGGCGCACAAGATGCGCGTTCACTTCAATAATCAGCAGGCTTCCTGGATCAAGGATACCTGTATCGCGTGCCGATTGGCGTACAACTTTGCTGTTGACCGGTTACGTCGCCCGCTGATGGATTATGAAGCGTGTCTGGAGGCCGCCGATCAGCCGGCGCGGTTTAGCAGCAGAATAGATGGGGTCTTACAGCCCGCCTCTTTGGATTTCAAAAAGATCAAGTTTCCCAGCGCCTTTGATGTCAGCAAGCAATGGACGATTGAACGGGACATCCTGCATCCATGGATCAAGGAGCGGGGTCTGAATCTGGATACCGTCGCCGGCGTCTTCAACAACAACTATAGCGCGGCGTTGAATCAGTGGAAGTTGTCTGGTTGGGCGCGGGACCGGATACCGACCTATCACGGCAAAGGCTCGAAACTGTCCTCCATTTGGCGCGGGCGCAACATCAAGCAGGTCGGCATCAAAACTTTTGCGCTACCGAACCAGAAGGGCACGTTCAAGCTGGGATGCCCACTGCGCTTTGATGGCGAGATTCGCTCGGTGACGTTTTCCGCAGAAGCGGGCAAGTGGTATGCGTCGTTTCTGATCAAAACCAAGTTGCCGCGTCCCAAGCCCGCCCCAGCCGGAACAGCGGTCGGAATTGATGTGGGCGTGGTACAATTTGCCAGCCTCAGTACAGGTCAGCAGTTTTCGCCGGCAATGGATTTTGCCCGCGAACAGGATAAGCTAATTAAGCTGCAACGCGCTTTATCGCGCAAACAGGGGCCGGTCAAAGGACAGCGCAAGGCGTCCAAACACTGGCTGAAGATGAAGCAGCGCGTGCAAAAGCAGCATCAGCATATCGCCAACAAGCGGCGCTACTATATCGAGAAGGTCAGTAAGCAGGTCGCCAAGCGGTTTGAGACGGTGGCGATTGAGGATTTGAAGCTGAAGAACATGACCGCCAGCGCCAAGGGTGACGCAAACAATCCAGGCAAGAATGTGGCGGCCAAGGCCGGGCTGAATCGGTCCATTTTAAACGGCGGGTTCTACATGTTCCGCAATCGCTTGGAAGCCAAAGTCAAGGCCAGTAGCGGCAAAGTGATTGCGGTCAATCCTGCATATACTTCGCAGACGTGCGTAGCGTGTGGTCATGTGGCTCGGGAAAATCGGCCTGATCAAGCAACGTTCAAATGCGTGCAATGCGGCCATACGGCGAATGCGGATGTTAACGCCGCTCAGAATATTCTCCTTCGCGCCTTGCGCGTGGAGGAGCCTATCGCGCCCGTCCCAGCGCGTAAAACCAGGGGCCACAGGGCGCTTCAGGCCCGGTAGAGGCCGTTTACTGGCATCACAGGATGCCTTGCGCGGCAAGGGTACGTGATACCTATCCGCCCTGATGGGCGGCAAGCTAAATAGGTGACGACACGGCAACAGGGATAAATTTCAAGCTGATCAGTGGGTTGGCGAGGTTTTGCTCTAGTGACACGTCCTATGTGCGGCTTGGAAGTGTTAATACCAGTTATCAGGGTGACACGTCATATGTGCGGCTTGGAAGGCACCCGGATTGGCGCACCGGACTTCGATCCAGTGACACGTCATGGGCGGCTTGGAAGTATGGGCGGCTTGGAAGGCAGATGATCTGCTTGCAGCGTAAGAGATTTACATGTTAATACCCGCCCGCAAGGCGGGTTTTTTGTGCTTGACATTCTTGATTTTGCACGCTTTACCCAGTGCATGAGCGAATTTACTGGCGTTGCCCTGGCTACTCTCAATACCCGGCTGACGGAAGCGCAGACCGCGTTGCACGATTTGACGGTCGGAAAGAAGGTCGTAAAAATCGGCGCGGGAGACAAGCAGCTTTCTTTCACGCAAGCCGATATTAGGCAACTGCGGTCGTATGTCGGGCGGTTGCAACTTGAAATCGCCATCCGCGCCGGCCAAACCACGGCTCAACCTTATTCGGTGGCGACATGGACCCGTTAAGCCGTTGGCTGGCGCCTTTGTTTCCGGGCTGGGCGGCGGCGCGGATGGCGGCGCAAGCCCGCCTCAAAGCCGCTCAACGCTATTACGAGGCGGTTTCCATCACGGCGCAGCGCCCCCGGCGCGGTAACAGCGCCAGCGCCGATTCGGTGATGGACAATGCGCGGGGCAACCTGCGCCAGTTCGCCCGCTGGCTGGACGAGAACTCTGATCTTGCGGTTGGCATCCTGGATGATCTGGTAACCAACATCGTCGGCTGTGGCGCTGGGATGGAACCCATGGCGGTCAAGGGGCCGGAGCGTGAACCCGCGACGGACCTGAATCGGCAACTGGCCGACCTGTGGGCGGAGTTCTGGCAGGCGCCGGAAGTGACCGGCGAATTGCCGGGCGCTGAAGTCGAGCGGCTGTTGTGCCGTTCCTGGCTGCGGGATGGTGAAGTTTTCGTCCATCACATCACCAAACCCATTGCGCCCTTCTCATCGCGCGTGCCCTACGCCCTGGAATTGCTGGAAGCGGATTTTGTGCCGTGGGACATGTTCCAGCCCAAAAGCAATGTGACGCACGGCATCGCCAAAGACGGTTGGGGCCGGCCGGTCGGGTACTGGGCGTATCGCCAGCATCCGGGCGGCAATGCCTGGATTCCCAGCAGCGACATGATTTGGCTGCCGGCGGATCAAGTGTTGCACCTCAAATTTGTGCGCCGCCTGCATCAAACGCGCGGAGCGTCGCTGTTCCATGCAGTCCTTTCCAGGCTGGACGATCTCAAAGACTACGAGGAATCCGAGCGCATTGCCGCCCGCGTCGCAGCCGCTCTGACCGCGTATATCAAGCGGGATTCAGCCTTGAGTGACGTGGTGGCCGCCACGACCACGGACGGCGAAGACAGTACCGCTACAGACCGCAGTTTTAGCATGTCGCCGGGGCTGGTCTTCGATGGCTTGTTGCCGGGTGAGGACGTGGGCGTGATTGACCCGAAACGGCCTAATCCGAATCTGGAGACGTTCCGCAACGCCATGCTGCGCGCCGTCGCTGCCGGCACGGGTACGCGCTTCAGTAGCATCGCAAAAAATTACAACGGCACCTATAGCGCCCAGCGCCAGGAGCTGGTGGAGGCGGTCACGCACTACCGCCGCCTGTTTGGCTATCTTAGAGTCAAGCTGTATCTGCCGGTCTGGCGGCAATTTGTAGATGCCTCTCGGTTGGCCGGCTTGATTCGCATCCCTGCCGGCGTGGATGAAGCCAGTCTGTACCGCCCGGAAGTGCGCGCGCAAAAAATGCCTTGGATATCCCCTGAGGACGAGCTTAAAGCTTATGAGATAGCTGTAACCAATGGCTTTATGTCGCGTACTCAAGTGATTCGGGATATGGGAGGCGATCCCGCTATGGTCGATGCTCAACTAGCGGCGGATACATTCGACGTTCGCCCGGTTTCAGGACAGCCCGCGACGCCCTTGGCACCGGATGAAAACCCCGAATCGGATGATGAAGATGAAAACGCGATGGAGGAAGCCGCATGAACGCGCAAAAGGGTCAGCGTGACTTTACCGGCCTGGCGGGCGCTCGCTTTGAGCGGGAGGCGTCGTTAAGTTTCCGCGAAGCCCATGCCGAAACCCGCACCGTTCCCGCCGCGCTGTCCAGCGAAACGCCGGTCGCCCGCTGGTTCGGAACAGAAGTGCTTTCACATGAAAAGGACGCAGTGGACCTGAGCCGCGCCGCTGAAGGGTTGCCGCTGCTGTTTGGGCACAACCAGGATCAGCCTATTGGTATTGTGGAAAACGTGCGGCTTAAGGATGGGCGGCTGCGCGGCCTGTTGCGTTTCTCGAATAACAGCCGCGCCCGGGAAATCTTTCAGGATGTACAGGATGGCTTTCTCAAAAACATCTCCATCGGCTACACCGTAGACCGCTGGGAAGAATCCGCCGATAGCGATGAAATCCGGGTGACCGGCTGGACTTTGCTGGAAGCGTCTGTTGTGACCGTTCCCGCCGATGCTTCGGTGGGGATCAATCGCTCGTATGGAGCCAAGACCATGGCCGAAGAAGTGAAAGCGGTTGAGACCGCCGACGCCGCCCCTGTGGTGGACATTACCCGGATGAAGCGCGATCACCAGATCGCCAAGAAAGCCGGCAAAGCCGAAGCGATCCGTGAGGAACGCCAGCGCATTGCGGACCTCCATGAACTGTTTGACCTGGACATTGTGCCGCGCAACGATTTTTATGCTGGCCTGCGCGCCCGCGCCGTAGACGAGGGCTGGGGGGTAGAGGCCGCCCGCAAGATTTTGCTGGACGTGATGAGCGGCGAAACCGAGCCCGCCGTCGAGTGGAACAAGGTCAGTGATGACCCGTGGGCCGGGCGCGGGGTGCGTACCCATGAGGGCCGCCTTCCGCCAGTAGTCATTCCGGCCAAACCCAGCAATCAGCCCCGGTCACTGGGCAGCAGTGTCCAGCTGGGCGAGGATGAACTGGACAAGTTCAAAACCGGCGCGGAAGAGGGCTTGCTGGTTCGGGCCGGGTTGGTGACGGATAAGGAAACACTGAAGCGGGCGCGTGAAGGCGGGATTTACGGCAAGAGCCTGCGCACCCTGGCCGGCGATTTCCTGCGGTTCAAAGGCGAAACGACCGCCGCGCTACCGGATGAGGAAGTGGTCACCCGGGCGATTATGACCCGCGCGGTCGGCCAGACCACCAGCGACTTCACCTATCTGTTAAGCAATGTCGCCAACAAGGCGCTGCTGACCGGGTTCGATGAAGCGCCGGAAACCTGGCAAACCTGGACCCGGCGCGGCCAACTGCCCGATTTCAAGACCGCCGAGCGCATCAACATGTCCGGCTTTACCGGGCTGGCGGAAGTCGCTGAAGACGGCGAAATCACCTACGGCAAGTTCACGGATCGCAAGGAAACGATCAAGCTGGTGCAGTACGCGAAGAAGTATCGCATGAGCCGGCAGTTGATTATCAATGACGATCTGGGCGGACTGACTCAGGTTCCGCGCATGATGGGCCGGGCCGCCAATCGCAAGATCGGCGATATTGTCTATGCCCTGCTGAACACTACGGGACCGACCCTGACCCAGGACAGTACCGCGCTGTGGGATACCGCAACCCATAAGAACTACGTGGCGGCGAATACGGCGCCCACCGTAGCCACCCTGACCACCGCCACAACCGCGATGGCGAAGCAGACCGACCCCAACAGTGGGGCCGTGCTCAATATCCGCCCGCGTTATCTGGTCGTGCCGGTGGCGCTGGAAACGGCCGCCCGCGTGCTGATGGCCGCTCAGGACGACCCGGCCGGCGCAACCATTCGTACTCCAAACCCGTTTGCCGGCCGGTTTGAGGTGGTCGCGGATGCGCGGCTGGATGGCCAGACCTACGGCGCCTATGCCTGGTATCTGTTCGCCGATCCGAATGTCTATGACACGTTTGAAGTGGCGTTCCTGAACGGCATCGCGGAACCCTACTTGCGCGAAAATCAGAGCTGGGATTTGCAAGGGGTCGAATACGTCGTCGGCATTGATTTTGGCGTGTCCGCGCTCGACTTCCGGGCGGTCCACAAGTATCGCGGCAACTAATGATTGGGCGCCGCCCCGTCTGTAGGCGGGGCGTTCCACGATTCTGTTATTGGAGGTATCTGATGTCTCAGTCGTTACAAGAAGGGGCGGTGTATCAGTACACCACCACCGGAGCCGTCGCCAACGGGCAGCTCCTCATTCTGGGCCGCACGGCGGGCGTCGCCCTCAATGCCGCGACCGGCGCCGGTCAGAAGATCGGCGTGGCGCTGGAAGGGGTGTTCTCAGTCAACGCGGTCGCTACAGGCGCGAAGACGGCGGGCCTGCGGGCCATGTACCGCGCTACCGGATCGACCCCGCAGATGAAAGTCACCACCGTCTCCGGCGAAGCGGGCACGGGAAAGTATACCATCGGCACCATTTGGGAAACCGCCGCCACCACCGCCACCACCGTCAAGGTCAAGCTGATCGGCGGCCCCATCGCGGCGATTTAGGAGACGGTCATGGCGCAATCACTCCAAGCAGGTGAGGTGTATCAGTACACCACCACCGGCGCAGTTACCGCCGGGCATGTTGTCCGGCTCGGGGCGCGGATGGTCGGCGTCGCGTTGAATACCGCGACCGGCGCCGGTCAGAAGATCGGCGTGGCACTCAAAGGCGTGTATTCGCTGACAGCGGTCGCGACCGGGGCCAAAGCGTATGGT
>Ga0116153_10003249_pt1 | contig 11646 bp, 20 predicted proteins | sample AD_UKC028_MetaG_FD_89896 | JGI IMG/M metagenome (GOLD analysis project Ga0116153, IMG submission 89896) | Active sludge microbial communities of municipal wastewater-treating anaerobic digesters from USA - AD_UKC028_MetaG | ecosystem: Engineered > Bioreactor > Anaerobic > Digestate | place: USA... | reverse complement strand
TCATCCTGGCAAGCATGTCAACCCACCTTTTCCCGAGGGCCTGGTAATTGGACATCTTCTTGCTGATAGCCTCCACTTCTTCAGGCTTGAGCCTCTCAACCAGTCAGGAGACCTCAACATTTGTTGACGCCCAGACGCAAGGCAGGCCCTTGCTGTGAGTGCGGCACAAGACCAGGTTGCAGGCCTGGCATGCCCCTTCTTCCCAGGAACCGCCACCGCCACGACTGCCATCAGGCTTCTGTTCGTCCCACATGCCAGTGCGCTTGGGATTCGAAACTGGCCCTCCGCAGTGGGGACAGCAGTTAGCTTCCGGCTTGCGACTGATCACTTCTTCGGCTCCCGATCATCCACGATCTGGATGCGAAGCTGGTCCCCATCAGGGATCTTGGATATCTGCTGGGCCAGTTCGGCGTGGAACAGGATCACCTCATGCGCAGGGCAAGGGCGAAGGGAAGTCCCTTTTCCCGACTCCTTAACACAAAATGGCGGGTAGGCATGTATGAGTTGCCCTGGCTCCAGCTTCATCTTTGGGCTGAAGTTCAGGAACTCCTCAGGGTCTTTCTCTACTTCACTGAAGAACGTCTGCAGATTGGGTGAAACCTGTTCGGCCTCTCCAGTCTCGGCAAGCAGGCGCCAAACTTCGCCGTTGCGAAGCAGAAACTGGTCCCCAACGCAATCTTGGGCAAATGGGATGTCTGTCGGAAGAACGACGGGATAGAGCTGCTGAAACGAGTTCTTGCCCTTCCAGGTCTGGCGCAGGGAGTGCCACTGCGGATCTACGCAGACACCTCGAACATGCAGTGCACCGTGATGGATGATGAACCCGTTGCGCTCCTGTAGCAGAAGCCGCAGCTCCGCAGGTAGATCGTCGAGAAGGCCAGGATCGTCAATCGCTGGCCCAGAGAAGGTTATCCCTGACGGGAGCATCATGGTTCCTTCCCATCGACAGCGAGCTTCTTCACAACCCCTGAGCCGCCATGTGCTTGCCTGTGAATCTGGCCCATAATTCGCTCGTACACTGCCAAGCTCAGCACCTGGATGTTCTCATGTCCTATCTTGCCGCCAAGGACCGGAGGAATCTTGAAGGCCAAACACTCACCCTGCCCTGGGCGCATCCCCGACTCGATGCACCGATAGGCTATGTGCTCCATGAACCAAGTGTCTCGCTTGTCCTGATCGGCCAGGTGCCTATTGAGTTCCTCCCGATCCTTCGCGACCTGACTAAGTTGCCCTTCCATCAAGTCGAGGAAGTAGATGTGCCCTGCTTCATCGTTCAGAAACCAGTCGCCGAAGACCGTCAGGAAGAGCGGCTGCATCCTGTCACCCAACAGCCATGACCAGTTGCCCAGAAGATCTGAGCAGTCCAGCCCATTTGTCTGGATGATAAGCTTGTCCCAGGCGGGTGAGCCTGTGTTATCACTAGTTGAGGTCATAGGCCACCCGTAGCCATGCAACCTCTTCTGCATACCCATGCGAAGAGCAGTTCGCTAATCCACTGAAACTTGCCGAAAGGGCCTAGGCGCCTGAACCGCTCTAGTTCAGTATGATCCTGCTCGCTCACGGCTTGGGCTCCGCCCTCTGGGTGGGCTGCCTACCCTCTCTGCGGATCTCATCCTCTTGGGAGAAGCAGATGAGGATCAGGATCAGGACAGCAAGGCCCAGCAAGAAGCATATGCTCAAGACGACCCACACAACAATCCTGGTGAGTGGCCGTTTCTCTAGACCAGCTCCCCCTCGTGCGCTTTCACTCGTGGGGGATCCGCATGTAAATGTAACTCCGCCTCCCTGCGAAACCTGCATCCCCGTCCATCGCGCCACAGATATCGTAACCCAGCCATTGACGACCATTCCCAGTATCATGAGGAAATAGAAGGGAATCACTGCAAACACCAGATGCCACACGGTGATGTCTGCCACCGTATGGCGCGTGCCAAGCCACCAATGGCTCGTGATCAGCCGAAAAGTGAGAGCCAGTGGAAGGAGGAACACGAAGAAGAAGGTCAGTAAGGAGATGATGCGGATCTTGGAGTAAGCGAGCCGCATCGCGTCTTCGTCAACAATGATTTCGGGCTGCCCCTCAGCAGCCGAGGTGGTGTGCGTGGCCAGAGCCTGAGCTTTGGCCTGGGCCACCCGATCCTGATGATCAAAGACGCCTATGAACATACCTTTGAGGGTCTCAATCAGAACGCGCATGACCATGACCGGAGTCAATGGCCCTCCGCTCACTGGCTTCGCATCTGCAGACCGCATGTCATTGGCTGGATCAGCTGGCTCGCTCACTTCTTCGGCTCCTGGGCCTTGGCGCTTTCCAGAGAAAGGCGTATCGCCTGCCGATTATCGTTGCTGTACATCACGGTTACCAGGGTGCTCCCTGCCACCATGACCCCTCCACGTCCACCATAGGGGCTTGCGGTGCCATCGAGCGTGCCCTCTTCCTGGCAAAGGCCATAAGACCGAGCACACATTGACCGCAGCAGGGTTCGGGCGAGAGGCAACTCCAGTCGCTCCTGGAAGCTGCCAGCCTCCATGATCAGGATATGTGGTCCTTCGGCGTAGCAGGCGAGCCGTCCATGTTGGGCTGAGAAGGCAAGCGCCGAACGAACGACATCTTCGACTCCTGGTTCCTTGCCATCAAACCATTTCAGCCATTGGGCCTTCAGGGCAGCGAGGGCAGGGACAATATGCGGTTCCTTCTTGTCGCTCATGCCACCATTATCCCCCAGGCTGGAGGGGGTGCAAGCAGGAAGTCAGTCTTCGATGTCCTCGGGTCTGAGGTCTGCTTGCCCGCTCATGGCTTCCCCTAGTCTTCGACTCTGCAGTCACAGCACATGGCTTGGCCATCACAAACTGGACACCTTTCAACATCACATCCAGGGACATGAAGCTGTCCCTTGATTACTGCACAATCATGGCAAGGATGCTTGTCTGCACCCCAATCATCACTTTCCTCCCCATATCGGATTCTCTTGTACGACTTGCCGTTGATCTTCACCGTCAGCTGCGTTTGCGCTTGTTTGATTTTCTCTGGCCAACCTTCGATCATGCGTGAGCCCTGATATGTGACGAACTTCTTCCCATCAGCACTGGCCGAGTCTATAGTCTGCTTTGCGTGGCGATGCAGTAGGCCAACAGACAGGCCCACAGCAACAACACCGATGGCCAAGTATAGGCCGATTCGGCTCCGCCCTTGCTTGGCTGGCTGCTCAGGGGGTGGGGTGGTCATTGATGGCTGCTGCGATACCTTTGGGCCAAGCTCCTCCCCAATCATGTCGCTGAGCACATCCCTGGTGGCCATGGCATTGGGGTTCATGCTGTTACCGGCTATCGCATACCATTTGCGTAGACCTGCCCTGTTCTCAGGTGCGACAAGATGTTCAAGTATCTCAGTAAGGCGTGGGGCTTTGGGGCGCCACTTTCTATCGGGAGGCCAGGCTTCTGGCTCCTCCAAACTGAACGGACCAAGCGCTTCCATCAGATGGAAGATATCTACGATATCAGGCGCGACGCGACCCGCTGCGGATGGTCGGATGTCCTCGTAATACTTCTGGAGCTCTGGGTCTCTGAACTTCAGCATGAAGGCACCTGCTTACTGTCCGTAGCGCGTGACAAGTGATTGGCGAGCCTTCTCAAGCAACTCTGGATAGTCTGGCGAGAAGGGCCCAACCAGGTGTTTCTCACATGCGCTCATTCTCCCCGTCCCTCGGCGCGGCGCAAGCACCGGGGGGCGCTACGTCCACTTTGTTCCTTCAAGATCTGCGGACTCTGCTCCTACCACTACTTGGCCGTCACGGTGCGCCAAAGGAACGTCGACTGCCTCGCTGTGCCCGCAGCAGAAGATGCCCAGGGCGGCTCATCCCAGACCTGGGCACTGCAGCACAACGGGGCAGGGCACAAAGTGTTCACGGCCGCTCTTCGCCAGGGGCTCAGGGCATCCAGCGCCCATGAATGCTGTACAAAGTGCTGTACATGTCGAAGGTCTAGCCTGACTGACGCCGGCGCAATCCCCGCTCCCATGCCACTTGCGATTGCGGCGAGAGCCGGCGACCTCCGGGCGGCGGCCCCGACTGGGCAGGTCAATGACCATGTTCGAACCCGGAACTTTCAAACAAACGAGTCAAGACCGTCCTTGCGCGCAGCTTGCGAAGCGGCGAGAATTCGATGCAGAGGCATGTGGAGACATTCGGGATGGGTAGCGACAGGTTCCTCCATGCATACGCTTACAGAGTTCCAGAAGGGCGCGATCAGACGCGGCCGGCCACGGCCCTTCCGAAGTTCTCGGCAGAGGCCAGCTGGAGCGTCGTGGGTCCATTCAACGACGAGGCCATCGACTCCTACTTGCGTGACGTCGGAGTGGTTGATGTCGGTTCGTTCACAATCGACGACTTCCGCCTCTCCAGGGCTGGAGCCGAGCGTTTCGCCAGGACGTTCTCCTACACCGACTTGTCCGTGCACCGAGTCGACAAATCGGTCCCGGCCGAGAATGTGATCCCGATACTTAAGCCCACCCTGGCCAGACTGGAGATCAATAGAGCAGTCTTCACTACCTGCGCGGCCCCCTTCGACCACTTGGTTCCCAGCCTGGAGCACCTGGATTTCTCGTTCACCAACTTGGACAACAGGGCGCTGGAAAGTTTCCGTGTTTCCAGGGTTCTGGAGTGGCTGAAGTGCGATTCAACGAATGTGAACCTTGCCGCCATTGAGGTCGCCGCCAGCATTGAGTCGTTGCGATACATTGGTCTGGTTGGCAATGGCTTCAGCGTCCACGACCTGTTGAAGCTGCCGATCCCTACGAGGCTGCAGGTGGGAGTCTGAAGTCCGCTGACAGCACCTTCAGCGACACCTACTGCTCAATCACCAGGTATCTGTGCCCGCAGACCCCGATGACCTTGGTCACGCTCTGGGTCGTCTCCGCATTGCGATGTTGGTGGCCGTGGAGGAAGTAGCGCGGCTTGGCGTCGTCGATGTACCGGCTGAAGGCTGTGAACCCGGCGTGGACGCTGGCGTCCGTCTCATGGACCAGCCGCGGCGAGTTGTGGGCGACGAAGACGTCGACCCGCGGGAACGACGCCAGCTGTTGGGCCACCTCTCCCTGCTCATAGAGGAAGTTGCCCACCGGCTTGTACTTCCAGCATCCCCGGAAGCCTCCGAAGGTGATGCCCTTGAACGAGAACTGCGTCAGGTGGAGGTCCACGATCCCCGGCGCGAATGGGCCGGAGGCGTCGTGGTTGCCCTTGACCGCCAGCACCTTGGGCCGCCCCGCCCTGGCCGCCACCTCAAGAATCAGCTCATCCGGCAGATCGCCGCAGGAGATCAGGACGTCGGCGCTAACGTCGGGCGTCTTCGCGACCAGGAGCTCGTCGTCGGCGATGACGAGGGCGATCATGAGGAGACGCTTCTCCTCTGCAGCCTTCTCATTGTAGAAGCCCCTTCTTGCGCAGCAGCGCATAGAAGCCCTCGGCAACCTCATGGATCCCGCCGAAGTCGTGGTCCTCGGTGATAATCCGTCCGGATGTGAGATCGAAACCGTACGGATTGCCGCCGCCGTCCCAGCCGACCGGGAAGAACTCCCTCAGAGTGTAGAATTCCTGCTGCTGCCCCTCGCGCACTTTGCGGTGGGTCTTGGGCAACTCCTCAATGTCATCGATCCACTCGGAGCCGATCACGCCCCCACCGCATGTTGCCAGATACCAGCGGTAGTCCGGCGGGATCGCGCCGAACTGCGCCTCGAAGGCAGCCAGGGACTCCTCCGACGCGGGGGCGGAGCGACAGCCCTCTGGCAAGGCCATGTGAGCCTTGGTTATCTCTTGCCGTTGGGCTGGCGTCATCCGCGATTCTCCTGCGGCGTGCTCAAGTGGGCCCTTGTGCCAGCCGCACACTTATTCGGGTCGGTCTTCGTCTCTCCTACGAAGTCTGGCCTCCTCAAGGATACGAGGTGGTTGCGTCGTGATGAGGGACTGAAGGCAAGTCCGATATTCCAGCCCGCATTCCTTCATCCGCTGAACCCATCCATTGGCTTCGGACTTCAGGAAGACCCCAAGGTGGTACTCGGTCTTGCCCGAGAGGGTGCGTCGCACATCCATCATGGACATTCTACCCAGTTCAGGCACTAGCTTGCGGAGGCCCTGGAGTTGGCTGGCTGAAGGAGTCGGAACCTGAAGTGCAACATACACATCCGTCAAGGGCAGCCATGTCGCGGTCGGCTGGGGTCCGGGGTTCATTTCGATGGCAAGCGCGAGCTTGCACGTCTCGCATTTGCCTTTGGCCGGACCGCCGAACGAGAGAAGCGTCACGCGGCCCTTGCACTTCGGACATAGCACCGTGTATCCGCCGAAGTTGTGAACAAGGTCTCCGGATTCCATGCGCAGCCCTGCCAACGACCAGGACAAGCCTGCCTATTCACAGGTCCGCAGGCGGCCAGGCACCATCCTGCGGGCAAGAGTCCTTATAGCCAGCCAGATAGGCGCGTCAAGACCGAGCTTGCGCCGTGTTTGGGAATGAGGAAAATGCTCGCGGAGGCATCATGGGCATCGGACAGCAGGTTGTTTTCTTGGTCAAAGCAAACGACGAGCTTATCTCGCATTGCCGATGTGTGTCCGCCTTCATCGGATATCCGCCGTTGGAACAGAGGGGTTGCTCATGGCAAGGCTTGGTGAGATCACCCTGGTTTCGAGACGAGAGGTAGTCCTGTGCGAGTTGCGGCAGTTGCACACCTATGAGGGGTTGCTCGAAGAAGATGCTGGGATTCTGAAGGAGTTTCAGTCGGAGGAGTTCGGGAGGAACTGAAGTGCGCACCGTGACGGTCGTTGTCCTACGATGGGGTTCCCTAGTCTTGGGTATCTGTGTAATGGCTATTGTTGTGACTGGGTATTGGGAACTTCGACGTCTCAATGGTATTGCAGGAGAGGCTTGTATACTGGGGGTTTATTCGGGTGGCGTTGCGAATCTTGGTGGGGAAGCGCGGGCGTTGTTGCGCATAAACACATATCTGGGCCTCCCCGAGCGGCTTGCCCCAAACAAGCGTGGCATGATTAGGTTGCTGGCTGGTTGCGGAGCTGAGGGACAGCGCTTGCTTCTGCAGTATGCAGGGAATAGTAGCCCCGCAATTCGTGAAGCTGCAGCGGAAGGCATAAGAGACCTCTGTTCTGATGATCCGGAGGTCTTGGATGTACTGGGTTCTCTTCTGCAGGATCAAGATCTGGGTGTTCGTCTCCAGGCACACTATGCATGCGACTACCTTCGCGCAGCCAATGGCAAGATTGAGGATGCGCTCATTGTCAACGCGCTAACGTTCCAAGGCGATCTGCAGGCGACGGCATTCAGTGCGCTAGGACGAATTCCACGGCCGGAAGGGAGGGAACATGGCGAGCATGCAGATACGTTGCTTAGTTGCGCCCTAAGCTCCGGCGACAGGGAGAAGCAGTTGGCAGCGAGCCGTTGTGCGATGGAAATTGGCGTGGTTGGCAAGAGTGTCTATATGGCACTTGTCGACTGTCTCGCATGCCCTGATGTTGACGTGAACCTGAGCGCAGCTGCGGCAATAGTGCGCATGGGTTGCCCCGAAAGAATTGATGGCGACGAATTCTCCATTATCATAGCCAGGGGGAGATTAGGTGCGCGGTTCGGAGATAGTTGGTGCACTCCCGCGATTCAGCTTGGGGCCGATCAAGAGAGAATCGCTGTTGCGGCAAGTGGCCACACGAAGCCACTGGTCCGAATGGCGGCGGCTTGTGTGATAGTGTTGCCTGGCGGCAGATCAGATGAGGGCGCTACGGTGCTTGCCCGTATGCAGAAGGACCAGGACGCGAACGTTAGGTGGCTTGCCTGCAGGGCTGTGCCGGCCCCGCGACCCATTGAGGGCTCTGAGGACGAAAAGAGGGCCAAGAAGGGCGATGACGAGGAGAGTAAGGGGCTGAGGGACGTGGCGAAATGAGGCCCGAACGGACTTCCTCCCCACAGTTGCGCCGGCACTCGGCTGTGGGGCGCCGGTCCTCCTTCCTCGTCTGACAACCACATCGGAGTGCGCAATCCTCCTGATCTGCCCCGAGGTGATAGGGTGTCCACATGGCGCTGGAGGCAACCAACATGGGGATCGAATACGTGTCGGCTCATACGACATCGCCATCGGCAGCCATCTTACAGGCCGCCAGAGAAGGCTTGCCGTTGCTCCCCGGAGCCGAGTATCTAGGACAAGATAACTTCGGTGCTTATGAATTCAGACTGCCTGGTGGTGTCGCTCGCCACACATGGCCGGAAGATTTCGCTGTCAGTATTAACGATGAAGGCTGTTTCGTCGTGTTCTATGGTGGTCAGGCAACAGATCAACGAGCAGTCATAGCTGCGCTGGAACAGCTCCTACATGAGAAGGGAGTAGATGCGCACTTTGTAGAAGAGTGATGTGCCTGAAGGCATCCATCGCCCCTGAATAGGCCAAGAGCACCGCAATCAGCGCCCGGTTTCGCAGGCCGGTGGGCGTCCGCGTCGAGCACTGCTCGAGCAGGGCGTGGACCTCATCGTCCGTCAGGACCTCAGGAGGGTACTCCTTGTTCTTGTTGGGCGGCGTCCTATGCATGCGAGTGGCCTCCGCGTCTTGAGCGGGGCACAGTCTAAGCAGGGGCGGCGAGTCAGCCAGGGGTTATCAGCTTGAAAGCAAGTCGTCCGGGATAAAATACGCTCGCCGCGAGCCGCCGTAGCGGCTCAGGCAGTGTCACCAGGAGACCTCGGCTCGGTATTTCACAGAGGCAGAAGGTTGACATGACCGCGCAGATCGTTGAACTGGGGAAGCACTGAGGTGCGAACGGAATGATTTGGCCATTCAAGCGCGAGGGCACCACCGCTGCAGACAGCTACATCTCCATTCGCAAGAAGCGCGGGAAACCGGGCCCAGTCATCCTGACCTGGTGGGCACGCCCAATAGGCGAGGAGTTCTTCCTGGCGATCGGGATCCGGTCGGTCCGGGAAGAGGACGGAAGCCGGGAGTTCGAACTGGACCACATCAACCTGCCAAACTTACGCGACATCCGCGATGTTCAGGGCTGGACAGGGAAGTTTGAAGAAGCCTATGGACGTGATGGGGCCTGTTGGATTCGCTCTTCAACTGACAAGTACCTCTGTACCCAGTTTCGGATTCGTTTTGGCAAGATATCTGGTGGCCAGATCGACGTAACGTGGGACACTGCGCACGCGGCTCGTTTCGGACCGGACTCGCACGATGTCATGGAGATGGACGTTCCGATAAGTGCCCGCTTCTCAGCCGACATCGTCACCCTCTCGAGCACCCTCAAACCGTCCTTGCGAGAACTGCTCGACGCTTCGGATGACTCTGCCTTGTGCAACGGAATCTGCAAGCGGATCAACGTCTGGTACGGCAGCTTGGCTGATGTGTCCAAGCAATCCCCCCAGGAGCGGGTCGTTACCCAAGTCTGGAACTCTTTGGGCATCATCGGCAACGGTGGCTTCCAGTACTTGTTTGAAGGCGGTTTCTACGGCGATCCTGGCTACGTCTACACAGCCGCGGCTTTCCAAACGCTGGGATGCAAGCAAGCCGCGGAGGCGGTCGCCGAGGCGCTGGCGCTTTTCCCTGGCAACGCCCCGCCCGATGACCCCCGCCTGTGCGTGAGGCTCTATCAGGCTGTCCCCGAAGCGGAGAGGGAGCGGATTGACCGGAAGTTCTGGGGCGCGGACAAAGAGCTCACCGCCAAGCTTGCCCAGTACATCCGGGCCAATCGCTCGGCGTTTGAGCGCCTGCCGTGAATGGTGGCTGATCGGTCGGGCAATGGCCCCCAGTTGCGCCGCGCCGGGGGGCGGGGAGGATGGCGACGACAGGAGACGGCACTGGCCTGTCCACTCACGGACTTCGGTGGATTGATCGGAGGGTGCCTCATGGAGATCAGGGGTTCAATCGAGGGGATCGAGCATCCGGACCTGTGGGTTTGCCCGCAGCCGCCGGCGCGCTCAGGCCGAGTCAACCAGGAAATCTTGGGTGCAGCCTGCGGAGGGCAGAGGCCATGGTAGCGGACCCCGTAAGCGCGCCGCACCTCAGCGTGGAGTGCCCCGGCTGCCGACGCCGGCTGCGGGTCAAGGCCGAGCTGGCCGGCAGGAAGGTGAAGTGCCCGGGCTGCGGGGGCGCCATCAACCTGCCCAGACCGGAGCCGCCGGACGCGCTGTCGGCGCCTGTCGCCGCGCCCGCCGAGGCCCAGCCGGCCGAGCCGACGGCCGGCCGCGGCCCGAGCAGGCCGAGCCGGAGGACCGCACTGATCGCCGCCGGGGTGCTGCTCCTAGCCGCGGGCGCGGCCTGGTGGCTCATGGCGCCAAGGCGGCTGACCGAGCCTCAGGCCAAAGCCCTGGCCGAGCGGGAGATCAGCCGCTTCCTGAGGGATATCTGCTCCGAGAACGAAGCCACGCGGGTGCAGGCCGTCGAACGGATCATGCCCGACGAGAGCTTCCTCAAGAGCCTCTTCGGCAAGGGGACGCCGGAGGTCTGGGCCTTCGTGAGCAAGGTCCGGGACGAGGCGCGCAAGGGCACCGCCAACATGAAGAGAGAAGTATACGGCGACGGCCAGTCCCTGGACCTTGACCTGATCAACAACAACGAGTGGCAAAACTACAAGGACAAGCCTTTGCCCGCGGGCGTGTGGGTCTACACGGCCTCCTGGCGCTTCAACCAAGGGTGCGACGTCGTGGTGGTCGGCCGCCGGGTGGCCATGTTCCGCGAGTTCCACGTGGCCTGGATCATGTTCGGACCCGAGCCGCGCGAGCGCGACCAGGCGACCGCGCCACCGCCACCGCCACCGCCGACATCAACACCAACAATGCCACTACCCCCGAAGCGCTGAAGAGAATCGGGGGCGAGGAGTCGGCGAAGTAGGCTACCCCGCAGTTACGCCGCGCCGAGGGGCGGGGAGAATGGTGTCTCAGGAGGCCTCTAAATGAAGAAACTGATCGTTCAGGTTCTAACTGCCGTGGTCATTGTGTCTGTCCTGCTAGCTCTTCATGCGCACTGGATGCTGATCGTAGTGGTGGTCGTGGCTGGCTTTGCCGCCGTGCATATGGTCTGGGAACGCTTCGTCTTCAAGCCCTTTGAGTACTTGGGCGCCATGCCCGTGCACAAGGACGACCCACTGATCATTGAAGCTGAACGAAAGGCGCGAGAAACGCTGGAGAAATTCATTGGAAAACTCTACCCGGAGCACAAAGAAGACTCTATGGTCAAGGTTGCCTATGTCAACGCGGAGGGGGAAACGGAGAAGATTTGGGGCGACCTGCTCGATATCACCGATGGGGATGTCGAGATATTCATCAGGACGCCACCGATCAAGCCGAGGCCCGACTGCCAACAGAAGATGCGCTTTCCACGAAGCGCCATCGTTGACTGGTCTGTCGAGTTTCGCGATGGGACGCTGCGTGGCGGGTTCTCCAACCTGGCACTGTTCAAGATATTCGAGCGACAGGAAGGCTACATGCACCCGGCGTTCAACAAGCATGTCGACAGATTCAAGGACATTGAAGAACCGGCAAAGACGTCCTAGGCCGCGCCGCGCCGAGGGGCGGGGAGGATGGAAAGTCGTGGCTGCGTAGGGAGGCACTGAGACCTGCATGAACCACATGAACTGTCCCTCTGGATGTAGCGCGGGCGCAATTATTCAGGGC
>Ga0116153_10003247_pt1 | contig 11648 bp, 7 predicted proteins | sample AD_UKC028_MetaG_FD_89896 | JGI IMG/M metagenome (GOLD analysis project Ga0116153, IMG submission 89896) | Active sludge microbial communities of municipal wastewater-treating anaerobic digesters from USA - AD_UKC028_MetaG | ecosystem: Engineered > Bioreactor > Anaerobic > Digestate | place: USA... | reverse complement strand
AGGATCAGCTTCACCATAAACCTTTGTTTTTGCTTCTGCATTTACAGCGATTGGTTTGGCAGTTATTGACAATTCATCCGAAGTATAAGTCAATGTATAGTTGCTGCTGAGTGCAAGGTTATTCTTATTGATCGCGAATGAACCTACATTTTCACCGGCTGTTCTTGAAAGAGCGCCTGTAAAAGAATCGCCTGATACAAGTGCAGGTGTAAATGTGTATGTAAGAGCAGGGTCAGCTTCACCATAAACCTTTGTTTTTGCATCAGCTGTCACAGCAACTGGTTTTGCAGTGATCGACAGATCAGCTGAAGTATAATTAAGCGTATAGTTGCTGCTAACCGCCAGGCTATTCTTATTGATAGTGAATGTGCCGACATTTTCACCGGCTGTTCTTGAAAGTGAACCTGAAAATGAGTCACCTGATACAAGTGCAGGAGTAAATGTGTATGTAAGAGAGGGATCCGAATTACCATAGACTTTTGTTTTTGAATCAGCTGTTACTGAAATATTTTTTGAAGTAATTGACTGATCCGGAACAACCGGTTGAGCTGATAATGAATAGTTTGTTGCCAATCCGCCATTAGTCCCATTAGCGATGGAATAACCTGAGGCGGTAATTACTTTTGTTCCAACATTCTTATCGGCAAAAGTACCAGTTCCTGCAATTATTGCAAGTGTTTCTGAGCCGACACCTGTGCTTATTGTTCCACCACTCAGAACAGCAGTTGTTAAACCATCATACACTTTACTTGCAGCTGTTACACCTGTTATTGTAACCGGTCTTGCTGTGATCGACTGATTCGGGATAAGCGGTTGAGCTGATAATGAATAGTTTGAAGCAAGACCGCCATTGGTTCCATTGGTAAGTGCAAACCCGCTTGCAGTTACAGCTTTTGTTCCAACATTTTTGTCAGCAAATGTACCTGAACCGGCAGTGATTGCCAGTGTTTCGCTGCCAACCCCTGTGGTTACAGATCCACCACTTAATGTTGCAGTAGTTGTGCCATCGTAAGCCCTGCTTACCGCCGTCACTCCTACAATGGCAACAGATTTGGCTGTGATGTTTCCTGACAATGTTGGCTGAGATAATGAGTAATTGCCAGCAGCAGAACCTGTTATTGTCATTGAGGAATTTACAGTCTTTCCGGTTCCCACATTTGCATCATTAAAAGAGCCTGAAGCGGAATTGGAAAGTGTAACATCATCTGAACCTATCTTCCCCGACAGTGTTGCTCCGGTTATTGTTGCTGTTGAGGATCCGTCATATACTTTAGATGTGACTGACGACCCTGTTACTGTAAGAGACGCTTTGCTTATCGTAGCGCTGTTGCCCGGAGTTACATTGCTTAAAGAAGTAACAGATAATGCATATCTGTCAGTTAAGCTTGTAAGTGTAATTCCGGAAACATTTACAGTACTTGTGCCTGCATTTGCACTGGTCCATACAATAGTCGAACTGCTTGCCGGATTTTCACTGTTTACAGTACCTGAAAAAACAATTATCCCGCCTGTTGTTGCAGTTGTTGCATTATATGTTTTACTATTTACTGCTGAAACAGTAGCTGAGGATAATGTTATTTTTGAAACAGTACCTGATGCAGTTGCTGTTTTTGTTCCAGGCTGTGCATTGCTTGTTACGTCGCAGGTAATTGTTTTACCTACTTCACTGGCAGTTAACGTATATGTGCTGTTTGTTGCGCCACTTATACTCGTGCCATTTGCTTTCCATTGATAGGAAAGTGTTCCTGTTATACCAGGTACCGAGGTGATATTAGGAGTAACAGTCAGTGTCTGACCATACTGAATTGTGCCACTTATGACAGGGTTGCCATCTAGTTGTGGTACAGGAGCAAAATTGAAAACAGTAGTGGCAGGAACAGTTGTTGTAATACTACCTCCGGTTGCATAGTTAAGAGTGACAGACCATACTCCTGTGGCAGATGACTTCGGGAATGAAAAATATTTCTTGCCGTTTGCATCAGTGGAAGTTGTAATAGTAGTTGTCGTTCCACTTGGACTTTTTAATGAGTATGTTGCTGTCAGTCCAGATGCATTTACACTTTCATCAGATTTAAGATAAATGTTTATGCTGCTTCCGCTTACCAGCCAGGATTTGATTTCGTTGACCTGGTTAGCGCCTGTCCATGAGGCATCAGTACCCGGACCATCCATAAGGTATAGTGAAGCTACGGCTGTGGTCGAAGGAGTTGGAATAGTTCCATACGAGCCCAGCGGAGTATTATAGATCAGGTATGCTGTCTTTGCAGCCAGTTGCTGCGTTGATGTTAATGAACTGAGATTTGGTAATCCTAGTGCTGTAGCGAGTGTAGCATCGGTAGGTTCACTGGCAACATTTTTTATATTCTGATTGAGAGTGCCCGGAAGGTAAGTTCCAGTGCTTTCATCAGTTATAAAAACTACATTGTCGTCCTTGATGTTGGTAAGATATGCATTGTCCATATCATTAGAAGTAGCACTATAATTAGTCTGAGAGGTATTGGTAAGGTTGACAAAAAAGCGGTTTGTACTGTTATACAGATAGTCGGCATATTGGTACGCCTCAAGCGAAGAATTGCCTGATAATACACCGCCAAATGCCATCTCAAGATTAGAATAACGAAATCCGGTACCTTCATAGCAACCATGACCTTCATACAGCACAATCGGGCCAAACCCTCCAAATCCTGTATTTGTAAATGACAGTGAGTTAAACATGTTACTTTTTGATCCTGTCAGGTTTCCACTACCGTCAAGTTGCTGTATTGTTGCTGTTAATGATGTGCTGGTAATGCTCAGCTCAATATGGCTTTTTGTGTAAAAGGTATTAAAAGAAGAAGTAGCGATCAACTGACCTGGTTGATATGGCCAGGTACTGGTATTATAGGCAACGGAATACCAGTTATTATGAAAATTATCAGCATTAACATTTGTAAGCTTATAGATTTTAACTCCGGTAAGACTGTTAACAGGACTGCCGGCCCATGAAAATAGCAACAGGTATCCACTTATGGTTTTTGATGATCCTGTACCACTAGTCCCTCCATTAATCAGAAAACCGGCTGAGTGTAAGGTGTGTATGGAGACATTTGATGCATCGACATCAAATTTAACAGTTTTTGTTGATGCAACGTCTGCCGGATAATATAGGAAGTCGGCAGCGGCAATCTGGCCGTAGCCATAAAATTGCATGGCTGGTTTACTGTTTTCTACATAAGGGTAGATGTGAGACTGAAGGCCGTGTGTCTGCATTTGTGCCCAGATAGTTGGATTTGCAAGAAGAGTAGAAATTGTTGTCTTAGCGTATGCCCCGGCACTATAATAATCACTGACTCCGTAGTAATACCAGTTTGACGGAATGTTGCCATTATTGAAACCACCAGGGGATGCTGACCAAGCCGCCTGATTTGCGTACCATGCAGCATCATAATGATCGTAAACCTCCCATTTGGCAACATCAGTGGGATCAAGGGTAACAGCTGAGGTTGTAATCCTATAAGAGCCCGAAGTTGCTCCCAAAGTGTTGAGGTAGGTTGAAACATCGGTTGCAAAGTTTGTAGGATTGAGTCCGCGCGATGGGTCAAGATTCATAAAGACATCGTAGGTTGCAGAATTAGTAACCACCGGATTTTGTGCCTGCACCTGCATGATGGACAGCATCTGCAAATAAAAGAACAGTGCTAAAGCAATTAGCTTCTTAATTTGTAAAACTACTGGTCCTTTTTGTGTAAAAATATTCTTCATTTCTTTATATTTTAGGATGTTTTAACTATATTTTGAAGTGCTAATGCACCTTAACCATTTTAATATCAATGATCTCCCAGTCAGTGGCATTCTTTTCAGCTTCTACAATAAACCGGGCCATTTCGATAGCTTCTTTACCTGTTTTGTTATTAAGAACAAAGCCTGCGTTTGCCCTGTTCTGGCTAATCCTGAAATCCCAGAACAGCAGATAATACGGATTTGTAACTTTTTCAAGTTGGGCCCTGTCAACCAGAGCTACTGTACTTCCTGCTATAAGTATATTTGTACCAGCAGGAAAGGAGACTCCATGATTCAATATGTTAAGCTGTTTTCTAGTGCCATCACTGTTTAAAGGCAGCAATTGCTGAAAATCTTTCATTTCAATACATTTCTGGAGAACTGCTACAGTATCTTTTTCTGTTTGTCCGAAAACACCCGTAGAAATCAGGGTTAGAAGAAAAAATACGTTGAGGATTCTGATGAGGTTTTTCATTTACGTATGAGTTAGTTTATTGGTTTTTGTTTCTTTGTTTTGAATCTTCTACAACATTACAACCAACTCATGAATCCGGCATTATTTTAGTCCTTACATATACTTACATAAACCTTACATATCCTTACATGGATTATAAATAAGTGTAAGACAATGATTTAGAAAATGTAATAATGAGGAGAAAACAGCAAATTAGACCTGTGTCAGGTAATTTGATACCGGGAGATAGGACAAACAATTGGCCGGATTAACAGGACAAATGAATCCGGAATCTTATTATTTAATCTGGGATAGAGGAGTTACAAACTCATAAGGAACCTCATGAATCCTTCTTCGTTTTCAACGTTAATTTTCTTGCGCAGCCTGAATCTGGCGACATCTATGGCATTCGGTGTCTGGAACGTAATGGCTGCAATTTCTTTTTTTGTCATATTCATCCTGAGAAAGGCGCATAGTCTTTTCTCGCGGACAGAGATATCAGGGATTGATAAAGTCAGACTTTCATAAAATCCCGGGTAAACCTTTTCGAATGAGATCTCAAATTCGTCCTGAAGATGTGCGTTTGTTCTGTCATTGAGCATCGATACGACTGAATTTAGTATTACCCGGCCATCGGGCGAGGTAAAAGGGAAGACCCTGTTAATCTCATTTATGGCTGCCTGTGTCATTTCTCCCTGCTTTATCATGTTAACTGCATTCAAAGCCAGTTGTTTAGTCTGTCCGGCTATTTCATTTTCAAGAAGCTCTATCTCCTGTTTTTTAATAAGTTCCTGCTGTGTCATTAGTTTTCTGTTGATTTCAATATGACTGATTTGTGTCATAACCCTAGCCATCAGCTCAACAGGATTGAATGGTTTTCTTATAAAATCAATTGCCCCGGCCTCCATGGCGCCCTTAAGTTTGTCAGTATCATATTCTGTTCCGGTGATCATTATTACAGGTATAGCCCTGGCTTTTTCATCGGCTTTTATCATTCTTATTGCTTCAACTCCGTTTAACTGTGGCATCTCCCAGTCCATTAGTATCAGATCAGGATGTTTCTTAATGGCAATTTCATACCCGGTTTTTCCATTTGTGGCAATAAGTAGCTGATACACGGGATTGTGTGAAATAAGATGACCTGTCAATAGCTTCAGATGCTCCGGATCATCATCTACAATCAGAATAGTGAGATTATCCATAAATTAATATCTTTTTATAGAACAAGTATATTGAATGTTTTTCCATTATATCTTTAAACACTAAAAATAAAGATATCATTTTAACCCGAAGCTAAATAGGTTTCTTTCTATGAATTTGATGGATCAAAATTTTCTGGCGCTTGTTTTTATTGTTTTACTTATTGCATTATCAGCCTTCTTCCTGTTTTATATTAAAAGATTAAGGAAAAAAATCCGTTTAATCGGGGATGAAAGGGAGAAAGACAGGATGAACTTCGAGACTATGGTAAAAGAGAGAACCCATACGCTTGAAAAGATACGCGATTCTGTTTCAGAATACGCTGTTCAGAAATCAGAACTCGCTCAGGAGCTTGATGCTAAAAACATCGAAATTTTGAAACAGAGGGACAACCTGTTCAAACAATCTGATAAGCTTAAAGATGCTTATGACGAGATAAAGAAACTGGAAGCTTACAGACAGCAGATGACAAGGATGATAATTCACGATCTTAAAAATCCCCTTAATCTTATAATTAATATAGCTGAATCAGATGATATCCCTGCAAAGTCGGGCAAGCTGATAACGAAACTTTCCTGGGGGATGCTCGACCTGATAGTTAATATTCTTGAAGTAAATAAGCTTGAAAAAATGAGGATGAAGATAGTAATGACTTCATTTTGTCTTGAATCAACAATTAATAAGCTTCTTGAAAAGTTCACTTATATTTTGTCAAGTTCTTCAGTGACACTTTTAAGTAACATCTCGGGAGATATCAGAATTTTTGGAGATATTCAGATTACCGAAAGAATTTTTGACAACCTTATAAGTAATGCAATTAAATATTCGTCGGCAGGTGGTATAATAAATATATCTGCTTCAGATGATGATGAATATGTCAGAATTGAGGTCAGGGATAATGGTGCTGGCATACCGAAGAATATTATGAATGAAGTTTTTGTTGAATATACTCATGGCGAAAACAGATCGTTCACCTATTCAAATCCCACCGGAATAGGACTGGCATATTGTAAACTGGCTGTAGAGGCAATGAATGGGAAAATAGGGATAATTTCCGAACACGGTAAAGGAACTATAGTGTGGTTCACACTTAAAAAGGATACTGCGAGTTTTTCTGAAGTTGTACAGGAAACAATACCTCCCGGAACTGAATTGAAAAGTCCTCAATTGTTCTCTGAAATGAGCACTAAAGAAATTGACAGGTTTGAATCCCTCATTTCAAGTCTTAGTGAGGCAGAAATAGATGAGGTATCCTCTATAATGAGAATTCTCGACACTTATGAACCAGATGATTCCGGAAAGTATAACCTCTGGAAAGATCGGGTTCTTGAAGCAGCGTATAAAGGAGATGTAAATGCTTTCAGGAGCCTTCTGAATATGCTTAGTGAGTTTCGTGAATCGGGTTTGAAGAATAAATAGAAGATTTATGTTTGATTCCGAAATGGTTTTACACCCACTGTTAGTGATAGTATCATATTGTTTTTTAAATACATTAACCTTGTAATAACCTGATTTATGAAGACCAGAACAACAGTAATCCTGTCATCGATGATGTTCCTCCAGTATTTTATCTGGGGTTCATGGTATGTAACTATGGGAACTTTTATGTCGAAGTACCTGGGTTCATCAGGCATCCAGATCGGCGCTGCCTACAGCGCTCTTGCAATAGCTACGATGATCTCTCCGTTCTTTGTCGGTATGGTTGCCGACCGCTATTTTGCTGCGCAGAAGGTTATGGGTATTCTTCATATTGTCGGAGGGATACTTCTTTTCCTTGCATCTAAAATAACAACCAACGGGGCCTTTTACTGGGTGATACTCTTCTATTCCTTAGCCTACATGCCTACAATTGCGCTTTCAAACAGCGTGGCTTTCAGACAAATGACAGATATCGGGACCCAGTTTCCTCCTATCAGGGTATTCGGAACAATAGGATGGGTAATATCGGGTTTCATGATTTCTTTCCTTGGCATAGAACAGACTCCCCTTACATTTTATATGGCAGCCCTTGTTTCAGTGGCTCTGGGTCTGTACAGTTTCTTCCTGCCCGATACACCTCCGCAAAAGGAAATGCCTGCCTCCTCTGCAAAATCTGTCATGGGGATAGATGCCCTGGTGCTCTTCAGGGATAAGCCCTATCTGATATTTTTCATAGCAGCCATTTTTGTGTGCATTCCTCTTTCATTCTATTTTGGTTTTGCAAACCTTTTCCTTAATCAGTCAGGCATGCAGAATACAGCCGGTAAAATGGTTCTGGGACAGATCTCAGAAGCCTTATTCATTCTGGCTATACCTTTCCTTTTCAACAGGATAGGAGTGAAGAAAATGTTGATGATTGGCATGACTGCCTGGCTTCTGCGTTACCTCTGTTTTGCCTATGGCAACATGGGCCCCAATGTATGGATGCTTTACACTGGTATAATACTCCATGGAGTGTGTTACGATTTCTTCTTCGTCACAGGCTACATGTACACTGAGAAAAAATCAAATGAGAGGATAAAAAGTGCTTCACAGGGACTCTTCACCTTCGTTACCTATGGACTGGGGATGTTCATCGGCACCTGGTTCTCAGGCTTTGTAACAACATACTATACTGTTGGGCAGGAGTACCAGTGGAGAAATATCTGGTTTGTACCGGCGTATATAGCAGTTGCAGTTCTCCTGCTGTTTATATTCTTCTTCAGGGAAAAGAAGGAAATTAATATTGTTAAGTAAGTAATTTGCCCTGCGGGTGTAATTCGCTTCGCTGTAATTCGTGGTAATCTGCGCTTCGCGCGTAATTTGGTCTTTGGCCGTAATTAGTTGTAATTAAGGAAATTGAATTACAATGAATTAACCCTAATTCTGCACAGTTACCTCCCACGTTCCGGGTTCATTTATTATGAACTCAAAGGTGACATCGGTTTGCACTGTACGCATGACATTCCAGGTGCGGTACTGTAGCCTTATATTTACAGGAAAGGTAACATTCTGAAGTCCGTAGGCATTACCCGGTCGGAATTCATCACCGCTTGAGGGAGACATCGAGAAGTCCTGAACAGTTGTGTTTGGAGAACCGGCAAGAGTAAGTTTAATCTTTACCTGATTGGGTGTATTTGCTGTTTTAACAAAAGCAGAACGTGCAACAAACCTGCTCTGAAGTACTTCGTATCTTTTAGTTTCTTTTTCTCCTATATACCTGTCGGCTCTCCAGTAACCTGTTCTTACAGAGTCGCTTCCGTAAACCATTCTTCCGGAGCCTTCCCTTAAGCCCTGTTTGAAATATCCTTCGTAATATGTTCCGTTTTCCCAGCGGTAAAGACCAAGCCCTTCAGGAAGCCCTTTGCGGAATTCCCCTTCATATCTGTCAATGCCGATTGCGGATCCTTTGCCATGTGCGAGTCCTTTTCTGCAGTCACCTGTATATGTTCCTGACAGCCGTGGAAGCAATACCTTGCAGGCGCCTTCCTGGGCAATTAAAATATTGCCGGAAATCAAAAAGAATACTATATAAATGATTCTCATTTTGTGAGCTTTATTTTGCACTTTGCTTGTGAATATCAAAGATATCAAAATAAGTGTTTATTCAGGACAAACTGACCCCTCATTCAGGACTAATTGACCCCCCTTTCCGGAGGCAACATCCCCGAAGGGCAACCGAAGAACGGATTACAATGAACGCTTAAAAATTTATTTAAAATTATACTTTTTTCTTTTTCCTCATCGACTCACCTGATAATTCTACTCTGTGAGAAGTGTGTACCAACCGATCAAGTATTGCATCTGCAATAGTGTTTTCTCCGATCACATCATACCATTTATCCACGGGTAACTGTGATGCTATAATAGTTGAACTTTTCTGATGACGGTCCTCAATAATCTCTAGTAACATCATCCTTGTCATATCATCAAGTGGTTGCATACCAAAATCATCAATGATAATCAGATCTTGTTTTTCTATGCGTTTTATCTGCCTTATGTACGACTCATCTGCTTTTGACATCCGGAGCATCGTAAATAATTTCTGCGCAATAAAGTAATTAACCTTATATCCAAGCTGACAGGCCTGATGACCCAATGCCGATGCGATATAACTTTTACCAACCCCGGTTTGCCCTGTGATAAGCACATTTTCACCATTTTTTACAAAGCTCCCATCAGTAAAACGCAGCAATTGTGTTTTATTCAGCCCGCGTGGAGTGAAAAAATCTATTTCTTCCATGCTTGCTCTCATGCGGAACTTTGCATTCTGTAATCTGCGACTGGCTTTCAGATTTTCTCTCTCGTCCCATTCTGCCTGCAAAAGCAGGTTGAGTAGTTCGTCGTTATCTATTGATTGCATGTTTTTGGTGGATACAATGCCTTCATAAGCGGCTCTCATACCTGGCAGTCTTAATTGCTGCATTAGATGCTGGATTTCATGTGTCATAGGGTTGTTCTGATAGGTTATTTATAATATTCTGCTCCCCTGATATTATCATGCAGGGGCAGTGTTAAATTCTCTTTTTTTGTATCCAGACGATCAAGTTTATTATTTATGATCTGTTGTATTACTTTATAGTTATATGCACCGAAGGCAGTAGCTCTCTGGCAGGCAGCAATAAGCCTGTCACGACCTGCTTTCTTTTCGAAGGAGAGTATACCAACACAGCTTCTGTATGTCTGCTCGGGATAAGATTTGTTCTCAAGTACATTACAGATGTATGCTTTAACATCAGGATGTATATGCGAGGCCCATTCAATAAACTTTGTCGGGTTCCACTCGCTCACGAACTGATGAGTTGACGGAAGATGATCTTTCACTGTTGTATACTTGTATGGCCGGCGATCCCTCAGATGATAAGCAATACGCTCTCCTGAAAGGTAGACACTAACATGGGTTGCAGTATAGACTATTTTAACCTTACTCCCGATATACTGGTGAGGAACACTATAGTAATGCCGGTCTTTATGCAACTGCACATAGCAGTTCTTCATGACTTTAACTTGAAGGTATTCTTTCAGTTCCCAGTGCTGTTGGGGCAATGGGTTGAGATGCTCTTTTTCACCCTGCTCAAAGAGTTCATTACGGCTCTCATCTCTTCCCTGAAGAGGAAGGTTATTATGTACCTCCAGAAGCTCAAAAATAGCTTCATTAAGTTCGTCTATGCTTGTAAAGACTCTATTACGAAGAGGAGCAAATATGCGTGTATAAATGATTTGCACCATTCTCTCAACCCATGCTTTGTCCCTTGGCTTACGACTGCGGGCAGGGAGTATTGCCATACCATAATGATTGCCAAGATCAAGGAGATCCCTGTTGATGTCCGCCTCGTAGTTACTGGCCTTGTCAACTCCGGTTTTAAGATTATCAGGAACTAAAACTTTTGGAACGCCACCATAGTAATTGATTGAGTGTACAATGCATTGTAAAAAATCTTCTTTCCGCTGGCTCTCGCAGGCCTTTACATATGTTCTTCCACTGAAGCCCAAAACGGATACAAAGACCTCTGCTTCTTTTATTTCACCGGTTTGTGGATCAACAACTGACAGTTTAGTTCCTGTAAAATCTATATATAGCTTATCTCCGGCTTCCTGTTCAATATGAAGCGATACATCTTTATTCTGGAGCCATTTGCTCAGATACTCACAAAAGTGGCCATAACAATACCCATCAGGATGTTTTGCCCGGTACTCTCCCCAGAGGATCTGTCTGGTAACTCCTGGTCTCTTAAGTTCTCCTTTGACATATGGAAAGAACTCATATAGTGTATCCCTTTTATTGTTTGGTGAGGGTTCAGTTAGTTGATCACCTCTTGAGAGATAACTCTTAACAGTGTTCTTAGATAAATTCAGTTCCCTGGCTATAGCCTTCTTTGAGTACCCCAGGCTACTTAAAATCCCGATTTGTTTGATGACCTCCATTGCTATTGTCTTATTTGCCATTGTTCCTGTTTTTATTGCAAAGCAAAAAAACAGTCCGCTCAAGGGGGTCAATATGCCGGAATGTCAGTCAATATTTATCCCCAGGGGGGTCAATATTGCCGGAATGGCATACAAATTTGCTCTTTAAGGGGGGTCAGTTTCGCCTGAATGGGGGGTCAATTAAATCTGAACAGGGGGTCAATATAAAACTGAATATACACTCTCTGTCTGAAATATATGTGCTAACGGCCCGGTGGTATAATTTCGCAAGCGTTACCCGACGATAGCACCGGGCAGAATCCATGTACCCCGCGCCAGCGGGGCCGAGGAAGTGTCACGGTGCAAGGAGGGT
>Ga0116153_10003239_pt1 | contig 11665 bp, 19 predicted proteins | sample AD_UKC028_MetaG_FD_89896 | JGI IMG/M metagenome (GOLD analysis project Ga0116153, IMG submission 89896) | Active sludge microbial communities of municipal wastewater-treating anaerobic digesters from USA - AD_UKC028_MetaG | ecosystem: Engineered > Bioreactor > Anaerobic > Digestate | place: USA... | reverse complement strand
GGTTGTCATCCCGCTCTCGCCCACTAGCATCCCGCGCCCCGTGAAGGAGACCGTCAGTGCCCACGATTAACCAGCTGATCCGCAAGGGTCGCGAGAAGGCCCGCTTCAAGAGCAAGAGCCCGCAGCTCGAGAACAATCCGTTCAAGCGCGGCGTCTGCCTCCAGGTCAAGACCATGACCCCGAAGAAGCCGAACTCGGCGCTGCGCAAGGTCGCCAAGGTGCGCCTCACCAACGGCCACGAGGTCATCAGCTACATCGGTGGCGAGGGCCACAACCTGCAGGAGCACTCGGTGGTGCTGATCCGCGGTGGCCGCGTGAAGGACCTGCCGGGCGTGCGCTATCACATCGTCCGCGGCAGCCTCGACACCGCCGGCGTGAACGACCGTCGCCAGTCGCGCTCGAAGTACGGCGCCAAGCGTCCGAAGGCTGGCGCGGCCGGAGGGAAGAAGTGAGCCGCCGGAACAAGGCGGTCCGGCGGCCGGTGCCGCCCGATCCGCGATACGACAGCCAGACGGTCAGCAAGTTCGTCAACAACCTGATGACCGAAGGCAAGAAGAGCACGGCGGAAGGCATCTTCTACACCGCCATGGACCTGATCGAGGAGCGCACCGGGCAGCCGGGCGTCACCGTCTTCAAGCAGGCGGTCAACAACGCCAAGCCCGCGCTCGAGGTGAAGAGCCGGCGGGTCGGCGGCGCCTCGCTCCAGGTGCCGGTCGAGGTCCGTCCGGACCGCCGCGGCGCGCTGGCGATGCGGTGGATCATCGGCTACGCGCGGGAGCGTTCCGAGAAGACGATGGCGGAGCGGCTGGCCGCGGAGCTGATCCTGGCCTCCAAGGGCGAGGGCAGCACCATCAAGAAGAAGGAAGACACGCACCGCATGGCCGAGGCCAACCGGGCGTTCGCGCACTACCGCTGGTAGGCGCCTAGCTGGACGGGCGAGCCTGGTGCTCGCCCGATAATCGGACCACGTGACGGCGGCCACGACCGCCAGCCACCTCTGGTCTTCCGACGAAACTGCGAGGGAGTCCATGAGACTCCTCGTCTCGGGGGAAACCCCGGACGTGCGCGGAGCGATACCACGGGCACCTGCCCGGCTCGGTCGCCCCGCTTTTTCGCTGAATAGAGACTAGAGACAGGGATCGTATGTCGCGTGCAACGTCGCTCGAACTGTACCGGAACATCGGCATCATGGCCCACATTGATGCCGGGAAGACGACTACGACCGAGCGTATCCTCTACTACACCGGCAAGAACTACAAGATCGGTGAAGTGCACGAGGGCGCGGCCACGATGGACTGGATGGAGCAGGAGCAGGAGCGGGGCATCACCATCACCTCCGCCGCCACGACCTGTTTCTGGCCCCGGAACAACGTGGTGCACCGCATCAACATCATCGACACCCCCGGCCACGTGGACTTCACGGTCGAGGTCGAGCGGTCGCTGCGGGTGCTGGACGGCGCGGTGACCCTGCTGGACTCGGTGGCGGGCGTGGAGCCCCAGACCGAGACGGTGTGGCGCCAGGCGGACCGGTACGGCGTGCCGCGGATCATCTTCGCGAACAAGATGGACCGGGTCGGCGCCGACTTCGACCGCTGCCTCTCGATGATCCGGGGCCGGCTGACCAAGCGGGCGTTCCCGATCCAGCTGCCGGTCGGCTCGGGCGAGACCTTCACCGGGCACATCGACGTACTGCGCCGGGTCGAGTTCATCTTCGACGAGGAGACCCTCGGCAAGACCTTCACCGAGATGCCGGTGGCCGACGCCTTCAAGGAGCGCGTCGAGCAGGCCCGGCACGAGGTGATCGAGGCCGCGGTCGAGTCTGATGACGTGCTGATGGAGAAGTACCTGGCCGGCCAGGAGCTGAGCCTCGACGAGATCCACACGGCCATCCGGAAGGCCACCTGCTCCGGGTCGATCGTGCCGGTGCTCTGCGGCGCCTCGTTCAAGAACAAGGGCGTGCAGGCGCTGCTCGACGCGGTCATCGACTACCTGCCGAGCCCGATGGACGTGAAGCCGGTGCAGGGGCACCTGCCGCTCCACGACGACACGCCGGCGCACCGCGAGGCGAAGGACAATGAGCCCTTCTCGGCACTCGCCTTCAAGGTGGCCACCGACCCCTACGTGGGCCGGCTGACCTTCTTCCGGGTGTACTCGGGCTCGCTGAAGTCGGGCAGCTACGTGTACAACAGCACGAAGGACAAGCGCGAGCGGGTGGGGCGGCTGCTCCAGATGCACGCGAACAAGCGGGAAGAGATCGAGGAAGTGTGGGCGGGCGACATCGGCGCCGCCATCGGGCTGAAGGACACCCGGACGGGCGACACCCTGTCCGACGAGGACAACCCGATCATCCTCGAGGCGATGAAGTTCCCGAACCCCGTCATCGACGTGGCCATCGAGCCGAAGACGAAGGCGGACCAGGACAAGCTGACCATCGCGCTCCAGAAGCTGCAGGAAGAGGACCCGACGTTCCGGGTCCGGAGCGACGCGGAGACGGGCCAGACGATCATCGCCGGCATGGGCGAGCTCCACCTGGAAATCCTCGTGGACCGCATGAAGCGCGAGTTCAAGGTCGAGGCCAACGTCGGCAAGCCGCAGGTGGCGTTCCGCGAGACGATCCGCAAGAAGGTGCAGAACGTCGAGGGCAAGTTCATCCGGCAGTCGGGCGGCAAGGGCCAGTACGGTCACGTCGTCATCCACGCGGAACCGGCCGACGTCGGCCAGGGCTTCGTGTTCGAGGACAAGATCGTCGGCGGCGTCATCCCCCGGGAATTCATCAAGCCGGTGGAGGCGGGCATCCGCGAGGCGCTGGAGAACGGCGTGCTGGCGGGGTACCCGATGGTGGACGTGAAGGTGTCGCTGGTGTTCGGCAGCTACCACGACGTGGACTCGAGCGAAATGGCGTTCAAGATCGCCGGCTCGATGGCGGTCAAGGAAGCGGCGCGGATGGCCAACCCCGTCCTGCTGGAGCCGGTCATGGAGGTCGAGGTGGTGAGCCCCTCCGACTTCCTCGGCGACGTCATCGGCGACCTCTCGAGCCGGCGCGGCAAGATCGGCGGCATGACGCAGCGCGGCGACGCGCAGGTGGTGGCGGCCCACGTGCCGCTGGCGGAGATGTTCGGCTATTCCACCACGCTCCGCAGCATGACGCAGGGGCGGGCGGTGTACTCGATGCAGTTCGACCATTACGAAGAAGTGCCGAAGAACATTGCCGAAGGCATCATCACGAAGCAGCAGAAAGGCTGAGGCCGAGAGGCACTCAGCGCAACCCACATCTCGACAGGATAGCGAGCCATGGCGAAGGCGAAATTCGAGCGGAAGAAGCCGCATGTGAACGTGGGCACCATCGGCCACGTCGACCACGGGAAGACCACCCTCACCGCGGCCCTGACCAAGATCTCGGCCGACCGCGGCTGGGGCACCAAGTACATCCCGTACGACGAGGTGGCCAAGGCCTCCGAGTCGCAGGGGCGTCGTGACGCGACCAAGGTGCTGACCATCGCCACCTCGCACGTCGAGTACGAGACGACGAACCGGCACTACGCGCACGTGGACTGCCCGGGCCACGCCGACTACGTGAAGAACATGATCACGGGCGCGGCGCAGATGGACGGCGCCATCCTGGTCGTGTCCGCCACGGACGGCCCGATGCCGCAGACCCGCGAGCACATCCTCCTGGCCCGCCAGGTGAACGTGCCCTCGATCGTGGTGTTCCTGAACAAGTGCGACCTCGTCGACGACGCCGAGCTCCTCGACCTCGTCGAGCTCGAGGTCCGCGAGCTCCTCAGCGCCTACCAGTACCCGGGCGACGACGCGCCGGTCATCCGCGGCTCGGCCATCAAGGCCATCGAGGGCGACGCGGAGTGGATCAAGAAGATCGACGAGCTCTACAACGCGCTCGACACCTTCATCCCCGAGCCGGTGCGCGACGTGGAGAAGCCGTTCCTGATGCCGGTCGAGGACGTCTTCTCGATCACCGGCCGCGGCACGGTGGCCACGGGCCGCATCGAGCGCGGCAAGATCAAGGTCGGCGAGGAAGTCGCGCTGGTCGGCTTCGGCTCCGAGAAGAAGACGGTCGTGACGGGCGTCGAGATGTTCCGGAAGCTCCTCGACGACGGCCAGGCGGGCGACAACGTCGGCCTCCTGCTCCGCGGCGTGGAAAAGACCGACATCGAGCGCGGCATGGTCCTGGCCAAGCCGGGCTCCGTGACCCCGCACACGCACTTCGAGGCCGAGGTGTACGTGCTCCGCAAGGAAGAGGGCGGGCGGCACACCCCGTTCTTCAAGGGCTACCGTCCCCAGTTCTACTTCCGGACCACGGACGTGACGGGCTCGGTCGAGCTGCCGGCCGGCGTCGAGATGGTCATGCCGGGCGACAACATCGGCGTCAAGGTGGAACTGATCACCCCGATCGCCATGGACGAAGGCCTCCGCTTCGCGATCCGCGAGGGCGGGCGGACGGTCGGCGCCGGTGTGGTCACGAAGATCTTGAAGTAAGCGGCTTGGCGGGGCGGCGGGGCAGCGGGGCAGTGACTGCCCGACGGCCCCGCTGCCCTGCGGCCCAGCCCTTAGAAACGAGACAATGATGGCTCAGAAAATTCGCATCCGCTTGAAGGCGTTCGACCACGTGGTGCTGGACCAAGCCGCGGCGGACATCGTGCGCACGGCGGAGAAGACCGGGGCCCAGGTGTCCGGCCCGATCCCGCTCCCGGTGAAGATCGAGCGCTGGACGGTGCTGCGCAGCCCGCACGTGGACAAGAAGAGCCGGGAGCAGTTCGAGCTCCGGACCCACAAGCGCCTGCTCGACATCAACGACTCCCGCCCGCAGACGGTGGACGCGCTGACCAAGCTCGACCTGCCGGCCGGCGTGGACGTCGAGATCAAGGTCCAGTAGCCATGACGAACGGACTCATTGGCCGGAAGCTCGGCATGACGAGGGTCTTCGCCGAGGACGGCACCGCGACGCCGGTGACCGTGATCGAGGCGGGGCCCTGCCAGGTGGTGCAGGTCAAGACCGGGACGGTGCAGCTCGGCTTCGGCGCGCAGAAGGCCAAGCGCGCGAACAAGGCGGACCTCGGCCACGCGAAGGCGGCGGGCCTCGAGGCGGCGCCCCGGGTCATCCGGGAATTCGACGTGGCGGGCGACACGGCGCCGGCGGCGGGCTCGACCGTGACGGTCGAGATCTTCGCGGCGGGCGAGCGGGTCAAGGTGACCGGCACGAGCAAGGGCAAGGGCTTCCAGGGCGTGGTCAAGCGCCACGGCTTCGGCGGCGGCCCGGCCACCCACGGCAACACGCGGCACCGGAAGCCGGGCTCGATCGGGCCGGGCACGAATCCGTCCCGCGTCATCAAGGGCAAGAAGATGCCGGGCCACCATGGCGCGGCACGACACACTGAGCTCGGCCTGACGGTCGTGCAGGTGGATGCCGAACGGAACCTCCTCTTCGTGCGCGGGGCGATCCCCGGGTCGAAGAACGGCATCGTGACCGTTTCCAAGCAGGGAGGCAAGAGCCGCCATGATTGAGGCTCCTCTTTTCTCGTCGGCGGGCGCCAAGCTGAAGACGCCGTTTGCCCTGCCGGTCGCGACCTTTGACGGCACCGTGAACCAGGGCGTGCTGCACGAGGCCGTGAAGGTGTTCCTGAACAACCAGCGCCAGGGCACCCAGAAGGCCAAGACCCGGGCGGAAGTGTCGGGCGGCAACCAGAAGCCCTGGAAGCAGAAGGGTACCGGCCGGGCGCGGCAGGGCACCACGCGTGCGCCGCACTGGCGCGGCGGCGGCGTGGCCTTCGCCCCGACCCCGCGCGACTGGCGCACCGGCATCCCCAAGAAGATGCGGCAGCTGGCGCGCAAGTCGGCACTCAACGCACGCGCGGCGGATGGGCTCCTGACGGTGGTCGAGCGGCTCGACTTCGCCGCGCCGAAGACCAGCCAGATGACGGCGCTGCTCGACAAGCTGGGCTTCGAGGGCCGGAAGGTCCTCGTGCTCACCCACGGCATCAACTCGGCGGCGTACCTGAGCGCGCGGAACCTGCCGCGGGCGGGGGTGCTGCCGTACGCCGAGGCGTCGGCCTACGACATCCTGTGGGCGGACGCGCTGGTGGTGGAGCAGGGCGCGCTGGGCGGCGAGGCGACGGCCGAGTCGGCCGAGGCCGCCGCGCCGAAGCGGGTCAAGGCCGCCAAGCCGAAGGCCGTGAAGGCCAAGCCGGCTGCGGTCAAGAAGAAGGCGGCGCCGAAGGCGAAGGCGCCCAAGGTGAAGGCTCCGAAGGCGGGCGCGCGCCGGTCGACCAAGGCCGCCCCGAAGAAGAAAGGCAGCGAGTAAATGCCCGCCCTGCACGAAGTGATCGTCAAGCCGCTGATCACCGAGAAGAGCTCGGCGGCGTACCAGGCGCGCAAGGAGTACGCGTTCCAGGTGCATCCCGACGCGAACAAGTTCCAGATCCGGGACGCACTGCAGAAGCTGTTCGGCGTCACCGCCACCGACGTGCGCACGATGCAGATGCGCCGGCACGAGGTGACCCGGGGCCGGACGCGGGGCACGACCGCCCGGTGGAAGAAGGCCATCGTCGTCCTCAAGGACGGCGAGACGCTTCCGGTATTCGAGGGCTGAGCCAATGACGATTCGACAGTTCCGACCCATGACGGCCGGCACGCGGTTCCGCTCGGTCTCCGGGTTCGACGAGATCACGCGCGGCACGCCGGAGAAGTCCCTGCTGGAGCCGCTCACCAAGAGCGGCGGCCGGAACAACCAGGGGCACCTGACGTCGCGGCACCGGGGCGGCGGGCACAAGCGCCAGTACCGGAAGATCGACTTCAAGCGGAACAAGTTCGGGATCCCGGCGAAGGTGTCGGAAATCGAATACGACCCGAACCGCACCGCGCGCCTGGCGCTGCTGGTGTACGCCGACGGCGAAAAGCGCTACATCCTGCACCCGGCCGGCCTGAAGCAGGGCGACACGGTCATGTCGGGCCCGGGCGCGGACATCCGGCTGGGCAACGCCGTGCCGCTGTCGGAGATCCCGCTCGGCACGATGGTGCACAACGTGGAGCTCAAGATCGGCAAGGGCGGCCAGATGGCGCGCTCGGCCGGTGCGGGCTGCCAGGTGGTGGCCAAGGAAGGCGAGTACGTGACGCTGCGGATGAAGTCCACCGAGGTCCGCCGGATCCACGGGCGGTGCCTGGCCACGATCGGCGAGGTGGGCAACGCGGAGCACGAGCTCCTGTCGGTGGGCAAGGCGGGCAAGAGCCGCTGGCTGGGCATCAAGCCGAGCGTCCGCGGCGTCGCGATGAACCCGGTCGACCACCCGCTGGGCGGCGGCGAGGGCAAGTCGTCGGGCGGCCGTCCGCCGGTTTCGCCGTGGGGCAAGGCGGAAGGCAAGAAGACGCGCCACATGAAGAAGGCGTCCACGAAGCACATCGTTCGCGGCCGTCGCCGCGGCAAGGCCACGAAGTAGGCCACTGGGGATCACGACATGGCACGCAGCATCAAGAAGGGCCCGTTCGTCCAGGACGCACTGCTCCTGAAGGTCGAGGCCCTGAACCAGAAGAACGAGAAGAAGGTCGTGAAGACCTGGAGCCGGGCGAGCACCATCCTGCCCGAGTTCGTGGGGCACACCTTCGCCGTCCACAACGGCAACAAGTTCGTGCCGGTGTACGTGACGGAAAACATGGTGGGGCACAAGCTGGGCGAATTCTCGCCCACGCGCCTGTTCCGCGGCCACAGCGGCAAGATCGTGGCGGACAAGAAGGCCAAGCCGGAGTGACGATGCCAGGCACAGCGATTCAGCGACTGGTGCGCCAGTCGCCCCAGAAGATGCGTCTCGTCGCGGACCTGATCCGCGGCAAGGACGTCAACGAGGCGTACGCGATCCTCAAGTTCAACAAGAAGCTCGCGGCCCGGCAGATCGAGAAGACGCTGAAGTCGGCGGTCTCGAACGCCGAGCAGAGCGCCTTGCGGGACAACGAGGCGTTCGACGTGGACGCGCTCTACGTGTCGAAGGCGATGGTGGACATGGGGCAGCCGCTCAAGCGGTTCACGGCCGCGGCACAGGGCCGCGCCACCCCGATCCGCAAGCGGACGAGCCACGTGACCATTCACGTGGCGACGAAGGGGAGCAACTAATGGGGCAGAAGACCCATCCGATCGGTTTCCGGCTCGGCATCGTGCAGCCGTGGCGGTCCCGCTGGTTCGCCACCAAGGACATGCCGGCGCTGCTCAAGGAAGACGAGCTGATCCGGAAGTACCTCAAGGCGCGCCTCGGGCATGCGGCCATCGCCGACATCCACGTCGAGCGCAAGCCGGGCAAGGTGACCGTCACGGTGCACACCGGGCGGCCGGGCGTGGTCATCGGCAAGCGCGGCGCGGAAGTGGACAAGCTCCGCGACGAGCTGGCCCAGCTGACCGGCAAGGAAGCCGCGATCAACGTCGAGGAGATCAAGCGGCCTGAGGTGGCGTCGCAGCTCGTGGCCGACAACATCGCGCACCAGCTGGTGCAGCGGATCAGCTTCCGCCGCGCCATGAAGCGCGCGGTGCAGAGCGCCATGCGCATGGGCGCCCAGGGCATCCGCGTGCGGGTGTCGGGGCGGCTCGGCGGGTCGGAGATCGCCCGGACCGAGGGGTACCGCGAGGGCCGGGTGCCGCTCCACACGCTGCGGGCGGACATCGACTACGCGACCTCGACGGCCAAGACGACCTACGGCACGATCGGGATCAAGGTCTGGATCTTCAAGGGTGAGGTGGTCGAGGAACTGACCGGCCGCACCTACAGCACGGGGGCCTGAGGACCATGCTGGCACCGAAGCGGGTGAAGTTCCGCAAGACGTTCAAGGGCCGGACCAAGGGCATCGCCTCGCGCGGCATCGCGGTGTCGTTCGGCGAATTCGCCATCAAGACGCTCGATCCGGGCTGGATCACGAACCGCCAGATCGAGGCGGCCCGCGTGGCCATGACCCGCGAGATGAAGCGCGGCGGCAAGGTGTGGATCCGGATCTTCCCGGACAAGCCGATCACGAAGAAGCCCGCCGAGACCCGCATGGGCAAGGGCAAGGGCAACCCCGAGGGCTGGGTGGCCGTGGTGCGGCCGGGGCGGGTGCTGTTCGAGGTCGAGGGCGTCACGGAGGAGCTGGCGCGCAAGGCGCTGGCCCTGGCGCAGGCGAAGCTGCCGGTGCGGACGCGCTTCGTCAAGCGCGAGGAGATCTGAGCGATGAACGTGACTGAACTGCGGGACCTGTCCGACGACGAGCTGAAGGCGAAGCTCGCGGAGCTGAAGGAAGAGCGGTTCCGGCTGCGCTTCCGGTCGGCGAGTGAGTCGATTGACAACCCGATGCGGTTCCGGACGTTGCGCCGGGACACCGCGCGGATCCTGACGGTCCTGCGCTCGCGCGCGACCACCTCGTAAGGGCACACCATGGCAGAAGCGACCACGACGACCCGCGCGCAGCGGAAGACCCGCACCGGGGTCGTCAAGAGCGACAAGATGCAGAAGACGGTCACGGTCACGCTGACCCGGCGGTTCGCCCACGCGACCTACGGCAAGATGATGACCCGGACCATCACGGTGAAGGCGCGGGACGAGCACGGCGCGAAGGTGGGGGACACCGTCCGCCTGATGGAGACCCGCCCGCTCGCGAAGACCGTGAACTGGCGCGTGACCGAGATCGTCAAGCGGGCCAAGTAGCCCAGGGAACGAGGAAGACATGGTTCAGCAAGAGAGCATTCTCAGAATCGCGGACAACTCCGGCGCCCGCAAGGCGCTGGTGATCCGCGTCCTCGGCGGGAGCCGGCGCCGCTACGCGGGCCTCGGCGACACCGTGGTGGTGGCCATCAAGGACGCCATCCCGACGGGCCAGGTGAAGAAGGGCGACGTGGCCAAGGCGGTCATCGTGCGCACCGTGAAGGAGACCCGCCGCAAGGACGGCTCCTACATCCGGTTCGACGAGAACGCCGCGGTCCTGATCGACGACAAGGGCGAGCCCCGCGCGACCCGCATCTTCGGCCCCGTGGCGCGCGAGCTCCGCGAGAAGCGCTACATGAAGATCGTCTCGCTGGCGCCGGAGGTCCTGTAACATGAAGCCGCTCGTGCACAAGAAGGCCAAGCGCGTCCGCCAGAAGCCGGTGGTCCGGCTCTCGCTCCCGATCACCAAGGGCGACACCGTCCAGGTCATCTCGGGCGACGACAAGGGCAAGCGGGGGAAGGTGCTCCGCGTGTACCCGAAGACCGGCCGCGTGACCATCGACGGGGTGAACGTCGTGAAGCGGCACCGCCGCGCCACGCAGACCGCCGAGGGCGGGATCATCGAGTTCCCGGCGCCGATTCACCACTCGAAGACCATGCTGATCGACCCGAAGAGCGGCGAGCCGACGCGGGTGCGCCGGCGGCGGGATGCCGACGGGACGGTCGAGCGCATCGCCGTGAAGTCCGGGCAGCCGATTCCGAGGAGCAGGTAAGATGGCGACCACGAAGGAGAAGGCCCCGAAGACCGGCGGCACGCCCAAGGCCGGCAAGGAGAAGGTGGCCCCCGGTGCGACGGACGCGGCGCCGAAGGCGGCCGAGGGCACGCCCCGGCTCCAGACCTACTACGAGACGGTGGTCCGGGCCCGGCTGGCCAAGCAGTTCGGCATCACGAACCCGATGCAGGTTCCGCGCATCGTGAAGGTCGTGCTGAACGTGGGCATGGGCGAGGCGAGCAAGACGCCGAAGCTGCTCGACGCGGTGGTGGTGGAGCTGGGGCAGATCACCGGCCAGAAGCCGGTCGTCACCCGGGCCAAGAAGTCGATCGCCAACTTCGGCCTCCGGGCCGGCGTGCCGGTCGGCGCTTCGGTGACGCTCCGCGGCGCGCGGATGTACGAGTTCCTCGACCGCTTCATCACGATCGCGGTGCCGCGCGTCCGGGACTTCCGCGGGCTGGCGAACAAGAGCTTCGACGGCCGGGGCAACTACACGACCGGCATCAAGGAGCAGCTGATCTTCCCCGAGATCGACTACGACAAGGTCGAGAAGATCCACGGGATGGACATCACGGTGGTGACGAACGCCGGGCGGGATGACCTGGCGATGGCGCTTCTTCGCGAGCTCGGCTGGCCGTTCCGCGGAGAGACGCCGGTCCCGATGGCGTGAAAACCCGGCGCCCCGCGGGGCGCCACCAGGAGAGACGATGGCAAAGACCAGTTGGATTGAACGAGCCAAGCGCACGCCCAAGTTCAAGGTGCGCGCCGTCCGCCGCTGTCAGCGGTGCGGGCGGTCACGGGCAGTCCTGCGCAAGTTCGGCCTCTGCCGAATCTGCTTTCGAGAGCTCGCGCTCAAGGGAGAAATCCCCGGCGTGCGCAAGGCCAGTTGGTAAGGGGACGCACGTAACATGAGCATGACAGATCCCGTCGCGGATATGCTGACTCGCATCCGGAACGCCTGCTCCGCGGGCCACCGGCGAGTCGACGTGCCGGCGTCCAAGCTCAAGGTCGAGCTGGCGCGCCTGCTTCTCGAAAATCACTACATCGCCGAGTGCAAGGTGCTCGAGGATGGCGGTCGCGGCGTGCTGCGGCTGTACCTCAAGTACCACAACGAGCTTCCGGTCATCCGGGAACTCCGGCGCGTCTCGACCCCGGGCCTCCGGCACTACGTCAAGTGCCGCGACCTGCCCCGGGTCAAGAACGGCCTCGGCATGGCCATCGTCT
>Ga0116153_10003236_pt1 | contig 11677 bp, 8 predicted proteins | sample AD_UKC028_MetaG_FD_89896 | JGI IMG/M metagenome (GOLD analysis project Ga0116153, IMG submission 89896) | Active sludge microbial communities of municipal wastewater-treating anaerobic digesters from USA - AD_UKC028_MetaG | ecosystem: Engineered > Bioreactor > Anaerobic > Digestate | place: USA... | reverse complement strand
CTAAGGCCGCGCCTTCCGCCCGCCTGGCGGATCCGGCTGGCGCCTTGCCGGGTTAGAATTCTGGATGAGGCAACGACCCCCGCACTAGTTAGATTTTTCGATGAGGCAACACGCCCGCGGAAAGCCTTGCGGCCGGGCCCGATCGGCCCTAGTATGTCAGCGGGGGATAATCCGGCCCCGCGGACCGCGAGAAAGGAGCGCGATGGGAACGAAAGCGAACCGGGCACTCCGCTACGCCGCGGGATTCCTCTTTTTCGCCTTCCTCTTCCTGTCCCTCATGCTCTCGGCCTACGCGAAGGTGCGGGACGAGGCCATGGCCCAGCTATACGCCCAGGAACGCATACTGGCCGAGCAGGCCGCCGCCGGCATCGAGGAGTACTTCCGCTACTTCGAGCGGGGACTCCGCTTCCTCGTCTCCGACCGGGGCGTCCAGGAGGCCAGCCCGGGCGGCAAGGCCCTCCTCAAGGGTTTCTACTCCTCCCAGCTGGACAACGTCGCGGCGATAACCCTGATGGACGCCTCCGGCCGCATCGAATACAGCTACCCCGACGAATCGGCCGCCGGCAGGGACATCTCCGGACAGTCCCACGTAGAGAGCCTCCTCAAGACGCGCATGCCCACCTTGAGCGGCGTCTTCCGCGCGGTCCAGGGCTTCGACGCGGTGGCCCTGCACATCCCCCTCTTCCGCGAGGGGCGGTTCCGGGGCTCGGTCGCCCTCCTCATCCCCTTCCGCTCGATCTCCCGCCGCTACCTGGAGAGGATCCGCCTCGGCTCCTCGGGCTACGCCCTCCTCTTCGACAACGCCGGCAACGAGCTCTACGGCCCCGACCTGCGCATGGTCGGCAGGCCCGTGGAGGAGGCCGCCGCGGACTACCCCGACCTGGCGGCCATGGCGAGGACGATCCGCGCGGCCGGCCCCGAGGGCTCGGGCGCGGCCGTCTACCGCTACCCCGCGCACGGCTTCTCCGGCGGCGAGGCCGTCGCCAAGCGGGCCTACTACAAGTCGGTGGCGATCGGGGACGGCTTCTGGAGCGTCGTCGTCACGGCCCCCGAGGCCGACGCCCTCGCGAGCATCGACGGGTTCCGCGACCGCTGGCTCTTCCTCTCCCTCCTCCTCATCGCGGCCTTCACGGCCTGGGGCCTCCTCTTCCTCCGCGCCCTCCTCGCGGCGGGCAGGATGGAGGAGGTGAGGCGGCTCAACGCTGAGCTGGAGCGGGCCGTCGAGGAGCGTAGCGCCGAGCTCAGGAAGGCCCAGGGCCAGCTCGTGATCTCCGAGAAGCTCAGCCTCCTCGGCCGGCTCTCGGCGAGCCTGGCCCACCGCATCAACAGCCCCCTGGGCGCCATCGCCTCGGCGGGCGGCAGCATAGCGGAGAGCCTGGAGCGGGGCCTGGCAGGTGAGCTCGGGCGCTACGCAGGCCTCGAGCCGGCCTTGCGCGCCGATTACGGGCGCCTCCTTGAGGAGGCGGCCAGGAGGCGCCTCTCCGGCCCCCTGCGGCCCTCCCCGGGCAGGGCCGGGAGGCGCGAGGCCGTGGAGAGGCTCAAGGAGGCCGGCGTCGAGGAGGCAGAGGCCGTCGCCGACGACCTGGCCGACATGGATCTCCTGGACGCCCTGCCCGAGGCGGCGCGCCTCGCGCGGGCCGGGGGCCCGGCCATTCTCGACGACCTCGCGCGCCTCGCGGGCTTCGCGACCTCCTCGCGGATCATCCTCGAGGCGGCGGGGCGAGCCTCCGCCGTGGTGAAGGCCATGGGCTCCTACCTCAAGGAGGGCCGCTTCGAGGAGCCGCGGGCCGTCGACCTGGCCGCCGAACTCGACCTGGTCCTCTCCCTCTACGGCCCCGAGGCGCTCCGCGGCGTCCAGGTCGTGCGCCGCTACGAGCCCGGCCTCCGCTGCCTGGCCGGCGGCGAGAGCCTGACCAGGGTCTGGTCCAACCTCATCGACAACGCCCTCCAGGCCATGGGCTACGCAGGCAGGCTCGAGCTCGAGACGAGGCTCGAAGAAGGGCGGGCCCTGGTACTGGTCGCCGACGACGGCCCGGGCATAGCCGAGGCCGACAAGGGCCGCGTCTTCGAGCCCTTCTTCACGACGAAGGGGCCGGGAGAGGGCACGGGCCTGGGCCTCGTGATCGCGAAGCGCATCGTCGAGGCCGAGGGCGGCCGCATCGGCTTCGAAAGCGCGCCGGGCCGGACGGTCTTCGCCGTGAGCCTGCCGCTTGCCGCCGACTAGCCTTCCAGCCCGCCCAGGACGCGGAGCCAGTTGCCGCCCAGGAAGGCGGCGGCCTCCCGGGCCGTGTAGCCGCGGCCCAGGATGGCCCGCTCCAGGGCCGGCCAGGCCGCCGCGTCCTCGATGACGCAAGGCGAGCCGGGCGGCGGCGGCGGATAGCCGTCGAAGTCGGAGCCGAAGCCGACGTGCTCCGCGCCGGCCACCGAGACGGCGTGGTCCAGGTGGTCGAGGAAGCGCGCGAGGCCGGCCTCCGCGGGACGGGCGGCGACGAAGGCCGGCACGAAGGTGAGGCCGACGAGGCCTCCCGAGCGGGCTATCGCCTCAAGGCGTGCGTCGTCGAGGTTCCGCAGGTCGGGGCAGACGGCGCGGCAGTTCGAGTGGGAGGCGACGAAGGGCCGCTCGGCCGTCTCCGCGAGGTCGTCGAAGGCCTCGTCCGAGAGATGGGAGGCGTCGACGAGGACGCCGAGCCGCTCGCACTCGGCCACGACCTTCCGGCCGAAGGCGCTCAGGCCGTCCGTGCCCGCCGTCCTGACGCCGCGGCCTAGCTCGTTCCGCCTGTTCCAGGTGAGGCCGAGCATCCGGAGGCCGCGGGAGCGCCAGCCGCGGAGGCGCTCGAGGCCGCCCTCCAGGGCCTCGCCGCCCTCGATCGCGACGAGGGCGGCCACCCTCCCCTCCCCGGCGGCGCGCCCGGCGTCGGCCGCATTGCCGTAGGGGAAGATGGCGCCGCCCGAGGCCTCGAAGAGGCCCTCCAGCGCGGCGAGCATCTCGTCCGTGGCGCGGGCGGCGCCGCTTTCCACGAAGGGGTCGTCGCAGAAGAGCGCCATGGCCTGGCAGGCGACGCCGCCCGAAAGGAGGCGCGGCAGGTCGACATGGCCCTTCCCCCCGGCGGCCGAGCCGCGGGCGAGGAAATCGCGCGGAGCGGACTCTCCCGGGACCAGGCTCCGGCCCAGGACCGGGAGGAGGGAGTCGCAGTGGCCGTCGACGACGGGCGTCAAGAGGACTCGCCGCGCTTCAGGCGCTCGAGCTCGTCGCGGAGGAGGGCGGCCTCCTCGAACTCCAGGTTCTTCGCGTGCTCGAGCATCTCGCGCTCCAGGGCCTTCATGAGGGACTTCTTCTGCTCGGGCACGAGGAGGTTGTGCGAGCTCTTCAGGACCTCGATCTCCGTCGCGGCCGCCTCCACCCGCTCGACGTGGTGGCGCTCCAGGATGTCGCTCACCGCCTTCTTGATCGTCGTGGGCGTGATGCCGCGCTCGGCGTTGTAGCGGAGCTGGATCTCGCGGCGCCTGGCCGTCTCGCCGATGGCGGCGCGCATCGCGTCCGACTCGCGGTCGGCGTACATCACGACCTTGCCGGCGGCGTTGCGCGCCGCGCGGCCGATGATCTGGATGAGGCTCGTCGCGGAGCGGAGGAAGCCGATCTTGTCCGCGTCCAGGATCGCGATGAACGAGACCTCGGGGAGGTCGATGCCCTCGCGGAGGAGGTTGATGCCGACCAGGACGTCGTACTCGCCCTGGCGGAGCGACTTGAGGATCTCCACGCGCTCGATGGTCTCCACCTCGCTGTGGAGGTAGGCGACCTTGAGCCCGAGGCCCGTGAGGTACTCGGTGAGCTCCTCCGCCATGCGCTTCGTGAGGGTGAGGATGAGGCTCCGCTCGTCGGCGGCGATGCGGCGGCGGACCTCCGCGTAGATGTCCTCCATCTGCCCCTCGGAGGGGCGGACCTCGATCTCGGGGTCGACGAGGCCCGTGGGCCTGATGAGCTGCTCCACGGGAGGGCCGGACTTCTCGAGCTCCTCCTTGCCCGGGGTGGCGGAGACGTAGACCACCTGGCCCGTGAGGCGCTCGAACTCCTCGTACTTGAGGGGGCGGTTGTCCATGGCCGAGGGGAGGCGGAAGCCGTAGTCCACGAGGTTCTGCTTGCGCGCCCGGTCGCCCGCGTACATGGCGCCGATCTGCGGGAGGCTCACGTGGGACTCGTCGACGAAGGTGAGGAAGCCCTTCGGGTAGTAGTCGAGGAGGACGGCCGGCGGCTCGCCGCGGGCGCGGCCGGAGAGGGGCCCCGAGTAGTTCTCGATGCCGGGGCAGTAGCCCATCTCCGAGAGCATCTCCAGGTCGTACTCGGTGCGGGCCTTGAGGCGCTGGGCCTCCACGAGCTTGTTCGCCGCCAGGAGGGCCTCGTAGCGGCCGTCCAGCTCGGCCTTCAGGGACTCGAGGGTGCGGTGGACCTGGTCCTCGGGCATCACGAACTGCTTGGCGGGGTAGATCACCGCCGCGTCCAGCTCCTCCAGGACCTGGCCGGACACCGGGTCGAAGCGGCGGATGCGCTCCACCCTGTCGTAGTCGAGCTCGACCCGGTAGGCCTCCTTCGTGTAGGCGGGGCAGACCTCCAGGACGTCGCCGCGGAGGCGGAAGCGCCCCCGCTCCAGGACCGCGTCGTTCCGCTCGTACTGGAGGGAGACGAGGCGGCCCTTCACCGCGTCGATGTCGACCTCCCCGCCCACGGCGAGGTCCAGCTTCATCTCGCGGTAGACCTCCGGCGTCGCGAGGCCGTAGATGCAGGAGACCGTCGCGACGATGATGACGTCCTTGCGCTCCATGAGGCTCCGCGTCGCGGAGAGGCGCATGCGGTCGATCTCCTCGTTGATCGACGAGTCCTTCTCTATGTAGAGGTCGCGGGTCGGGACGTAGGCCTCGGGCTGGTAGTAGTCGTAGTAGGAGACGAAGTACTCGACGGCGTTCTCCGGGAAGAAGGCCTTGAACTCGCGGTAGAGCTGGGCGGAGAGGGTCTTGTTGTGGGAGATGACGAGGGCCGGGCGCTGGGCGGCCTCGATGACCTTCGCCATCGTGAAGGTCTTGCCCGAGCCCGTGACCCCCTTCAGGGTCTGCCAGCGCTTGCCCTCCGCGAGGCCCCGGGCCAGGGCCTCGATGGCCGGGCCCTGGTCCCCCGCGGGCTCGTAGGGAGAGACGACCTTGAAGGGCTTCACGGCTAGTCCTTCGCGTACTTGGCGCGGTCGGCCAGGACGACCTCCGCGACGACCCTCTTGCCGCCGCGCCAGTACTCGACCGCGACGCGCTCGCCCGGCTTGTTGTCCTCCAGGGCCGAGTAGAGGTCGGCCATGGTCGAGACCTTCATGCCGTCGACGGCCGTGACGATGTCGCCCCCGACGTAGAAGACGGAGCGGCCGTAGCGGACGGCGGTGCCGCCCCCCCGCATCCCCGCGCGGTCGGCGTTGCCGCCCTTCTTGGCCTGGGAGACGAGGAGGCCCTTCTCCACCGCGGCCGGGTAGCCGTTCTGCTTCATGTAGTCGACGAGCTCGGGGAAGAGCTGGACGGGCTCCATCTCGATCCAGCCGCGCCGCACCATCCCGTCCTTGATGAGGTCGGGGACGATGCGCTTGGCGGTGTTGACGGGCACGGCGAAGCCGACGCCCACGGAGCCGCCCGAGGGCGTGTAGATCATCGTGTTGATGCCGATGATCTCGCCGCGGGAGTTGAGGAGGGGGCCGCCCGAGTTGCCGGGGTTGATGGAGGCGTCGGTCTGGATCATGTCGCGGATCACGGTCTTCTCGTCCTTCTGGACGGGCCGGCCGAGGCCGGAGACGATGCCGCGGGTGAGGGTGCGCTCGAGGCCGAAGGGGTTGCCGATAGCGAGGACTTTCTGGCCGACCTTGAGCCGCGTGGAGTCGCCGTAAGGCACGACGACGAGGCGGGAGCCCTTGGGCGGCTCGAACTTGACGACGGCGAGGTCGTTCTCGGGGTCGACGCCGATGGTCTTGGCCTCGTAGCGGCCGCCGTCGGCCAGGTTGACGAAGAGCTTGTAGGCGTCCTTCACCACGTGGTAGTTCGTGAGCACGTAGCCGCGGGCGTCGATGATCGAGCCCGAGCCCGAGCCGCCGTCCTGGGGCACGGGCTCCATGAACCAGTTGATCGCGACGACCTCCGTCGTGATGTTGACGACGCCCTCGTTGAGGCGCTCGTAGACGTCGATGTTCTCCCGCTCGTCCTGGCTGTACTCCGCGGAGAGCTGGGCGTCCCGGGCGAGGAGGGCCTCGCCCGAGGGCCGGGATCCGGACAGGGGCTCCGCGGCGCCGGGGGACGAGGGCTCGCCGGAGGACGCGGCGTCCGGGGACAGGGCGGCGGCCCGGGTCGCGGCGCGCGCCGAGGCTCCGGCCGCGGGCGGGGCCGGCAGCTTGAGGATGCCCAGGCCCAGGGAAAGGAGGAGGGCCAGGGCGACGCCGCCCAGGCCGACGAGGAGGAGCTGTCCGCGGCTATAGAGTCTCATGAATCCCCCTTTTAGCTTGGGTAAATATACCGAAAGCCGGGGACCGCGTAAACACGAGGCCCGCGGAAAGTCCGACTCCTCTTGGAAGCGGGGCCCCAAGGGGGTATCATGGGCCCATGGCCGCCCAGATTTCGCATATTCTCGCGGGCGAGGAAGCCCTGAGGCTCGCCGATCCCGAACTCGCCTCTGCCCTCGGCCTCGAGGAGGCCCCGCCGCCGCCTTCCGGCGCGGCCAAGCTCGCCGCCGATTGGTTCCGCCTGGGCTGCCAAGGGCCCGACATCTTCTACCACAACCAGCGCACGAAGCCCTCGGGCCTCCACTACGGCGCCCTGGCCCACCGCCGCAACTACGGCCTCCTCGTCGAGGGCGCCCTGGAGCGCCTCGTCCAGGACGAGGCCGAGCCGCTCGGGCCAGGCTGCGGGGCGGCAGGGGCCGCGGGCCGCGGGGGAGCGCCCCTGTCTCCCGGCCTCGCCTACCTCCTCGGCTTCGCGACCCACGCGGCCCTGGACCGGGCCGTCCACCCCTTCATCGTCTACTTCTCGGGCTGGGCGGACAGGGACGCGCCGGGCTCGGAGCGCTACCGCGGCTGCCACCCCTTCCTGGAGCGCCTCCTCGACCTGGCCCTCCTCGCGGAGCTGCGGGGCGTCGGGCCCGCGGGCTTCGACCTGGAGGCCCTCCTGCCGCTCGACGGGAGGGCGGCGGGCGCCGCCGGCGCCGCGGCGGCCGCTTCGGGCGGCGCCGCGTCCGCGGGAGCGGCGCCGGGCAGCGCGGCGGCTCCGTCGGGCCCGGCCGCGGAGGTCACCGCCCTCCTGGCCTCCGGCCTCGCGAAGGCCTACCCGAAGGCCGCCGGCGCCGACTTCCTCATCGCCCGCCGCATCGAGAACGCCCTCTCCGACGCGCGCTACTTCTTCCGCGCCACGAACCCGGCGCGCACGGCCGGGGCCCGAGCCGACTATTTCGCCTATCTCGACGACCGGGCCGGCCCCCGCTCCATAGCCCTGGTCTACCCCGAGGCCCTGCCGCCCGGCCTCGACGTCCTCAACCGGGCCAGGAGGCCCTGGCGCCACCCCGCCGGGGACGGCCGCGCCTCCGACGAGGACTACGCCGCCCTCTACCTCCGCGGCGTCGAGGAGGGGGGCAGGATCCTCTCCCTCGTCCTCTCGGCCCTCCGCGAGGGCCCCGGCCCCGGCCGCTTCCACGGCCTGGCCGCGGCCATCGGCAACGGGGGCCTCTCCGTCACCGACGAGGCCGGCATCCCCCTCCCCCCCCGCCTCAGCGAGCCCCTGCCCCTCCCCGAGCTCATGGAGGCCGAGTTCAAGCTGCGCCTCGAGCTCGCGAGGCGCTCCCTCGGGCCCTCTTCGCCCGCGGCGACGGCGCCCCTGGCCGGCTTCGATTGACCCTGGCCCTGCCCCGGCCGGGGGCGGCTTCGATTGACTCGGGTCCTGCCCGCGGCTAGGATGGCGGCATGAACATGAAGGACCGCATCGAGCGCGCCTACAAGGGCAAGCCCTCGCCCGACCGCGAGGCCGAGGAGGCCCCGCGCCTACCCGGCGAGGGACGGCGCCTCCCCGAGGCGGCCCCGCGCGGGCCCGCCGCCGCCCGACCCGCCCCTCGCCGCGAGGCGGCGCCCCGAGAGGCCGCTCCCCGGGAGGCGGCGGACGCGGCCCGCCGGCCGACCGCGGAGCCCCGCCGTCCGGAGGCCAGGACGCCCAAGGCCCTGGCCAAGGCGGAGGGCCAGGCCGAGCGCCTCCTCAAGACCGGCGACGAGCGCGGAATCTCGAAGGCGGCCAAGTTCCTCCTCCTCCTCGGCTCGGAGGAGGCCTCCAAGGTCCTGGCCCACCTGGGCGCCAAGGAGATAGAGGAGCTCTCCCGCGAGATCATCCAGGTGAAGAGCATCGACGCCATCGAGGCGAACGAGATCCTCGCGGAGTTCGGCTGGCTCGTGAAGACCAAGGGCTACGCCATCGAGGGCGGGCCCGAGACCGCGGAGAAGATGCTCACCGCCGCCTTCGGCCCCGACCGGGCCCGCGACCTCATGCGGAAGGCGGCGCCCGAGACCTTGCGGCCCTTCCGCTTCCTCAACGACTTCGAGCCCCGCGAGCTCCAGCTCATCCTCAAGGAGGAGTCGCCCCAGGTCCTCGCGGTCATCCTCCCCTACCTGGAGCCCCGGCGGGCCTCCGGCCTCCTGGAGCGCCTGCCCGAGGAGCTCCGCATCGAGCTCGTGAAGCGCATCGCCCGCCTCGAGAAGGTGAGCCCGGAGATCATCCGCCGCGTCGAGGAGGGCCTCAAGGACAGGATCAGGAAGATAGGCACCGTCTCCGTCGAGGAGATCGACGGCAGGGCGGCCCTGGCCGGCATCCTCCGCCACGTCGACCCCCGCCTGGAGGGACGCGTCCTCGACGCCCTGGACGACGAGAGCCCCGAGCTCTCCAAGGACGTCCGCGAGCGGCTCTTCACCCTGGACGACGTCCTCCGGGTTCCGGGGAAGTACCTGCAGAAGGCCCTGCGCGACTTCCAGGACCGCGACCTGGCCCTCCTCCTCAAGGGCCGCGGCGAGGACTTCAAGGCGAAGATCCTCGGCAGCGTCTCCCAGGGAAGGCGCGCCCTCGTCCTGGACGAGTACGCCGTCCTGGGCGCCGTCCGCCGCGAGGACGCGGCCGAGGCCGCCCGGGAGTTCCTGGCCTACCTGAAGCGGGCCTGGGAGGACGGGGACCTCGTCCTCGAGGGTGAGGACGAACTCGTCGAATAGGCGGCGGGGGCCGCGCCCGCAAACGGCGCCGGGGCGGGGAACTCCCTTGATTACTACACGCGCGTGTAGTACAACTAGGGCATGAGCAGCCTTCCCCCGCCCGCCTGCGCCCTGAGGATCGGCACCTCGGGCTACGACTACCCCGAATGGGAGGGGGTCCTCTACCCCAAGGGCCTCGGGCGGAAGGAGTACCTGGGCGCCTACAGCGAGGTCTTCGACGCGGTCGAGCTCAACTTCTCCTACTACGGGATGCCCAAGGCCGAGCAGATCCGCGGCATGCTCGGAAGGACGAGGCGGCCCATCGACTTCTCCATCAAGGCCAACCAGGCCCTGACCCACAAGGTCGATCCTGCCACATGGAAGGACGACGCCCTCGAATTCGCCCGGGGCGCCGCCCCCCTCCTCGAGGCCGGCCGCCTGGCCGCCGTCCTCCTCGAGTTCCCCTTCTCCTTCCACTACAAGGAAGAGGAGCGGCGCTACCTAGGGAGGCTCCTCGGGGAGCTCTCCTCCTTTCCCCTCGCCGTCGAGTTCCGCAACGCCGAATGGTACGGCGCCCGCGTCATCGAGGGCCTGAAGGAGCGGCGCGTCGCCCTCTGCTCCGTGGACCTGCCCCGCCTGGAGGGCCTTCCGCCGCTCTCCGACCTCGTCACCGCCGAGCTCGCCTACGTGCGCTTCCACGGCCGCAACGCCGCCGCCTGGTGGACGGGGGACTCAGGCTCGCGCTACGAGTACCGCTACTCGCCCGAGGAGCTCGGGGCCTGGATCCCGAGGCTCGAGGCGATGAGCGCCGAGGCCTCGAAGCTCCTCGTCTTCTTCAACAACCACCGCAGGGGGGACGCGGCGGACAACGCGCGCGCGCTCTCCCGCCTCGCCAAGGCCGCGAGGCTCGCCTAAAAGGGGGGCGCGGGCATGGCCTCGGGCAGCATCCTCCACGTCAACGCCGTCGGCCTCCTGGCCGCGATAGAGGAGGGCCTCGACGGGAGCCTCAAGGGCAGGCCCTTCGTCGTGGCCAACGAGGGGGCGCCCCGCGCCATCGTCCTGGACCTCTCGCCCGAGGCCCACCGCGAGGGTCTCAGGCGCGGCATGGCCCTGAAGGAGGCGCGGCTCCTCTGCCCGGGCCTCGCGGCGCGGCCGCCGCGGCCCGAGCTCCGCGACCTCGCCGACGAGCGGCTCGCGCGCGCCGCCCTGGAGTTCAGCCCCCTCGTCGAGCGGGCCGGCGCGGGCCACCTCTTCGTCGACCTCGCGGGCACGGGCCGCCTCTTCGGCCCGCCCGAGGACGCGGCCCAGCGCCTCCGCGCGAGGATGGCGGAGGAGACGGGCCTCCGGCCCTGCCTGGCCCTCGCCTCCAACAAGACGGTCTCCAAGGTCGCGACCAGGGTCTTCAGGCCAGGGGGCTTCGTCGCCCTCTCCCCCGGCGAGGAGTCCCTCCTCCTCGGGCGCCAGCCCGTCGGCCTCCTCCCGGGCGTCGGCCCCGTCCTCCGCTCCCGACTCCTCCTCCTCGGAATCGACGAGATAGGCGAACTCGCCGGCCTCTCGCGGCCGGAGGCCCTGGCCCTGGGACCCAGGGGGCCCGAGCTCGCGGCCAGGGCGAGGGGCCTGGACGCCTCCCCCGTCGACCCCGAGCCCCCGGGCCGGCGCTCCCTCCGCGGCGAAGCCCTCCTCGAGCCGGACACGAGCGACCCTGAGGTCCTGCGCCTCCGCCTGGGCGCCCTCGCCGCCGGCCTCGGCTTCTCCCTGCGGGCCGGCGGCTCGGGCGCGGCGAGGGCCACGGTGTCCCTCGTCTACGCCGACGGGGAGCGGGGCTCGGGCTCGGCCCGCGCCCCGGGCCTCCGGGCCCGCGACGACGAGCTCCTCGACCTGGCCCTGGCCGCCCTGGCCCGGGCGCGGAAACGGCGGGTCCGCGTCAGGCGCCTCTGCCTCGAGCTCTCGGAATTCGTCCCGGCCGGGCCCGAGCTCGACCTCTTCGAGCCCGAGGACTCGCGGCTCTCGAGGCTCCAGCCGGCCCTGGACAGGATCAGGGGCAAGTACGGCGCCAAGGCCCTCTCCCCCGGCGCCCTCCTGGCCCTAGGGGCCGGGGCCTAGAGGCCCCGCATGCGCGTCCCGCTCCTCGTCTCCTCCGCCTACTCCCTGGGCTTCGGCGCCGTCTTGCCCGCCGCCCTCGCGAGGCGGGCGAGGGAGCTCGGCTACGGCGCCCTGGCCCTCTCGGACAGGAACGGCGTCTACGGCCTCCCCGCCTTCGTCGAGGCCGCCGAGGCCGAGGGCCTCCGCCCCATCCTGGGGACGGAGCTCGCCTGGCCGGGCGGCCGGGCCCTCCTCCTGGCGAAGGACAGGGAGGGCTTCGCGCGCATATCGCGCCTCCTCACGGCCCGCGCCGAGGGAAGGCTGGACGCGAGGCGCGAGCTCGCCGACGATACGCGGGGCCTCGT
>Ga0116153_10003231_pt1 | contig 11690 bp, 13 predicted proteins | sample AD_UKC028_MetaG_FD_89896 | JGI IMG/M metagenome (GOLD analysis project Ga0116153, IMG submission 89896) | Active sludge microbial communities of municipal wastewater-treating anaerobic digesters from USA - AD_UKC028_MetaG | ecosystem: Engineered > Bioreactor > Anaerobic > Digestate | place: USA... | reverse complement strand
TCGCTGATGGGAAAACGGATCATACTCCCTCCTAAGGGTTGCACCCCGAAAGGGTGCCAGAATTCAACGAATCTTGCTTGCCTTGCGTCCTTGGGCTTCATCCGTTTGCCGACATGAGCGAAATTTTTAAACCTAGAGAACGGCTTAGTATCAGTTGCCCCAGTTACAACGATAAGGATTCCGTTGGGCTTAAGTTTATTAGCTAAAGCGTGAAAGAGGGAACTGGTATCCAGAATGTGTTCAACAACATCAACTACTGTAATAATATCAAAGTTACAATCATTTTTCTCAATATCCTCATAATTTTTGCCAATAATTTTAATACCTTTTTCTTCGGAAGCCTTGGCCGCGTTGGTTGAAAGTTCAATACCAAAGAGTGAAAAATTATCTTCGACTTTGCAGTGATGCTTTAAAAAATCAAGCAGTGCTCCATTAAAGCAGCCCATGTCGAGAATTGCTGGATTTTTCGTTGTATTGTAAGCTTGAATAGCTTTAATAACATATTGGAAATCAAGCCGATTTTCTGAGTTATCACTCCAAGTTGACTCTGGTTGTTGAGAATAAAGATCATCTAGCTGGTTCCGTGTTAGACAAGGGTTTTTATACCATAGGTCACAATTATTACATTTAATCAAAAGAGAGCGATTTACGGGATGAGAATATTGGAAAGTACAAAAATGCATCGCACGGGGTAATCGTCCAATGACTTCATTAGATGTAGAACCACAAGCTGGGCAGGCTTCATTTATGACCCCTTCGATAATTTCTGGATTTGAAGCAAGCGAAGCGTTCATCTTTTACCTCTCGATTTTTTAAATATTTTATAGTTCCTATTATCAAAGGATAGCTAAAATTTCCCGCATTCCTCTTATTAAGGAGCTATCTACTAATACCAAAAATATTAAAATACTTCAATAAATTAGCTATCTTTTCTTTATCCGTAAAATCGTTAAAACCGTTTTAACTGATGGAGTGATCACAAAAAAGGTAAAATCTATAAAACGGTCATCAAGAACTTTCAAAGAAGCATTGATAACGTAAATCGTCATTAGCACATCGGTTGCTAATAATGCAACGGCGACACCGCTAAGATGCCATATAGAGACTAAAAGACCGGCTAAGGCAAAAGAAAATCCTGTACCTGCAAGATAGTATAAAGCCATTTTTTCATGTTTGTTAATCGCCGCAGGGACAATCGAGCTGGTAAACCATATTGAATTAGCAAAAATAACCAGCAACATCAAATGAAAAAATACTGGGTCCATGGTCACTTTACCCAACGTCCAGACCCGTATGATCCATTCTCCCAAAAAAGCCAAGCTGATAATCGCCAAGAGTGATAACCAAAAAGAAATCTGGCATGAGTAGCGATGCAGTTTCCTGGCCAGTTCCATGTTGCCAGCGCCATACGCCATCGACATTTCTGGCCAAACCGTATTATTGATCATTCCCATCACTTGCAATGCTGAATTTGTCAAAGTTCTCAACGTGGAAAATGCTACAACGGCCACCGGTCCCAGCATGATGCCGACAATAGTCAACATGCCCTGATTTTTTATCGCATTCCCCACTGGAAAAGCCATAAACGCCAGCGAGGGAAGCGCCATCTGCCTAATCTTATCAAGGGCTGCCCAACGATAACCATAAACGATCCAAGGGGAGATATTCTGCAAAAACAACCTTGATATGAAAAAGCTTAAAGCACGGGCAACCAGAACGATTACTGCCGCCCCTAAAGGTTCAATCCCAAGGTAAACACCAACCAATACAGCACCAAACTCGAATAACCTGGATAAGTTGCTGATCCAGGTACCCAGTGCATAGTTGCCATCACAGCGGAATCCCGCACTTAACAAGCCACCTTGCAAACCAACAACAACGGATAAGCTCAAAAGTATGGCAATGAGAGCTACTTGATCATGGGTCAATAAAACTATATTTAACCCGTTTTTTAGGGGAATAAACCAAAAAATTGGCATTAATACTATTAATAATAAACAGACAGAACTAATAAATATCCACACACTTTGAAAAGTTTCTAGTGCCTTGTTCTTGTTTGATTCGGCAACCTTCATCGTCATTTCATTTGCAGCGACGCTCGAGAAACCCATATCGCTCATCGCCAGATAAGCAGGAATTGTACTTAAAATTAACCACTCACCATATAATTTAACTCCCCAAAACTTGATAAAGAGAGGAACACTAATAATTTGAATTAAGATATTAGCAAACTGCCCAAAGCTGTTAGCTCCAAATCCATGCAGTAAGCGCTTACGTATTGACTTCATTTTATTGAGATATTTAAATTATACAAACTGTCTAAATAAAAAAAAGATTCTTGTCTTAACAAGATAATACTGAATTTTTCTTTGTATGGATTTATATTTATTAATATAACCAATTGAATCAATACGTTTTATATTTGAGGTTAAGTTTATTCTATCATTAACCATCTTGCTAAAATCATAAAAATTTTTTTCCTTTAAGAAAATTGAATAATAAAACAATGCGTTGCTATGTCCTCCATCAAGTTGTACTGAATTTTGAGAATATGTAACACTTTCGCAGTGTACTCTTCTATAAAAAAGTGGATATGGATAATATATAACGGTTCCAGAACGTGCTGCCTCTAAGAGTAACATCCAATCCGCAGAATTTGCTGTATTTTTTATTAACTCAATAGTATCAGTCTTCAGTAAGAAACTGGCATTAAAGAGAGCGCCTGTAATAATATAAGAACATCCACTGAGATAAAATTTAAAAGCGTTTTCACCTGAAATTATCAATGGTTTTCTAAAAGTCCCTGTAGCACCAAATTCATCATCTTGTTCGTTTATTAGATAATAATCTGAATATATTAAAGTAATATTTTTTTTATTTTTAGATATTTTTTTTACCAATTTATTTAAAAAATTTGGATGCCAAATATCATCCGATGCTCCAATACATATATATTCTGCTTCTTTACTTACGTTAGATAGTGCAAATGCAACATTCTCACCATAACTAAGAGGTTTATCTGGAATTACTACTTTTATATGTAATCTTTTCCCTAGTTCTATAGTCGATTCATAAGATCCATCCGTAGAATAATTCTCTGAAATAATAATTTCAAATGGCTTTAGCTTTTGATTACAAACAGAAAGTATTGCATTCTCAAAATATTCTGCATTATTTCTTTTCGGTATCACAAAAGAAATTTTCATAGGTTTTTATCCTTTAATCTAAGAACACAATCATCCGACCAGAAATATTTCCATTGCCCAAACCGCCCCACTAATACAACATCACCTATTCCACTTTCGTTCCTGATATCCCAATTCGTGATCGGCTCCAAGTCATTCTCCTCGCGTTGTAATCCATAACCTGCCAACCAAGTAAAAATCGTGTCTAGTGCCGCTTTTGTCGAATGATCAAAAATCACATTCGCCCAATCCAACCACTTTACCGGATATCGAACCGCCTTCCGATCCAAACCGCTATCCAACAATCCCATCTCGAACAACTCATCAATCACCCGTTCTGCTACTTCCTCCTTGGTAATCGGCAACGGCTTATAGCGACTGAAATACACTTCCACCTGAATCCCGCTCCAACCCTCTGGCGCATTACCTGGCGTCAATTTCTCGGTAAAGTGGATGCGCGTCGAATACTTATCCTCATCATAAACGTACAGCCAATTCTCTGACCGCCGGGCCGGATGTGGCGCTTCCACATTCACCAGCAATAACTGCGAGCAACACAGCGCCACTGCTGCCTCCAACACCTCCGGCGTCGCCTGCTGGCAACAGCGCACGAACACCGGCAGCGGCAAAGTCGAAATCAACTGGGTGTAATCAAACGACTCCCCGGTATCGCACCAGACTTTTTGCGCAACCAAATCAATCCGCTCCACCACACGATTCAACTGAACCCGCGCATCCTTCGCCAACAACCGCCCAAACGCCTGATAGCCACCCTGCCGAGGATAACGCACCTGCGTGATGTAATGCGTCTGCCGCGATAACGGCCCCTTGGAACCCGCTACCACATCCTCCACCGAAGGATAAAATACCCGTGAACCCACCCAACCCGTAGTTAAATTCTTTGGCTCTGTCGTCCAATACTTGCGGGTATACGCCGCTGGAAAATTTTCCGCGAAAACCGGTCCCAACGCCCACTCCAGCCACTCCGCATAATTCATCGGCGCTCGATCTGGATTAATAGCCTGCCGGGTATTCAGAAACGATTGCAAACACTCACCGCGTAAAGGTTCAGGAATTTGGTACAAATTGGATTGCGCCGGATGGTCGATCCAATAGCCTTGGAAATAATTCCCAGTCTTCACCTCATACTCGTCATATTCATCCTCTACGCTGGCCGCAAACAACTCTTTGACGTAATCATGCTTGGTAAAGGACACATGTGGCCCCTCATCCCAAGTAAAGCCATTAATGAATTCTGAATGAATATGCCCGAACGGATAATGATTCTTCTCCAGAATTAAGCAATGTTCATGGCCGAGATGGTAAGACGCCGATAGACCCGCCAAACCCGCGCCCAAAATCAGAATCATACAAATATCTACCCTAGCCCAATGCCGTTGCGATCATGCGTTCTAAACCCTGTTTCAGCCCCACTATTGGTCGCCAACCCAGCGCCGCCAACCGACCGATATCCGCGTTGGACTCCATCGCCTCATGCTCCCGATATGGCAATGCCCCAAACGCCAACCGGGTGCGCGACCGCGTCAACCGATGCGCCATTTCCACAAACTCCCGAATCGTCACCGCCTGGCCACTGCCCAGACCGACCGGCTGAAACCCCGCCCCCAGCTCTCCGACTTTTTCCAACAGCAACCCATACGCCGCTACCGCATCGTCGATATCAATAAAATCCCGCCGCTGCTCGCCCGGCGTCAACTTCAACTCCGGCACATTCGCCAGACAACTCTGGACCACCCAAGTCGTGAACTTCGACGGATCATCCCCCGGCCCGTACAAATGCTCCAGGCGAATATTCACAAAGCGAATTTTCCCCGCCTCCGCCCACTGCCGACCCCACTCCATAAACTGCCGCTTTGACAGCGCGTAGCCATTCAAATACTGGTACAGAATGGTGTCGGTATTGAAAAACGTGTCGGTATTGAAAAACGTGTCGGTATTGAAAAACGTGGCCGCTTCCAGCAGGCGCAGCGGAAACAACACGTTCGCCTCAAGCAACGTCGCCGCGCTTTCCCCCTGACGCCCATAACAGGTTGCGGTATGAATCACTGCGTCCACTTGGCCGTACTCGGTAAACGGCCGCGCCCAATCCAGCACCTCTACGTCATAAAACACCAGATCCAATTGTGCTCCTGCCAACCGCCGTAGATCCGACGTGCGCCGCTTCAGCACGATGACGCGATGACCTTCGGCCACCAGCGCCCGCGCCAGGTGGCTGCCGAGGAAACCGGTCGCGCCGGTCAGGAGGAGGTTCATGGTTGAGGGTTGAGGGTTGAGGGTTGAGGGTTGAGGGTTGAGGGTTGAGGGTTGAGGGTTGAGGGTTGAGGGTTGAGGGTTGAGGGTTGAAAGAGGTTCAGTTTAAATTTTCGAAATTTACAGTCATTGAGCACCAGGGCAGGAGTACGGGGAGACCACCATTTTGAGACCCGTTGCCTTGAGTACCGCGGATAGCGTTTTAATCGTTGGGTTGCCCCGTGTGGACAGCATCCGGTCAAGGGTCTCACGCGAAACGCCAGCATTCTGTGCGATATACGTCATACCCCCACGCGCTTCAGCCACCTTACGCAAGGCCGTCAAATAGATTTTAGGATCATCATCTTCAGACGCCGCGTTCAAATACTCCGCAGCGAATACGGCATCCTGGAGTTGTTGATAAAGCCAGTCGTCGTGTTGAATATCAGTTCGCATATCCACCTCTTGCTTGCCATTCACGCCAGCGCGCTACCGCACGCTCGATATCAGCGGTTTGGGTTCGCTTATCGCCACCTTCGCAAAGAAGCACCACACGTTTGTCAGATACAGCGTAGTACACCCGATACCCCGGCCCCCAGTCGATGCGCAACTCCCAAACACCCTCCCCTACGGCCCGGCAATCCCCAAAGTTGCCATTTTGCAACCGCAGCAATCGTGCAGCGATTCGCGCGGCAGCCTGTTGATCTCTCAGGCTATTAAGCCACTGAGCGAACAAATCCACCCCCTCTGTTGTAGTGTAGTGCTTGAGTTTATACACAATATATCGTCGTTCCGAGCACTGAGGGTTGAAGGACAGGGAGCAGGTCTAAAAATTGAGTCCGAGGAAGGTTTCAATCCGCGTGGCGGCGTAGTCCAGCATCGCTTCCGTTAATCCCGGATAGACGCCAATCCAGAAAGTATCGTTCATGACGCGGTCCGTGTTCGTTAAATCCCCGCTCACCCGATACCGCCGCCCCTGGAAATAGGGCTGCCGGGTCAGATTCCCCGCGAACAACAACCGGGTTCCGATTTTGTATTGATCCAGATAGCGCAACAGATCCACCCGACTCACCCCCGCATCGGGCCGCAGCGTGACCGGAAACCCAAACCACGACGGCTCACTGTGCGGCGTCGCCTCCGGCAGGATCAGGAACTCCTCGGCGCCGGCCAGCCGTTCCTTGAGAAACGCAAAATTGGTCCTGCGGGCCTGGATGAAGCGCGCGGCCTTCTCCAGTTGCGCCAGACCGCAGGCCGCCTGCATATCCGTGATCTTCAGGTTATAACCGGCATGGGCATAGGTGTACTTATGATCGTAACCGGCCGGCAGCGTCCCCAATTGCCAGCCAAAGCGCTGGCCGCAGGTATTATCCTTGCCCGGCGCGCAATAACAATCGCGGCCCCAATCGCGGAACGACTCCGCAATCTGCTTGAGCAAGGGATGGTTGGTGAACACCGCGCCACCTTCGCCCATGGTCAGATGATGGGCGGGGTAAAAGCTCAGGGTGGCGAGGTCGCCGAAGGTCCCTACGGGACGTTGAGGGTTGAGGGTTGAGGGTTGCGCATCGAGGGGAAGAGTGTAGGTGGCGCCGAGGGCGTCGCAGCAGTCTTCGATCAGCCACAGGTGGTATTGCCGGCAGAGGCGGGTGACCACCTCAAGATTAAACGGATTGCCCAGCGTGTGGGCCAGCATAATGGCCTTGGTTTTGGGACTGATGGCCGCTTCGATCTGGCGGGCGTCGATGTTGTACGTGCCGAGTTCGACATCCACAAATACCGGTACCGCGCCAAACTGGACGATGGGGTTCACCGTGGTCGGGAACCCGGCGGCGACGCCGATCACTTCATCCCCTGGCTGAATGGCCCGGTCGCCCAGCTTCGGCGAGGTCAGGGTGTTGAACGCCACCAGATTCGCCGACGACCCCGAATTCACCGTGAGCAAATGCCGAACCCCGATAAACTCGGCCAGCCGCCGCTCGAATGCCTCGTTGAACCGGCCGGTGGTCAGCCAGCCATCCAGAGCCGCCTCCACCATCAGCGTCAGTTCCGCGGCGTCGAGCACCTTCCCCGACGGCGGCACCGGCGTCACCCCCGGCTCGAACGGGCGGGGAGCATACGCCATCGCGCCATACTGGGCGACACGTGCGGCCACCACCTGCCGCAACGCCCGATCCAGACAATCTGCGCTCACCTGACCGACTTTGGCCGCGAACAACCTCGGGGCAAAAACCATCTGTTTGCTGGGCGGAAACACCGTCGGCGCGCCCAACGAACCACTGGCCAGATCGGTTGGCGCGACCACGACCTGATGCGGCTCCCGCCAATTCCCCACTCGGGAACTCCCCGGAATTCCCAGCACATCACCCTTGCTGTTGGGCGCGCCGGTAATCAGCACGGGGCGCGGCTTGGATCCGCCGCCGCCAACAAATGGCACCCGAACAATGTAAATCTCGCCCACCTGGACCTGGCTAACCACGCAGATAACGCTCCCAGATCGCATCTTCCTCGGAATCATCCTCGGTCACCGCCGCCAAGGCTGCGAGTTGAAACCGCTCTTCCTCGGTCAAGGCCTGGGCGATGCTGGCCTCATCCAACACGATGACCCGCACTCGCGATCCGACGGGTTTAGAAACGCGCAACGCCACTTGGCCACCTTCACCAACCGTCACCGTTTGCTCAGCGATTTGTTGCATCTAACACCTCGGATGGGGTTCACTATTGACAGTTTCAACAAAAATCGAAATCTGCGCCAGCGTCATCGCCCGCACCTTCGCGCCGCGCCGATAAGACCGATGCCAATCCACCGTCACCTGCAAGCTCTGCTCCAGAGACCAGCGCGGCGCCCAGCCCAGACGGGCTTTGGCTTTGGCGCAATCCAGCTTGAGATAATGCGCCTCGTGCGGGTGATGGCCGCCATCCTGTTCCCAGCGCGCCCCCTCGCCCCATAATTCAACCAACCGGTTGGCGATCCAGGCCACCGGCCGGGCATCGGCCTCGTCCGGCCCAAAGTTCCAACCCTCGGCGAACGCCGCGCCCTCAGTATAAAGCTTCTCGGCCAGCAACAAATAACCGGAGAGCGGCTCCAGCACATGCTGCCAGGGGCGAATGGCGTGGGGGTTGCGAATCCTGACCGTCTGGCCCGCCTCGAAGGCGCGCAGGAGATCCGGAATCAGCCGGTCCGCCGCCCAGTCGCCGCCGCCGATCACGTTGCCGGCGCGAGCGGTCGCTATCGCGGTTGAGGGTTGAGGGTTGAGGGTTGAGGGTTGAGGGTTGAAGAAGGAGTTGCGGTAGGCGGCGGTAACGAGTTCGGCGCAGCCCTTGCTGTTGCTGTAGGGGTCATACCCCCCCAGCGGCTCATGCTCCCGGTAGCCCCACACCCATTCCCGGTTCTCATAACACTTGTCGCTGGTCACGTTCACCACCGCGCGGACGCTGGGCGTATGGCGGACCGCCTCCAACAGATGGACGGTGCCCATCACATTCGTCGCGTAGGTTTCAACCGGGTTTTGATAGGAATAACGCACCAGCGGCTGGGCGGCCAGGTGAAACACCATTTCCGGCCGCGCCTCCCGCAGGGCCGATTGCAGCGTAGGCAGATCGCGGATATCGGCGATGATCGAGCGCATCCCCTCACCCACCCGCGCCACCTCGAACAGGCTCGGGTTCGTCGGCGGCTCCAGCGCGTAACCGGTGACCTCCGCCCCCAGGCTTTGCAGCCACAGCGCCAGCCAGCCGCCCTTGAACCCGGTGTGGCCGGTGAGGAACACCCGCTTGCCAGACCAGAAAGGGTGCAGGGGACAGGGTGCAGGGCGCGGAGGGTTTGCCTGTCCCCTGTCCCCTGTCCCCTGTCCCCTTTGATCTCTGATCATTCCCAAACTTTCCATGGCGCCTTGCCGGCCTGCCAAAGCTGCTCAAGCTGTAGTTTGTCGCGCAGGGTGTCCATCGGCTGCCAGAAGCCGGCGTGACGGTAGGCAACAAATTGATTCTCGCGGGCCAGATGCTCCATGGGTTCGCGTTCCCAGATGGTCGCGTCACCCTCGATAACGTCGATGACCCGTGGTGAGAGAACGAAAAACCCCCCGTTGATCCAGGCGCCGTCGCCCTGCGGCTTTTCCTGGAAGCTTTGAATCTGGTCGCCATCCAGATTGAGCGCACCGAAACGTCCGGGCGGCTGGACGGCAGTGAGGGTGGCGAGCTTGCCCTGCTGGCGGTGGAAGGCAATCAGAGCGCCGATGTCCACGTCGCTGACTCCGTCGCCATAGGTGAAGCAGAAATCCTCACCGTTGAGATAAGGTCGCACCCGCTTCAACCGCCCGCCGGTCATGGTTTGCTCGCCGGTATCAACCAGCGTCACCCGCCATGGTTCAGCATGCTGCTCATGCACTTCCATGCTGTGCGTGCGCAGATTAAAGGTGACATCAGACATGTGCAGGAAATAATTGGCGAAATATTCCTTGATCACATAGCCCTTGTAACCACAGCAAACGATAAAGTCGTCGATGCCATGGTGAGAGTAAATTTTCATAATATGCCAGAGCATCGGCTTGCCGCCGATCTCGATCATAGGTTTGGGTTTGAGGTCGGTTTCCTCGGCGAAACGAGTACCCAAGCCACCGGCGAGAATGACTGCTTTCATGAGGACGAAAAACAAAAGGCTAAAGGCGAAAAGCGAAAGGCGAAAGGCGAAAGATATCTCACAATGTCTCCACTTCGGTCGAATCACCGCAGGTCTCGATCCCCAGCCGCTCCGCCACCTTCCGCGCCCGCACCTCGATAGGCATATTCCAGCACAGTGCCGCGTCCGATTCCTCCAGCACGATCACCCGCACCTCGAACGTCCCGGCCCGCCGCAACGCCTTCACCACCGGCACCCGCTTGATCGCCTCCGGGCGGGCGCCGAATACCACCCAAACCTTATGCATCGGAACGCATCCCTTTGCTTTCGCCTATTCGCCGACGGACACCGCCGCCGCCAGCATTGCCAGCCACGCCTCGCCATCCGCGCAATCCAGCAGCGCCTCACCCAACTCCTCCAGCACCACCGGCTCCGCGATCCGCTCCAGCAGCCCCCGGCTCCGCTCCGCCACCACCTCGCCAAACCGCCGCCGCGCCAACCGCCGCAGCAACTGCCGTTCGGAGTTCAACCCCTCCTGGCGACCTTCCTGGCGGCCCTCTCGCCAGCCCTCCTGCCGACCGATGCGTTCCACACTGGTCATGTAAGGCATCTTTGTCTCCTCATCGAACGCCAGCAACTCGCTGATAAATTCCCGTTCCAGGTCTTCCGGCAGGCGCAACAGCCAATCAATCACCCGGAACAACCCCAGGATGTCCCCCCGCGCCAGACCGCGCCGGTACATCAGCCGCACCAGGCGCAGCTTCCAACCTTTCCGCGCCACGCCGTCCTTGCTCTCTTGCGCCTTCAGGTGCGCCATCACCACCAGGGCAAAGCGATTCGCGCTCGCCTCCAGCTCCGCCCAGCGCTCCCGCCAATCCAGCACCTTCGCCATCGGAAACCGGAACACCAACTTACAGCCCCACCGCTCCCGGCGGTATTCCTCTGGCCGATAACCCAGTGTTTCGTCCGCCAGCACCGCCAGACTGACCACATCCACCCGGTAACGGTCGAACAAGCGGTAATGATACACGTACATCCGTTCCGCGAAGCCCCGCTCCGGTTCGCCCTGGACCTCGACGTGAATCAATACCCACGTCTCGGCGCCTTCCAGCGTGTAGACCTGAACGAGCTTGTCGGCGTAGCGCCGCCCCAACTCGGCATCGCGCACCACCTGCTGTAATTCCTTGTCCAGAAACACATGCCCCCGCGCCCAGTCAATAGCCGCGTGGATCGCCGGAAAGAACAGCGCCACAAACTCCGGGAAATACCGCTCCAAGGCTTCCTTCCACGGACTGTCAAAGTCGTCGCGGGCATTGTCGGTCATACCGGTTATCACTCGTCAGCGCCGTTCAAAACCATGAATGGAACCTCTACCGTCCGAATCCAATCCGCCTCACCGCCATTCGGAGCGACCGCCGTCACCAGAACCGCACCGGTGCCGGCCGCTCCCGGCAGGATAAAAACATCACCCAGTTCCACCTGATCGGGTCGCCCAAACACCTCGCCCCGATCATCGTACTCGTTGACGTTGATCACCTGCACCAGGGCTTTGAAGGTGAGTCGACCCCTGATAGGTTAAGTGCTTTTCTATCAGAGGCCCCCTGATGACCTTGTTGCTCGCCCCGATCCTGCAGCGCTTTGCC
>Ga0116153_10003209_pt1 | contig 11753 bp, 7 predicted proteins | sample AD_UKC028_MetaG_FD_89896 | JGI IMG/M metagenome (GOLD analysis project Ga0116153, IMG submission 89896) | Active sludge microbial communities of municipal wastewater-treating anaerobic digesters from USA - AD_UKC028_MetaG | ecosystem: Engineered > Bioreactor > Anaerobic > Digestate | place: USA... | reverse complement strand
CACTGGTGGTTACCGATTGTGCTTCAGCGACTGGAGCATCGTTTACAGAATTAACCGTAATCGTGACCTCTTCAGAATCCGTGTAGGTTCCATCACTCACGCTGAAGGTCACCGAGTAGGTCCCTGCCACTGGATTATACCAGGTAAAAGTCGACCCACTAAAGGTTGCACCAGTCGGTACTCCGGTAGCACTGTAGGTCAGGGCGTCGCCATCACCGTCAGTTGCTGAAATGGCGAAACTGAGAGGCTCCCCTTCATCGACCATCTTGTTGCCGATTGATGCCAGAACCGGGGCGTAAGGAACCTTGATTTTGTATATCCCGGTTTCTGTCCCGGCAAAAATCGTCCGGTCATTAGCGAAATCGGGTGAAATGCCTGTCAGGGCAGTTACCGTTCCTCCAAGGCCGGTGCTGTCAATATGTACCCAGTTGTCCCCCCCATCTTGGGACATTGCCACCCCTCTCCACGAATATGAGATCGAATACGAGGCAAAGATGGTATGATCGATGGCATAGTTAGGGGAGACCATAAAACTCTGGTACCTGAATGAATATGCCTCGCTGTTCACCCGGGTCCAGCTGGTACCGCCATCGGTCGACCGATAGATGCCCTGCGTGTATACAGCACAGAAGACAGCGGAATTATCCGGGGCAATTACAATATCAGTCACCTGGGCATTTGCTGGAAGACCGGAGTTCATCGCCATCCAGGTCAAACCTCCGTCTGTGGACTTGTAAATGCCGCCGTAATACATGCCGGCATACACCGTCTGATCGCTCGTAAAGGTGGGTGAAACCGCAACGGCTACAACGCTACTAGTTGGAAAACCGTTGGTGATGACCGTAAAACTGGTCTCCCCTGTTAATTTGCGGAGGACGCCGCTTTCACCCCGAGCTGCAAATACGGTGCCATCGGATGCGATCGCATAGTCCCAGACATTGGTCCACTGGGTCATGGACTCCCAGGTAGCCCCGCTATCAGTCGAATGTTGGATTCCTGCGGAATTGCCACCGCCAAGGTAGATATCTTGGTTCCCTCCGGGCATGAAGGCGATTGCATCGAAAAACTGGATGTTTGTAGCTCCGAGGAAATTATTATAAGTCCAGCTAGCTCCGTCATCCTCTGTCCGGAGGAATGTAGCGGGCATATTCGAGCCGGCTATGATCGTGTGATCTGTTGCATAGGTCGGAGATATTGCAATGCTCCGAATATTCCAGCCATCCGTTCCTATCGAACTCCAGTGGAGGGGGTCGATGACCCTGATCGTGACGTCTTCAGAATCAGTGTAGGTTCCATCACTCACGCTGAAGGTCACCAAATAAGTCCCTACAACCGGATCATTCCAGGTAAAGGTCGACCCACTAAACGTCGCTCCAGTCGGCAGTTCGGTGGCACTATATGTCAGGGCGTCGCCATCACCGTCAGTTGCTGAAATGGTGAAACTGAGTGGTTGCCCTTCATTAACCATCTTGTTGTTGATTGGGTCGAGAACTGGAGCTTGATTTCCTGACTTATAAAATGTAGAAACATGATTCGGATAACCATATGTGGTGGAAATCGTTTTGATAAAGGTCAGAGTATTTAAATCGATAAAACTCAAGCCACTTCCCCTGCAGGCAACAAGAGCTACATTACTATCTTTTTCAATAGCAATACCGCGAGGATCATTTGCTACGGAAATTGTTTTAACAACTATTGGAGGATTTTGAGTAAGGTCTATTACTGATACTGAATTGCTATCGGCATTTCCCACAAGACCATATTTACCATCGGAAGTAATAGCAGGTTCAGACCCAGGATTATTACCAACTGTAATTAAACCCCGTAATATGAAAGGATCTTGGGTTAAATCGATAACAGCGATGTCTCCATTCGTTGCCATACTTGTGACAATTGCGTCAGTCCCTGTAGGTGATATTGTAATAAATAAACAAAATGAATTAATATTAATTGTATATTCAGTATTATATGAACCTGATTCTAAATTAACAATATATACTCTACCATCTCCATAATAATAATCAGTTTCAGAAACTAGGCCATATTTTCCATCATTTGTGATAGCAACACCGTAAGGATACTTCCCGGAAGCGACATAAATTTTCGTAATGATTGTAGGAGTCGAGCTAGAGATATCGAGAATAGTGGCATAATTCGTTCCACTATTTCCAACAATGGCTTTACTTCCGTCGGGACTTATGGCAATTTGCTGTGGATGTCCTCCAATAGTGATTCTTGAAATTTCTTGAGGGATTGGTAGTGTGAGGTCGATAACGACAATCTCACCATTATTTGACCCACTTACAATCGCTCGTGTGTTATCGGGAGTAACGGCTACATCTATACATTGGCTAATAACAGAAGATAGTTTTTGTTGACCTATCGGATTCTGTGATAGATTAAAGACGGTTAATGAATGAGAATCTTGGTTTGTTGTAATTGCATATGGTAATGTATTCGCTCCAGCAATACCAATACATCCAATAATAAGGATAATACCGAAAAAACCTAAAATTGAAGCTCGATAGTCATTTTCGATATTTATCTTGGTTCTATCCGTTTCCAAAGCTAATCACTCCAGTAAAATTGAGAGATTATCCCGTATGGAACTAGAGCTTCTGCTAATCGCCTTCATATCCAGTTACCAAACGATTCGCTCTCTGTTTTCGATACCTTTTAGAGGCACGAAAGAGAAGGTAGTTGATTCCCCCAATATTATTTGGAATTATCCATTTAAGAGATAAATATTATGAAATGATTTTTTCGTCATATGTTCATATCCTTGGAAAGTGTCCGCATTAACAATTCCACCATATCGTTCAATAGATAATTACCATTTTTCTCACCCCTCCACCTGTTCCCTCCCGACAAACAGCGGGGCCTTCCGCTGCTCCCCGGCGAGCATTTTCGTTATTGATTGCAACGGAGTCGTATAATAGAACGGCTCGATAGTGAAGTTCATCGCTCTTCCCGAGGTGGAGATCCGGACCGTCCCGACCTCGGTTTTGCCGTCCAGCAAAAAGATCAGTTCGGTATCCCCATCGAGTACTGCCGGGATATCCGAAAGGGGGATGGAAAATCCCCGGTCATCCAGATCGGACCGGATCACCAGGTTCTCCCCTTCGATATAAAGCCTCCCGACCTTCTCGAACGGTGATTCGAGGTGCTCGGTAATCGTCCAGGTCATCCGGTCACCTCCCCGTGTTCTGCTGACCTGCTGATCCGCTGGTAGCAGGTCTCGCAGAGGTTCGTCCCGGTACTCCGGTCGAGGTAGACGGCGGGATCGAGCTCGCAGATGGAGCACCTGCTGAAGGGCGAGGTGAGCCGTTCCATCCGGGCGGGATCGCAGGTCCCGGGGAGGATGGTGGCGGACTGCTGGGATCTCTTCTTTGCCCTGGCATAACAGTGCCTGCAGATCTGGTTCGGTTTCCCCTCGTCTTTCTCCCGCCGTTTTCGTTCGCTGGAAAGCTTCAGGACATAGTGAGTCCATGGGCTGCCACACAACCGGCAGTAGGTGTGGTCCGGGACCTCCAGGGGCTGGTAGTCCCGGGGATCGATCCGGGGTATGAGACCTGGCAGGGATCGATCGGTGTTCTCCTCCCCTTCAGCATCCGGCCTTCTCTGAAGTGGTGGTTGAAGGAGAATCGGGTTGTTATATGCCGTCTTTTTCTCATTTCCGGTGCGATGTACCGTATTCGATGGGCTCCCTTCAATCCCGGCAGGGTCACCCCCAGACGAACAGGCCTGCACACCGGCTTCTTTGGGCTGCTCTGTATCCCTGTTTTTATTGAAGTAATCAGAAGTACGTACATATATATTCTTATTATAATCATTATTTTCTGAATCGGAGCCATTTCCATCATTTTCAATTCCTTCATCATGGGTTGAAGGCTGGTTGAAGTCGGTTGAAGGATCGCCAGGATCCTCATCCAGCCAGACCCCACCCCCGCCACTCCATGACTGGTAGAGGTCCGGGTCGAAGGTGTAGGCATTGGTCCTCCTCCTCATGGAAACGCACTCCTCTTCCTCGGTAACCACCGTACGGTCACACCAGGCAATCGCCGGACATTTCTCCATCAGCCCGGCGTACGCCCTGCCCCGGGTGACATGGCCGTGAAGGTACTTGTGGAGATTGCCGCTGCTCCACCCGGTGGCCTTCTGGAGCTGCGGGATCGTGAATTCGTTTCGGCCGAGGTTCCGGATGATTGCGATCAGGTCCGATTCCCGTTTGGTGAGCTTGGTCATCTGGCCCCCGGCAGTTCCGTTCAGGAGCTGGTACAGCCGGGCTGCTTCGGTAAAATCTTCCCTGGTTGCCGTAAGATGGATGAGTGGTCCCGTATGATCCTGCTCTCGTTGATGGGAGCATAGCACGGTGTTTGCCTTGACAAGGTCGAGGAGCATTTCAGCGTTCCGGCGGTTGCCTGCTTCTTTGAACTGTATCCTGCTCGCAAAGGGGATCACGACATGGTACTGGTGGGATCCGATCAGGTCCCACATCGTCTGGCAGGTGAGGATCTCAGGTCGTTCCTCTCCTGTGCTGTGGGGAACGGTCTCTTCCCGGGCGAGGATGCGGGCGAGCACCCGGGTGTCCTGCTCTTCGGAATCATCGATCCAGCAGGTGAGCATCCGGTTGAAGACCTGGTCATCCCCGGCTCCTTCCACTTTTGCGACCCACCAGACGCACCGTTCCGGGAGGGTGCAGACCAGGGCTTTCCGGTCCTTGCTGACGGTGCGGTACAGGAAGGGGATCCCAAAGGCGGTGGTCGCCCCTTTCAGGATCTCGGCCATCTCCTCGGAAAGGGCCCTGTCGTCCATGACAATTACGGACCCTGGCTGGAGATTCTCGAGGTAGAAGAGGGCCTTGTTGCTCATGGCGCCTTCCAGCCGGAAGCGGGGTGGGACCTGCCGGAGCATGGTCGAGAAGGCATGGCTCTTTCCTTTCCCGCTCTCTCCGGTCACCGAGACATGGAGGCCGTTGGTGTTCGTAACCAGGCGCGAAGCAAGAGAAAGGATGAGGCATTCGGCCACGGCTTCATCACCTTCATGGTCAAGGGCAAAGGTCCTGAGCATTGCCTGTTTTGGGTTGCCGTGGTGCAGGATCTCAAAGGCTTCGGACCGGCAGGGAAGCGTGTCGAGTGAGTGGGGGAGTGACCTGGATTGTGGGGGTTTTTCTTCCTGTCGAGCGCTCCTTCCGGGAGACGGTCTCCCTGGATCCGTCGTGCTCTCTGGTGGATGTCCGTGAGTATCGCTCGTCACCCGTGCGGATTCTTTTGATTGCCGATAGCGATCTTTCAGGTCCTTCCACCGCTGTGCTCCGCCGCCGCAGGAGGTATGCTGGCAGCCGGCATGGATGGCGCCGTTTGAAAACTGGATGGCAAACGCTCCGTCCCGATGGGCTCCGGAGAAGGGGCATTCGTCCAGGACGTAGAGGGTGCCGCCGGCATAGGGTTTCTCACTCGCGATCCCGATCCCGTGATCCTGGAGCCAGACCGCGAGGTCGATGGCATGGCCGTGCTTCTTTCCCGGCGGCGGGGGTTCCGGGAGGGTCCGGGCGAAGGCTTCGAGGAGCTCGCTGGGGACGATCGCGATGCGTTCCGGGACGGAGAGGAGCCGGGATCGCCGGTGCGGTCGGTCGGGGGTATGGTCGCCCTTCCGGCTCATGGTGCCGTAGAGTTTCCAGATCCGGGCAGCGTTGTGGTTGGCGGTGTCGATGGTGACCATGGGATCATCGAAGAGGGTGGCGAGGACTTCGAGGGATCTCTTCACGAGGTCCCGGGAGTGGTCATCGTTTTCGAGGTCGATCCGGTAGAGGAGGTGTGCCCCGTTCCCGGAGTCAGCGACGACCGGTGCCGGCCATCCCATCCCGGCGAGGTGGCTGGCGATCCTCTCAGCGGTCTCGATCGCTGCCTGGTGTTCGGCATCGGTAGAGGAGACGCCGGATGGTCTTGTCGGATCGATGTCGATGGGGAACCAGCGTCGCCGGAGGATATCCGGGTCCGCGGTCGTGGCATCCTTCTTCCCGAGCCGCTGCTTGACCCGGTTCGCCCTCCGCGAGAGCAGTGCAGGATTCACGTCGTTGAGGGTGACGTAAATCCCCTGGATGGCGGGAACGCTGTCCAGGACGTCGACCGATCCGGCGAGCGAGGCAGGGTCATCGAAGTACCCGCTGGCGATACCGTCATCGGTGATGGCCCGGACCTCGACCACCTGGCCCGGAGCGGTGAGGACCTGGAGTGCCCGGAGGATTGCGTCGGTCATGGTCGATCGCCTCCATTGTGGGCATCCAGGGAGCTCATGGCTTCTGGCAGGAATCTCATGAGCCCTCCCCTCTGGAGTGAGAACCCAGGTGTCTTCGATTTCCAGGCAGGGATAGGGTCCTCATGAACCTTTCGAGTGGGGTTATCAGATCACGGTGACTCCCCGTATTCGGCAGGGATAGTGTCTTCATGGGTCCTCCTCTCCGAGCAGATCTCCTCAAGGGGTTCCTATCAGGAGACAGGGCTGGGGTCTTCATACTCCCTCCCCTCCGGAGCAAAGGCACTGGTTCCGCCTGCATCCCGCTCTGTCCTGGCGTTCCTCGATGATCTCGCAGAACCAGTAGGTCTCCCCGGCATGGTTCCGGGGGCAGGCAGCGGCGCAGTGCTTCCCCTGGCAGAGGACCACTCCCTGTGGTCCTGACATGATCGGGCAGATCTTCTGCCCCACCATCCGGCCATCCTCCTCCTCACGCCACAACACCTTCCACCTCCCTGACGCCGGACGGAAAGATCTCGAAGAACTGCCAGCCGAAGGTCCGCCCGGCATAGATCCAGAGCTGGACCGACATGCTGTCCCAGCGGGGGATGGCCCGAAGGATAGCCACCTCCCTCGGCCAGAACCCTGCAACCTCCCCAGACGTATTCACCGGTTTTCTCCTCCTCCTTACATGCACAAAGAATGGCGGACCCCAGTCGCACCAGGCGACCAGGTGCACTCCATTCGTGTACCGCACCGACCGTATGACACTGTATCCCTTCCGCTCCAGGAGGCGGGAGGCCATGCTCTCGATTGCCCTCCCCCGCTGGTGGTAGCGGTTGTAGTGCTTCCGGGAACTGAGGCGGGGCGGTCTTCCCAACCTCCTACTCGCCGCCATCCGGCACCGTCTCCCGAAGGTCAGTGTCAGGATGTGCGTCAGCGTCGGGACGTGCCATGCACCGCGGGTCCGGGCATGCGCCACCGGCAGGAAGCGAGCAGGCACATTCGGTCCACTTCCCCTGCTTCCGCCGGGCAAGGTACGGACACCGTTTCTTTTTACCGGCCATCAGGGGACCTCCCTGAGGAGAAGGTTTTTTGCCTCCCAAAAAAAGGAACGTATGGGTTCCCTCTGTGTTCGGGCTTTTGCGGGCATGAACATACGGGGGGAGCCCCTCAGGCAGCACATGGTGCAGCCTCCCTGTTCTCATGGTCTTCATCAAAATAGTCCGGTTCGTCGTTGTTGTGATGGGAGCCCCGGATCGGCAGGTCCATACGACTTCGTGGTAGTTTGATCATGTTCGGTTTCATCCACATTTCCTGTATGTGACCGAACGGACGATGAATAGGGTTTTTCCGGCCACATACAAAGAAAAGGAGACCGAGGTCGCTTTTTAAATTTTTTGATTGGATGAGTGGAACGAATGGTTCGTTCGGTTCTCTAAAAATTATTTGCAGTGTGGTCTTGAATGTTTATAAAATAACGGCGGTGAAAGCGTGATTTCGGGAATGGATTCGGGAAAGGATGTTTTTATGTATCGGATGGAGGAATGTTCATCGATCCGATTAACGGGATTTGACGGAGAAGGGCGACGTGAGGGAGGAGCGCGGGAAAGCGAGGACTGTCTGTTCTGCTGGGTTGATGCAATGGCGAGGGTCCTTGTTCATGATCGGGTGTATGCACGGTTCGATCGGTACCCGGTGAGCAGGGGGCACCTGCTGATCATTACGAAACGGCATTTCGCCGATTACTTCGAGGCCACCAGGGAAGAGAAGATCGCGATTCTCGATATGGTTGACCGGGCAAAGCAGTTCCTGGATTCCGGCTACCATCCTGACGGCTACAACATCGGGGTCAACATCGGGCAGGTTGCCGGCCAGGCCGTCATGCACCTCCATATCCATGTCATTCCCCGCTACAAGGGGGATGGTCAGAATCTTGGAGGTGGGATGAGGCGGGTGATCCCGGGAACGGGGGAGGGTGGGGAATAACCCTCCTCCTGCCCTCATCTGATAATCGGGATGGTGTTTGTCAACCTGATCTTCCTTCCTCCCCTCATCTCCGGGGTGGCTGTGCTGTTCAACCAGCAAATGATCGACTACCATTACGGGAACCTGGTGATCGAACCGAAAGAAAACCAGGGGTATATCATCGTTACGAAAGAAGGGGTCATAGAAACGGATCTTCGGGGCACACCGGAGGGGGATTCCGGAGGTGATCCCTCCGGATAATCCCGGCGTGGAGGAAAACTATCATAAAGGATGAACAGTTCCTAACAAGAGAAGCTGAGTGGTTCCCTCTGTGTTCGAGCTGTGGTAGGCGTGAACAATCCGGGGGAGCCCGTCAGGCAGCACATGGAGCAGCCTCCCTGTTATCACAATAGTGATTGAAGAAGTTTGGTTCCTGGTCGTTGTCGGTATTACGGTCATGGACCGACGGGTTGGGCAGTTCTACAAAACATTGTCGTAGTCTGATTGTTTTTGGTTTCATGTTTTTTTCCTGCATGTGGCCGGCGGATAGTGAGGGGAATCTGCATTTTTCGGCCACATACAGAGAAAAAGAGAATGAACAGGGGTTTTAAAATTTTTGATTGGATGAGTGGAACGAATGGGGTGGAAGGTTCTGTAAACGATGGTTAAGGAGGGGGTCTGGGAAGTATATAAAATAACGGCGGTGAAAGCGTGATTTTAGAAACGGATTCGGTAAAGGATGTTTTTATTTCATGTTTTGTGTAATGTTCATCGGTCCGATGAACGGAATTTTACGGAGAGGGGCGATGTGAAGGGGGAGCGCGGAAAATTTGGAAAATTTCCAGATATAATCACCGGACACATCACATCTATTGGCTGGCACTTTATTGATACTATCATTTCCATCTTTTCCCATCAGGGTGAATATATCTACTACTAATCCCTTGGGCATCGCAACATGAACTTGACCTGTTCCCAATCCTCTATTTTTGAATATTTTTAATTCGATAATTTATTTAATTAAAAAAATCTATTCGAAAATTATTATGACATGGTTTGAATGGATTGCTATAATATCAGCTATTCTAGCTGGTATATCAATAATAATTGCTTTTATTATCGCCTATAGACAAGATAATCAAATAAAAGAATTGCAAATAATTAGTAGTGGAACTCACGAAATTGGCCTCCAAACGAAAGATATTGGCCTCCAAACAAACGAAATTAGCCTACAAACAAAAGATATAACACTAAAAATGCAAACAGATAAGAATATCCAAAAAAATGTTAACAAATTATTCAAAATCAAAGAAGGGGCCTCTAAAAGCAATCCATTTCATATGTATTTTCCTGTGGAATTCTCTAATAAACCACTTCCATTAATTAATCAAGGTGATTTTTATGCGATACATATCATCGAGAATTTAATAGGAGATGATAGAATTAAATTACATCCAATCAACAGATTAGATAAATGTGATATTAGTAAACCAAATATTGATAAAAATTTGATATTTATCTGCGCTCCTCATGCAAATCCTGCATTAAACAGCCTGTATCCCGTAAGAATTATAAAAAGTGATGATGATTTTAAGAAATTAAAAGAAGAAAATTGGCCCCTAAATAATAATGGATTTAATCTTCCTTGTTGGTTTGTAGAAGATTCACGCGATATCGATGAATGTGCAACAACGAATGGAAAGAAAATCTCAAATTCTGAGATGGAAATAAAAAATTGGACAAGCCGAAAAATTTGGGTAAGCGAAACTCAAGATTTGATCGAATCTCCCACTGAACTATTATATCAAGAAGCATTTCATACAAAAAATGGCAGTATTTATATACACCCAGAAAAATCTCAACAGGATTTTGGAATATTAGCCCGCCTTACAATAAATGATCACCAATTACTGATAATTGCAGGGGTACATCAGTATGGGACTTGGATTATCGGGGGATTATTAAATAATATATTAACAGGATTATGGGATAGGAAGGAAGATCAATCTATTTTTTTTAGCGATAAAGATTTTGTTAGTGTTATTTGGGGCGAGTTCAACTATAAAAAATTAAAAGTTGAACGTACTAAAATCCTTACAGATTACGCATGGACTAGGGAAGGTAATACTTGGAATCGAATTCCATAATATTTCTCCGTTTGATCTTTGATGTGATTGCTTTAAGGACAAAGCATTCTTCGCACTTTAAAAAAATCTTCAATAAGCGATCGAATGGCAGAATATTCTTCAATTCGGTCGAACAAGGGGAACAGATTTAGTCAGCTATTGGCAATCCAGAATTGCGTGTTGTTAATTTGAAGAAGTTTCAATGACCTCTTCTCTTATATTCTGGTGACGGCCAAAGATTATATTTTTACAGGGATTAAAGCCAGCAAAAATTACATTGGAGCTATCTCAGGATTGCAATGATCTGAGTGATTTGCATTAGATTAATATCCTCTGACATAGTGATTCTTTGTAACCTTGAATTTTTTATTATCGTCTAAAATCATATGTTTCTAAATACTTCTTCAATTCGCGAAACAAATATAATTTGACATTGATCTATGAGATCCGTGGTTTCGAGATACTCTATTATTTTTCTCATTGTAATCCTTCCAATATGACGATTATTATTCCTAAAGACCTCCATTGCGGCCCAAATTGCTTTTGAATCATTCTTAAGATATTCAATGTCAAAAGTATCAGCGAATATTCCTATATCTTCAGCATTCTTGGGACCAATATTATATTTTGGATCAGTTATTGCGGCAATTGCGCCTACTTTTGAATCTTCGTATAAACCATCAAACCATTTGCAAATCGTTAAATATTCTCGATTTAATCCATTCTCTTTAAGTTTTCGTTGGATCTCAATAAAATTATATCTTTTAAAAGTATCAATTAATGCTTGCTTCCATTCTGATAAAAAGTTTAACAATATATCGAAGTCAGAATCTTTATTTCGAATATTTTTTTCAATTTCTTCCCGATATAGATATATTCGTAAACTTGAGGGGATTTGGATGAGAATGTCTCCTTTTTTTACTTCACTGGGGTAAATCCAGCGATATCGTGCAAAAGTAAATGATTCATTTTCATTCAAGCGAATTATATTTTCATAACCATGAATTTGGAAAATTTCTCCTGCTTCATCAATAAAATTATAGGTTCTATTGTCTATAAATCTTGGAGAATATGGATTATCTTCAATTTTTATAGGATCTCCTTTTGAAAGAAACGAGAGAAAACGTTCGTAATTATCATTCAAATTATTGGCGGGAATTGGGGGAGAAATATATTCTCTTTTGGTGGTTGGTGGTTTTCGAGGAAAATTTTTTCTCGGTCCTTCGAATAATGAAAATTCAAAATTTTTCGGAAAAATAAATTTCCTCTCAAGGAAGTATTGATCTATATTCTCTATAGAATTAAGGAGATAACTTTTTTCTTGGGAATACAGACATAAATCAATATTTTCTGATAGATTAGAGCATGAACATAACAGCTCCTTTGACGGAACAAAAGGAATGATAATGGTATCAAACCTTTTTT
>Ga0116153_10003208_pt1 | contig 11755 bp, 8 predicted proteins | sample AD_UKC028_MetaG_FD_89896 | JGI IMG/M metagenome (GOLD analysis project Ga0116153, IMG submission 89896) | Active sludge microbial communities of municipal wastewater-treating anaerobic digesters from USA - AD_UKC028_MetaG | ecosystem: Engineered > Bioreactor > Anaerobic > Digestate | place: USA... | reverse complement strand
TCTCCCCGTAGGTTGCGGTCTTTCCATAGGGGATCTTTCGCACCGCCGCATAGATCCTCGCGTAGACTTCGCCCATCGTCTCCGGCGCGATGCTTACAAGTGGGGAGAGGTCGACCGGCTGCCCGGCGCAGTATCTCCGGATCAGGGGCGGGACCGGCCCCCTAATCTCTGTTGTCGCAAACCGCACCCGGTGGATAACCGCGCCCGACCAGTGAACATGGACGAACCAGAGGCCGAACCGGCAGGATCCCTCATTCATCGCCATTGTGCGATCCTCTCCCGGAATCCCGCCGCATCGCAGGGCGTCATCTCCTCCCGCATCCATACCGGGAGCGCTCGTTTTACCCGCATCTCCAGGAAGCGCCGTTCCCCAAAGACGAGCACGCCCCGGTCCTCCGGCGTGCGCAGGACGCGGCCGAGCGCCTGCAGCGCCCGGTTGATGGCCGGGAGCGTGTACGAGAGAAACTCCCCCTCGTCAGGGAACTTGCGGGCGAAGTACTCGATGACCATCTTCCTGACGCGGTTGAACGGGGCGAGCGGGAGCCCGACCACCATGGCGCCGGCAAGCATCTCGCCCCGGTAATCGAGCCCCTCGCTCCACTTCCCCCCGCAGACCGCAAAGAGGACACCGGATCTCTTCTGCCGGGGCAGGGCGAGGAACTCGGAGAGCGCCGCTCCCGCATCGGCAGCAAGCCGCGGCTCGATAAAGACCTGCTTTCCGCGGATTGTTCCGGCACAGAGTTCTGCGTACTGCTCGAGGATCTGGTAACTGGGGAAGTACACCGCACAGTTCCCCGCAATCGCGGAAAAAGCGTCGATATAATCCGCAATGAGCGCGGTATTGGCCCGGTTCTGGCGCATCGAGTACGCGGTCGTGATATCCTGCGCGGCAAGGATGAGCCGGTTCTCCCGCGGGAACGTCGGGGGCAGGGTGAGCGTTGCGACCGGAAGGTCTTCGAAGTAGTACCGTGCATACCCGGCGACAGGGGTGAGGGTCCCCGAGATGAGGAGGGCTGCGTGGTGCGAGCTGCAGATCTCCTTAAGGCTCCCTGCGGGATCGATGCTCCGGACTTCGAGCGCGACCCCCGGATCCTGCCGGTGGTAGACGGTCAGGTAGGACGGATCGGTCGCTGCGCTGTTGAGCCGGAAGAGGAACGTCGCCAGGCGTTCGACAGCGGTCTCCTGGTACTCGCCTGATTTTACATTCTTGTCCCGGATCGTATCCGTAAGGGCCATGAGATCGTCGACGATCTCGTCCATCCTGCCGTACAGCGACCCGCGGACGACCATCCGGTCGAAGATTCCGGGATCGAACCAGTCCTCCGGTTCCGCCGAGTTCTTCAGCCCGTTGATGAAATCGGTAATCCGGGGCAGGATCCCCGCGACTGCGTCGGCGCTCCGGCTCCGGCGCCGCAGTGCAAGGAGTTCGGATCCTGCCTGCACGATATCGTTCTCGTCGAGGGAGACGCTCTCGATCGCCTGTACGGTGTCGCCACAGTTGTGGGCCTCGTCGATCAGCAGCAGGACGTCCTCTGGTTGTACGGACAACTGGAGGTAGAGCTGCTCCCGGATTCCCCGGTCAAAGATATGGTAGTAGTTCAGGATGATGATGTCCGCGTCCTTTGCGGCGTGCAGCATCAGCTCGTACGGGCAGAGTTCCGCGCTGAAGGCCGAAAGTTCCTTTGGCGGGACCAACTCGTCGATGACCCGGTCGGACCGGCTCTTCAGGGGCACCGAGGGTACCATCCGGAGCTGCCCGTTTTCCCCGGGCACGAACATCCGGCTGTGGATGAAGTGCGGGCAGATGAGCGGGTGCTCCCGGTCCATGCGCCGGATCTGCTGGAGCGTGAAGGGATCCTTTGAAGGCACGAGCGCCCCCTTCTCCGCCCGGTCACGGATCAGGGATGTCGAGAGCGTCTTGACCCCCTCGCAGCGCCGGTAGACGTCCCCCTGTCCCCCGAGCGGGCACATTCCCCCCTTGCCCATCAGGTAGGCAACCTTAAGCGACGGGTATTTCCTCCGGACGAGGGCGGTCTCGCGGATGAAGGTCTCCAGCTGGCTCTTCGTGCGGACTGCAATGAGGATCTTTCGCTTTCCCCGCTCTGCAAGGAGGGATGCTATCACGCTCGATTTTCCACTGCCAGTCGGCGCGTCGATCATCCCGATGCCCCCGTTGCAGGCGATACCGGCAGCAAACTGCAACATCTCCTTCTGGTGCGGCCGGTACTGGCTGTAGGGGAAGAAGGCATCGAAGGAGTCCATTGGCATAATGGTTGGCGCTGCCGGGTTTTATTATCGCCGGAACGCGTGGTGAAAGTATCTTTTCACCCTTTTGCGGATCTTCTCCAAAGCGATGAACTCTTGAGGCAGGAGTGCTACAGAGTATGGTACATGCCAGTCCACCCGATCGAGGAACGGTACGGCACCGACCAGATGCGTGCCGTCTGGAACGAGGAGAACCGGTTCTCCTGCATCGTCGCTGCCGAAGCGGCCCTCGCCCGCGCAGAGGCCGCACACGGGATGATCCCGCAGGCAGATGCGGACGCGATTGCAGCACATGCATCAGGGGCATCGCTTGCCCGTGCAAAGGAGATCGAGGCCGAGATCAACCACGACATGATGGCGATTGTACGGGCGATCAGCGAGGTCTGCGGGGATGCCGGCAGGTGGGTGCACTATGGCGCCACCTCCAACGATAACCTCGATACCGCGACCGGGCTCCAGCTGGGGCAGGCACTCGATCTCCTTGACGAAAAGCTCCGGGTGCTCCTCGCGTCTCTTCTCGACCGGGCGAACGAGACAAAGACCCTCGTCTGCGTCGGCAGGACGCACGGGCAGCACGGCGTGCCGACAACCTACGGGCTTCGGTTCGCGATCTGGGCTTCTGAGGTGGGCAGGCATATCGAGCGGCTCGCCCAGCTCCGCCCCCGGGTCGTTGTCGGGCAGATGACCGGCGCTGTCGGGACACAGGCGGCGCTCGGGGCGAAGGGGATCGAGATCCAGGCGACGATGATGAACCTGCTCGGGCTTGGTGCGGTGGATGTCTCGAACCAGGTGATCTCGCGGGACCGGTACGCCGAGTACTTCATGTTCCTTGCAAACGTCGCCACGACGCTGGATAAGATCGGGATCGAGCTCCGTTCCCTCCAGCGGACGGAGATCGGGGAGGTGGAGGAGGCATTCGGCGCCCGCCAGGTCGGATCGTCCACCATGCCCCACAAGAGGAACCCGATCAAGAGCGAACAGGTCTGCGGGCTCGCCCGCATTGTCCGGTCCTCGATCGATCCGGCCCTTGCCAACAACACCCTCTGGGACGAACGCGACCTTACCAACTCCTCCTGCGAACGGATCATCTTCCCGGAGGCATCGATCCTGACCGACCACTGCCTGCGGCTGATGACCATTGTCATCCGGGGGCTCGTCATCAACCGTGCCGCGATCCGGCGCAACCTCAACTTCCTGCACGGTATCAACATGGCGGAATCCGTAATGATCGAACTGACGAAGAAGGGGATGGGCAGGCAGGACGCCCACGAGCACGTCCGCATCGCAAGCATGCAGGCGCTCGCAGAGGAACGATCGCTTGCAGAAGTCCTGATCTCTGATCCGGCAATCGTCCGGTACTGTTCGAAACAGGATATCGAGCGCCTCCTCGCCCCGGACAGTTACATCGGGACATCCGTGCAGCAGGTCGAGCGGGTGATCGCGAGATTATCCCCCCTCTGCATCGTCCCGTAACAACCGGGATGGAATCACCGTTTTTCTGATTTTTCTGGCAGGTTTTTTAGAAAGCCGGTCGTTCCCTGCCGGTTTTTTCATGGCGGAATTTATCCGAAATTGACCTCCCCCGTATGAATCCTGGATCGGAATACTGGTGCGGATTGTCGACCGGGATCGAAAGATCCATTTTATATACAGGAAATTCATTGGGCACCACCGACGGGAGAATGATTGAATTTACATGCATATTATTAATCTTGCTTTTCTCCATTTTGATGGAAGAATGACGGATCAGAATTCTGGTCTTTTTTCATCGAGATTCAGGAAAGATTTTAAAGGAGGATCATCGTTATATATTAGTGTTCTCGATCTGCGCGATACCCCATGACGGATATTTCCCTTCTGTATGTCGACGATGAGGAGATCCTGCGGAAGGTAACCAAGGAATATATCGAACACCTGGGGAATATCCGGGTCGACACGGCATCGACCGTCAACGATGCCCTGCAGAAACTGAAGGAATCGACCTATGATGCCATCATCTCCGATTACCAGATGCCGGAGATCGACGGCCTTGACTTTCTGAAGATTGTCCGGCTGAAGCACCGGGACATGCCCTTCATCCTCTTTTCCGGAAAAAGCAGGGAGGAGGTCATCATCGAAGCCCTCAACTGCGGTGCGGATTTTTATGTCCAGAAAGGCGGGAACCCCCGGGCCCAGTTCGCCGAGCTGATGAACATGGTGTACCAGGCGGTCCTGCGGCGCCAGTCCGAGATGGAACTTGCCCGTTCGGAACGCCGGCTCAACGATATCATCAACTTCCTCCCGGATGCGACCTTTGTCATTGATCGCAGGGGAAAGGTCATCGCGTGGAACCTCGCCATGGAGGAGATGACCGGCGTATCCGCCGTCCAGATGCTCGGGAAAGGGGAGTACGAGTACGCGATCCCCTTCTACGGGACACGCCGCGAGATGCTCCTCGACCTCGTCCTCGCATCCGAGGACGAACTGGCGGCAAAGTCGTACCACCATGTCCACCGGGAGGGCAGCGGGCTCGTTGCAGAGACCATCGACGCTCGCCCCCGCGGGCAGAACCTCCACCTCTGGGCAAAGGCCACACCGCTCTATGACAACGCGGGAAACCTCGTCGGGGCGATCGAGACCGTGCGGGACATCAGCGACATACGGGATGCCGAAGCCCACCTGCAGGAGATGACGAAGAAGCTCAGCCTCATGAGCAGCGTGACCCGGCACGATATCCGGAACCGGATCAACGGGCTCCTCGCGTACACGAACCTCGCCCGTTCGACCGAGACCGCCCCGGATACCGAGCGGTACTTGAGCCAGGTGACCCGGACGGCGCAGGAGATCCTCCGGCAGATCGAATTCGCCCGCGACTACCAGGAACTCGGGGCGAACAAGGCGCTCTGGCAGAACGTGAGCGGGGTCATCCTCCGGGTCCTCGAACAGCGGGACTGCATGGGGATCCGTATCGAGCATTCGCTACACTCGCTTGAATGCTACGCGGATCCCCTCTTCGAACGGGTCTTCGACAACCTGATCGACAACGCGATCCGGTACGGCGATTCCCTCACCCGGATCTCGTTCGGGATCGAGGAAGGCGGTGCCGGCATCGTCCTGTATTGCGAGGACGACGGCGTCGGGATCCCGGAAGAGTTCAAGGAGCAGATCTTCGAGCGCGGGTTCGGGAAGAACACCGGCCTCGGGCTTTTCCTTGTCCGGGAGATCCTCGCAATCACCGGCATGACGATCCGGGAGAACGGTGTTCCGGGAAGGGGGGCCCGCTTCGAGATCGCCATCCCGCAGGGGAGGTTCCGGTTCGGCGAAGGGACACCCAGCCAGGACTCTAACGGCGAGCCGGTCGGGTATGACGTGCATTCGGCGTAAGGACCTTACGTCGTTTTTAGGAATTATCCGGACGCATTGCACCGCCGACTGATTTGAGGGACAAACATCGGGGAGTCCCGATTGAAAAAAAGGAATACCGTCAGATATACCTTGCCTTCTTCGAGAGAAGCTTCGGCGTATAAAGCGGCCGGAACGGCTTGCCCTCGCACTCCTTCTTCACGGCCGCGATGAGTGCATCGGCAGTCATCTGCTCCTTGAACGGCTTGTTCGGCTGCGACTTCCTGCGGACCGTGACCGTCAGCTTTTTGCTGCCGACCTCCTCGTCGCCGATCACGACAACGTAGGGGACCCAGTCCATGCCGGCTTCCCGGACCTTCTTCCCCATCGTCTCGTTCCGGTCGTCGATATCGCACCGGACCGATGCCGCGTTGATGGCCTTCATGACTTCTTCCCCATAGGGGAGGTGCTTCTCCGTCACCGGGACGACCCGGACCTGCACGGGCGAGAGCCACGTGGGGAGTGCGGGGACCGGCTGCGTGGAGACGTTCTCGAGGATGGCGCAGAGGACGCGCTCCACGCTCCCTGTCGGGGAGCAGTGGAGGATGGGGGGGTGGACCGGCGTCCCGTCCTCCTTGTGGTACCTGATGTTGAACCGGGTCGAGCTCTCGACATCGATCTGGACGGTCGGGTTCTCGATCGGGCGCTTCTGGCCATCGATTGCCGCAAGGTCGATCTTGGCGACCCAGTAATGGACCCGGTCGGAGAGGATCTCGATGAGCATCGGACAATCGGACTCCTTCACGATCTTCTTCACCCAGGCTTCATGTTCGGCGTAAAAGTCCTGCGTGCACCGGAAGGCCGCGACGAGCTGCGTCTCGAAGTCCTTCCCGGTCTGCCAGCCCATCCGGAGCTGCTCCTCGAAACAGGTCAGGGCCTCGGGCATGTCCGTGCAGAGCGAGTGCATGTCGGGCATCGTGAACGCCCGCAGCCGCTTTAAGCCGATCACCTCTCCCTTCTGTTCGTGCCGGAACGAGTAGGTCGAGAGCTCGTACATCTTCATCGGGAGGGTGTTGGGGGAGATATGCATGTCCCGCATGATCGAGAACATGCCGAAGCAGGCGGCAAACCGGAGCATCATATTCCGGTTGTTGGACTTGAACCGGTACTGCCGCTCCCCGAACTTGTCGGCATGCTCGAAGATTGCACGGTCGCCGAGGTCGTACATGACCGGGGTCTCGACTGGCGTCCCGCCGTACTCGAGCACCATCCGGAGCACGTAGTCCGCGAGAAGGTCGCGGAGGAGCTTGCCTTTCGGCATCCAGCGCAGGCAGCCGACGTCGCTGACCGGCTCGTAATCGACGAGCTCCTTGCTGCGCATCAATTCGACATGGGCAGGCTCCCCGCCGACCGGTACCGCAATCCCCAGTTCTTTCTTGACAAGGCACCCGAATGGCGTGTCGTTCACAAATTCGTTGTAGTCATGCTTCTTCCCGTCAGGGGTGAGCACGAACCAGTCGTGGGTGACCTCCTTCTTCTCCTTCTTTGGCGCCCCTTCCTCCCCGGGAGCGATGGTCTTACTGAGCTCCGAGAGCGGGTGGCCCTTGCAGGAGAGCCGGAAGGACTTGTACCACCCGAACGGGGCACGCTTCACGGTAAATCCTTCGGCCTCCAGCTCGGTTTTGAGGGATTTGAGCACGGTCACCGCAAAATCCGGCGATGCGAGGTCGCTGCTCAGGTGGGCGTAGGGGTAGATGACGATGTTCTCCACGTTCACCTGGTCGGCAACCTTATCGATCTCGGCAACGGCCTGCATGACGACCCCTTCGGGATCGTCCTCATCGACCGATTCGACCGCACAGAAAACGGTGAGCGCCTCCTTGACGGAATCGGAGAGGACCGCCTCCACTTCGGCCATCTTGGTCTTTTTCTTGGCTTCGTATTCGATATAATCTGAATGTATCAGAAGAAGTCGCATGATGCATCTCCGGTTATTAGAAACCGTTCATCCGTACACAATGAGAGTTGATTGTATATAGGAGTATCACGGCGCAACCGTCCTGTAAGGGAACGGATTTTTTTAGATAACTGCAGAGAGTTCAAAAAGATCCATGCTCTCTGTTGACATGAACCCGACGAACGTCAGGTAATTTGCTGACGGTGAGATCCCGCTACACCGGAAGTTATTGACAATGACCGGCCTGCCTGGTGCCGGGATTCATGTACCCTCATGACCCCCGCCTTCTCCGGGCGGGTGAAAAATCAGGCTGGCAGGAGACGGGAAAACCCTGGCGAGATGTTGCGTACCTGCAGTTATTTCCTCGGGTTCTCGTGATACCGCGAGAGGGTCGCCTGCGTCTGGCCGAGATACTTGGCGTCAGTCTTTCTGAAATAGGGATTCTCTGCACGCTCCGTCGCGTAGAAGACGAGCTGCCCGATCGGCATGCCGGCATAGACTTTCACCGGCCGGTTATTGACGTTGCACATCTCGAGGGTGATCGTGCCCCGGAACCCGGCATCGATCCAACCCCCCGTCTGGTGGAGCGTGACGCCGAGCCGGGCGATGCTGGACTTGCCTTCGATTGTCGCGACGATGTTATCGGGGAGCCCGATCGTCTCCAGGGTCCGCGCAAGCACAAATGCGCCGGGCTGCAGGACAAAGGAATCCGCGGTCGCCTCCTCGACACCCGCACTCACCGATGCACGGTCGTAGGGATCGATGATTCCGTCCTTCCCGTACCAGACGAAATGGTTCCCGAGGCGGATATCGATGGAGTTGGGCTGGATGAGTGAGGGGTCGAACGGGTCGACGGTGATAAAACCCCGCCCGATGCGGTCGCGGATCTGCCAGTCAACGAGGATCATTGCGGATCACCGTACGCGCTTCTTGGTCATAAGGTGTTCTTCTGAGATCACGGAGTGGATATCAGCAATGCCACATGATACGAAGAATTTGAGTATCGGGGATGCACGAGAGGACGGGCAGGCATGCCGGTTCACCCGGTCCCGTCCTCTTCGTATTCTTCCAAGAACTCTTTTCCGGAGAACTCCTCCTTCTCATCAACCGCACCCGGGTCGATGTGCCATGTCGACCGGCGCAGGAGCCCGTGCAGGGTACTTGCCTCGCGGGTCGTGAGGTTCGCCCGGCCGAGGATCCGGCGGATCAGGATCATCGTGTTCTCCCGCTTGAACCGTGGGTGGTGGATGACGTCGAGGTACCGGTCGATATGCCGGTACAGGTGGCCCATCTCGAAGGGGGATGCGAGCCGGTACTCCGGGAGGGGGAGGCTGGAGAGCTCGTAGCAGACGACACCCACAGCATGGGAGAGGTTGAGGATCGGGTACTCCGGCGCGGTCGGGACCGTGCAGATCATGTCACAGCGCCGGACCTCCTCGTTGGAAAGCCCCCAGTTCTCGCGCCCGAAAAGGATGGAGATCCGGCCGTCCGTGCCTCCAATCTTATTGCGGAGCTCTTTCGGGGAGAAGAACGGCATCCGCATCGAGGTACAGACGGATTTACTGACGGTCCCTGTCGTCGCGACGACGATGTTGCTCCGGGCAAAAATATCCTCGATCGTGCAGATCTCTGCATTCGCAAGCACATCCTGTGCATGGGACGCCCGTGCTTTTGCCTCGTCTCTGAGAGGACAGGGATCGATGAGGACAAGCCTTGTGAAACCGAAGTTCTTCATCACCCTGGCTGCAAACCCGACGTTACCTTCATAGAGAGGGGCGACGAGGACGATCTCAATCTCCGGCATGCGAGGCTTACTGGACTGCGTCGACCGTCGCTTTCAGGACGGATGCGCCCAAATCGTACACGGCATTGCCGACGACGATTGTGTCGGCATACCTGCCCATCTCGGCGGCCTTTTCCGCCGAGTTGATGCCCCCCCCATAGTAGAGGACGGCATGGTCGATCGCAGCGGATGCTGCCTTCACAGCAGCAGGATCGCCGTATGTTCCGCTGTACTCGATGTAGACGATCGGGAAGTGGAAGTACCGGTCGGCAACTGCCGTGTATGCCGCAACTTCGTCCGGCTTGAGGGTGCAGATCGCTTTCGTTACCTTCCCGACAGAAGAATCGGGGTTCAGGACGATGTACGCTTCAGGCACGATGCGATCCCACGCGATCTTCCGGCCCTGCTGCTGCACCCAGATCCGGTGCTTCCCTACGATCCACTGGACATCGGTCGTGTTCATGACACTGGGGACGAAGACGAGATCGATCCCCTGCGTGAGCACGGCCTCGGGTCCGGCCGGCTCCATGACAAGGGGGAGACCGTAGGACTTCACCTGTTTTAAGAGCGCCGCGAGGTTGTCTTCCGTCACGTTCAGCGTCCCCGAGAGCATGAGAGCATCGGTGCCGCTCGCTGCGATGGCATCGATGTCGCCCGCCCGGAGCTGCTTATCCGGATCGAGTTTCGTCACATGGACCCAGTCTTTCCATTTCATGAGATCACGCGCGTGAATACGTATTTGATCGCTTCAGCCAAGAAGCTGATGGCATGATAAGGATACAGGGGCCGTTTACCGTTATCAGGATATCCGGTTTTCACTCGCCGGTATTTTAAAAAAAATTCAGAACATTACAGTTCGATGATCGCATTCTCGAGTCGTTTTCTGGCAAGATCCTGGAAGCTGCGGAGCTTATCTTCCGTTAGCCCGGATCGCGCTGCGGCATCATGGGGATCCGCATGGATCAGGTTCTCAAGGTTGTAAATCCCGGCGGAAGAAAGGGTGCGGATCACCGGTTCGGTCATCCCCCGGATCGCGAGCAGCTCTTTCTTCCCCTTCTCGATCTGGACTTTCGAGATCTTCACCGGGGCAGGACGCCCGAGATAAGCGCAGACAAGGCCGGTGTGACGGAAAACCGTATCGGAGCTCATGCCGGTCTTCTCGGCGATCCGGAGCGGCTGGCCGGAACAGAACTCCTCCGGGGAGAGGATCCCCGCCGCGATGTATTTCTTGATACTGGCGGCAGGAATGCCGATCTCCTTGAAGAGGCGCTCGGCGGTATGGGCACGCGCCCCGTTGATCACTTCCGTCGATTCCTTCTCGCTGATCCCTGCTTTCTGGAGAATCCCCGGGTCAGCTGCAGCGAGCCCGGAGATGTCACGGATACCGGAGGATGCGAGCGCCTTGAGGACGGTTGCATAGCTCCTCCCCTTCCGGGGCGCGATGTGGTTCCGCATGAACTTCCGGCATTCCGAGCGTTTACGTAACTGCTCGACCATGGTGCCGGCATCGCGGACGATCTGCCGTGCCGTCTCTTCCGGCACGTCAAGAACCGTCGCGAGGTACGGGGGTTCGGCCCGGGTAAGGTCGGAAGCCGTATAGATATGGGCGCACTCGAGCTTGTCGAGAAATGCCGGCTTGAGGGACGGGATCTCGGCAAGGGACTCGCGGTTGGAGGTGATGTGGTGGCAGAGCGGGCAGCCGATGTCCCATGGGCGGGCCCCCTTCCGCACCAGCCGGACAGAGTTCAGGCCGTGTTTCTTACAGACATCGTCGGTCCGTACCGCAAAACCCCACTGGGCAACGGGGAGGCCGATGTTGAAGGTACAGTCGGGATAATTGGAGCAGCCGATGAACTGCGTCGATCCGCGGAGATGCTTGATGGCGAGCGTGCCGGTCCTGCAGACCGGGCAGGGCCCAAGCGTCATCTCCTCCGCGGTCCTGTTCCGGATCTCGTCGCCAATCACCTGTTCGTGGGCTTCGAGCTGGTTAAACGCCTTGTGCAGCATCTCCCGGGACTCCCGGACAACGTCCTCCCGGGTCCGCTGGCTCTGCTTGATCTGCTGCATATGGGATTCCAGCGTCTGGGTCATGTCGGGACGCGTTACGGTATCCGCGTACTTCTCGAGAGACTCGATGACGACGCGGCCGACAAGGGTCGGGCGAAGCGGGTTTCCCTCCACGTATTTCCGGGAGATGAGTTTTGCAATCACCTCGTGCCGGGTACTCTTCGTGCCAAGGCCGAGCTCCTCCATCCGCTGGATGAGCTTGCTCTGGGTGTACCGGGCAGGAGGCTGGGTCTCCTTCTCCTCGAAGGATTTCGAGAGGATTGGAAGTTTCTCGCCAACAATAAACACGGGGAGCACGGTCTCCTTTGCTTCCGAGAAGGGGTATACGGCATGCCAGCCGGGCTCAAGGAGCCTCCCGCCGG
>Ga0116153_10003203_pt1 | contig 11769 bp, 21 predicted proteins | sample AD_UKC028_MetaG_FD_89896 | JGI IMG/M metagenome (GOLD analysis project Ga0116153, IMG submission 89896) | Active sludge microbial communities of municipal wastewater-treating anaerobic digesters from USA - AD_UKC028_MetaG | ecosystem: Engineered > Bioreactor > Anaerobic > Digestate | place: USA... | reverse complement strand
TCTTCTATTCAAGAAAATACTAAAGCAATAGAATCTCTCAAGAATGAAATGCAAATATGGGCTAATAGTGTTATTGATAAGCAAAAGGGTATAAATAAAGCTTTAGTTGATAAAATATCCTTTCTTTCTCATGGATATAATGATCTGAAAGAAGAAGTTGTTTTAATAAAGAATGCTCCTGATAGTAAAAAAGCAAGACTATTTGATCATCTATTATTTACATTTATTGGTGCAGGTGGCGGTGCATTACTTACAATGCTAATAAAGTTTATAACTGGAGGTTGATATGGACTGTAGAGAAAAAGCCAGAAGATACCTCGAACTTATTTACACTTCTCATAAGGCTGATGATATAGAATGTTGGAATCACCTGCTTGATTGTATATTTGACTATGTTGATATTAGATTAGAAAAGTCTTATAGTGCAAAACACGAACCCTTGGATCAACATAAGGAATAAATCCACTCTTTCTTGCTTTATAAAAGAATGCTATGTCTTCACCAACATAGGATATCTTTCCCTTTCTCATTATTGTTTGATCTAAGAAGAATGGCTTACCTATTTTTTCAAACACTCCAGCTTTAATCAATATAAAACCAAATCCACCGTGTTCTACTTCAAGTAGAGTTTTATTCTCTTCTATTTCTTCGACTGAAGAGAACTCTTCTTTGCCAGGTAATAGAACACAACATTTATTTCTTCCATCAGCCATTCTATAATAGCCAGATACTATGTCTTGCTTATCATCATAAAGCATCTCAAAATGCTTATGATCAAACTCTATATCACTATCTATCCATAGTTGATAATCATAGTCTTGCCATTCAGGTGGGAATATATAGTCTTTTGTATATCCAACTAACTTTTCTCTGGCAAAGCCAACATGTGAAGATGATCCATTGTTCATAATAACTTGAAAATCTTTATATTGATTTGCCCAAGATACAAATCTAAATATACTGTTGAATGTAGGTGCAGAAATATAACTTCCAGGTATGTTTATTATTAGTTTCATATTTTCTCCTCATAATACATTGGATAGTATTGGTCACAATAACCATATTTATCTACTGATTTACCGTCTTGTAAGCAAGTAATATCTATTATTTCAACTCCTCTTCTTGATACAGGTAACACTATGGTAACAGGTAACATAAATAACAGCGCTTTGGATTCCTTATCTACCTATTATTATAATATTTCCTAATAGAAAAAAGTGTTACTTATGTTACCAGTGTTAAAGTCCATACCGGGTATGGAAATATACATCATTCATTTATGTTACCTGGTAACACTTTTATGTTACCTGAAGATGTTATTTCAACTCCTCTTCTTACTATATTTGCTATTTTTTTCAACTTTCCTGCTTCAATGTTGTATTTATGAGTAAATGACTTTTGCATATTCCTTATTTTTCTTGTTGCTTCACTCTTGGATGCTGATGGTCTTCTGTAAAACTCTCTATATTTATCAACCATTTCCTCATTAGGGATAAAGACATGTGTGCTATTACCTAACAACTCTTGGACAAACTCATCAAACATAACGCTGTCTGAACTTAGTTCTTTATCATCTTCAGATAGAGAGAAGTCAAACTCATTTACTTCAGGAAAGAAATGTTGTAATAGTTTAACTACTTCAACTCCCCATTCTACAAACTTGGGGTGATGTTTTATTTTAATGTCTTTTGATGTTTGTTCTAATGCCCATCTTATATCCTGTTGAACCTTGTGTTTTTCTTTGGATATTTTATTCAGCAGCGTTTGTAGTTCCAGTTTCTTTTCATCATTTATATCCCTACCATCTTTCATATGAATAGTAAGTATTCTATTCAAAACATCTGTGTTTATACTTTCTTCGGTATTAAATGTTGCAAAGAATGTTTTATTATTTCTTACTCTTGCGTGGCTTACACCAAAAAACCAGGCAGGTATCCAGTTATCTGTAATAGTTTTTGTAATAGTAAGAAGTTGTTTTCTATCAATATATTGTAGGTTATCATATAAAACAGCTTTATTAGATAATGGTTTAACTCCAGAAAGTTGTTGTTCATCATCTTTATCACCAATAAAATCAATAGGGTCTAAACCCTGAGCACATTTAACTCCTATACGAACTGCAGCAGTTTTCCCTGATGATGGACTATCTGCCAGCACTGAGAAGAGAGGTTTTCTGCCATCAAAAGAAGCAGGCAAATACATACTCAATAAACCTGCTGCAAAACGATATTTGTCTTTCAGTGTTTTGAAAGTCATTAGGTCTATTAAACCTCTAAAATAGCCAGTTTTTTCTGCTTGTAGAATAGGTGCTATGTATTTTGTTTTGTTATCCTCTATCATCTCAGGAGTAATAGACAATCTTTCTATTTGTTTAGAGTTTTCTTTAAGCCATTCCAGATATTCTATTTCTGTCAAACCATTTGGAGCAAAATCCATATAAACTTTTTTACTCATCAGTTTTACTTTTACTTCAGCAGGTTTTGTTATTATGCTTTCTGGCTCATTTCCATCTAATAAAAACTTTTTACCTGACCCATCTTTAAGAGATATAAAATATTCTGCAGCTGTATCCATTTCAGAAAAATCATCATAATATTTTGTTTTCAAAATATCATTTCCTTCTTTGTCTTTTTCACCAGTATTTTTTCTATAATAGTTTTTAATAAATGTTTTTTCTTCTTGTGGAATAAAGCTTTTTGGATTTGATATTTCAAATCTGTGAGTTGATTTTATGATTGTATCTATTTCTCTATCATCTAACTGTTCTGAAAGTTTATCATTCAATCCATCTAAGAATATTCTTATTTCATCATCAGAACATCCATTACTATGAAGAGAGCAAGCCCATCTAAACATGGTATCATTTCTATTTCCTAAATCAAACTCCAATGGTATATGTTCTTTAACTTGTGGTTCTGGTTTGAAACCCTTCAAATCTTCAATAATAGATTTTCTTCCAGCAGAATGAAAAACTTGACTATCATTTCCAAAAAAGAATCTACCAGCATCTTTTACTTGTTTATCAAAGAATGAATATTTAGTTGTGAGAGCTGAAAGCCAATATTTTAGTTTTTCAACATCTTTTATTTTATGTATTGGGAAATAAACATGAAACTTATCTCGAGGTGCTCTACCGTCTTTTATCTTTTGGTGGGATTTAGATGTAGCAAGATAAAACTCATACTGAAAAAACTTTTGTTTAAAATCAGATATAGTAATCCAATCATTTGGATTTTCACTGAAAGAGTTGTCTATATCACCAAATAAACAATCTCCTTCTATAAAGTTCTGATTTGCTCTTTTATTCTCTTTAAACTGTGCAAACACATGGTCAAACTTTACTGCTTCTTTGAAATCTTTTAGATTATCAACCTCTACTTTGTTTGGGTATAAAACATTCTCTTTAATGCCTGTCCTTCCGCTTGTATAAATAGTCATTAGATATCTCCTTTTCAAAATAATCCTGCATAAGATGTAATGTATCTAATGTCTGTTCATCAGCGTGTTTTAGATAGTTATCCTCAAGATTATACAACCATGATAAAAATCCTTTAATGTCCATAATGTTTCTCCTTAATAAAAAACCCCGAAATGCTATTGCGGTAGCATCTCAGGGTCATATCCTCCACTCTCACTCCCGCAAGAGCGTATAAATAATATCTCTGACGGATATTGTTTACATAGCTATATATGCTCAAATACTTAATAAAATCTCCTCTTTTTTAGATAAAAGCGATATCTTTGGAGAAATATATTTCTTTATTTTTTTCATTGCCCTATACACAGTTGATCTGCTCATCTTAGTAACAAAGCAAATATATTCTATAGACAAAGAATAATCTACACTTTCTATTAAACAATAAATATACCACTCTGTTGGAGTCAAATCAAAAAATGTTTTCTTTGTCTCACCGGTGATACTAAATCTTTTGCTCATATTGGAATAATTTATTTAATACATCTTTATGATATGATCCTACTGAATGATATTGAGGGTGGGGAACTTGAACTACTTCATATCCTAAATCTTTTGATATAGAAACTGCTTTATGACCAAGAGCTTTATAATCAAACTTTGTAGCACCCTTTATTTTATATTTTGCTACCCAAGCAGTAATAGTGTAATAATCAGGGCGATAATCTATTTTAACTGCCATATCATCTACTTTGTCAGATATTTGTTTTACTTCATGTGTTATGCTTTCTTGCCATAGCTTGAGATAATCAGATGAAGTAAGTTTTGTTTTTGTAAGCTCTTCAGCTTTGAAATAAACATCCATCATATGTTCATATACATCCCAAGCCCTATCATTATTCATAATCTTGACAAGTTTGAAATAACCTCTTTTAGTGAAAAGATAAACTGCTTCCTGTTTGTTGTTTGTGAAAAGGTCAGATATTTCCTTAGACATTGCGGATGTCTTAGAAACGATGAAAATATCTTTATCTAAAATGAATCTGTCAATGTTTTTATTTATTAAATCATGTATTTGGTTTTTTCTTGCTAAATGTTCCTTTGCCACTAAATCACTTGTAATAACCTCTACTCCCTGCCACTGATTCTTATCCAATAAATGCATTTTGTTTTCTCCTTTTTAGTAAATAAGATAAACTGCTTCTTGCTTATTGTTTGTAAAAAGATCTTCTAACTCCTTAAAGTCATCCGATGACTTTAGAAGTTTTCTGCTTATTTCAAATACATCTTTCTCAGATATAAACTTATCATCATTACGATTATAAAGTTTATTTATATCAGCTTTACTTACTCCATGCTCCTTTGCTACCAAATCACTTGTAATAACCTCTACTCCCTGCCACTGATTCTTGTCTAATAAATGCATAATGTTTTCTCCTTTTAGAAAATAAGATAATCTAAATATGCTTTATTTGTTGAATAGAAATAAAAAAAGGACAGAAAATCTGTCCTTATTAGTGATACTAAATCTTTTATTCATATTTTTTTTGTATGTTCTCTCTTGCTTTTTCTATATCCTTATCTGTGAATGGAGTTGTTTCTCCTTGTTCCACTTGATTTAAACTTTCTTGTATTGCTAAAAAATCTCTTCCATATTTAATGACATCTAAAATATGTCTTCTTAATGGACTAATAAGATTAGCAACACCACTCATTTGAAACAATCCTTCAGGAGATATGTTTAAGCCAACAGAAGTTTTACCACTATTAAAGTGCAAATCTCCATGTTTCTTTTTTATGTAATAAAGTAAATAGCTGGAGCTTACTGCAACTAATAGTTTTTCATTTCCAAATAGAACAAGTCGTATATCATCATTCAGCCAAGGATTAGGGTTCCAAAGTCCTTTATTGTCCTTTTCTAAAACTTCTACCCATACACCAGATTTTTCTATATTTGAGCATAATCTAAATATCATTCTTTTTTTAATCTTTTCTTTAAATGTTTTACCTGCTTCATAACTATCCATTTTGATTCTCCTTGGCAGCATTTCTTTTCTCTTTCATTTTTCTTAATATCTCTTCTCTGTTTTTGTAATAATATTCTTTCATAAACTCTCTATTTTTCTCTCTATGTTTTTCATTATATTCATTTTGTCTTTTTAACATTTTCTCTTTATTCTTTTGATAATATTCTTTTGATCTTTCTTGCATTTCTTCTTTGTGTTCTTTATAATATTTTTTAAAATATTCTTTGTTATACATAATCCCTCCTTTATTAAAATCCTGCCATTCCGTTACTCTACTCTACTTTCCTCGCCTTGTCTAAACAGCCTTGACTATCCGTTGCTCAACTTTACAGTCCGCTCCTTGGCTGCCTTGCTTTTCCATTGCTTGACATGATGCTCCTAGCCTTATCAAAGAAAGGGGGCTTTCGCCCCCTATAGGATTAAACTACTACTTCAAATGTACCAAAACATCCATCTCGTTCTGGTCTCCACTCACCGATACCACATCCGAAACCTGCGGCATTCAACATGTTCAGAAGTTGCTCTTCAGAGACCATGGATGCGTTATATCGAATGGAAACTTCCATTGACCAATCAACCACTTGACCACGATAGCGAAGCATGCTTGTGCCCATTCCGATCTTGACAACATCTTCACGAGATTGAACATTCCCATTTACTGGGATGAGCTCACGTCCATCTCTTTCTGAATAAACACCCTTTACGAAAAAGGATGATCTTGCATCTGTCATGACCATACCAAGCATCTTGGCACCACGAAGCATTGCAAGCTTCAGGCTGTCTGCTGGGAATGCTGTTCTACCATCTGGAAGGACATAAAGTGATCTTTTAAACTCTGCTTCAGGATCACGAGCTTCCTTGGGCTTCTTGGTCTTCTTCTGTTGCTTTTCAAGCATTTCCTGCTTTGCCTTTTCGTCGAACCGGTTCATGATGAGGGGACTTGTTCCCCTGATATTAAACACTGCATTCTTAATGTCTAGTGGTTTTAACATTGCTTCTTTTGCCATTCTAAATCCTCCGAAAATAAAATCTTAAGATGATAACATCATCTTTTCAAACCCGAACCATACCTACCGAGCTTTTCCTTTACTCTACGCTCCAATACGCTCCTCATCTCAACTGCCTTACCAATACAACCCTCTACTCGCATCTACTTTCCTCAGCTGCCATGTCGATCCTTTACTCTGCGTTACAATACGGTCCTAACCTTAACTGCCAATCCGCTCCCCTACGTTCACCTACTTTCCACTCCTCGCCACATCTGCCACTCTCAGCTATTCCGTAACTTGACGATCCTTATCTGCCGTTACTATCCGTGATTCTACATTACAGTCCTTGCCTCCTTTCTTAGAATCCTTTTTTAGAAAGATTCATTGCTTGAATATCAGCTCGATACCTACGAATAGTACTTTTTATATTCTTTTTTCCAAGCTCTGATTCTTCTAATCCTTTTACTTCATTCAATAATGATTCAAGTTGCTTGATCTGCTTCTTTTTTCTCTTAATCAACTCATCTACATTTATATCCTCCAATAAAAGCATTTTTGCTAACTTGTCCATCTCACTCATTTTATCTCCTATTTAAATAAATATATTATCCATATCTAAGTATGCTTATATTTTCATTTTTTTTAAATATTTTAATAAAAAAAGTGGCCAGGATTCACTCACCTGGCCGTACAAGAAGGAGATAAACAAATGAATCAGTCTATATTGCCTCCTTTCAGGTTGAATGCATCTAGAAAATCTTTTATAAGATCTTCATCTCCAGTGATCTCAACCTCATATTTATCAAAGTCCCAATCAAAATCTAGATTATCCCAATCCCAATCAGTTGAACATTCTTCAGCATCCATCCATTCTTTGGTCTCATCAAACTTGAACTTCATATTGTCTCCTGTCTATATTATAACATATAGGTAAAATCTCTAAATAAAGTTTTTGAAAAATGTGCTAGGAAGTTTTACCCTCCTAGCACCATTACTTTACCTCACAGTACCGGACCGCACTGCACGTAACCCCACAACACGTTACACAACCGAACCTAATATATTTAAAAAACTTAATATTCAAAATAAGCTAGGAGGTTTTATCCTCCTAGCATCTTTACTTTACGACACCTCACGACACGAAACCGGACGACACAACACCTGACGACACCGCACAACATATATTTACTATTTATAACTTAGCAAGCTTCATATACTCAAATGCAAGCTCAGTTTGAATATCAGGCCTGTTGCTAACTCTTGCTTGCTCAATGGCATCCTCTAAAAAAGATAGTGCTTCTTCCTTTGTCAGCTCACCATCATCAATAAAACTCTTAAGCTGAGTGAAAACATCCATCTCATCCTCCATTATATCTCATCCTTTCCAAAATCAACAAACTCACTCCATTGTTTATAAAAATCATTATGAATACTATCACAAGGAGAAGCTTTGATTATATCAATCAGAAACTTTTCAGCCTGCTCAAATGTTATTTCACCATTTGAAACAAGCTCTTTAAGTTTATCAACCAAACTCATAAACAACCTCTCCACCAAACTTGGAATGGTGAGAACGAATACCATCATTCTCCCTGACAAACAAGGTCACAATGAACAGTTTATTTTTATCATTCCTATTAGGACCAACTACCATACGAAGTGTCTTACCGTTTTTAAGCTGCTTGTCAAATATCCAAGCTTCACCCTGAGGAGAAAAAGTCCTCTCAGGTTTAGCAGTAGTAGCAAGAGCCTGAATGGCATAACCAAGGTTGATTTTGTTTTCAGAAGCACGCTGCCGAGCATGAGGACCAACATCATAAGCACCATTCAAAATCATCTTGTTGATGTCCATTCTTTCCTCCATATATATATTATACCATGGAAGAATAGTTCTCTAAACAGCTTTATGATATTTTTTACAATAATCATAGGGGGAGACAATATCATATCGCTCATCTGATGCATGATAATAGCAATAATAGACTTTGTCTTCTGTCTCCTCCTCTAAGTTTGGGATACAGTAGCTACAAGTTTGGCATATCTCGTTTAATAAAAGTTGTTTTACATCCATGCATAAAAATATGCCTATCACTTATCCAAGAAGTCTTTCCATCCTTTCCACTCATCATAGAAAGGATAGAGTTTTGCAGGAGCCCTTTCAATCTCCCTATATCTCTTTATATAATCCATACTATTCTTAATGCCTATTTCACGACACTTGGCTTTAAGTTCAGTAAAAGATAGATATTTCTTTGACCTCCAATATTTAGACCAATCAACATTTGGATAAATATATTCAATTCCACTCCGAGCACCTGGAATGCTTTTATATACTTTATGCCAATCATCTCTATTGGTAATACCAAGCTCATCAACATATCTATTAAAATCTTCAAATGATAAAATAGGGTTAAAAACCCTTTTCCAGCCTGTCCATTCATTTGGATAATAGTCCTTAGGGCTTGAATAAAGACGATCATCTTTATGATAAAGCTTTTGATAGTCATACCTTGATTTAATACCAAGCTTTTGTGTAGCATGGAGCCACTCATCATAAGTAGGATAAAAATCTATATGATTCATCCTCTCCCGCATCTTGGCAATAAAGTCTTCAGTTCGATCAAGCAATACTATCTCAACATCCTCCTGCTCATATTCCTTAACTCCACGCTCACCCTTGCTCTCATTGTGCTTTCGAACCTTATCAACAAACCTAACCACCTCGCGCATATTATATTCATCTTCACTATTGATGAACATAATAACATCAGTGATAATATCAGGATTAGCATGCCACTTGCGAAGACCCCTACCAAGCCGCTGATTGAAGGTGCGGAATCCGCCAACGTTCTCATGGAAAACAAGAGTGTTGCAAATAGGAAGATCAACACCTTCATTCAATATACGGCTTGAAAAGAGGTGATCAACACCACTATTCACATCATTAAACTTGCGATAAATCTCCTGGCGCTCTTCGTGGCCTTCCAGATAAGAGACAGGCTGAAAAGGTATAGGACTGTTGGCAAACTCTTTAATCTTATGAAAGTAGTGAATAGCCTTTGTAGTGTGCTTATGACCAGAGCAAATAGTGTTGATATGTCTCCACTTGTTCATCTGATACTCAATGTTCTGCTTCTTGCTTGCATTAGCAACATCATCAGTATGGATATAAAAGCGCATCTTGCTCAGATAGCCAGCATCAATCAAATCAAACAAGTTGATGTCATAGATTACTTTGCCAAAGAAAGAGAGAAGCTTATCCTGACCATTGCCCATCCAAGTAGCAGTATAACCAAAACGCTTGCCAGTGAAGTGAGAGACAACTCGCATATACTCACCAGCAAGGAGGTTGTGGCACTCATCAATATGGATGGCTTTGAAATAATCAGAAGGAACAGAGTTAAGGATTAGGGACATGCTCTGCCAAGTAGAGACAATAACATCGAAATCATCAAAGTTATCGTGCTGATCCTGATAGAGCTGTCCGACTTTAAGATTAGTCTCATCAGTGATACGCTGAGCGGTCTGGATAACTAGATCCTGCTTATGGACAAATACAACTTGCTTACAGTTTAGACGCTCAAGAGCAGCCGCCATAATAGAGGTTTTACCACTCCCAGTAGCAGCAGATACTATGCCTGAATCATTAGAGAGGATGGCTTCAACTGCTTCAATCTGATAATCTCTAAGCTTCATCATAGACATATTATACCCTGACTACTCTATTCTCTAAAATAAAAAAAGCTTCTATCAACGATAGAAGCTTTACTGTAGGAGGGAAACTTTTACCTTACTTTCTCTATTCCTCCACTCACTCAGCTTTTGACATAACTTTATCTATGACATTCTCATAATCATCTGATAGGACCATTATAGAAGGGGGCTCAGCCCCCTTGCTACTTAAAAGTCCTCTTCTACGGTAAAATCACCGTCTTCATCAGCAGAAAAAACCTGGTCATCCCCATTGGATGTAAGGATTTCAAATCCCTTGAAATCAATGCTGTCCCAAAGATTCACTGCCTTCTCATATGCAGAAGCAGGATCAGCAGCATCAATCTCAATCCGAATAGCATTCTCAGGAACAAAAACCACTTCATACTTCATATAAACCTCCATCATCATCTGATAGGATCATTATACCATGAAACTCAATGCTCTAAAATACTATTTGAAATAATCTGCTTCACAATATTCTATTGTGTTGATATCATAATCAACGACATCAGACTCATTAAGAACTTCTGTGGGCTTGCAATCATCCTCACATTCAAATATCACTTCTACCTTAAAATACTTCATACAAATCTCCATCTTAATCTAAAATGCTATCGAACTTTCTCTAAATCTTTTACGCTTTCCACATAACGATACTTTGCCATAAGATCATCAACCATCTTCTCACAATCATCTCGAAAGATGATGACCACCTTATCTGAAAACCTGGCAACACGCTGAACATTCTCGTTGATTTCAAGATAACGAAGCCCAACCTTGTGAAATCTACCATGATAGATCTTGCTAATCATTTACTCCTCCTTGCTCTTAAATCCAATCTGCTCAAGCTCTTCATCACAATAACGCTGGAAAAAATCTTCAACTTCTCCAGAAGTACTTTCATTCAATCTATATTGAATAAGATCCATAAACTCTAACCACTTCTCTTCAGTAAATGTCTCTTCAGTAATATCCTCCCGGTCCATCATCTCAATGAAATGAAAGCGATTAAACCAGTTGGGAATAAAAACCTTGTCAGAAAAACATCCAACAAGCTCACTCCAGTTCTGGCTATCATCAGGGTCCTCACCCTCGCTCTTAATAAAATCCCTTACCATATTACAAAACTTAACATTGTCCATACTTACTCCTCCCCATAACCATCTGATAGGACCATTATACCCCATAATCTCATCTCTCTAAAATATAAATATATTTTTTATTCATCTTCTTTCTATTATATAGTAAGATAATCTTGATTGATTACATTAGGCTAATCGATCCTCCGAAGTATAAGGGACACATATCTGCGGGAGTGGATATGGGAAAGAGAGGTCGTGCCATACCTCTCTTTTTTTTTGTAAGATAATACTACAAGTGGGATAACTCATTTGTTGTTTCTATTTGCTTTTCTTTTTGATTATAGGGACTGTTGGGCAGTCCCTATTTTTTATATTAGATAAAAGCATATTTATTACCAAATATGAAATACAAAACAATATATGCAGATCCACCTTGGACATACAACAAATCTACAAAAAAAGCAGATGTTAGTTTAGTTTATGATACTATGTCTCTAAAAGATATTTTAGATATGAAAGATTGGATAAATGAAATAACAGAG
>Ga0116153_10003190_pt1 | contig 11803 bp, 12 predicted proteins | sample AD_UKC028_MetaG_FD_89896 | JGI IMG/M metagenome (GOLD analysis project Ga0116153, IMG submission 89896) | Active sludge microbial communities of municipal wastewater-treating anaerobic digesters from USA - AD_UKC028_MetaG | ecosystem: Engineered > Bioreactor > Anaerobic > Digestate | place: USA... | reverse complement strand
CCATCCTCGGCGTCCTCGCGCTGATCGGCATGATTGCCAAGAACACGGTGATCCTGATCGTGCAGATCGAGACCGACCGCGCGGAAGGCAAGAACGTTCTCGAGGCGGTACTCGCCTCGGCGACCTCGCGGCTCCGGCCAATGGTCTTGACGGCGATCTCGACCGTGCTTGGTCTGCTGCCGATCGCGCCGACCGTGTTCTGGGGGCCGATGGCCTTCGCCATCATGGGTGGCCTGTTGGTGGCGACGCTGCTGACGCTGATCTTCCTGCCGGCGCTCTATGTGACGGTCTTCGGCGGCCAGCCGCCGGCACCGGAGGCGGCCGCTGCAAAATGAGCCCCGCGATGCGTACGGCCTTGGTTCGCTGGTTCTTGTTCCTAGTGTTCTGGAGCGCGCTGATCGGCTTGTCTTTCTCCGCGCTGACGGTCGGCGTCATTGCCGCGGCCGGTGCGACGTGGGCCAGCCTGCGTTTGCTGCCGCCCGGACCGCAGCATGTGCGACTCGGCGCGCTCGTTGTGTTGCTGCCGCGTTTCCTGTGGCAGTCGCTACTCGCCGGCTGGGATGTCGCACGCCGTGCCTTCGACCCGCGCTTGCCCTTGCGCCCCGGTTTCGTGGCATTTCCCAGCGCCTATGCGCCAGGGCATTTGCGCAACACCTTCGCCACCATCTCCAGCCTGATGCCGGGCACCTTGCCGTGTGGCGAGAGCGGGGGCGAAATCATTTTCCACTGCCTTGATGTCGGGCAACCCATCTTGGAGCAACTGGCGGCGGAAGAAAAAGTGCTGGCTCGAGTGTTTGAGGAGGCGCCCGGCGATGGCTGAGTTCCTTGCCGTTGCCGCATTTTTCGTGCTTCTATCGACTGCGCTTGGCCTGATCCGCCTTTTGCGCGGCCCTGGCGATGCCGAACGCATGATGGCAGCCCAGTTGCTCGGCACCGGCGGGATCGCAGCCTTGCTGTTGGGGGCGACGATTCTCGATCCGTCCATTGCCGATGCCGCCTTGACACTGGCGCTGCTGGCGGCCTTTGCCTCGGTGGCTTTCGTCAAGTATGGCGGCGAGTTCGGCCGGCAGCGTGGCGCAGGCCAAAAGGACGGTGAATGAGCCTGCTGCTCGACGCGTGGACTATCGTCACAGTGTCCGCCGGCCTCTTTTTCTTTCTTGCCGGCACCATCGGCCTGCTGCGCTTTCCCGATACGTTGACCCGGCTGCACGCGCTGACCAAGGCCGACAACCTGGGCCTCGGCCTGGTCGTGCTTGGCCTGTTGCCGCGCGTCAGCGGCCCGCTGGCGGCGCTCAAGCTGATCTGCGTATGGCTCCTCGTGATGCTAGCAGGTGCCACTGCATCCCAACTGATCGCGCGTGTGGCGCGGCGTTCGGAGCCGTCGGAATGAATGTTTCGCTCCTCGTCGACGGCAGTTTGCTGGCCATGATCGTCGTGGTTGCGCTGTGGACGATCGTGGTGCGCGATTCGTTCGCAGCCGTCATCGGCTACGCCTGCTACGGGTTGCTGCTGGGCTTCGCCTGGGTGCGTCTGGCGGCCATCGACGCCGCACTGACCGAGGCCGCCATCGGCGGCGGCTTGACCAGCGTGTTGCTGATTCGCGCCGTGGTGCGGCTGCGCAGCACCGAAGCGTCCACCCAGGCCGAAACCCCGGGCCGGCCGCAGCGGATTCTGGCGGCGATGCTGTCCGCAGCCTTTGCCGTTGCGCTGGGAGCGATCGTTCTGGCGCTGCCCGATCCGGCGCCTTCGTTGGCGCCCCAAGTCGCCGAGCACATCGCCAGCACCGGCCTTGGAAATGCGGTTACTGCCGTGCTGCTCGCCTTCCGCGCCACCGACACGCTGCTTGAAGCGGTGGTGCTGGTCTATGCGCTAGTGGCAGTTTGGGCGCTGACGCCGGATCGCGTTTGGGGCGGGCGCCCGGGCCAGAAATATGATGCCGATCCGAACGGCATGCTGGCTTACCTGGCGCGCCTGCTCCCGCCGCTCGGCATCATTGTCGCCATCTACGTTTTCTGGGTCGGCGCCGACCTACCCGGCGGCAAGTTCCAGGCTGGCACGCTGCTGGCGGCGATGTGGCTGCTGGCCATCATGGCCGGGTTGACCGACGCGCCGCCGATCAGCCGACGCTGGCTGCGCGTTGCGCTGGTGGCCGGTAGCATGGTGTTTCTGGCGATCGGCTTTGCCGGCGTGCCGTTGGCGGGAGCCTTCCTGTCCTATCCGGATGGGTTTGCGAAGCCCCTGATCCTGATCATCGAGGCGGCATCGATGGTGTCGATCGCCGTTACCCTCGGGCTGCTGGTGCTCGGACCGCCGGAGCGGAGCGAACACTCATGAATGCGGTCACTCTCTACGGCCTGTGCGGGGCTGCGCTGGTCGGGCTCGGCTTGTACGGCCTGATCGTGAATCCGCAGCCGCTGCGCAAGATTCTTTCCTTCAATCTCGTCGGCAGCGGCGTCTTCCTTCTCTTCGGCGTGGTCGCCCGGCGTGGTGCGGCGTTCGAAATGGGCGGTGATCCCGTGCCGCAGGCGCTCGTCATCACCGGCATCGTCGTTGCTTTTTCGGCCACTGCTCTGGCGGTCGCCTTGCTCCTGCGTCTACACGATGCCACTGGTTCGGCTTCGCTGGCCGCGCCGGAGCCGCCAGCGAAGCCCGACGTATGAGCATGTCCGCAGCAGGCATTCCGGCAGTGACCACGGCGGGCGGCTTTCTGCTCGTCCTGGCGCTCGTCCTGCCCCTGCTGGGCGTTCTTGCCGCGCTGACTCTGGGCGGGCGCAATGCCCGGCGCGTGGCGATGCTGGCGATTCCGCTGGGGCTTGTTCTCGCGGCTGCGGCGGGCATCGAATTGATGCATTCCGGCCAGGCGCTTGTCTATGTGCTCGGCGGCTGGGCGCCGCCACTCGGCATCGCATTGCGTGCCGACGGGCTGTCGGTGGTCATGCTGTTGACGACGGCGCTGATCCTGCTGGCGGTGGCGGTTTATGGACAAGCTGATTTTCAGATGCCGGCGGGCGTCGACGAGGCTCGCGCACCGTTCATGTTCTGGACATTGCTGCTCGCCGTCTGGGGCGCGCTAAATGCCTTGTTTCTTGCGGGCGACCTATTCACGCTCTATGTCGCGCTCGAACTCCTGACCTTCGCCGGGGTGCCGCTGGTCAGCCTCGGCGGCAGCCCGGAGACGGTGCAGGCCGCATTGCGCTACCTGTTGTTCGCGCTGCTCGGCTCGGTACTCTACATGCTGGGCGCCGTCTTGCTCTACGGCACCTACGGCACCCTCGACATCGCGCTGCTGGCCGAACGTGTCCGGCCAGTGCCGGCAGTCATCGCGGCCGCCGCACTGATGACCGTCGGGTTGCTGGCGAAGACGGCGCTGTTCCCGCTTCACCTCTGGTTGCCGCCGGCCCATGCCGGGGCGCCCGCGGCAGCCAGCGCGGTGTTGTCGGCGCTGGTCGTCAAGGGTTCGTGGTTCCTCGTTGTGCGGCTGTGGTTCGACGTGATGCCGGGTGTGGTGACGCTACCCGCAGCGCAACTGCTCGCGGCGCTTGGAACGTCGGCCATCGTCGTCGGCAGTGTCGTCGCGCTTCGGCAGGAGCGCTTGAAGCTGCTCGTCGCCTATTCGACGATGGCGCAGATCGGCTATCTGTTTCTCATGTTCCCGCTCGCCTTCGATCCCGCTGGCAATGCGCCGGTGCACGGTGCTGCTCTGGACGGCGGACTCTTGCAAGTCGTATCGCATGCGACTGCAAAGGCCGGCATGTTCATGGCTGCCGGCCTCATCTATGCTGCGCTTGGTCACGATCGCATCGCCGACCTTGCTGGCGTAGCCCGGGCGATGCCTGTCACCGTGCTGGCGTTTGCGCTGGCCGGCCTCGCCCTCATGGGTGTCGTGCCCAGCGGTGCCTATCTGGCGAAGAAGCTCATGCTCGATGCTGCCGATGGCTCCGGGCAGTGGTGGTGGATGATCGTGTTGCAAGGCGGCGCGGCGTTCACCGCCGGGTATGTGGTGCTGGTGCTGGTCAGTGTCATGCGCAGTCGCCCCGGACCACTGCCTTTGGTAAAGCGCGTCTCCCGACTGTCTGAGCTGGCCGCGCTGGCGCTCTCGATGAGTTCCCTGTTGCTCGCGTTCTCCGCGTTGGGGCCGGTTCCGGGTAATCTCTTGGCCAACCCGTTTGCGCCGAAGGAACTGGGGACGCTTCTGGCGGTGGTTCTGGGCGGTGCGTTGCTGGCGCTCGGCTTGTCCCGTCGGTCGTTATTCGCTACCGCGCAGCTTGCTGCTGGCGCGGATGGTGGCCTGCTGCGTCGTTCGGCGGTGGTGGTGGGCGAGGCATTCGAGCTGGCCGACCGGGTCATCCGGCGCTGGCAGTTCGCGAGCATGAGCCTGCTGATGCTGGTAGCGCTGGTGGGCGGACTCCTGATTTTCGGCGCCCCGGCATGATCGCTGCACGGCATGCTGGCACCGTAGACGCTGCGCTGGCCGACGGTAGGCCCGACAACATGGGTGTAACGTCGGTGCTGCATAGTTCGCCCAATAGTCATTTTTTATGGAGCTTGTGCTTATGACTGCGCGCACACGGTGGATTGCTGCTTTTACCCTGCTTGCCTTTGTCGCGGCAGTCCTTTTGCCCCCCATGCGGCAACCGCTTGATTACCATGATTTCGCCGATCATCGACATGCGTACGGGATCGAGAATTTTCTCGACGTCGTTTCGAACCTCGGCTTTCTGTTTGCCGGGGTCATGGGATTCGTCATTGTGTTCGCCGGGCGCACCCGGTTCGAGTTCGCCAGTGAACGTTGGCCATTCGCAGTTTTTTTTGCCGGGGTGTTGCTGACCGCTCTCGGGTCTGGCTACTACCACCTTGCACCGGACAACGAAACCCTGTTCTGGGATCGACTGCCAATGACGATCGCCTTCATGGGGCTGGTCGCCAGCCAGATTGTCGACCGCATCAGCGTGCGGGCCGGTCTGCTTGTGCTGCTGCCAGCGGTGCTGCTCGGCCTCGCTTCGGTCATCTACTGGCGGGCGACGGAGCGCATGGGGGCAGGCAATGTCATGCCCTACGCGGTTCTCCAGGGGTATTCAGTGTTCGTCCTGCTCCTGCTGGCCTGGATGAGTCCGTCGCGCTATACACGCGGCAACGATATCTTCTGGGTATTCGGATGGTATTTGCTGAGCAAGTTGCTCGAGACTTTCGACCGCCAGGTGCTCGCCATCAATCACATAGTCAGCGGGCACACGCTCAAGCATCTGGCAGCAGCAGCCGCTGCTTTCGTGGTGTGCTACATGTTGCTGCGGCGAACGCTGAAACCGGCTGAGTTGTCGGGTAGTCGCACCCCGAATGTTTGATCGTCCTCGTACATTGTAATAAACCGGAAGTTGGTATGCGCTATTTTTACATCTTGTTGATTGTTGCTGTAACCGTGGTTGTTTTTGCCTTCAAAATCCAGAACCTCACGGAGGTTACTGTTTCGTTGTTCGGTGCGAGTCTGACCATGTCTGTCTTGCTGCTCACCATTGGCGTATACATCCTCGGCATGCTGACTGGCAGTGCCTTGCTGAGTCTCGTTCGTGGCTGGGTGAAAGGCGCGCGCGGGATATGAGCCCGGACCGCAATCCCGGTGCGGGAGTTTTTTGTTTGATATTCAGGAGAGTTTGAAATGAGTAATTTTTGGGATCTTATCTGGTTGATTTTCTCGGCCTTCATGTTTGTCGCCTATCTCCTCATCCTGTTTCAGGTGATTGCCGATCTCTTCCGCGACAGCGAACTCGGAGGCGGGTCCAAGGCATTGTGGCTGATTTGCCTGGTTTTCCTGCCAATGCTGACTGCATTGGTCTATGTTCTCACGCGAGGCAAGGGCATGGCGGAACGGCAGCGGGCTTCCATGGAACGCTCCAAAGCCGAGGCGGATAACTACATCCGGCAGGTTGCCGGAAAATCGCCGGCAGACCAGATCGCCGATGCCAAGGCGCTGCTCGATGCCGGTACGATCACCCAGGAAGAGTTCGCCAGGCTCAAGGCAAAGGCGCTCGCCTGATTGGCTGGTATTCGGGAGCGGGATCGAAAATACGGCCGTTTTCGCCGTCGACCGCACCAGACAAATTTGTGGTTTTCATTTGAAGGGTATGTGGAATGACTGATTCAAAAGCAAAAACGCCAACCAGGCGCCAGGCCAGAAAGCCTGTCCTGGTCGATCTTGCATTGCAGGGCGGTGGCGCGCACGGCGCCTATACCTGGGGTGTGCTTGACCGCTTGCTCGACGAGTCCTGGCTGCAGTTTGATGGCATCTCCGGCACGTCGGCAGGGGCCATGAACGCGGTAGTGATGGCCCATGGATTGGTCGAAGGCGGCCCCCAAGGGGCCAAGGCGGCGCTTGAGCAGTTCTGGAAACGCGTCGCCGATGCGGCCTTGCTCAGCCCGTTCCGGCGCGGCCCGCTGGAGATGTTGACCGGAAAATGGACGCTCGATTTTTCGCCGGCCTTCGTCGCCGCGGACATCGCGGCGCGTCTGTATTCTCCCTACAGCATCCCCGGCGGCGGCGCCAATCCGCTGGCCAAGATATTGGAGGAAGCCGTCGACTTCGCCAGCCTGGGCACGGCCGGGCCCAAGCTCTTCGTCACTGCCACCAATGTCCATACCGGCCGTGGCCGGGTCTTCCGCAACGCCGAACTTACACCGGAAGTGCTGATGGCATCGGCTTGCCTGCCGACCATGTTCCAGGCCGTCGAGATTGATGGTGAGCCATATTGGGATGGCGGCTTCACCGGCAACCCGACGATCACGCCGCTGGTCCGCGAATGTGATTCGCATGACACGATTCTGATCTCGATCAACCCGATCGCGCGCCCGGGGACGCCGCGTACGGCGATGGAAATCCAGAACCGCCTGAACGAAATTTCGTTCAATTCGCCGCTGATCAAGGAGTTGCGCATGGCTGCCTTGTTGCGCCAGGTGGCCGACCCGGGCACCGGTGAGGGTGCGGTGTGGGCGAAGATGCGCATCCACCGGGTGGCGGGTGAGGAAATCATGTTGCAACTGGGCTATTCGTCCAAGTTGCTCGCCGAGTGGGCTTTCTTCCAGATGTTGCGCGATGAAGGCCGGCGTGCTGCCGAGGCCTTCCTCGAAACCCACGGCGCGGACGTCGGCGTGCGCTCTACTCTGGATATCGATCGTCTGTTGACCGAGGTCTGACACCATGGGGCTGCTCGGAATTCTTCTTGGCTTGGCGGTGCTCATCGGCCTGTCGTTTCGTGGCTGGAGCGTGCTGGTACTGGCGCCGCTGGCCGCCCTGGTCGCGGCGCTAGCCGCAAGTGATCCACTCCTCGCGCACTGGACACAGACCTTCATGGGTGCAGCGGGCGGTTTCGTGGCACAGTTTTTCCCGCTCTTCCTGCTTGGAGCGATTTTTGGCAAGCTGATGGACGATAGTGGTTCGGTGAACACCATCGCCGCATTCATGACCGAGAAGCTGGGCGCCAAGCGGGCGATACTGGCTGTTGTTCTGGCAGGCGCCATTGTCACCTATGGCGGCGTCAGTCTCTTCGTCGCACTTTTCGTGATCGTGCCGATGGCGCAGGGCCTCTTCCGTACCGCAAACATCCCGAATCGTCTGACGCCGGCGGCAGTCGCGCTGGGGACCATGACGTTCACGATGTCGGCGATGCCGGGCACGCCAGCCGTCCAGAATGCCATCCCGATGCCATTTTTTGGTACGACGCCGTTTGCCGCGCCGGGACTGGGAATCATCGCGTCGGTCATCATGTTCAGTTTCGGCCTCTGGTGGCTGATGCGCGCCGAGCGCAAAGCCCGTCTGGCCGGCGAAGGTTTTGGCGATATTGGCGGGGTGGTTGAGTCGGCGTCGGAAGATCAGGTTGTTCGCGAGCGCGCGACAAGCTCAAGCACCTTCGATCCGGCGGAGATCAAGCACGGTCAACACAGCCAGGAGCAGCCCGGTGTCCTGGTCGCGGCATTGCCGCTGATCGTTGTCGTCCTCGTCAATCTGACGATGTCGATGTTGGTGATTCCGCGCCTCGACACTAGTTTTCTGGGTGAGCCGCAATGGGGCGGCATCACGATCGCTTCGGTCAGTGGCATCTGGTCGGTCATCGTCGCGCTGATTGCCGCCATTCTGGTGCTGGTTGCACTCAATCGCCAGCGCCTGCCCGATTTGCGCGCAACGGTTGACGCGGGTGCGAACGCTTCCGTATTGCCCATTCTGAGTGTGGCCAGCCTGGTTGGTTTCGGTGCGGTTGTCGCGGCGCTACCCGCTTTTACCTCGGTGGCCGACTGGGTCTTGTCGATCGAAGGTGGCCCGCTGGTGTCGCTGGCCATATCCACCAATATCCTTTCAGCACTTACCGGCTCTGCCTCCGGCGGCATGACCATTGCACTCGAGTCGCTCGGTCCGATCTATCTCCAGATCGCAGCGGAGCAAGGGATCGATCCGGCGCTGTTGCACCGCATCGCGGTGATTGGCGCCGGTACCCTGGACAGCCTGCCGCACAATGGCGCCGTCATCACGCTGCTCGCGGTCTGCGGGTCGACGCACAGCAAGAGCTATCTCGATATCGTCATGTGCTGCGTCGTCGGTGCGATGCTGGCCTTGATCGCCGTCATCGTTCTGGGCGGGGTGTTCGGCTCGTTCTGAGAGCGAACCTCGGCAGGTTGCAGCAAAAGAAAGGCCCCGTCGTTCGGGGCCTTTCTTTGTTTCCATGTTAATGCTGCATGCCGTCTTACGGTAGTTCCTGTGGTGTGTAGGTGGGGTCCGGGAAGAGCTCTTCCAGTTCGCCAATCTTTGGTGCTTGCGTCTTCCGGGGGGCATAAACCATTCCCGGCACCGGACGCGGCGCGATGGGACGCGGGTCGCGGATGCCCTCCTCGATCTGCTCCATCATGAACGGGAAGAAGGGGTTCGAGGCCACGCGGGAGAGAAAGTCCATATCGACGATCAGGGCGCCACGCTCGCCGCGCGGAGCGAGGGTGCCGAGATGGATGCCGAAATTCTCCTCCGTGCTATCGGGGTGCATGCCGTAAAGCGAATCGCTCATCGGAAACGGAATCGAGACGTGCGACATGGAAAATACTTCGGGCGGATAGTGTATTCCCAGGTTGCGGATTCGCTCCATTGTGCTGCCGACGTCGATGATGCGGGCGAAGGTGGCCCCGGGATCAGCGGCGTCGTTGCCGACGATCGTGATGCGGTAGCGCTGCGGAAACTCGGGCAGGACGCGCGACAGCGCCGTTTCGGAAGAACGACGCAGCAGCGGGCCAATCTTGACCGAGCGATTCACGTCGAACAGCACCAGTTCGCTGCCATTGGCCGGCAGGTTGGCGTAGAGCGATGTAATGATGGCACGGGTGCTGACCGTGAAATCCATGACCGACTGGAAGGTGAGGATGGGCGCAAGGTTCAGAAGCTCGTTGGCATTCGCCATGCGCGAGAGCTGATCCTGCAGGGACTGCGTCAGGCGAAAGGATTGGCGCCCGCCATTGACCGGGAAGGAGTTGTATTTGAACGGGTTGAATTCAGGCACGATGGAAAGCCAGGCCGCCTTGGCGAACGGCGGCAGGATTGCCGGCCACCCTGATGGACCGGCGAGGCGGGCGAAGCGGGTGATGCCGATCATCGGTGACAGCAGGATCAGGCGGTCCGGGCGTGCCAGTTGCGGGTTCTCGATGGCATCCAGCGCGTATTTGACGGCTAGTGCGCCGCCATTCGAGAAGCCGACCAGATGCAGCGGCGCCGCCTGCCCGCCCAGGCGCTTGGCTTCACGGATGGCGAGGCGCGTGGCGGCCATCCATTCTTCCCAGGTGACATTACTGAGGCCGGAGGGCACCGTACCGTGCCCTGGCAGCCGGATGGCCACGACGACGAAACCGTCGGCGGCGTAGCGGCGGGCAATGTGGCGCAGGCTGTAAGGGGAGTCAGTCAGGCCATGCAGCAGGACAACCGCGCCGACCGGCTTGCCGGCGGGTTCCAGGATGTAGGAGCGGTTCCAGTCCTGGTTGTAGCGCCCCGGGTAAATGAGGCTGTCCGGGTAATAGCGATTGAGCGGTGTGCGGACATTCGCTGGGAGCTTGTCGCTGACCTTGGCGCGCAACTCGTTGAAGATGATTTCTTCAGCCTTCAGATAGCCCGCCCAGTTGCCCGCATCCAGAGAGCTGATGCTGGGTTCATGAGGAACATAGGTGTGCCACAGTTGAAGCGGCGGCATGTGCCGGATATCGAAGGTGCGTACCGCAAAAAACGTGATGGCGGCGACGACGGCCGAGACCAGTACCCACTTTGCGCCTGTTTTCAGCTTGGACATGCTTTTGATCCTCTCGCCAGATTGACCTGAAGCGCGGCACGCGCCAGCGTGGTGGTGCCCCCCTTGCGCCCGATGATAGCAAACATGGGCATCACCGCGGCTAGTACGTGTCCAGTCCGGAGGCTTCCGCGGTCAACCGCCAAATTGGTGCGATTTTTATTTGATGCGCATTCCCGGTTGCGCGCCGGAATCCGGGGACAGCAGGAAAATTCCCGGTGCCTTGCCATCGCTGTCCGACGCCGCCAGCACCATGCCTTCAGACAGGCCGAACTTCATCTTGCGCGGTGCCAGGTTGGCAACCATCACGGTCAGGCGGCCGACCAGTTGCGCCGGGTCGTAAGCCGACTTGATGCCGGCGAAGACATTGCGCGATTCGTCGTTGCCGACATCGAGCGTCAGGCGCACCAGCTTGTCGGCGCCGTCGACCTGTTCGGCATTGACGATGCGTACGACACGCAGGTCGACCTTCATGAAATCGTCGATGTTGCAGAACGGTTCCCACGGGCTGGTGGCCGGCACTTCGGCCTGCTGGTGCTGGGCGTGGCGCTGCGGCGACTGCTGTTCCGGCGTCGGCGCCAGCGATTCCTTGTTGGCCGCGACCAGCTTTTCGATCAGCTTGGGATCGACGCGGGTCATCAGGTGCTCGTAGGCATTGATGCCGTGACCGGCGGCGAGCAGGGTCCGGGCATCGGCCCAGATCAGCGGGGCGATGTTGAGGAAGGTCTCGACCTTCGATGCCACTGCCGGCAGGACCGGTTTCAGGAGCACGGTGAGCAGGCGGAACAGGTTGAGCGCATTGCTGCAGGCGGCGTGCAATTCGACTTCCTTGCCTTCCTGCTTGGCCAGTTCCCAGGGCTTCACGCTGTCGACATACTGGTTGGCGCCATCGGCCAGCAGCATGATTTCACGCATCGCCTTGGCGAATTCACGGGCCTCGTAAAGTTCGGCGATGCGCTCGGCAGCTTCCTGAATGGCCTTGATCGCCGGCAGGCCGGCTGCGGCGGGGGCCAGTTGCCCGTTGAAGCGCTTGGCGATGAACCCGGCCGAGCGGCTGGCGATATTGACGTATTTGCCGACCAGGTCGGAATTGACCCGCGCGGCGAAATCCTCGAGGTTGAGGTCGATGTCCTCCATGCTCGCCGACAGCTTGGCGGCGTAATAGTAGCGCAGCCATTCCGGATTGAGGCCGGTGTCGAGGTAGCTTTGCGCGGTGATGAAGGTGCCGCGTGATTTCGACATCTTGGCGCCGTCGACCGTCAGGAAGCCGTGCGCGAAAATTTTGGTCGGCGTGCGGTAGCCGGCATGCTGCAGTTCAGCCGGCCAGAACAGTGCATGAAAGTAGAGGATATCCTTGCCGATGAAGTGAACCATCTCGGTGGCTGAGTCCGGCTTGAAGTATTCGTCGAAGTCGAGGCCATTCTTGCTGCACAGGTTTTTGAACGAGCCCATGTAGCCGATCGGCGCGTCGAGCCAGACGTAGAAATACTTGCCCGGCGCGT
>Ga0116153_10003187_pt1 | contig 11806 bp, 11 predicted proteins | sample AD_UKC028_MetaG_FD_89896 | JGI IMG/M metagenome (GOLD analysis project Ga0116153, IMG submission 89896) | Active sludge microbial communities of municipal wastewater-treating anaerobic digesters from USA - AD_UKC028_MetaG | ecosystem: Engineered > Bioreactor > Anaerobic > Digestate | place: USA... | reverse complement strand
TGCACGGTGACTGTTGACGGCTGCACGTTCAGCAACTGCATGGACGGTGCCTCCTTTATCGACCCCACCGCGGTGATGACGGTGACGGTCAAAAACTGCACAATGACGAATTACGGTCATTGTGCAGTGCAGTTTAGTGGTGCGAACATCACCGGGACGGCTCACCATAACACGGCGTACTACTCCGGTTCTGGCGGGCAGCCGTACGGGTACGTCGCGGAGGTCGGCGCAACAGGTTACTTCTACCACAACGTGGTATATGGGCTGAGCGCGTCGTCGGGGAATGGATTGGGGTTCTACATATTGTCTAACGCGACGACGGCGGTGCTGAAGAATAACATCGCCATGAATTGCAAAGTTGGCTTTGCGAAAGACGGGGCCACCAACCCGACGATTACCAGCGACTATAACGACGCTTACGGATGCACGACAGCCAACTACTCCTCCAGCGGCGACTGGCCCGAAGGCGCACACGACCTACAGGTGGACCCGCTGTTTGTGAACCCAGAGAATTATGATTTCCGGCTTGACCACCGCTCGCCATGCATTGATGCGGGGGTGCTGGTGACTGGCATCAACGAGGGCTTTCGCGGCGCGGCCCCTGACATCGGGGAGTGGGAATATGTGAGGCCGGTAGTACGCAGGAGAGGCCGGTGAGCAAGTACATCAAGGACTGGAAACCGGACAAGGTGCTTGGTGCGGTGTCGGGGAAGCTGGTGCAGCGGATGGACCTGGTGGGCGAGTTCGTGAAGGTCCAGGCGCAGAGCAGGGTTTCGCGGCGGACCGGGAAGCTGCGGGCCAACATTATCTATGAGGTGGACGCGCGCGAGAATTACATCGAGGCGCGGGTGGGGGCGAAGAAGAAGTACTTCTGGGGGTGGTTCCTAGAAATGGGTACGCGCAAGATGCGGCAGAGGCCATGGCTCCGTCCAGCAGTATGGCAGAACAAGAGCACGATCCTACAAATGATCAGGGGGCGCTGAGGTGAAGTGCTTCTGTGATAGCAGCAAGAGCATCGGAACGCAGATGCCTATCCGCGATATGTATTGCGGTCCAGCCCTCGTTCAGCAGGGCGGCGTTGCGGCGCCGATCATGCTCAATGCCTTCCTGGGTGAAGTGTTGCCAGCCATCACATTCAAGCGCAATCCCAATCGTGGGCAACGCGAAGTCAATGGAGTAGCGGCTAACCTTGTGCTCAAAGATGTACGGAATACCGAGTTTAATCAGAGCTTGCTCGGCCATCGATTCAATGTCTGTCCGGTAACCGCTGCGGCGCTTTTGGCCGAAGGAGCCAGGTTCAAAGCCATCACGCATCCGGAGCAGAGTCGCGCAACGGTTACAACAGCAGCGTTGGCCCTCGGCGGCCCTATATCGTTTCACGGTAAATGGCTTACCACAGAAAGCACAGACCAGGTCGACGCGATGCGCTGTCTGCCAGCATTCACGCGAGCAGAAATGAGCCATGGTCTTGCGCGCGAGATTGATTGGGAACACCTGTCCACATGTTTCGCAGGTGGCCTCGGCATGACCGGCTCTGACGCGACATTCGACAGAGCAATAATTGAACTTGTGCGCCTTGGAGACGCTGACGTAGAAAAGCTTTCCGCATTCCGGGCACGTCTTGGTTATCCTGTGTTGGACACAGGCGCGGGAGCAGAATATCCCGTGGGAGCCAGGGCCTGGGATGAATGGCTTGTGGCAGCGTTGACAAATAACGGTCTCGCGGACTGGGTGGTGCCAACACCATGAACAGTAGCGCCGATGCGCGGACGGCTTGGCATAGAAGGTCTTGCCGCAGCGCGCACAGACAACAGCAGCAAGGTGGTATTCGCCGTTCTTGGATCCACGGATTCTAGGCATGTAGGGATTATAGCGTGAAACAGGAACTTGTCAAATGAACGCACTGACACAGGCAATTTATGACCGGCTGGCGGGGGACGGGACGCTGGTGGCTCTGCTGAATACTTACCAGGGCGGGCCGGCGGTGTTCACTACGGACCCGGCACCGGGGGACGCGGAGCTGCCGTACATCGTGACCGCGGGGGATGCGGTGGATGCGTCCTGGGACACCAAGACGTGCCTGGGGCGGGACATCTGGCGGGACATCCACTGCTTTGCCGGCGCGGACGGGTCGGCGATTGTGGTGGAGCAGATGGCGGACCGGGTGCGGGAGCTACTGCACCGGCAGACGCTGACGATCAGCGGGTGGTGCGTGCTGGTGGCGGAGTGCAGCGGGCCGGTGGTGATGGACGAGCAGGATTCGTACGGGAGAGTGGTGACGCTGCGGCTGAAGGTGCTGGAAGCGTAGAACCAACCACGAAAGACACGAAAAGCACGAAATAGGGAATCAGGGAATCAGGAATCGGGGAATCAGGAAGGCAGGAGGCAGGAGATGACTTGCGTAGGGACGGGGATGAACGGGACGGATATTCTGCTGCGGGTGGACGGGAATATCGTGGGATCGCAGCGCAACGTGACCTTTGATGAGACGAACGAGGAGATCGACGTCTCATCGAAGGAAGCGCGGGAGAAGAGGGTGCTGGCGGGACGGTACGGGTCCACGATCACGCTGGACGCGCTGTACGTGCCGGACGACACGGCGTACCTGGCGCTGCAGGCGGCGATGCGCGCCGGGAGTTTCGTGGAGGTGATCCGCCACGAGGACGGGGCGACGCTGGAGAGCGCGTGCGCGATCGTGACGTCGCTTTCGACGGCGGCGCCGGACCAGGACGCGGCGACGATCGCCGTGGGGCTGACCATCGACGGGGCCTGGGAAGCGGGATCGTAGAACCAACCACGAAAGGCACGAAAAACACGAAAGGGGTATCTATGCCTGGAGCTAGAGGGGAAGGGATCCTGAAGCTGGCGGGGGGACAGGAGCGGGCGGTGCTGTTCACCAACCGGGCGCTGGCGGACGCGGAACGGCTGACCGGGAAATCGGTGCTGCAGCTCCTGGCGGCGACGCAGGGGATGCAGCTGGGGATGAGCGACACGGCGGTGCTGCTGCAGGTGGGGATGGAGCACGCGCGGCGCGAGGCCCGGCCCAGCGGAAAGGCGATCACGCTCGCCGATGCGTACGAGGTGATGGACCAGGTGGGCTTTGCTCCGGTGGCGCGGGTGGTGATGGAAGCGCTGGCGGCAGTCCTATCCTATGCCGCGGAGCCAGCGGAGGCGGAGAGCCCCCCGAAGTAACACCTCACCCCAACCCCTCTCCTGAACAGAGAGACGTTCAGGAGAGGGGCGCGGAGTGGAGGTGGGATGAACAGCTGGAGGACGCGCTGTACATGGGGCTGACGGTGGCCGAGTTCTGGGCTATGACTCCGCGCGAGATGGCGATGGCCGCCAAGGCGCACAACCGCAGGTCCCGGAGCGAGCACCGGCGCGATGCGTGGCTGGCCTGGCATGTAGGGGCGCTGGTGAGGACGAAGCGGATGCCGCCGCTGAAGCAGTTGATGGGCGAGATGCAGACGAAGGTGCTGACGGCCGAGGAAGCGGAACGGCGGAAGGCGGAGCATGAGGAGATGGTGGCTAACCTCACCCCGGCCCTCTCCCCACGCAAACAGAGGCGTGCGGAGAGGGTGGTAGGAGAGCATGGCAAAGAGTGATGCGACGCAGCTAGGAATTGCACAGATACCGGTCCGGGCAACGCTGGACGAGCTGGGGAAGGACCTGGAGCAGGCGCGCAATACGGTGGAGAAGGCGATGGGCAACATCGCCAAGCGCGTGACCGGTGACTACCTGGACCTGGGGCACAAGGTCACGGTCGGGCTGGCCGGGGCCGGAGCCGCGCTGGTGGCGGCCGGCACGGCGGCGGCCGGGGTGATGGCCAAGCTGGCCATCGACGCGCTGCCACTGGTGCAGGTGCGCGAAGCGTTCGAGGGGATCTCCGGCGGGGCGGAGGAGATGCTGGCCGCGCTGCGCAAGGGTTCCCTTGGGATGATATCCGATGCCGAGCTGATGAAGAGCTACAACTCGGCGGCGCAGCTCGTGAGCAAGACGTTTGCTGACCAGCTACCTGAGGCAATGGAGTACCTGGGCAAAGTTGCTGCGGCGACAGGCCAGGATATGGGGTTCATGCTCGATAGCCTGGTAAGAGGAGTGGGTCGCGTCTCACCGATGATCCTGGACAATTTGGGAATCCAAGTTGACCTGACCGAGGCGGCCGAGAAGTGGGCGAAGGCTCAGGGCACGGCAATGGGGACAGCGATAGATAATAGCAAAGCTATCACCAAAGAACGAGATGCCCTGGAGAAGCTTAATCAGCAGCTACAGGTTGCCCAAATGCGCCAGGCCGAGTTTACCGACAAGACGTCTGCCGCCACCCGGCAGGCCAACGCATTCACGATCTCCAATTTGACGCAGGACATCACGGAGCATAATGCGGCACTACGGGAGCTGGTGGCTAGCAATGGCCGGGTCGTTGTATCCACCGACGATCTCATCGAAAGCATGACGAAGGCGCAGCAGCAAGATGCGGTCTTTGCACTGACGATGGAGAAGCTCAAAGAGAACACGGCGAAGATGCCGGAGGTGGCCGGCAGCGCGGCGCAAAAGTGGGAAGCGCTAAAGACCCAGATGGCCAACATCAAGGACGACGTGGGGGTGGCGCTGATCCCGGTCCTGGAGCGGATCATCACCCCGCTGGGGACGCTGGCCGAGGACAAGCTGCCGAAAGCGGTGGAGTGGTTCGAGAAGGCGGTGGGGGTCCTGGACCGGGTGGTGTACCTGTTCATGGGGATACCGGACCTGGTCAAAGCGGCGAACGGGGACTTTGACGCGCTGACGCTCTTGCTCGAGGGACGGCTGACCAAGATCGCCGAAGTGCTGGGGCTGCCCACGGAGCAAGTGCAGCCGCTGCTGGATGGGATCGGGGACATCGCGCGGAGCATCAACGATTTTGTGACGGAAGACCTGAAGCCATTCGTGGACGAGCACGGGCCGGCGCTGAAGGCGGCATTCGAAGCGATCGCGACGTTCCTGGCCACGGCGGCCATCGCCGCGACGATCGTGACCATCGGCGGGGCCATCCTGGGGCTGTTCACGCCCATCAACCTGATCATCACGACCATCGGATTGCTGGCGGTAGCGTGGACCGAGAACTGGGGCGGGATCCAGGAAAAGACCAAGACGGCCTGGGACGAGATCAAAAGGGTGCTGGATGGCATCTATGAGGGCTACCAGCGGGTGATCGATAAGATCAAGGAGTTCCTTGGCGTCAGCAATGCCGGCGCGACCACCAACGGGCGCACGAGCCTCTATGGGGGGACACCTTCCGGATGGGGCGATTATACGGGGCCGGGCGGGCGCACGAGTCTCTACGGTGGAGGATATGCCACCGGCGGTGATTTTGTGGTGACGCGGCCGACGATGATCCTGACCGGCGAGGCGTACCAGCCGGAGCGGGTGACGGTGACGCCGCTGAACGCGCAGGCGCAGAGCGAGGAAGGGGCAGGGTTCAATTTCCACTACCACGATTATAGCGGTATGCAGTACAACCGCGCCGAAAGCATGGCCCGCGAATGGGAGTACCGGTACCAGATGGGGCTGCACAGCAGGTAGCGCAAAAGGGAAGCGGAGCGGATAGCGCATGGCGAACATGGAGTGGTACTACACGCCGTACGGAGGCACAGAGCAGAACCTGCTGGGGACAGGCGTGCGCATGCTGTCTTACGACGGGTTCGGGCTGCCGCGGCGGGTGCCGCAGTCCACGCGGATGCCGCTGATGGACGGCGTGCACCATCTAGATGATGAAATCTACACGCCGGAACGGTACATGCACCTGGTGCTGCTGGTGCAGGGCACGGACTATTCCGACTGGAAGACACAGGATGACGCGCTGCTGGACAAGCTGATCGGCATCCAGGAAACCAACGCGATGGGCACGCTGCGCATCGTCAAGCCCAACGGCCAGCAGCGGAAGATCCAATGCGCGCTGCTGGAATACCCGAACGACCATGACATGAGCTACCAGCCGTGGTCCAGCCGGCGCGTGCTGACCTTTTACGCGCCGGACCCGATGTTCCTGGCCGTGAGCGCAAACCAGAACCTGCTCAGCAAGGTGCTGGTGGATCTGACCGTCTCCGGATACCTGTACCCGGCGATCTGGCCCTGGGGCGGATACGCCGAGATGGGCGCGGTGCAAATCACGGTCAACAATGCCGGGAACGCGCCGGCCTACCCCCGCTTTTACGGCTACGGACCGCTGGCCAACCCACTGTTCTACAACGCCACCACCGGAGAGTGGTTGCAGATACCGGTGACGGTGGCGACTGACCAGTTGCTGGCGGTGTATTTCGATACAGGCGAATGGATGTACTGGATCGACAGTGTGACTCAACCCTGGCAATCCACGTTCATCCTGGGATCCACGCTGTGGCAGCTGCAGGTTGGCGACAATGAAATTGTGTTTGCGGCGGAGGGTCTGGACCCGACGCAGCTGATGATCGAGTATCACTATGACCGGTACAAGGCATTGTAAAGGGAATCAGGAAATCAGGTAGCTGGCAATCAGGAGGCAAGATGGTCTGGGGATCTATATTTCATGATGGCAACAGCCTGCTGGGCGATACGGGCGATGTGGGGCCGGTGCCTGCGGCAACGATGGCCCTGGTGCTGACGGGGATGCTGAACCTGGACACGACAGTGGAAGGCGTGTTCCAGGCGAACAACGTCTTTGATGGGTTCGCGGCGACCGGCTCGAGCTCACCGATCACCCTGGCCAGCGGAGTGGGGATCGTCAACGGCCGGCTGGTGTATTCGACGGCCAACACATTCGTCACGGTGGCCACGCCGGCAGCGGCAACGCGCAAGGACCGGCTGGTGCTGCAGTACGACGCATCGACCAACCTGGTGCGGCAGGCGCTCATCGCGGGAGTGGAGGGCGGCGGATATCCCGCTTTGACGCAAACCGCATCGAAATGGGAAACGCCGCTGTGGAAGCTGGAGGTTGGAACCGGCGGGGCCATTGTCCTGACCGACGAGCGCGAGGTGGCCAAGCCGCGCATCGAGGTCAACGAGGGCATGCTGGCCGACGTGGTCAAGACCGCCCTGATCCCCATCGACGGGGTATACGACCTCACGACCTCGGCGCAGATCCACCGCATTGGCAAGGAAGGGTATATCCTGCCCGACGGCGAAAAGTGCCGCTGTTCATCCAACTTTATGCCGCCGACGGACCTGCAGGGGGCGATCACCGTAGCACCGATCATCTACACGGCCAGCGCCAGCGGCAATGTCTATGGCGATCTGGAATGGGAGGCCGGCACAGAGGGACAGGCGCCGACAACCAAGACGGGCTCCGAGGTCAACCGCGCGGACGCATTGACCGGCGGGGAATGGCATGCCTGGTACCCGGTGACGATCCCGGCGGCGGACATTGTGCAGGGGCAGATCATCTCGGTGACATGGGACTGCCGGGCCGACGACGCGCTGGACACGCTGGGAGCCAACCGGGTCATCGCCGGATTCCAGCTCACATACACCGGCAAGGGAGCATAAGCGGTGTACACCGTCTGGTGGGTGAGCAATGATTTCAGCGAGCGGCGCATCCTGACAAAATGGGAGCGGCTCACATACTGGGAACGTCTCAACGATAGCCAGCCGCTGGAAGTCCTTGCCTTTGCGCCCAACGCGATGGAGGGCGTGAGCCTGCCGGACTATGCGCGGATCCAGATCCACAACGGCGAGCGGCTGGTATGGAGCGGCCGGCTGTGCGGGGAGACCTGGGGACTGGACGGGCGCGGTTACCGGGACGTCGAGTTCCAGGGGATGGACGCGACACACTATGCCGCGCGGGCGCTGGTGATCCCGCAGCAATCGTACGCGACGGTGGAGGATGGAACGTACGTGTGGCCGCTGGTGGGGGACCGGCTGATCCAGACCGGATGCGTGGACGACCAGATGCGCAGCCTGGTGCGCTCGCAACTGGTGGCCCCCCTGCACGATCAGCGGGAGCACAGCGACATCCGCTGCGAGGATGACCTGAGCATCGGCACATCGCTGCGGACGGACGTAGGCACGGACTCGCTGCTGCAGGCCCTGCAGGACCTGGCCGAGAGGGACGACCTGCGCTTTCGCTTTGTGCCGCAGGCGGACGGGGCGACGTTCATGGTGCGGCGGTTGTGGGGCCAGGACCGGACCGGCACGTACATCGTGGAGCAGACCCGGCACAACCTGGAAAGATTGACGGTGCGGCGCTTCTACGGAACGGTGGAGAACGCCGTATATGGCATCGCCGACGGCGGAGGGGTATTCGCGCCGCAGGTGGTGCCGGCATTCAACGAGACGAGCATCGCCGGCTATGGCATCGGCGAGGTGCTGCTGACACAAACCGGCACGCCGGGGAACATCTACACGGCGACGGAGATGAAAGCGGCGCAGGCGCGGGTCACCAGCGATCTCACGCTGGGGCTGCTGGCGGACACGTATGGCAGCAAGTGGTACCTGGGCGACACGTTCACCATCCGGGCGAGCCGCGGCGAGAGGTTGTTCACCTGGGAGGTGATGGTGACCGGCGTGCGGGTGATAGTGGACGCCACCGGCAGGGTGACAGCCGAGCCGGAGCTCGAGGTACAGTATGCCTGACATCCTGACGCGGATCGCCAGCATCGAGACCCGGATCAACACGGCTCCGGTGGGCAACCCGTGGATCCGGCTGTGCACGCTGGCCGATGTGGACAGCAGCGACTGGACGGCGACGGTGACCCTGGCCGGGCAAACGTACGCCGGAATCAAGATCGCGCAGCAGATCAAGATCGAGGCGCTGATCATCGGGTGCCAGTGCCTGGTGGCGTTCGACAGCTTCGACTCGCCCTACAACAGCGTGCTGTTCGTAACATTTGGCGGGCGGCCCCCCCCGGCGCTCGAGTTCGACAACGTCCGCGGGCACTCACACCGCAAGGGGGTGCCGGGGGATGGAGCGCCAGTGTACACGGGTGACCTGGTAGACCAAGAGGTGGAAGAATGAAATCCTATCCACAGATTACACAGATTACACAGATAAAAGAAACCACGAAAGACACCCCGCAGAACGGGGTAGTAACGAACAACACGAAAATGGAAACAGGGAAGCGGGCAGCGGGCAACCGGGGGATGGCGGTGGCCGTGCTCGGGCTGGTGCTGAGCGGAGTGCTGTTGCTGGTGGCCACTTGCGGGCCGAAGCCGCCGCCGATTGTCACCATTCTGACCACTACCGATGAATCGCGGGAGCAGCTGCCGGCGGTGATCTGGGCGCAGACCGACGAGGATAACTATGACTGTGAAGGTGCCGACGCGGCGCGGTGGGAATGCGACCCGGCCTTCGGCCCGGTGGGCGGGATCACCGGATTCGAACAGATCACCTGGGAGATGCTCAACCCGGCCAACGGCACGTATGACTGGGACTTTATCAAGGACTTTGCGGACCAGGCCAAGGCCATCCAGGTGCAGCTCGACGATGGCACATGGATCGACAAACCGGTCGGCATCCGCATCATGCTCACCGAGGCGACCGGCGGGTCGCCGGTCATCGGGCAGGACTTTACGCCGGACTGGGTGTACGCGGCCGCCGGGGTCACCAGCCAGGAAGAATGGGGCACGGGCGACACATGCTATCCCGGAACCGTGTGGTACTACCCGCAGTATGATAATGCCACCTGGCGGACCCACTATGCCACATTCGTAGCGGCGCTGGGGGCGGAATTCGACAGCAACGCGGCCTACACCAACATCGCCTTTTTCCTGCCCTGCCTGGGCGCAAGCTGCGAGAGCTACAGCTTTTACAACCAGGCATTTGGCGGGTCGGACTGCGACGTACCGGCGGCCAACGGCGGGATGTCCCAATCGTTCATCGAGTTCGCGATGACGACCTGGAACGCGGCGTTCCCGAACAAGCCGCATTTCTTCGAGCTGACCCAGAATGAAACCAACCAGACGCTGCCACGGTCGCTGACGAACAAGACCAGCGGCATCAAATGCAACGGGTGGAGCCCCCCAAACTACATCGAGGCGGAGATCAAGCACGCTGGCTATTGGGATGGCGGCTTTGCCGGGTTCAGCATTGGCACCACGGCGCTGTACGACACGCCGGCCTACCAGACATTTCCAACCGGAGGGGAGCCCAGCGGGGACGGCACCAACAACCTGGGCGGCATGTACTGGATGATCATGCACGGGCTGGCCGACCACTTCTGGATGATTGACCTGCAATTCGACATGATGCGCAGGACGGTGGATGAAGATGGGCTGACGGGCTTTGACACGCTGCGGTTCGCGCGTAAATACCTTAACCGCACCATTGACGACGCTCCCGGCGTGTGGTGGGTGGGATTCGAGAGCTTGCTCAACGACAGCGACCCGGCCTACTGCTGGGGCAACCCGCAGACCTGCATCCGGGCGCACCGGGGCGGCCAGACGGCGAACAACAACCTGGAATACTACCTGTACGAAAAGCGGAGCATCTCCGGCTCGCGGACGGCGGTGATCTCGAGCACGACGGAGATGCTGTCGTGGATCGATGATGCACATCCATACTCATCGTTCATACCGGTGGACGACGAGAGCGGGCCGGCGGGCCTCGGGCGGCGCACGCAGGGGACGGGGAACCCGTACATGTCCTTCGACATTGATGATGCCTACCCCGCGGCGGGGATGTCCCCCGTGGACGATAGTGGCAACGTGACCTGGTACATCACCGTGACCTACGCCGACACGGGAACGGACGCCTGGACGCTGGACTATTACGACTATGCCAACGCACTGCAGTCGATCACCGGATGCGTCAAGGCAGACAGCAAGAGTTGGCAGGAGTGCTCGTTCACGCTGACGGACGCCCTGTTCGACGCGGACACGACCAGCGAGCTGTTCCTGGGCGGGGCGGATTTCAGGATCAACAGCCAGAGCGACGGCGACGAGCTGATCCACCGCATCCTGATCGAGCCGGTCATCGCGTCCGGTCCAGTGCCGACGCCGGACCAGACCGCGACCTACGTGGCCGGGCTGACGCGCACGGCTATCGTAGTGGGGACGGCAACGGCAGAGGCCATTGCGCGGGCCACGCAGTACGCATACATGACACAGACAAAGGTCGCAGCGAACGCCACCGAGCTGGCCTATGCGCAGCAGACGGCCACGGCGGCGGTGATCGCCACCAAGACGGCGACCTGGGCGCCGACCTTGCCCGCGACAACGGCCACGGTAGCCTGGCAGCAGACAGCGACGGCGGCGCCGATCGCCACGGCGACGACCATAGCGGCACAGACGGCGACGGCGTCGGCGGTCTATGCCACGGTGACGGCGGCATTCACGCAAACGGCGACCGCGGCATGGCCAGCAGCGGCTACAGCCACGGCGGCGGCGTCACAGACGGCGGCGATGGCGGCCTACCAGACGGCCATCGCGGCGCAGTTGACATCCACTCCGCTGGCGGCATTGACGGCAACGAAGGCGGCGCAGCAGACGGCGACCGCGGCGGCGGCTCCGGCTACGCCGACGCGGACGCCGACGCCAACGCCGACGGCGATCTGCCCGGACAGCGTCAAGCTCTACGGCACGCACGTATGGGGTCCGGGCACCTACACGATCAGCTGCAGAATCGGGGTGATGGAAGGGGCGAAGCTGACCCTGCTGCCCGGCACAGAGCTGCAGTTCGAGCCGGGGACGCGGATGGACGTGTATGGCGAGTTCTACGCGCTGGGCGATGCGTCCACGCCGATCACGTTCACGAGCAGCGTATCGGACACGGTCGGGTCGTGGGGCGGGATCTATTTCGGCTGGAAGTCGGTGGGGGAGATCGAGTACGGCACCGTGCTATACGGCCTGGGATTGCAGG
>Ga0116153_10003184_pt1 | contig 11819 bp, 9 predicted proteins | sample AD_UKC028_MetaG_FD_89896 | JGI IMG/M metagenome (GOLD analysis project Ga0116153, IMG submission 89896) | Active sludge microbial communities of municipal wastewater-treating anaerobic digesters from USA - AD_UKC028_MetaG | ecosystem: Engineered > Bioreactor > Anaerobic > Digestate | place: USA... | reverse complement strand
TGATGCCCGGCGAACTTATGAACGGAGCAAAGAGCTTTTCGCGCAGAATTTCATTGCCAGAAGCGACCTGGACACTGCCGAGACAAATTTGCATTCGGCGGAAGCCCAGCAGAAGGTAACGCAGGCGCAGGTCGGGCAGGCACAGGCCTCTTTGAAAATCGCCGAAACCAATCTACAATATACGAACATTATTTCTCCGGTCAACGGAACGGTGATTTCCCGCAGCGTGGATGTCGGCCAGACCGTCGCCGCCAGTTTTCAGACCCCGACGCTTTTCAGCATCGCCCAGGATCTGACCAAGATGCAGATCCGCACGAGCGTGGATGAGGCGGATATCGGCAAGGTGCAGACGGGCCAGGAAGTGTCTTTCACCGTTGACGCCTATCCTGACACGGTCTTCAGCGGCAAGGTTTCCGAAGTGCGCAATTCACCGACGACCGTTTCCAATGTAGTCACCTACGACGTCATTATCAAGGTGGATAATCCACAATTAAAATTAAAACCGGGAATGACGGCCAATGTTTCCATTACGATTGAAACACGTCACGATGTCCTTCGTGTCCCCAATGCCGCGCTGCGCTTCAAACCGGATGTGGAAACGGGAAAGGGTGACGCGAATCAGGAAAAACACAGGATCAAAGGCACAAAAGTCTGGATACTGGAAAAAGAGAAGCCCCGTCCTGTCCAGGTCACCCTCGGCATCAGTGATGGAAACTACACGGAGATCAGCGCCGGAGATCTCAAGGCAGGCCAGAACGTGATAACGGACAACCTGAATAATAAGAAAGGCAGCAGTTCCCAGCGTCCGCCCCCGAGGTTTATGTAATGAGTCTGATTGAAACCAGAAAGCTCGTCAAAATATACGACGTCGGCGAAGAGGGCGTTCACGCTCTGGAGGATGTGTCGGTCAAAATTGAAAAGGGAGAATTTGTCGCCATCATGGGACCTTCCGGATCGGGCAAATCCACGTTCATGAACATCATCGGCTGCCTCGATCAGCCGACCGCCGGCGACTATTTACTCGACGGGCACAAAATCGGCGGTTTGTCGCGGGATGAACTGGCAGCCATCCGCAATCGCCAGATCGGGTTTGTCTTTCAGGGATTTAATCTGCTTGCGCGAACCTCCGCGCTGGAAAATGTGGAGCTTCCTCTGCTTTACAATCACGTGCCGGCCGGGGAAAGGAAGCGGCAATCCCTCGACGCTTTAAAAATGCTGGGTCTGGAAGGCCGGGAGCATCATCATCCCAATCAGCTTTCCGGCGGCCAGCAGCAGCGGGTCGCCATTGCCCGTGCGCTGGTCAATAAAGCGCCCATTTTAATGGCCGATGAGCCGACCGGAAATCTGGATACCAAAACATCCGTTGAAATCATGGAGCTGCTGGTGCAGCTTAATAATCATTCCGGAACAACGATTATTCTGGTCACGCACGAGTCGGATATCGCCGCCTTCAGCAAACGCATTATCCGTTTTCTGGATGGACACGTCATCAGTGATGAAAAGGTCAGCAAAACATGATCAGCATCGTTTCCACTCTTAAAATCGCGCTTCGGGCCCTCTGGGTGAACAAGATGCGTTCGTCCCTGACAATGCTGGGAATTATTATCGGCGTCAGCGCCGTGATTGTCATGCTGGCGGTGGGCACGGGCGTCAGCCGGAAAGTTTCCTCCCAGATTTCCAGCATCGGCAGCAATTTGATCATCATCATGCCGGGCAGCTCCACACAGGGGGGCGTCCGGATGGGCGGAGGCAGCCAGTCCACCTTAACGGTCGATGATGCGGACGCCATTCTGCGAGACTGCTCGGCCGTAGCCGCCATCGCCCCGATGCAATTCGGTAACGCCCAGGCGGTCTTCGGCAATCAGAACTGGTCCACCGGTGTTCAGGGAACCACGCCGGGCATTCTGGAGGTCAAGGATTGCGGTTTATCCGCGGGAAGAAACATGAATGACCAGGACCTCCGCAGCGCCACGAAAGTCTGCCTGCTCGGACAGACAGTGGTGGATAATCTTTTCGGCAGCATGGATCCTGTCGGCCAGATTATCCGCATCAAGAAAATCCCCTTCACGGTCATCGGCGTTCTGGAATCCAAGGGACAATCCCTGGGCGGCCAGGATCAGGATGATACGATTATCGTTCCGTTGAGCACCGCCCAGAAAAAACTTTTCGGCAGAACCATTCCCGGCCTGGTGCGCACCATCATGGTCAAGGCCCGGAGCACCGAAGAACTGAGCGTCGCGGAAAGACAAATCACGGATCTGCTGCGCCAGCGGCACCGCATCGGCCCGAATAAAGAGGATGATTTCACGGTGATGAATCTAACGCAGGTCTTGAAGATGGCGGAGCAGACGGCCAACATCTTCGCGCTGCTTCTGGGCGCTATCGCCTCTGTATCGCTGCTGGTCGGCGGCATCGGCATCATGAACATCATGCTCGTTTCCGTCACGGAACGAACCAGGGAAATCGGCATTCGCATGGCTATCGGCGCCAAGACCTGGGACATCCGCATTCAGTTTATTATTGAAGCCCTAACCCTTTCCCTGATCGGCGGTATACTGGGAATCATCATCGGGAGCGCCGGCTCCTTTATCCTGTCGACGTTTTTTGATATTCCTTCCGTCGTGTCGCTTTTGTCGGTTCTGGTGTCATTCAGTTTTTCCGGATTGGTAGGGATTTTCTTCGGCTTCTATCCGGCCTACAAGGCGTCGCTGCTCAATCCGATTGACGCTTTGAGATTTGAGTAGTTGAGCTTTTGACGGGTGACATGATAAGAAATACCGCATTGACACGCATCAATATTCCTTATATGTTGAGGCAAAAGAAGATGGTTTATTTAACAACATTCTAAACGCATGGCTCATCAGAAAATATTTAACAAATCCACAAAATACATTTGGCAGAAATGGTCTGTAGCCGTCAAGGTCATGCCCGTTATGGTTCTGGTCGCTTTCCTGAAATTTCTCTCGCATCATTTCGGATTTGAAATCATGGAGCTCAACGCCCTTTTTACCAGTCTGGTTGCGGGTACCATTTTCCTGATCGGCTTTCTGATCACGGGCGTGCTGTCCGACTACAAGGAGAGCGAGAAAATTCCCAGCGAACTCGCGGCCTCCCTGAAATCAATGTATGATGACGCTTATACGATTTATAAAGCAGAAACTCGACCCCCGCGCAAAACTTTCTGGAATTTCAAAAGTCATTTACCCGTTCATTAATGGACTGGTTTTATAAAAAGGAAAGAACAAAAGCGATGCTGGAAAAACTCAGGATGATGAATGACTTTTTTGTTGAAATGGATAAAGAAAATGTGCCTGCGCCTTATATTGCCAAAATGAAAAATGACCAGGGCAATATCCGAAAGATCATCTTAAGAATCAAAACCGTGCGCGACACCAGCTTCATCAGTTCCGCCTATGCCATTGTGGAAGCCATGGGGTTTCTGGTTGCCGTCGGTCTGATCGTGATGAAAATCGAACCTTTTTACGCGTCGCTGTTTTTCACGCTGCTCGTCACGTTCCTGATTGCCTATATGGTTTTTCTGATTAAAGATCTGGACAATCCGTTTGACTATGGCGACAAGGGTGAAAGCGGGACGGAGATTTCCTTAAAGCCGCTTCGCGACCATGAGGCCTCCCTGAAGGATTCTGTTTAACACTTCCATTTCAAATGGAGGATATTTTTGCGCCACATGGATAGCATGAGGCAGAAGGCAGCCATAGAGATTCCAATGTCAGATATTCCAGAAAAAACCGGCGGAAATCATACGCCCCCTGATTATGAAAGAATCTTCCATCCCCGCCGACTGGCAATTATCGGCGTTTCCGCGGAAGGAAGCGGCGCCGGATTCGGCACCGGGATCTTCAAATCGATTACGACCATGGGATTTGCCGGAGAAATATTGCCGGTCAATCCGAAAGGCGGATCAATCGATGGCCTGACGATTTTCAAAAGCGTGGCGGACATCCCCGGCGATATTGATTTCGCCGTGATCGCGGTGGCCGCCCGGTATGTTCCCGAGGCGCTGGAAGCCTGCCTGAAAAAAGGCGCCGCCGGCGCGGAAATTATTTCCTCCGGCTTCAGCGAACTGGACACCGAAGAGGGAAAAACGCTGGAGGCTCAAATCAAAGAAATCGCCGCCAGAGGAATCAGGGTTGTCGGCCCCAACTGCTTCGGCATCTATTGTCCCGCAAGCGGCCTGACCCTGCTGCCGGGACCGGATCTCTCCCGCGAGAGCGGCCCTGTCGCTTTTCTCGCGCAAAGCGGCGGCATGGCCATTGATTTCGCGCACGCGGGAAAATGGATGGGTATCCGCTTCAGCAAAATGGTCAGCTTCGGCAACGGCGCCGATCTGCGGGAAACCGACCTTTTGCGCTATTTCAAAAATGACCCGGAAACAAAGGTCATCGCGATGTATATCGAAGGCATTCAGAATGGCCAAACCTTCTTCAATGAAATCCGGGAGGCCGCAGACAAAAAACCGGTGATCGTTTATAAGGGAGGGCTTTCCCGCGCCGGTGCCCGAACGGTGGCCAGCCACACCGCTTCTATGGGCGGGAGCGGAGTCATCTGGGACTCCGTCCTCAAGCAAGTCCATGCCATCCGGGTCAGGGACGCGGAAGAAATGGCGCAGGCCAGCCTCGCCTTCGCGCTCTTACCCCCGAAAGAATTTAGGAAAATATCCGTTATCGGCGGCGGAGGGGCCATTGGCGTTGCCGCCTGCGATCTGGCGGAAGCCTGCGGCATTGAAATCCCGCCGCTGGCGCCTGAACTTCAAGCGCGCATCGACAGTTGTCTGCCCAAGCCCGGTTCCAGCGCGGTCAATCCCGTTGATGTCGCCAATCCTTTCGTGCCACCGCCCTATCTGAAGGAAATTTTGCTGGCCGCGGCTCAGGACGAGCAGATCGATCTGCAAATCATTGTCTCTCTTCTGTATCACTATAAATCAGTCGCCAAAACGTTTAACAAAAAGGTGGCAGAGATTACGCCCTATAAAGAACTGGTCCAGTCTGTCTGCGATGCCGCGAATGAAACAGGCAAACCCATTATTGCGGTGCTGGCCAATCCCAAAAGGGGCGTTGAGGATCTGGACATTGTGGAAATGATCGCCCTGGCCAGAAAAGAATTCACGGACCGCGGCATCCCCGTTTTTGACGAGCTGCACGACGCCATCCGGGCCATCGCCCACGTCAACACCTACTACGGAACCAAAGCTCATCGGAAAGAATAAAGCTGTCCAACTTATCAACATAGGCATTCAATATTCAAGGTCCGCCGATAACAGCATTTTTTATTGTATTCAATGTGAAAGTCTTGTTTCCTGAATCTGTCATTTTATGATACATGGCAGTCAGTCATCATTGTCCAACGTCATCCAATAACCAACTTTGCCTGCTTTCTAAAGAAAGGAGAGTCACATGCTTAAAGTAATCGGGGTGATCATTAATTTGGGCATCATCGCGTATCTGGGACACCAGGCGTCGTCATGTCTCAATCAGGAACAAATCGCGGGTATCACCGTTAATCAGGATCCGATGATTTACTCTTTTGTCGCTATTGTCGCTTTGTTCGTTGCGATGAGGAATTAGAGATTATTTCTTCAGTCCACAGAGGTGCGCCATTGTCCGACGGGAGAAAAAGGGACATCTTCCGGCAGACGGTTGAATGACTTTTCAACGATAAGGAGTGAAAAATGAAAAAATATTTTTGCGTTTTATTGATCGCAATAGCGGTGGTCTTCTCGTCAGTTGCCGTGTACGGCGCAGACTCACCGAAAGAAATAATCGTGCAGGGGATTGTTCCTAAAGAGTGGGGAACATTGCGTTATGTGGAGCCTTTCAAACCGGGGGACCAGTATCACAAAAGGCTTTATTTTGAAGACAGTGAGGGCACGATCCGGACGGTTGGACTCTTTCTTTATAAAAACGGATACAAAGTGGGAGAAAAGGCCATTGTGATCAAGCGCGCCAAGTAGACGGACGGTAATAACGGCACGGCAGCGGAAAGCCGTTTTGATCTGTTTTATTGAAATGACTCTTTATTATTTCATCCGCAGCGCGATCTTTATTAAATAAAAAAATCAGGCCCCGGCAAATGTCGATTGCGAAGGCCTGATTCCAATGGAAAGCTGTTTTGGAAAACGCGGCTGTTGTAAGATATTCGCTGACGGTTGATCATTCTCCGGTTGAATCTATCGTGACCGGGGATCCGTCTGTATCCTTTTTATTTTGTTTCATTCCTTCATAGGCTCGTTTTTAGGGTGTGCCAGAAGCTTCAACCCTGTCGAGCCATGCACCGATCATAGGGAAGACCACGGTGGGGGATTTCCGACCAGCCGCTACGTCGAAATGCGCTGTGTCTGTTATAATTTCCCATTCATCCAGGGGATGGTGTGTCTTCTTGGAGATGATGTCCTGATAGACATTATCCGGTGAAACCAGAGAACCCGAATCGGATAGCGTGGCAACCATGGGCACGGTGACCAGGTGCATGTTTTCACTGTAATAGTAATACCCGTCTTTGCCGGGATTTGGTGTTGCAGCTTCAGTGGTGAATATATGCTCACGACCGTTCTTATAGGACTCGCGGGTGACTCCGTGCAGACCGCAATCCATATACTGACCGAGGGTGCGTATCGCGGCGCCGCTGAGGGCATAGCGCGCGGTCAGGTCTCCCATGTACGTATCCATATTTTCCGTGTACCAGACATCGATATACGTGAAGAGATTGCCTGTCTTCCCGTTATCCCATTTATTGACGGCACCCCATACTTGGTCCATCAACGGCGACATTGTACTGACAGGCACCTTCATTAATAATGACTCTGCGATGTAATCCATGGGCAAATATAATCTTGAACTGACAAGCGTCCAGAAGAAGTTTGAATCCAGAACGGTAGGAAGCGGCGGCCGGCCGGCGGGATCCAGCGCAATCCAGCCCTTGATGGCGGCGTTTCGCTGAACGGCCAGAGCGGTGCTGTTCTTGACATGCGGCTGATAGCCAAGGCCATTAGCCGTTCGATAAGCAAGATTTTTGTTGCTCCAGCCGAAATAATCAATGTAGCACCCCTGGAGATAGATGTAGGCTGCAAAACTGCCTGTGCTGTGGCCTCCGATGTAGATTTTTTTTCCGGTTAACTGCTGCACCTTGGCGATGGCCGCTGCGGCATCGAGCGCCCCCCAGGTATCCAGCGTCGTCAGAGTTTCCTTATAAGTGCCGCTGCTGCGCATGGCGCCGCGGCCGGTATCGCGGTAGTTGGCCAGCCACACATCATAGCCCTTGATCCAGAGATAATGCGCCAGACTCCAGATTTTCATATGATCGGCGTTGATGTATTTTTCGAGCACGGGTTCCCCGTTTCCATAGTAGAGTGGATCACCATTCGCGTCTTTGGCAATGGCCCAGTCAGGAAGGGGGTCGGGCAGCGTAGTTTTGGAATAGTCCGCACTGTTTTCAGGAGGTGTGCTGGAAAGATACTGAGATGAATTTTGAAGGATGCCCGGGAAAAGCAGTACCGGTGAGCCTTTTCTGAACGGTTCGGACGTTGCCGGTCGGTAATGATAGATCTTGATTGTGACGTTGTCATCGGTCGTGGCACTGATAATGGCGGCCGGATCATAGACAACGCCTGCGGCCTGGCTCACTCCCGGTGTCATAGTGATTCCCAGTACGGCAATCATCATAATTAAAAATTTCATGTAAAAAATTGATTTACTCTTTGTACCCAAGATATTGAACCAACATACCTTTGACATGCACAATCCTCCTTCATTACTTGAATTATGAAATCTCTTGTTGTTGCTCTATAGTGTGATAGGTGGGTTTATACTAAGCACGAAAGGTGCCAGATGGATTTCAATACTTTTAAATTTATTGTAAGTACTTGAGATATAAAATAAAAGGTATTATATGTAAAAATGATAAGATGCTGACAGGCTCAAGATGACCCCAAATGTTGAGTCATTTAGATCTCATAATGAGCCACATGTGACTCATTATGATTTGGCAATGCCCAATTTTTGCATTTTACGAAAAAGATTTCTGCGACTGATTCCCAAAGCTGCGGCAGTTTGACTGCGACGCCATTTGTTTTCCGCTAATGCTTTAACAATATGATCTCTTTCGAAAGTCGTTAACGCCACAGGTAATTTTTCTTTTTTTATATGTCTATTATCAGGCTCCATCTCATCGTGGCTGTTGATAACAGTGTCTACCGCGGTAACCTTATTAAACAGATCATCATCTCTCCATAATCCGTTTTTCCTTGATGCTGGTCGTTCTATTGGCATATCTGCAAAATCTAACTTTTTTAAAGTCACGAAGCGATGCAATACATTTTGAAGCTCACGAATATTGCCGGGCCAGTCATAGTTTAGTAAAGATTCGGCGATATAACCGGGCAAGGGAGGATGATTGCTGTCATATAGATCTAGAAAATGATCGATAAGCAGCGGCAGATCTTCTTTCCGTTCTCTGAGCGGTGGCAGATAAATGGGCAGGATGTGAATCCGATAAAAAAAGTCTTCCCTGATAGCTCCCCGTTTGACCATGTTCCGAAGGTTCCGGTTTGTGGCCGCTATAATCCGGATATCCGGATTATAGATAGAGTTGCTGCCCACTGGCGTATAGCCATCGCCGGAAATGGCACGCAGGAGTTTGACCTGCATATTCAAGCCGATTTCTCCGATCTCATCAAGAAACAGGGTGCCGCCATCGGCTTCGTCCATATAGCCATGCCTGTCCATGTTAGCGCCGGTGAAAGCTCCTTTTTTATAACCGAAAAATTCGCTCTCCATGAGTGTTTCCGGAATGGCTCCACAGTGGATGATAACAAAACCTTTCTTGCTTCGATCGCTTATTCCATGAATAGCCTTGGCGACCAATTCCTTTCCCGTTCCCGATTCGCCGTAAATGATAACATTGGCCTGGGTATCGGCGGCCTGTAGAATAAATTCGTAAACCTCCTGCATCTTCCGGCTTTTGCCGATAATGTCACAAAATCGGTAGCGATCCCGGATGGAAGAACGCAGACGAATGTTCTCTTTCTGAAGATTCTCACTGTTTTCCAGCAGAACTGTTTCAGCTTGTTTTCGCGCGGTTATGTCCGTAAACGAGGCAATAAACTGCCCCGCATCCGGGATACAGCCGATGCGTATCAGGACATCAAATTTTTCTCCATTACAGTGAGTGATCAGGCTTTCGTATTCGACAGGTTGATCGCCCTCGCGAGGTGAAAAACACTTTATAATATCATCGCGATCTTCCGATCTGATAAAATCCGTGAATTTCATCTGGCCTTCTATTTCATTTTTTTCATAACCGGTCATTTCCACAAACCGGTCATTGACCATGAAGATCAGCAGGGAATCTTCCATAATCAAAAGGGGCAGGCCTGCATTTTCAAAAACGCTGCGATAACGCTCTTCACTTTTTTTCAGTACCTTCTCCATTTGCAGGCGTTCGGTAATATCTCTGCCTTCTCCTAAAATGAAAACAGGTTTTCCGCTTTCGTCTCTGATAAAGCTAAACTTGATTTCTCCCGAGACCGTTCGGCCATCTTTACAACAAAATTCCAGATCCAGCGAGCGGTCCAAAACATAGTCTGAAGGTGCGGCCAGGGCTTTGGGCATTTCCTTGGAAAAGAAATCCATTGCTCTCTGAAATGATTCAGGCGTGAGCAATTTGTTGAGAAGAAGCTCTTTGAGTTCGGCAAAAGTGTGTCCCAGCAACTTTTCTACAGATGGACTGATGTAGGATACTTTCAAATCCAAATCCATTAACCAGACCTGATCTTTCATGTGATCCGCCAGGAGGCGATACTGCTCTTCACTTTTTTTGCTCATTTCTTCGGCTAGCTTGCGCTGGTTGACATCTCTGCTTTCTCCCAGCAGCAACGTTATATTTCCGCTTTTATCCCGCAAAAAACTTACGGTGTTTTCAATCCACATCAGATGACCGTCCTTATGACGAGCCTGCACTTCCAAAGAGTATTTATGGACATCAGGTGGAGGGGTTGCCATGGCTTTGGGCATCTCGATCATAAAAGCGTCCACCATTTTCTGAAAAGACTCCGGCGTAAGGACTTTTTTCAAGGACATTTTTTTATACTCATCCGCGGTATATCCATGCATTTTCACAGCGGATGGGCTGAGATAAATAGTTCTCATCATGTTTAAATCCATCAGCCAGACATTTTCTGTCATATTGTCCGCCAAAAGACGGTACTTTGCTTCGCTTTCTTGTAGCGCTTTTTCCGCATGCTTGCGGTCGGTAATGTCACGGCCCTGCCCTAAAATGGAGACAGCCTTCCCGTTTTTATCCCGGATGAAGCTGCATCTGATTTCTTCCCATATCTTTCGGCCATCCTTACTGATGAGTTCGATTTCGACCGAGCGATCTAAAATATCGTCCGAAGAATCCATGTTGATGGGAGGGAGGTTGGAAAGTAAATTTAGGACTTTCTCCAGAGTTTCTGCCGTGAGGAGTTTATCCCATGGAAAAGTATTGAGTTCTTCCATGGTATATCCCAGCAATTTTTTAACCGATGGGCTTACATATAATGACTGAAAATTAAAATCCATTAAGAAGATCTGATCTTTCGTATAATCGGCCAGCAGGCGATACTGGAATTCACTTTTTCTGATTAAGTCCTCCGCTATTCTGCGTTCGGTTATATCGTGAATAATTCCTCTAAATCCGGCGGCCTTACCCGAGGGATCTTTGATGAGAGAGGCTGAACCTTCAAAGTATTTTCTGGTGCCGTCTTTACTGATAGCCTGCCAATGAGCCTCCTTAACCGGCTCTCCGGTCTTGTAGATGCCGTTAAATACTTGAAAAAGATTTTTTGCACTCTCTGGATCTGTATATTGACGATAATTCATGCCCGTTAATTCCTTTTGGGAATATCCGTAGAGTCTGGCCATGGAATCATTGAACAGCGTAAGGTTACCGGCAAGATCAACTTCAAAATAACCCTCCAGCATGTTTTCCAGAATGCTTTTATATTTTTCGTCGCTTTCGTGTTTGAGTCCTTTACTTGATTTGTCACGATGAAGCTCATTCTGGGACTGGCTTTTGTTCTTTTTCTCTTGCGTTATTATAATTTTCTTTTTCATATTTAACCTTCGTCATCTTTGTTAGACAATAAAAAGAAATATCTCGTCGATTTCTTTGAATGCTCATATGAGAAATCTAAGAATTATAATATAAAAATAGTCTTTTGTTTTTTACCTAACATAAAATCAAGAATATAAAAATGAGGCTTACACGAAAAAATGGAGTGTGTTGCTATCAACTCCAGAGTCAGGATTCATTCGGGGCAAATCAGCTTCATTCTTATTCACCATTCAAAGCACCCGGCTTTCTGGATGGCGCACGATGTTCCTGGTCAAAATCGGCGCGCTGTTTAACCTCTTATATTGTGATTGTGCCTTCCATATAAAGGGTGGCCCTACCCGCGATCTTCACGCGGGCGCTGGCATAGAGACAGAACAACTCGCCGCCGCGCTTGGAAACTTGCAGCGCGTGCAGTTCATTTTTGTGAAGCACATTTGACCAGTAGGGAACCAAAACACAATGGGAGGAGCCCGTCACCGGGTCCTCGGGAACACCGACCCGCGGCGCGAAGAAGCGCGACACAAAGTCGCACCGATTTCCCCGGGCCGTAATAATGACACCGCGGCACTCGATTCGGTGAAGAGCGCTAAGGTCAGGCTGTAGCCGCGCAACGGTTTCCTCACTGTCCAGCACCACCAGCATGTCTTCCGTCGAACCCATGACTCTCACCGGCGCAACACCAAGAGCATCCTCCATTCCGGCGGGAG
>Ga0116153_10003180_pt1 | contig 11823 bp, 9 predicted proteins | sample AD_UKC028_MetaG_FD_89896 | JGI IMG/M metagenome (GOLD analysis project Ga0116153, IMG submission 89896) | Active sludge microbial communities of municipal wastewater-treating anaerobic digesters from USA - AD_UKC028_MetaG | ecosystem: Engineered > Bioreactor > Anaerobic > Digestate | place: USA... | reverse complement strand
GCAATCAAAGAGCTTTCGGAGGATGGGTTGCTTAAGCAGGGGGAATTGGAGATCCGGTTCTATGGCGACTATTCGGCCCTGGATGACTTCCCGTTGGCGAGCGATCAATCAGTTAAAAGGTTTGTCATCAGGTGCGGAAAAGTACCTCGGAATGAAATTCTTGCAATTCAAAGGGAAGCCGATTTTCTGCTTTTCCTTGGTTCAAAGCCCGTGATTGCCGGGATTGGGTCAACGACCGGTGTTGTAAGCGGAAAGATTTTTGAATACTTGATATCTGGTACGGAAGTTCTCGCAGTCCGGGTCACCGATGACATGATTGCTGCCCAGATGATCACCCAAGCGTGTGCAGGGGATTACTATGGCAACGATGTTGTAAAAATCAAACAAAGACTCCTGAGGGCAGTCCATGCGGGCGGGGCGCCAAAGGTTATCCCGAATATGAGTTATCTGGATCAATTCAAGCGCAGCCATCAGGCACTGAAGGTGATAAAGAAGGTGGAGGCATTGGTTCGATGACAATTGGCTTCTGTGCGGAATTTGTCTGCGTCGATCACTTGGCTTGAAGAAAAATACCGCTGTTTTCGTGTATGCCCAGTTTGTGACTTGCTTATGAAGAAGGGGAAATTCGTTGAATAGTCTTGCTGGCAATGTGCTTGTACTTGGCGCATCCGGAATGTTGGGAAATGCCGTCCTGAGGATAATGGCGGACTCGCCGGGATATCAGGTGACTGGTACCGTTCGCAGTGCGAGATCTGCAGCCTTGTTTCCACGTGATTTGCAGCGCAACATTGCAATAGGGACTGACGTGGAAAATTTCGACAGTGTTGTTTCGCTATTCGCCAAAGTACGTCCCGAAGTGGTAATCAACTGTATAGGTTTGGTGAAGCAGTTGTCCGAGGCCGATGACCCGCTCGTGGCGCTGCCGATCAATGCACTCTTTCCCCATCGTTTGGCACGCCTTTGTGCAGCTACCGGAGCACGCCTCGTCCACCTGAGCACGGATTGTGTGTTTTCCGGCTCGAGAGGCATGTACCTTGAGACGGATGTTTCCGATGCCAAGGATCTCTACGGACGCTCGAAGTATCTTGGGGAAGTGGACTACCCGAATGCCATTACCTTGCGCACCTCGATCATTGGCCATGAACTGGATGGTGCCCGCAGTTTGATCGGCTGGTTCCTGTCGCAGAATGGGCCGGTGAAAGGCTACCGAAGAGCGATTTTTTCCGGACTGCCAACCGTGGTTGTCGCTCGTGTCATTCGAGACTACGTTATTCCCCGTCCGGATCTTCATGGTCTCTTCCACCTCTCCGCGGAAGCCATCAATAAGTATGACCTCCTTAAGTTGGTTGCGAGTATTTATGATAAAAAGATCGATATTGTGGCAGACGAGCAACTAGCGATTGATCGCTCGCTGGATTCGTCCAGGTTCAGAAATGAAACTGGATTCCAGCCGGCCTCATGGCCTGAGTTGATTAAGGATATGTACGATTTTTCTTGAGTATTTTGGGTGAATTTTATGTTTAAAGACAAGACTTTGTTGATTACCGGGGGCACGGGCTCATTCGGTAACGCGGTTCTCCAGCGCTTCCTGCATTCCGATATTGCCGAAATCCGGATTTTCAGCCGCGATGAGAAAAAGCAGGAGGACATGCGCATCGCGTTGAATAGTGACAAGCTCAAATTCTACATTGGTGATGTACGAAACTACGACAGCATCCATGATGCGCTCCGCGGGATTGACTATGTTTTCCATGCCGCGGCGTTGAAACAGGTGCCGTCATGCGAGTTCTACCCCATGGAGGCCGTTCGCACCAACGTGCTGGGTGCCGAGAACGTGATGCGTGCGGCCATTGCCAATGAGGTCAAGCGCTGCGTGGTCTTGAGTACCGACAAGGCGGTGTATCCCATCAATGCCATGGGGATTTCGAAGGCGATGATGGAGAAACTGATGGTGGCAAAATCGCGCCTTTGTGATCCTGGCAAGACAGTTCTTTCTGCGACCCGCTATGGCAATGTGATGGCTTCGCGAGGTTCCGTTATTCCTCTTTTCTTGGACCAACTGCAATCTGGCAAGGCGCTAACCATTACTGATCCGAGCATGACCCGGTTTCTGATGACCTTGGAGGAGTCGGTGGATCTAGTGCTATATGCTTTCGAGAATGCGCGCCCGGGAGATATATTTGTCCAGAAGGCGCCGGCGTCCACGGTGGGCGATTTGGCTCAGGCCATGAAGGAATTGCTTGGCAGGGACAATGAGGTCAAGATCATTGGTACTCGCCATGGGGAGAAGCTTTACGAGTCGCTGCTTTCTCGTGAGGAAATGGCGCGCTCGGAAGACCTCGGCGGCTACTATCGAATTCCGGCCGATTCCCGGGATTTGAACTACGCTAAATATTTCGTCGAGGGTGAGACCGAAATTTCCAGTATCGACGACTATACATCGCACAACACACATCGGCTCGATGTCGAGGGTGTGAAGCAGACGCTATTGAAGCTGGACATCATCCGCGAGGCGATCGATGCGTAAGCTCAAGGTCATGACGATCGTCGGGACGCGCCCTGAGATCATTCGTCTGTCGCGCGTCATTGTAAAACTTGATGCTCACTGCGACCATGTGTTGGTTCACACTGGCCAGAACTACGATTATGAGCTGAATGAGGTTTTTTTCAGCGACTTGGGAATCCGCAAGCCGGACATGTTCCTGGAGGCCGCCGGCGCGACGGCGGCTGAAACGATCGGCCGGGTTATCATGGCAGCTGACAAGGCGTTGCAGGCGCATCAGCCTGAGGCGCTGTTGCTGTTGGGGGATACCAACAGCTCCTTGGCTGCCATAGCAGCGAAGCGGAGAAAAATCCCCATATTCCATATGGAGGCGGGTAACCGCTGCTTCGATTTCCGGGTGCCGGAAGAAATCAACCGCCGGATTGTCGACCATACATCGGATATCAACTTGACCTACAGCGAAATTGCCCGCGACTATTTGTTGCGTGAAGGGCTTCCTCCGGATCAGGTGATCAAGACGGGCAGTCCGATGCGCGAGGTCATCGAACACTACATACCGGGAATCGAGGCGTCGACGGTTCTAGAGCAGCTCGGGCTGTTGGCGCGACGTTATTTCGTGGTCAGTTCGCATCGTGAAGAAAATGTGGATTCGCCTGAGAATCTGACCAAACTATTTGGCATTCTGAATGCGCTGGCCGAGACGTATCAGGAGCCAGTGATCATGTCGACGCACCCGCGCACGCGCAAGCGCATGGACGCGCTTGGCTTGACTGCGAATCCGCTGGTCCAGTTCCTCAAGCCATTCGGCTTTCTCGATTACATCAAGTTGCAGACGGAAGCGCGCTGCGTGTTATCGGACAGCGGGACGATTACCGAAGAATCGTCCATTCTGAATTTCCCGGCGCTGAATCTTCGGGAAGTGCACGAACGGCCGGAGGGGTTTGAAGAAGCGTCGGTGATTTTTGTCGGGCTGAGCGTTGATCGGGTTACACAGGGATTGAGCATCCTTGAAACGCAGCCGCGTGGTGATGAGCGATTGCTTCGCCTCGTCAACGATTATTCGCCGGACAATGTGTCGGACAAGGTGTTGCGCATCATTCAAAGCTACACAGACTTTGTGAATCGCAAGGTTTGGCGAAAGACCGAGGCTAGTTGGGGTCTAAGAACTCTCTGAATAACCCGCAAAATTTTGGCTGGCCGTCAAAATATGCTTGATATAAAGCGAATTTTTGCCATTTGCCGTGGAAATCTTGGGTTTTATTTGCTATTCAATCCCGAGCTAAATCGTCATAACCTGAATGGATGCTCGACAATGGCGTGAACCCGCCGACATCATCCGGTCGGAGGCTTTCTGTTCATCCGCACGCTTATCAACGGCCGGTTCCTCGGACGTCAGGATAAAAACAGCGACTTCCTTCTCGAAGCATTCAATGATGCAGTTTTTCGCATGATTAGCCGTAATCTTCCAAGGTCAGACTTTCCTCGCCATGCAGGCAATTTTTCATCATAGAGATATCCGAACCCTTGGTAGTTGTGCATTCGACGGTACGAATCACTCCACTTTTGGCATCAATATCAATGGGTTACCTGTGCGTACTTACTATGCTCGTGGCAGTCGTCTTTCTTGGGGTATAGAGGTTTTCTGGTTTGCTTCCACGCCCTCGGCAGGAGTCACGTTTCCGCCAGACTCAATTGCTTCATCAATTTCATCTGTTCAGTGCGCTGTATAACAGCGGCTCTATTTTCTCAAATCATCCGCAATGACGGTTATTTATACAGAGTTTCCCTAGCTAAGTTATGCGCGTATTAATACTGAGCCAGTATTTCTGGCCGGAAACTTTCCGAATAAACGAAGTCGCAATAGCTCTCCGCGATGCAGGTTGCGAGGTAACCGTTCTGACGGGCCAACCAAACTATCCGGAAGGGTTAGTGTATGAGGGCTATTCGCCATGCTCAGTTGGCTCGGAGTCTTATGATGGAATAACAGTTTTTCGAGTCCCTTTGGCCCCGAGAGGAGAAGGTAGTGGGCTGAAACTGATTCTCAATTACCTTTCGTTCGTCGTTTCCGCTTCTGTTATTGGTCCGTGGTTGCTTCGGGGGCGATCCTTCGACACGATTTTCGTCTTTGGTTTGTCACCGATCCTCCAGGTAATTCCGGGTGTTTGGCTGGCATGGCTGAAAAAGTCTGCTCTGATTACTTGGGTGCAGGATCTCTGGCCTGATAGCTTAAGTGCTACAGGATACGTGAAAGACGAGAGATTGCTTGGGCTAGTAGCGCAACTGGTCAAGTGGATATACAAGAAGAATGATTTGCTATTGGTTCAGTCTCATGCATTCGTCGAGCCCGTAAGGTTGTTAGCCGAGAGCACTCCAGTTATCTATCATCCGAATCCCGGAGATTTTGCTTTTTCTGATCCAGTGGCGAGCGGTGAATGTCCAATTATTTTCGATAAGGGGTTTAGCGTCGTCTTTGCTGGAAATTTTGGGACGGTTCAATCGCTTGAGACCATTCTGGAGGCAGCAAATCTTCTGAAAAATGAGCGAGACATTCACTTTATATTGGTCGGCAATGGTAGCCGCATGAAATGGCTTCAGATGGAAGTCGACAGGTTAGGATTGACAAATCTTAGGTTGCCGGGAAGATTTCCTCTCTCGACAATGCCAATTATTTTGTCAAAAGCTTCCGTACTACTTGTCAGCTTGATTCGAAATCCGATTATGAGTCAGACTGTTCCGAGCAAAGTTCAGGCGTACCTTGCTGCAGGCAAGCCAATTATTGCGTCGTTGGACGGTGAGGGAGCGCGAATCGTTGAAGAGGCTAATGCGGGGTTGGCTTGTCCTGCAGAAGACGCTAAGGAATTAGCAGATGCGGTGAAGCGGCTTCGGGACGCACCAGAAGAACAAATACACAAAATGGGGCAAAGCGCGCGCAAGTATTACGAGGAGAATTTTGAGCCGAGGTTGCTTGCTTCAAGGCTGCTAAGAATCTTGTCCGGTATCAAAAAGGACGGCGCATGATTTTTGTAACGGGGGGCTCGGTGCCGTCGATTAGCGTCCACGAAGGCTGGTCCACTGGATCGTGTCGCAGCGAGCATGGGCCGGTTAGAATATAAATTTTTGCTAAATGTTATTGATGAAGCGCCTGTTTGATCTCCTTCTGGGGTTATGTGCTACGGTCACTTTGGCGTTGCCCATTCTGGTCGTTGCGATCCTGGTTCGTCTGACCTCGAAGGGGCCGGCCTTTTATTGGTCGGACCGCGTGGGCAAGGGCAATATGATCTTCAAGATGCCAAAATTTCGCAGCATGCGTGTCGGTACTCCGGCCGTTGCGACTCATCTACTGCAGGATCCCAAGGCCTATCTGACGCCGATTGGATCCTTTCTGCGCAAGTCTAGTCTAGATGAATTACCGCAGTTGTGGAGCATTCTGGTCGGTGACATGAGCTTTGTAGGGCCGCGCCCAGCGTTATTCAATCAGAATGATTTGATTGCCTTGCGTACCCAATACGGGGTGGATGAGTTGGTGCCCGGCTTGACGGGGTGGGCTCAGGTCAATGGGCGGGATGAATTGCCGATTCCGGAGAAGGTACAACTGGACGTTGAGTATCTCCAGCGGCGTTCCCTTTTGTTTGATATTCGGATTTTGTGGCTGACCTTCGTCAAGGTTCTTAAGCGTGATGGGGTGTCTCACTGATGCGGCGGCTGATCGTTGTCGGGGCTGGTGGTCATGGCCGCTCTGTTGCCGAGGCGGTCTTGGCTTCCGGTCAATTCGAATTGACGGGCTTTCTCGATGATTCTTTCCCGGGATTAGCAAAAGTCTGGGATTTTCCGGTATTGGGAACAACTGCTGATATTTTCCGCTGCCGGGCATTTACTGAAGCTGCGGTTGTTGCCATTGGCAAGAACGAACTGCGAGAAGTGCTGTGCGACCAAGTGCTTTTAGCCGGGTTTGAGTTGGCGACAGTGCTGCACCCAAGTGCCACTGTCTCGCCGAGGGCAGCCTTGGGTGAAGGTTGCACGATAATGGCTGGTGCGACTGTTGGGACCGAGGCACAGTTGGGTAAGGGAGTCATCGTGAATAGCGGGGCGGTGGTAGATCATCATTGTCGGGTCGATGATTTTGGGCATCTTGGGGTGCATGCAGCGATGGCTGGCGGCTCGGTCTTGGGGCGAGGTGCCTGGATGCAGGCGGGTTCTGCGTTGGGGTATGGGGTAAACATTGGCGCCGGGGTGGTTCTGGCCCCTGGGGTGGGGGTAAGTCAATGCTAAAGGGATTTTTGTTGTTATCACGCAGAAAAAAACAGGCCATCTCGGTAACGGTTGATTTTGTTTTGTTGTTGCTTGCCTTCTGGTCGGCGCTGGCTCTGCGGTTTGAAACGTGGAATCCCGAACTGGCAGCTTACGGCTGGCAAATGCTGGCAGCGCCGCTGCTGGCAATTCCCATATTCATACGATTTGGCCTGTACCGTGCGGTTATTCGGTTCATGGAGGATCGGGTGGTATTCGTGGTCGCTGGCGGGGTAACATTGTCTGTGGTGCTGCTGGCGGCAGGAATTGCCTTGACGCATACCCCCGGGTTGTCACGAGGTGTTCTGGCAATCTATTGGTTGCTGGCGATTGTATACGTGGGGGCAACGCGGTTTCTGGTGCGCAGCTATTTTCTGCGTGCCGAGCGTAGCCAGGATTCACGTAAGCGGATTGCCATCTACGGCGCCGGTCAGGCTGGCACGCAGTTGGCCTATGCCTTGCGTGCCGGTCGAGAATATCAGCCGGTGGTTTTTTTCGACGATAACCCGGCGCTACAGAAGAGCGAATTGGCGGGGCTAAGGGTATATCCGCCCGATGTATTGGCATCGGTGATCTCGGCCAAGCAGATCGACGAGTTGCTGCTGGCGATCCCATCAGCCAGTCGGGCGCGGCGAGCGGAGATCATTGACCGCCTTGAGGGCTTGCATTGCAAGGTCAAGCTGGTGCCCGGCATGGCGGATGTGGTCAGCGGAAACGTTGCGGTCGACGCTATCCGGGAGGTCGAAATCGAGGATTTGCTGGGCCGGGAGTCCGTCGCGCCGGATGCCGCCTTGCTGGGGCGGTGCATCAGGGGGAAGGTGGTGCTGGTTTCTGGCGCAGGCGGGTCGATCGGTTCCGAACTTTGTCGGCAGATCGTTCGGCTTCAGCCAGCGCGGCTTTTGTTGATGGAACTTTCAGAGTTCGCGTTGTATTCAATTGAGCAGGAACTGGCGACGCTGTGTGCTCGTGGCAATTTGCGTGTCCAACTAGTGCCTTTGCTAGGGTCCGTGATTCATCAGCATCGCAATGAAATGGTGATGCGGGGTTTCGGGGTGCAGACGGTTTACCACGCGGCTGCCTACAAGCATGTGCCGCTCGTCGAGCACAATCCGATCGAGGGGCTGCGCAACAATGCGGTCGGTACGCGGCGCATGGCCGAGGCCGCGCTGGCGGCAGGGGTGGAAACCTTCGTGTTGATTTCCACCGACAAGGCGGTGCGCCCGACCAATGTGATGGGTGCCAGTAAACGCCTTTCGGAACTGATCTTGCAGGCTTTGGCGAGAAAGGGTGGGGCGACACGTTTCTGCATGGTGCGCTTCGGCAACGTACTCGGCTCCTCGGGTTCAGTCGTGCCACTGTTCCGCAAGCAGATCGCGGCCGGGGGGCCAATTACCCTGACCCATGCCGATATTACGCGCTATTTCATGACCATTCCCGAGGCGGCGCAACTGGTGATTCAGGCGGGTTCGATGGGGCAGGGCGGCGAAGTTTATGTGCTCGACATGGGCAAGCCGGTTAAAATCTTCGACCTCGCGCGGCGTATGGTGCATCTGAGCGGCCTGGAATTGCGCGACGAAGAACATCCGGACGGCGATATTGCGATTGAAGTGGTTGGTCTGCGTCCTGGCGAGAAACTCTACGAGGAATTGCTGATCGGCGAGAACGTGGAAGGCACGTCGCATCCGCTGATCATGCGCGCCTACGAGCATGAAGTGCCGTGGGCCGTACTGACCGAGCGGCTGGCGAGCCTGGATGAGGCGTGCCAAGCTTTCGATTACGAAGGAGTGCTGGCCTTGCTCGGGTTGCTGGTACAGGAATACGCCCCGGCCCGGCATGGCGACGGCGAACTGCTGTGGCGCACCATGGCCACGTCGACCAAGGGCGATATGCTGGTGCATTGAAAATTTGGGAAAGCTGGACAAATGAACGAAAACGAAATGGTGCGGGACGACGAGATCAGCCTGTTCGACTTGTGGGGAAAGCTGCGGGACGGCTGGCGTTATGTCGTGGGCGGCACCCTCATTGGGTTGGTCGGGGCCGGCGCAGCGATTGCCCTGATTCCGCCGAAGTACGAGGCGGTGGCGGTGATCCAAGTTGGGCAGGTTGGGCAGCTTGGGCAGCTTGGACAGGTTGGCCAAGCTGGCCAGACTTCCAGCGTTCCGGTTGAGCCAGCGACGCAAGCTGTTGAGCGCATGAAGTCGCCGGCTTTTCAGATGAAGGTAGCTAAGGCTGCTGGGGTTCAGGAGTGGGTTGATGCGTTACTTCGTTCGACGGGAGCGACGACGAAATATCTTGCGCTACAGATCGTTAAAGCTACTGCAACTCCGGGGCCCGGTGGTGCGCCGTTGATCGAGTTGAGAGCGAGTGCCGAGAGTGCTGAGGTGGCCAGAAAAATCGCCGAAGCAACGATCGGCGAATTGGCCAAGCGGCAACTTGAACTGGCCAGGCCAACGGTTGAGAAAATGCGACTGGATCTAATGATCGCCAAGGATAATCTTGCAAGCGCTGAAAAGGAGCTTGAAAACATCCACAGGCTAGTGGCGAACGTCGGGGTCAAGGATGATCGTTTTTCGCAACTTTCGTTGATGACAAATCTGCGAGTTTCGAAAGAGTTGGAGTTCTTCAAGCAACGCCAAGTTATCGCTGCGCTCGAAACTGCTTTGGCTGTACCGTACACCCAACCGGCGGAGGTGTTGGAAGATATCTTCGTAACTGACAGACCGGTTTCACCCAGGAAAAAACTGCTCCTCGCACTCGGGCTGGTAGGCGGCATGCTGGCCGGTGTGGTGTTGGTGTTCTTCGTCGATGCTTGGCGACGGGCGAGGCGGGAGCGCGCTGGGCGCACTTCGGCCTGACTGAAAATCCCTAATTCAACAACCAACTTGGCCCGGTTCTGAGCGCCAGGGAGAGTGCCATTCCATGGAATTCCTTGACCTCCCCCAATTTCTCTCCGTCGCCGGCAGCGTTCGGCTGCCCGGGTCGAAGAGCATTTCCAACCGCGTTCTGCTGCTGGCGGCGCTGGCCGAGGGGGAAACAGAGGTGCGCGACCTGCTTGCATCCGATGACACGGAGCGCATGCTCGAAGCGCTCAAGGTGCTGGGTGTCGGCGTCACGCACCTAGGCGGAGAAAGCTGGCGGATAACCGGTTGCGGCGGGCGCTTTCCGGTGCGTCAGGCCGAGCTTTTTCTCGGCAATGCCGGCACGGCGTTTCGCCCGCTGACCGCGGTGCTGGCGCTCGCCAGTGGCGACTACGTGCTGAAAGGCGTGGCGCGCATGCACGAGCGGCCAATCGGCGACCTGGTCGACGGCTTGCGCCAGTTGGGGGCGGACATCACCTATCTCGGCAACGCGGGTTACCCGCCGCTCCATCTCAAGCCCACCGCCATTCGTGCCGGCGGCACGGTGCGGGTACGTGGCGACGTCTCGAGCCAGTTCCTGACCGGCCTGCTGATGGCGCTGCCGCTCACTGGCGAGACGGTTACGGTCGACGTCGTCGGTGAGCTGATTTCCAAGCCCTATATCGAAATTACGCTGGCGATCATGGCGCGCTTCGGCGTGCGGGTGCAGCGCGAGGGCTGGCAGCGGTTCACGGTACCGGCCGGTAGTTGTTATGTTTCGCCGGGGACAATTTATGTCGAGGGGGATGCATCCTCGGCTTCGTACTTCCTGGCGCTCGGGGCGATCGGTGGCGGCCCGTTGCGGGTCGAGGGGGTCGGGCGCGATTCGATCCAGGGGGACGTGAGATTTGCCGAGGCGCTGGCGAAAATGGGCGCGCGCATCGAAATGGGGCCGAACTGGATGGAAGCGCGGGCACCGGAAGGCAGCTTGGTCGGGGTCGACCTCGATTGCAACCATATTCCCGATGCGGCGATGACGCTGGCGACGGCGGCGTTGTTCGCCAACGGTACAACGACGCTGCGCAATATCGCGTCGTGGCGGGTCAAGGAAACCGACCGCATCGCGGCGATGGCGACGGAGTTGCGCAAACTCGGTGCCGAGGTCGAGGAGGGTGACGATTTCATCCGCATCACCCCGGGCAGTCTCAAACCGGCGGCCATCGATACCTACGACGACCACCGCATGGCGATGTGCTTCTCGCTGGCTGCTTTCGGCACGCCCTTGCGCATCAACGACCCGCAGTGCGTGGCCAAGACTTTCCCCGATTATTTCGAGCGTTTCGCCGCGGTGACCACGGCGGCGCCGGTGATCGCCATCGACGGTCCCTCCGCTTCCGGCAAGGGCACTGTCGCCGCGCGGGTGGCGGCGGCGTTGGGCTTCGCCTATCTGGATTCGGGCGCTCTGTACCGGTTGACCGCGCTGGCCGCGCAGCGGACCGGCGTGGATTGGGCAGATGAGGCGGCGGTCGCCGCGATCGCGGCAGCGCTGGATGTCGCGTTCTCCGAAACTGATATTCGCCTGAATGGCGAAGTCGTCGGCGATGCCATCCGCAGCGAGGAGATTTCCGCCGGCGCCTCGCAAGTGGCGGCCCTGCCGGCCGTGCGCGGGGCGCTATTGTTCCGCCAACGCGCCTTCAATACAGCACCCGGACTGGTCGGCGACGGGCGCGACATGGGGTCGGTAGTTTTTCCCCATGCGCCGCTCAAGGTCTTTCTGACCGCGAGCGCCGAGGCAAGGGCGGAACGCCGTTATAAGCAGTTGATCGAAAAAGGTTTCTCTGCTAACCTCCCCGACCTTCTGCTTGACCTGCGACAACGTGATGACCGGGATTCCCGGCGCAGCGTGGCGCCGCTCAGGCAGGAAGCGGATGCCAGATTGCTCGATACCACGGACCTCACCATCGAACAGGCGGTGAATCAGGTGCTGGAATGGAACAAGGAAGCATTGCAGCAAGGCGTTACCGGCTGACCGGCCGGCAATTTGTTTTCAACCTCAACCCGCCGTGGATTCAACGATCCGTGGCATGAAAGTTCTCTCCGTCAATGGAATCTTTTGCTCAACTATTTGAAGAATCCCTGGCTCGCCAGGAAATGCGTCAAGGCGAAGTCATCACTGCAGAAGTGGTGCTCATCGAT
>Ga0116153_10003168_pt1 | contig 11855 bp, 12 predicted proteins | sample AD_UKC028_MetaG_FD_89896 | JGI IMG/M metagenome (GOLD analysis project Ga0116153, IMG submission 89896) | Active sludge microbial communities of municipal wastewater-treating anaerobic digesters from USA - AD_UKC028_MetaG | ecosystem: Engineered > Bioreactor > Anaerobic > Digestate | place: USA... | reverse complement strand
TGACCTCAGGGTGGGTGAGCAGCGTGTCGACGGCTTCCCGGTCGCCATTGATCACGTTGAACACGCCAGGCGGGAGACCCGCCTCCGCCAGCAATTCAGCCAGGCGCAGCGGGCAGGATGGATCCTTCTCCGACGGTTTCAGGACGAACGTGTTGCCGCAGGCGATGGCGACGGGAAACATCCACATCGGCACCATCACAGGGAAATTGAACGGTGTGATGCCGGCACAGACCCCGACGGGTTGCCGCAGCGACCAACTATCGATCCCGGTGCCGATCTGGTCGGAGAATTCTCCCTTCAGCAGGTGAGGTATCCCACAGGCAAACTCGACGACTTCCATGCCGCGAATGATTTCGCCCTTGGCGTCGGCCAGTACCTTGCCGTGTTCGGCAGTGATGATCGCCGCCAGTTCGTCGATGTGCCTTTCCAGCAGTTCGCGGAACTTGAACAGGATACGCGCCCGGCGCAGTGGCGGGGTAGCGGCCCAGCCAGTCAGTGCCGCCTGCGCTGCAGCGACTGCCTGAGCGGTTTCTGCTGCGCTGGCGAGTGCTACGCGCGCTGTCGTTTGACCGCTGGCAGGATTGAATACGTCGCCCCAGCGCGTGCCTGATCCATGTGTGGAATGGCCGTTGACGAAATGGCCAAGCTGCTTTATGTTGTCCATGTATCTGAACTCCGTGCGTCATTTTGAACGGAATTCATCATAGGTTCGCTTGGGACAAGGTGTCAATCCAAAACATGAGCGCTGTGACTGCCGCATGACAATGAGTCCGACGGTTCGGAGTCCGCCCAAGGCCGTGGTGCCTTCCGTGCTCAAGGCAGCTCGCCTGCTTGACGAAGTTGCGGCTTCGCGCGATCCGTTGTCACTAGTCGAGATTTGCGCGCGTCTCGAACTGCCGAAGAGTTCGACGCACAGCCTCTGCAACAGCCTGGCTCTGGCCGGTCTGCTCAAGCGCCAGGATGACGGCACTTACCATCTCGGTACACATATCGTTGACTTGGCGCATGCCTACCTGTCGCGTACCGACATGACAAGGGAGTTCGGACAGACCCTCTCTACCCTGAAGGTGCTCGACGAAGAAGGCGCGGTACTGGCCGTGCGCGATGGCACAGACGTCGTTTATGTTGCCTGTCGCAACGGTAGGCTGCCGGTCGGGCTTGCGTATCGAATCGGCATGCGCCTGCCGACAAGCTGCACGGCCACCGGCAAGGCCCTGATCAGTACGCTCGGTGACGACGAAGTCAGGCAGCTTTTTCGTGGCAGGCAATTGCCAAAGCTGACCGCAAGGAGCTGCGGCAGCATCAACGCCTTGCTCAAGGAGTTGCATGAAGTGCGCGTCCAGGGCTTTGCCCTGGATAGCGAGGAAACTCGTGAGGGCATGTGCTGCGTTGGCGTACCTATAATCGACCCGGGGAGCGGCCAGGCAATAGCGGCTGTGGCGGTCAGCATGCTCAAGGGGGGTGCGAGCAAGCGCAAGCAGGAACAGATTGTCGCTGTCTTGAAGGAACTGTCACAGCTGCTATTGCATCGAATGAAGCTGCTTCGATGAAAACCAGATAACTCGAAAACAAGATCAAACGGCCCTGTGGAAAATCCGACAGGGGCGATTGAAGCCTGAAGTGTCACTTTTGAAGTACAACAAACGGAGGAGTTAAAACCATGGAGACAAAAGTCAATCCAATTCAAGCTGAAGTACCCAAGCAGAATTCGCGCCGCAAATTCCTGACGGCCGCGGCTACCGGTGCCACAGGCGCCGCGATTACCGGATTTCCGATGATTGCCGTTGCCGCTTCGCCCATTGTCCTGAAGATGCAGGGTGCTTGGGGTGCCAAGGATGTTTTCAACGAAATGGCCGAAGAATACGTCAAGCGCGTCAACGAAATGGCCGATGGGCGCCTGCGTATCGATTATCTGGTTGCCGGATCTGTGGTCAAGCCTTTTGAGGTGATGGATGCGACATCGAAAGGTGTGATCGATGCGGGACACCAGGTGGCCGTTTACTGGTATGGCAAGAGCAAGGTGGCCTCGCTGTTTGGCTCCGGCCCGGTGAGTGGCTGCGATGCCGCTCAGAACCTGGCTTGGATTCACCGCGAAGGCTATGTTTATTACAATGAACTGATGAAGAAGCTCGGTCTCGATGTGGTCGGTTTCTTCGCAATGCCGATGCCGACACAGCCGCTTGGCTGGTTCAAGAAGCCCGTAAAATCAGCTGCCGACATGAAGGGCCTCAAGTACCGTACCGTTGGTCTTGCCGCCGACGTGATGCAGGAGATGGGTCTTAAAGTCACGCAGTTGCCGGGCGGCGAGATCGTTCCGGCAATGGAGCGTGGCGTCATCGAAGCCTTCGAGTTCAACAACCCGACCTCAGATCGGCGTTTCGGCGCTCAGGATGTGGCCAAGAACTACATGATGGGCAGCTACCACCAGTCGATGGAATTTTTCGAGATCATTTTCAACCGCAAGAGGTACGAGTCGCTGCCCAAGGACCTGCAGGCGCTGCTGAAGTATGCCTCAGAGGCTGCATCGACTTCGAATTTCGCCCTTGCGATGGATGATTATTCCAAGGACCTGGAGGAACTGAAGACCAAGGACAAGGTGAGTATCCTCCGTACGCCACAGGATGTCTTCGATGCCCAGTTGAAGGCATGGGATACCGTCACCAAGCGTCTCGAAGCAGAGGATCCTTTCTTCAAGAAAGTGTGGGAATCACAGAAGGCTTGGTCCAAGCGCGTCGGCTATTACTATTTCTACAACAACGCCGATTACAAGGCTGCCTATGAGCATGTTCACGGCAAATTAGGCTTCTGATGGCGCGCTGCTGACAGGATAGTTGAATCAACCATGGCGGCGGGTGTTGCGACACCCCCGCCATGCTTCATGGGATGGCCCCTTATGTCCATTCAGTCTATGTTGCACGGTATCGACCAGTTGTCGAAATCGGTCGGCCATGCTTTTGCCTGGTGCATCGTCATCCTGACGCTCGGCACCTCTTACGAAGTGTTTGTGCGCTACGTGCTGGATGACCCGACAAGCTGGGCATTCGACATGAGCTACATCCTCTACGGCGGGCTTTTCCTGATGTCAGGCGCCTATGCGTTGTCGCGCGGTGCACATGTCCGCGGTGACATTTTCTACCGGCTGATGCCGAAACGTGTTCAGGCCAGCGTCGAATTGGTGCTTTTCGTATTTTTCTTTTACCCCGGCGTAATCGCCCTGATGTATTCCGGCTGGAGTTACGGCATGGATTCGATGCGCATCGGCGAGGTCAGCGTGAATAGTCCGATCGGCGTGCCGATCTGGCAGCTCAAGTTGGTCATCCCGGCAGCCGGGGCATTGCTCGCTTTGCAGGGGATTGCCGAAATGTTGCGTTGCATTATCTGCATCCGCACTGGTGAATGGCCTGACCGGCTGCATGACGTAGAGGAAATGGAAACCGCCGTGCTCCATCAGGTACAGGACGAAAAACGAATGGGCTACGAGGTCGAATTGCCCGGAGAAAGCAAATGACTGATCCTCAAATTGCACTGATGATGCTGGGCTCATTCATTTTCATCATCCTGCTCGGCTTTCCGATCGCCTTTACGCTAATGGCAATGGGCGTCGGTTTCGGCTATTACGCTTACTTTCAGCCGGGCCAGGCCTTCTTTGACAGCCGGGTTTTCTACCTGCTGACGCAGAATACCTTCAGCGTCATGAACAATGATGTATTGGTGTCGATACCTCTGTTTCTCTTCATGGGTTACATCGTCGAGCGGGCAAACATTCTCGATCGCCTTTTCCACAGCCTGCAGCTTGCCTTCCGCGCGGTTCCGGGTGCCATGGCGATCGCGGCGCTGATTACCTGCGCCTTGTTTGCCACCGCGACCGGCATCGTCGGTGCCGTCGTGACGCTGATGGGCCTGCTCGCGCTCCCCGCGATGCTCAAGGCCGGCTACGACCAAAAGCTGTCAGCCGGCGTCATTGCCGCTGGTGGTACGCTGGGCATTCTCATACCCCCATCGATCATGCTGATCGTTTATGGTGCGACTTCGGCGATTTCAGTTGTCAAGCTCTATGCTGCAGCAATGATTCCCGGTTTGTTGCTGGCAAGCCTGTACATGGTTTATGTCGTGGTACGGGTGGTATTGAATCCATCGCTGGCGCCGAAGCTGCCCAAGGAACAGACTGAAAATGTTTCTTGGGGTGAAGTCTTCCTGCTGCTGGCAAAGGCCTTCCTGCCGCTGGCGGTGCTGATACTGGCGGTGCTGGGTGCCATTCTCTTTGGACTGGCGACGCCCAGCGAGGCAGCGGCCATCGGTGCGCTCGGCGGGGTCATCCTGGCCGCCGCCTACCGCGCGCTGACCTGGGAACGGCTCAAGGAGGCGGTTTTCCTGACTGCTCGAACCACGGCGATGGTCTGCTGGCTGTTCGTCGGCTCCTGGACGTTCTCGTCGGTGTTCTCCTATCTCGGCGGCGAGGGTCTGATCAAGGAGTTCGTGCTCGCTCTGGATCTCAATACCATCACCTTTCTTCTGCTCTCGCAGGCCATCATTTTCCTGCTCGGCTGGCCGCTGGAGTGGAGCGAAATCATCATCATCTTCGTGCCGATCTTCCTGCCGCTGCTGCCGCACTTCAACGTCGATCCGATGTTCTTCGGCATTTTGATTGCCTTGAATTTGCAGACTTCGTTCCTGACTCCGCCAATGGCAATGTCAGCCTACTACCTGAAGGGGGTCGCACCCAAACATATGCAACTGGTAACCATTTTCAAGGGTTGCCTGCCGTTCGTGAGCATGGTGTTCGTGGCGATGGCGGCAGTCTATATTTTCCCGCAGCTGGTTTATTGGCTACCCAACCTGCTTTATGGAAACTGATGATCGATCAAACGAGAACATCATGGAGCAATTGAACTGGCTCACTGCTGTGCAGGCGGCGCAAGGTATCCGGGACGGTCTGTTTTCGTCTGCGGACCTCGTGGGGGCATGCATCAAGGAGATACAGAACCGCGAACCGGAGGTTCAGGCCTGGGCATATTTCGATGCAGACTATGCCCTGGCTCAGGCGCGGCGGGCGGACGAATGGCGGGCCGCCGGCAAGCAACTGGGTCCGCTGCATGGCGTACCGGTCGGCATCAAGGACATCATCGATACCGGCGACATGCCGACCGAAGACGGAACGCCCCTGCACGCCGGGCGCAGCCCCTGGCGCGATGCGAAGGTTGTCGAACTGCTCCGTGTTGCCGGCGCTGTCATCATGGGCAAGACAGTGACGACCGAACTGGCCACCTTCGCGCCAGGCAAGACGCGAAACCCGCACAATTCCGAGCACACGCCGGGTGGTTCGTCGAGTGGGTCCGCTGCTGCAGTGGCCGCCGGCATGGTGCCGCTGGCGCTGGGTACGCAGACCAACGGCTCGTTGCTGCGGCCCGCTGCCTATTGCGGGGTATTCGGCTTCAAACCAACACGCGGCCTGATTTCGCGCCAAGGCATTCTGCACCAGTCTGAAAACCTGGACCAGGTTGGCGGCTTTGCCCGCAGCATCGAGGATGTCGCGCTGTTGGGCGAGGTTCTGTCGGGCTTCGACCACGATGAGCCTGGAATGCTGCCCCGTTCTTGCCCGCCGCTCCTGAGCGTATGCAAAGACGATCCGCTGCTGCCACCCAGCCTGGCGCTGATCAAGACGCCCTGGTGGTCGCAACTTGACCCGGATACACAAGAAGGTTTTGCCGAGCTGGCCGAGCACCTTGCCCAGCATGTCGGCGAGTTTCCGCTGCCGGAATCGGCTGCCAAAGTACTTGAGTGGCACAAGACGGTCATGGAGGCGGACATCGCCGCCAACTATGCAGCTGACTTTGAGCGTGGCGCAACACAGATGTCCGCCATGTTGTGCGAGCAGATCGAGCGTGGCAGGGCCGTCACTGCGGTCGACTACCTCGCGGCGCGGGCTCGGATGCCGGTGATCGCAGAAGCGCTCGACGAGGTATTCGATCGTTACGATGCCATCCTGACCCCCGTAGTTACCGGTGCGGCGCCACATGGGCTGGGGTCGACGGGCGATCCCATGTTCTGCACGTTGTGGACGTTCTGTGGAATGCCGGCGCTCAGTCTGCCGCTGCTGCGGGCGGGCAATGGCTTGCCGGTAGGCGTGCAACTGGTCGGGCGGGTCGGCGATGATGCGCGCCTGCTGCGTACGGCACGCTGGCTGATCGGTGCAATCGCCTAAGAAGCAAAGATGAAGAAAGCGAGGAGATCATGAATTTCAAGTTGGTTGCGGGCCTGATCGGCCTGGTGGCGTTGCTGGCCTTTCTGGCCCCGCCGGTCATCAAGCTCCACAATCTGGCATTGACTGTCGTGGTGCTGATCGGCGCTGCGATGGCAGCGTACGAGTTTATTGAAAACGTACGCAACAAGGACGAATGAGCTGACAATGAAACCGAGAATTCTCGTCACCCGGGCGATCTTTCCGGAGGTGATCGACCGCCTCGCCGTGCATTTCGACGTCGATTACAACGACCAGGACGTCGCGCTCCCTCCAGAGCAGATTGCCGCCCGCCTCGGCGACAAGGCGGGAGCGATTACGCTACTTTCCGACCGGATCGACGCGTCTGTACTCGCCAATGCGCCAGGTCTGAAAGCGGTTTGCAATGTCGCGGTCGGCTACAACAACTACGACCTCGGAGCGATTACGCAGGCCGGGGTGATGGCGACCAACACCCCGGGGGTGCTCAACGACAGTACGGCGGATGCCGCCTGGGCGCTGATCCTGGCCACCGCGCGGCGAATCGTCAGTGCCGACAAATGGGTGCGCAACGGCCAGTGGAAGGGCTGGAAGTTTCACGACAACTGGTTCGGCAACGATGTCCACCACGCAACCCTGGGCATCCTCGGGATGGGGCGTATCGGTCAGGCCGTGGCCCGCCGTGCCGCCGGTTTCGACATGCGTGTCATCTATCACAATCGCAACCCGCTGGCGCCGGAATCAGAGAAATCCTGCAATGCTGCCTGGGTCAGCAAGGCGGACCTGTTGCGCGAGGCCGATTTCCTCGTTCTTCTGCTGCCTTACTCGCCGGCCGTACACCATGCCGTCGGCGCTGCTGAACTGGCAGCGATGAAGCCTACTGCACACCTGATCAACGTCGCACGAGGCGGTATCGTTGACGACAAGGCATTGGTCGAAGCTTTGCAGGAAAAGCGCATCGCCGGAGCCGGCCTGGACGTGTTCGAGAACGAACCGGCGCTCGATCCGCGCTTCCTTGGTTTGGACAACGTCGTCGTGACGCCCCATATCTGTTCGTCTACACGCGCCACACGCTTGGCTATGGCGATGCTGGCAGCCGAAAACCTGATTGCTGCACTTTCCGGCCAGCGCCCACCCAATCTGCTCAATCCAGAAGTTTGGCGCGGCTAAGTGCCGGTATTCCCCGACCAATGACAAAGGAGATTTCACAGTGAATATCGGTTTCATCGGACTCGGCCTGATGGGCCGCCCCATGGCGCTGCATCTGGCCCGGGCCGGCCACAACCTGCACCTCTGGGCGCGGCGCCCGGCGTCGCTCGAGCCATTCACGGAGGTGAATGCCAAAGTTCATGCCTCGCCCGCCGAACTGGCCAAGCATGTCGAGATCGTCTTCACGATGGTTGCCGATGCGCCTGACGTGCAAGCGGTGACGCTGGGCGAAAACGGTATTGCCGCGGGCGCCAGTCGCGGCCTGATCGTCGTGGACATGAGCACGATCAATCCCAATGCAGCGCGTGAAATCGGTGTCGCTCTGGCTGAGCGGGGTATCGAGTTCGTCGATGCGCCGGTGTCGGGTGGCGAAACCGGCGCGATCAATGCCGCGCTGACCATCATGGCCGGTGGCAAGCCGGAAGTTTTCGAAACGGTCAGGCCGCTGTTCGAGAAGATGGGCAAGTCGGTCACCCTGGTCGGCGACAGTGGCGCCGGACAGGTGGCCAAGGCCTGCAATCAGATCCTTACCGGCGTCGGTGTGGCGGCGGTCGCCGAAGCCTTCAATTTCGCGACGCAGAGCGGCGTCGATGCAGCGCGGGTGCGCGAGGCATTGCTGGGCGGTTTTGCCTATTCGCGGATTCTCGAGAACCACGGCCAGCGCATGCTCGACCGCAACTTCAAGCCGGGTTTCAAGGCCTGGATGCATCAGAAGGACTTGCGCATCGTCATGGAGGAGGCGCATCGCCTTGGGCTGATGCTGCCGGCAGCGGCGGCGACGGCGCAACTCTTCAACGCCATTGTCGGCAGCGGGATGGGCGAGGACGATTCGATCGCCGCGCTCAAGCTTCTGGAAAAAATCTCGAAGCCCGAATGAAGATCGGGTTCATCGGACTGGGCGGCATGGGCCGCCCGATGGTCGAGCATCTGCTGACAGCGGGCCATCAGGTGACAGTCTGGAGCCGCCGCGCGGATGCCGCCGACCCTCTGCTGGCGCTTGGTGCGCAGCGTTCGGCAAACCCCGGCGAGTTGGCCGCGGCCAGCGATGTCGTGTGCACCAACGTGACCGGCAACGCCGATGTCGTCGGCCTGGCTGGAATGATGCTGGAAGGCCTGGCGCCGAACGGGATCCATGTTGATTTCTCGACCATCGCGCCATCCGTTGCCCGCGATATCGCAGCCCGTTATGCCGCATGCGGCCGCCATTTCGTCGATGCGCCGGTGTCCGGCGGCACGGCGGGTGCCCGGGCCGCGACGCTGTCCATCATGTGGGGCGGGAAACCGGAGTTCGCCGCACGGCTCGAACCCATCTTCCGTTGTCTCGGCAAGACTATCGTCCGGGTCGGCGAGGCCGGTGCCGGTCAGGTAGCCAAGGCCTGCAACCAGCTGGTCATGGTTGCCGCAATCGAGGCCAGTGCCGAGGCGGCACGGCTGGCGAAAGCGGCCGGTGTCGATTTTGCCAAGGTGCGCGCTGCCATGCTGGGCGGTTCCGCCGGATCACGCGTGCTGGATTTCTTCGGCGGCAAGATGGCGGAACGCGAGTTCGCTGCCGGGGTAGAGGCCCGCCTTCACCACAAGGATTTTGTCATGGTCATGGCCGAGGCAACGCGCATGGGGGTGCCCCTGCCGGTCAGCGGCGCTGTCATGCAGCAACTTGACGCCTTGATGGCGGCGGGCTGGGGCACGCAGGACACCTCCAGGCTGCTCTGCGTACTGGAAAAGACGACCGCCAATCCATCGACTATTTGAAACGAAAAACTAACGGAGCTTGCCATGCATACCAAATCAGTCCTCAACCGCGACGACGTCGCACGCATCGTCGCCGCCTGTCGTGAAGAGGCATTGCGCAACCAGTGGGCGGTGACCATCGCTGTATCCGACGATGGCGGGCATCCGCTTGCCCTTGAGCGGCTCGACGGCTGTCCGCAGATCAGTGCCTACATTGCCCCTGAGAAGGCAAAGACTGCCGCGCTCGGGCGCCGCGAATCGCGGATTTACGAAGAAATGATCAACGCCGGCCGCGTATCCTTCCTTTCCGTGCCGCTCGACAGCATGCTCGAGGGCGGCGTGCCGATCATCATCGACGGCCAGGTGATCGGCGCAGTCGGCGTTTCCGGAGTCAAGCCGGATCAGGATGGGCAAATCGCCAAGGCAGGCGTGGCGGCCGCCACCGGCTTGCCGGGCGTGTAGGAAATCGCGGTCGATCGATTGGTCCGCGCAATGACTCAATCCGATCCTTCCGAACTGTTGCTGAGCATGTTCAAGGCCGGTATCGCCGCCGCGCAGCCGGCTGTCTGTCTTCCGCAGCACCTGCCCGAGGCGCCGCGCGGGCGTTTGGTAGTGATCGGCGCCGGCAAGGCTTCGGCCGAGATGGCGCGGGTCGTCGAAGCCAACTGGGTGGGACCGCTGACCGGCCTGGTCGTGACGCGTTACGGCTATGCGGTGCCGTGCGCCCGCATCGAGATTGTCGAGGCGGCGCATCCGGTGCCGGATGCGGCAGGGCTGGCGGCAGCAAAACGGATCATGGAACTGGTCGCCGGACTCGGCGCCGACGACCTGGTTTTGTGCCTGATATCCGGCGGCGGTTCGGCACTGCTGCCCTTGCCGCTTTTGGGACTGACGCTGGAAGACAAGCAGGCGATCAGTCGTGCCCTGCTCGCATCAGGCGCGAGCATCAGCGAAATGAACTGCGTGCGACGGCACCTGTCCGCCATCAAGGGCGGACGCCTGGCCGCCGCCTGTTACCCGGCCCGGGTTGTCACCTTGCTGATTTCCGACGTGCCGGGCGACGATCCTGCCGACATCGCCTCGGGGCCGACCGTCACTGACGCGACTACCTGCGCCGACGCGCTCGCCATCCTTCGCCGCTATGGCATCGAGGTTCCGCAGGTGGTGCGCGAGATCCTCGAATCGGCAGCCGCGGAATCGGTCAAGCCCGACGATCCGCGCCTCGACGGTAATGTCACGAAGATCATCGCTACCCCGCAGATGGCGCTCGAGTGCGCAGCCGAAGTGGCGCGCATTGCCGGAATTCCCGCGCACATTCTCGGCGATGCCATCGAGGGCGAAGCACGGGATGTGGCCAAGACGCTTGGCGGCATCGCCTTGCAGGTGGCGCGCCACGGTCAGCCGTTCACGCCGCCGTGCGTGCTGCTGTCCGGCGGTGAAACCACGGTAACCCTGCGCGGTAACGGGCGTGGCGGGCGCAATGTCGAATTCCTGCTGGCGCTGGCCATTACGCTGAACGGCAACCCGCGAATTCATGCCCTGGCTGGCGATACCGATGGCGTCGATGGCGTCGAAGAAATTGCCGGCGCCATGCTGACGCCGGATTCCCTTGCCCGCGCTTGGGCGAACGGCATCAGGCCGCAGGATGCACTGGACGAAAACGACGGCCATGGCTTCTTCGGCACGCTCGGTGATTCGGTCGTCACCGGCCCGACGCTGACCAACGTTAACGATCTGCGTCTGATCCTTGTCCTGTAGGCCACGCTGCCGAATCAGGCGCTACGAATCAGTGAGCGCAAGCCATCGAGCGCCAGCGGAATGAACGGATTGTCGCTGTCTTTCGGGTAGACCATGTAGGCCGGGTGTGGATAGCGCGGCGCATCGCTGACCGCGTACAGCCGACCGCTGGCGATCAGTGGCTCGGCCATGCGCACCGGGAGGTAGCAGGAGCCGCCATTGGCCAGGATCAGCTGGATGCCGAGCCAGCCGATGTTGACAACCTGTGGCGGTGGCTCCAGGTCCGGATAGCTCTGGGTGTGCTGGATGTCGAAGGCCGGTCCCCATTCGACGTAGATGTAGTCCTTGCCGGGCGCGCTGTCGTTCGGGCGGCTGCTGACCAGGATCAGCGTTTCGTCGAAGAGATGTTCGACGACCAGCCCGGGGCTGTGGCTGGGGCTGTACATCAGGCCGATATCGAGGCTTCCCTCGATCAGGTGATGCATCAGGTCCGCCTCGAAGCCGATTTCGCTGCGGATGGCGACATCGCTCGCCTGGCTCCGCATCCAGTTCAGCCAGGCCGGAAGCAGGCTGTCCCAGAGCGCGATGCGCCCGCCGATGCGCAGTGTGGCGCGATAGCGGCTGGGCAGCCCGACATGGTGCCGGGCCTGTTCGGCGGTCAGGACCAGGCGTTTGGCGTAATCGGCAAAACGGCGGCCGCCAGTCGTCAGCGTTGCGCCGGCGCGATTGCGCACGAACAGGCGGACGCCAAGTTCCTCCTCGAGGCGCTGGATGCGGGCGCTCACGGTCGATTGGGTCAAATGCAGGCGGTGGGCCGCCTCGAGAAAACTGCCGTGGGCAATAATGGCCAGAAAGGTCCGTGCCTGATTGATGTCCATGTCGTTGAGCGCCTTACAAATCGATAAATTCGATATTTAATACAAAATAATATCGCTTGACCATAATCCTTAATGAACATTAGTCT
>Ga0116153_10003160_pt1 | contig 11884 bp, 9 predicted proteins | sample AD_UKC028_MetaG_FD_89896 | JGI IMG/M metagenome (GOLD analysis project Ga0116153, IMG submission 89896) | Active sludge microbial communities of municipal wastewater-treating anaerobic digesters from USA - AD_UKC028_MetaG | ecosystem: Engineered > Bioreactor > Anaerobic > Digestate | place: USA... | reverse complement strand
CTCCTTGCTGAGGGGACGTATATGTACCTGTATACTTCAGCCCTCATCTGCTGGAAATCCGCCTGAACATCCCCCAAGTAGGAGATCTTTGTTAAGTGATCGGTGTAGATATCATCTGCCGCTTCTGCGGCACTATTCGAAGTCGAATATCCGTAATACGATACAATGGCGAGGATTACCACAATGATCAGGAATCCCCCCAGTAACTTCTTTCCCAGTTTCATGTCATCGATAAAACTCATCCTGTTTCACACCCCTCGTGAGAACGCCCCCGTCTTTGATAGGTGATGCATTGCTGCACCACCGGTAGAGAAGACCGGCCCGCTGCGCCGCAGTCGTGCTGGTTAATCCCACCACTTTCGCCGGCAGTACTCCCGTCAGCGCCCGTGTCAAAGGAAGGTCGTGTCACCCTGTTTCTCCCCCATCTGCATCGCATACCTCTCCTCGGAGAATGCGAAGCTGCTTGCCAGATTCGCTTTGCTCCCATCACTGGCAGTTATGGACTGTGAAATTATCATTATATAAATAGATTTATCTGCACGGCTGATAGGCAATGCAAAGTGGAATCTTTTATAATAAATGGATGGAAACGATGAATAAGAGGCTGACATGGACGAATACAGGGATGAAATTGCGAAGATCAAGGAGTTGCTTGCCGAACATCCGCATGGTATGAGTATTACAGAGATTGCGGCGCAGCTCAAAGTCAACCGAAACTCCGTAGCCAAATACATGGATATCCTCCAGATCCAGGGGGCAGTCGATGGCCGGAAAATGGGTACTTCAAAGGTCTACTACCTGTCAGCCCGTATGCCGGCCCTTTCTGTCAAACAGGTCTGTACCCGCCCATTCCTGATCCTCGATAAGGATTCGCACATCACCGATACCAACAGGGCATTTACCGATATCCTTGGAACTACCAGCGACCGGATCCTCCGCCAGCCGTTCGATACCCTTCCCGTCCAGGTCATGGAAGGAGGGAGCATCCAGCAGATTATAAAATCCGCGCTCAGGGGGTCCGGACAACGTGTACAGGGTAAGATAACCCATGCTACCGGCAAGGCACGCATGGCGACATTGCTTTTCGAACCTGTCGTTTTTGAGAGCGGCAAGCCGGGGCTTGCCATTATCATCGATGAGCGCGCCGCCCAACCCGTCGGCGGTGAGACTGACGCTGCATTTGCCGACATACTCGGGATGCTTGACGACCAGATGGAATATGTCCTTCGGTACTCCTTTGACGGAACCATACGGTTTGCCAACGAGACCTACTGCAGAGCAGTCGGCAAATCAAAGGAGGATCTTATGGGCAGGCAGTTCAAACCCCTCGTATCGCCGGAGGATGCAGACAGGATACGCATCCACCTGGGAAAACTCTCACCGGAATACCCTGTCGGTATGATAGAATACCGCGCGGTAATGGCAAACGGCGAAGTCAGATACCAGCGATGGAAAGACAGGGCGATATACGGCGACCGGGGCGAACTGACCGGATATCAGTCCTGTGGTATGGATATCACCGATCTGGTTTTCTCCCAGCAGAAAGTCCAGAAGGCACAGGAAACCCTGCAGGAAACGATCGCAAGCCAGACAGAAGAATTGCGGGATATCAACCGGCAGCTGTATACCGAGATCGCGGCGCGGGAGAAGGTCGAACAACAGCTCCTTGCCACCCAGTTTGCCATGGACAATGCTGCCGATATGGTCTTCTGGGTGAACCATAATGCCCGGATCCAGTACGCGAACAAACGTGCTTCTGAGGTCACGGGATATGGCGCGGATGAACTCCGTGACGCTCTTTTCTCGGATCTCTTTCCCTTCTTCACCACGGGAAGATGGGACGGGGTATGGGACCAGTTGAAAAAAGAGGGTTCGACGACCAGTAACACAAGCCAGGTTCGGAAAGACGGGACCCAGATTCCGGTGGAGGTGGCGATCAGATACCTCAAATATCAGAATACAGAATTTGCCTGCTGTTTCTCGCGTGATATCTCGGAACGCGCCCGGATGGAGCAGGCATTGCAGCAGGCAAACAAAAAACTCAACCTCCTCACCAGTGTTACCCGCCACGATATTCAGAACAAACTGACCGTTCTCCTCGGGTACCTCGGCCGGACCAAGAAAGAGAACAAGGATCCTGCCATCATCGAATACCTCGAACGTCAGGAAAGAGCGGCAAAGGAGATCCGGAACGAGATGATGCTCACGCGGGACTTCAAAGATCTCGGGTCGGAACCGCCATCATGGCAGAACCTGCGCGAGGTAGTCAGCAACTCCGTTGCACGGAACAGCGGCCAGGAAGATGTCCGGTTATCTGCCGATATCCCGGATATCGAGGTATTTGCCGACATCCATCTTGAACGGGTCTTTGATCGAATTGTCGAAAATACTCTCCGGTACGGAAAAAAGGTGAAGGAAATTACCATCCGTACCCAGTTGAAAGACCGTGGTCTGATTGTAACGGTTGAGGATAATGGTATCGGAATCCGTCCGGAGGACAAGGATACCATATTCGATCTACCGGCGGGAGATGCCCGGCAGGCCGGACTTTTCATCGCAAAGGAAATTCTATCCGTGACCGGGATAAGCCTGCAGGAAACCGGTGAGTACGGGAAGGGTGCACGATTTGAGATTTTCGTGCCGGAACAGGATCACCGGATTCCTGCATAAGGTCACCTGTTCCAAAGCCTCTTTTTCATCCAAATATTAAAATGAGTTTAACAAAAAAGATATATAGAGCATCCCCTGCAATCCCCATGCAGGTACGATCATTCGTGATGGTTACCATGCCCCGGATCCTTCTTGTTGACGATGATCCTGACATCCTTGAGATAATGAGTCTCGAACTGAAGGATGATGGCCGGTTTACGGTAGACACCTGCAGATCGGCAGACGAAGGCCTGAAGAAAACTGATCAGCAGCAATACGACGTCATCGTCTCTGATCTGCATATGCCAGGAAAGGATGGGGCGACCCTTGTGCGGGAGCTCCGCAACAGAAACTGCTCGTGCTTGATAATCATCTATTCAGGCCATGACCTCGGTGCGGGAATCCGCAGAGCTCTTGACAGTGGTGCTGACCATTATATTGCACGCCAGGGGGATCCCGAGCGGGAATTTGCAGAGCTGCACGAGATCATCGACAAAACTCTGCCGAAACTCTGAAAGGACCAGAAACGCGATACTTTTATATTCTATTTGGGTTTATTTGCCGATTTTAAATCTTCCTGCGGGCACGTGGATCTCAAACCGCGCCCCCTTTGACGGAAAACCCGTCTCCATAATCTCGATTCCGGTCAGGCTGAGGATCTCTTTTGCGAGAAATAATCCGAGCCCGGTGTTGTGGCCGAATCCTTTCTCAAAGATCCTCGCCTTATCCTTTACCGGGATGCCAACGCCATTATCCTCGAGACGGAGCACGACCTTATCGTCTTCAATCCTGTAGGAGATCGTGATCTCTGTCAGGGTTTTGCCGTACTTCAGAGCATTATCAACGATGTTATACAGGACTTTCCCGAGAAGAGGGTCGGAATACAAGGACAGACCCCCTGCTCTGTTTATGATCCTGACATTCCCGGGGTCCAGCTGGGATACTGCGGCATCGAATGTTGAGGAGATATCCTGCCACTCCGGTTCCTTTACCCCCAAATCCTGATAATCCCGCGTGAACTGGACCTGATCTTCCACTATCCGCAGGGTATCGTCCATCTTTTTTATAAAAGCGTCCAGCTCTTCCCGGTCATGAGCCATCTTTGTCAGCTCGAGATACCCGATTACCACCGTAAGTTTGTTCAGGATATCATGCCGGGTAATGCTGGAAAGCAGGTTAAGTTTCTGGTTCGCAAGCAGGAGAGCCTGCTCGGAACGTTTCCTGTCGGTGATATCCCGTATAAAGACCAGATCGGACAGTTTCCCGTCCAGTTCCATCACCCCGGCGTTAACCTCAACCTCGACGGGAGTGCCGTCCTTTCTCACAAGAACGGTGTTATAGATCGAGGGGATCCGTGCGCCGGTTATTCTTTGCCGGTAACGTTCAAGAACCGTGCCGCGTTCCGCATGAGCGATGTAATCGCTGAAAGGTGATTCCAGCAGTTCTTCCGGGATATAACCGATAATTCCGGCAGCCCGGGGATTGACAAATTTCAGATGACCATCCTGGATGATAACGATCCCGTCATTTGCCCTTTCAACGACTTCATGATACTTCCGTTCGCTCCTCCGGAAGTCCTTCTCTGCGAGGCGCCTGCGTGCCTGTTCGAGGACGATCGCGGTATAATCCGCGAGGGCAATCGCGAAGTCCTGATCCTCGATCTCCCAGTTCCGTATCGTGCCTACCTGCTCAAAACTGATCATCCCCACGACAGTTTTACCCGACCGGATCGGGATATCAAGGAGTGAAACGATATCCCGCGAGCCAAGATAGGGTGCGGCTAATTCACGCGTACGGTCGTCATGCAATGCATCCGGGACAAAAATTGCACGCTTTTCCTGCAGCAGCGAGATAAAGAGACGATGGTCCCTCCGGGAAAAAGCCTCTTCGCGGGAATGCATACCGGAGTTCCTGACATACAGATCGCTGCAGATGAGCGACTGCCCGTCCCTTGATAAAAACCAGATTCCGACGCGGTCAGCTGAGAGAAAAACCGCTCCGGTTTCCGTTATCCGTTGGAGAGAAATCCGGAGTGTCGGTGCGTCTTCTGTCGCGAGCTGGACGAGTGCCTTCTGGTACCGTACCGCCCGTTCAATGTGATCTTCCCGAGAATTGCCGTCCTGACAGCGGCAGGTATTATCCCGCACCGCCATAATACAAACCGATCGCCCCTTCAAGATCCCCTTCCGGAGGGCCACCTCTGCCGGAAAGACCGCCCCGCCTTTCCGTTTCTGGTTCTGCAAGAATAAGAATTCGGATCGATCTGAGTCCGACCAGTTGTTTCCTGTGGATTGTCCGGGTTCCGCCAGAAGGTCCTGAAGGTTCTTTCCCAGGATCTCTTCCCTTGAGTACCCATAGAGGAGGGTGGTCGCAACATTTGCATCAATGATCGTTCCCGAATTGTTATCAATGAGGAGAACCGCGTCGGGACCCGATTCAAATAAAAACCGGTATTTCCCCCCGGCATCTTTCAGAACCGCCTGTTCTGTCGTCAGTGACCGGAAATTCTCCCGTAAAGCCGAATCGGTGGCGTGGAGCTCTTGATAAGCCGCCTGCAGCTCCTCAAGCGAGCGCCGGGCTTTGAGGAGCTCACGGTAATCCGGAAGGGACGCGTAGTTCCTATCGATGTTGTGTCGAGCAGCCTCACGGATCTGTTTTTCGAGGTTGCCGAACTGTAAAATCGGATCGCCACCCTTCCGGATATAATAATCCATTCCCTTGTTGAACACACGGGTTGCCGTCTCCTCGGATCCCCCCCCGGCAAAGAGGATGATGGGAATCTGCGGATGCCGTTGGCGGACTTTTAAGAGCAGTCCGATCCCGTCTATCCCATCCATCGTGTAATCATAAACGACGACGTCAAATGATCGTTCCGCAAGCCGTTGCAGGCCTTCCAATCCGGATCCTGCAGTTGTGACATGGATATCCCCGCTCTTCTCAAGAAACGCCCTGCATGCCGCGAGGAGTTCTGGTTCACCATCGACAGAGAGCACAGAGATCATGCAGGTTTGCCATCCGTATTCACGGGTCGAGCAGATTTATGGAAATAATGCAAGCGGATCTCCAATAAACATGCGCATGCGGGGAACCCCGGCTGAATTGAAAATACGTGGAGACCAGATTTTTTCGGGAAGCGGACGAATTGCATCGAATTGAGAAGATTGAGTTCTCTGACGGTGCGGCTATTCCGCCAGTTCCCTGACGGCGCGGATATTGTCCACATCGTTACGCCTCTCATCGACCGGTGTTTCGCAGACAAGGGGGAGATCTCGTATTTCACGACGGTGGAGGATCCTCGAGAACCCCGCTCTGCCAATCGTTCCCATCCCGATGTGTTCGTGGCGGTCGAGTCCGCTTCCCAGTTCGCCTTTTGCATCGTTCAGGTGAACGAGACGGATCTTGGAAATTCCGATCGCTTCATCAAGCTGATGCAGAGTATCTCCAATTCCGGTTTCTGAACGGAGATCATATCCTGCCGCGAAGGCGTGACAGGTATCAAAGCATAACCCTATCCGCTCCTTATCGTCAAGCCCTTCGTAAATGGAACGGATGTGTTCGATACTGCTGCCGATGCTGTTCTTTTCACCGGCGGTATTCTCCAGAAGAAGGACAACATCGCTCTCCTTCGTTGCAAGGAGAGCAGTGTTGATCGCTGCGATCACCCGTTTTCTGCCCCCTGCAATACCATCGCCAAGGTGATGCCCCAGATGTGTCACAAGGTACGGGATACCCAGCTGCCTGCATCGCTCCAGTTCTGCGGAGAGTGTAGCAACTGATTTTTCATAGATATCTTTCCTGGGGGATGCAAGATTCGGGAGATAGGGCATATGATCAACCGGTACCAGCGCGGACGCGCGGATCTTTTCCTGAAATGCCGAACAAACGGTTTCAGGAAGAGGCCGGAAATTCCAGCCACGGGGATTCCGCGAGAACAACTGGAAAACATCACATCCTTTCTCCCGTGCGCGATCAACAGCAAGGTCAAGCGATCCTGCAATTGAGACATGGACCCCAACGTTCACCATCGGATACCTCCCCTCCTGCGACGAGTGATCCACGCTCTGACCGGCATCAGCGGCGCCTCAGTATCACAAATACGGCACACAGGAGCGAAACCGGTACGAGATATCCGGAAAGAGGCGTTTCAGGAGTCTGCAGTGACGAAGCGGCGGCCTGCGTGACTGTCCCGGAAACAACAGGTGCGGAACCGGATACGGTTATTGTTTTTAACATTTCATCCGGACGGGTTGTTGTTGCGGTCCTGATATTCACCTGCCTGTATCCTGCAGGTGGAGTGACCTTGATAACAAAGACAGATCGCGGCTGGGGACCGGTCATACCGGTTTTTCCTGGGCAGGATTGAGCCGCTGCCTCACCTGAAATAAACCGGACCATGACCGCTGAACCATCGTTTCTCCCGTTGTAAGTAAACGATTCCCCCGGAGTAATTGTCTCTTCCTGAACCATCTTGCCGGCACTTCTCACCGTAACGATAGTTTTTGCTGCATCGCAGACTGTCCCGCTGCATGCATTGCATTCAGGTACCATTTCGGTCTCAACGCTGTAATCCCCAATCAGCGGGAGAACAAGTGTTCCGGGGTCTCCGACAACATCTGTCACCAGCTGCTCCGTATCCCGGGAGCCATAGACCTTCGCAAGAGTGATCCATTTCCCGCCATCGCCGCCCATGTTGGTTGCTATGACAGATTCCGCCCCGGAGAATACCGTGTATGTTGCAGGATCCGGCACCGTTGCAGTCAGGGAATATTTATTGAGAGGTGTCCAATTGCATACCGGATCTCCATTCGGAGGATAATCGCATCCGTATTGTTCAGGCGTCTTTATACTCAGGGTATCCTTGGCAGGGATCATTGTAGATACCTGGCCCCTATAGGTCATTTCAAGGACTGCTGCGGAAACCGGCGCACTGGAGCAGAGCAGGAAAAAAATGACAGCGCAGACAATAAGAACATTGTACCTCATCAAATATCACCCGGATCCGGCAGGAACGGGAGAGACGTTCCAGAACCGGCCCCTCAGTTCTCCAATGAACATGCATGCAGTATATATTGATCGGATTCTCCGGGTTTTATGGAGAAAAACCAAATCCAATTCAGAGTTTAACCGATTACCTTTAAGAAATCTCACGGCAATCAGAAAGGTAAGGGAGTACCGTGGGTAAGACTTCGATTCTGATTGTTGAAGACGATTTTATCGTTGCGAAAGTCATTGAAAAAAGCCTGATCGAGATCGGATACCGGATTGCGGGAATGGTCAGCTCAGGTCCGGAAGCTATCGAAGCTGTCCGTCAGGAACAGCCGGATCTCGTGCTAATGGATATCAATCTTCAGGGGGATATGGATGGCATTACTGCAGCAGAACGCATCCAGTCCCAGCGGAGTATCCCGGTTGTATTTCTGACGGCTTTTTCCGATCAGAAGACATTCTCCCGTGCACTTGAAACCGCCCCGTACGGTTACATCATCAAACCGTTCCAGACAAATACCCTTGCAACAACAATTGAGGTTGCGCTGAACAAGTACCGCAAGGAAGAGCGCAAAGAATCGAAATACCACTGGCTTGAAGGTGCCCTTCAGTCCCTGTCCGAAGGCCTCATCGCGGTCGATAGTTCCGGGAAAGTGACGCTGATGAGCCCGATTGCTGAAAAGCTGACGGGGTGGGCAGCGGACACAGCTTCCGGACAACCCATCCAGCGTATCCTCCTTTTCACCGATCCTGCAAGCGGAAGGAAAGGAACAATCATGATTGAACCGGTTCTGAAAGAAGGAATGATTACGACAGTTCCGGACGGATCGATCATTATCTCGAAGACCGGGGCTCAGGCGCCAATTGCGGAGACAATTGCCTCCCCAGTGCGTGACGAAAAGGGAGCGATAACCGGTGCTGCTATCGTTATCTATTCTGATGCGAGAAAACCGGTAAGCCGCATCAGTCCCACATTGCCGGCAAGTGCGACGGAGTCAAAGACTGTATCGGGTATCCCTGGAGAGAACGCGATAAAGAAACCGGAAGCGGAGATAGTTCCGGGATCTGCTGATGAGTGGAATGATCGGGGGAACACGCTGATGTTCCTGCGCAAGTATGAGGATGCCATCACCGCGTACGACCGTGCAATCGGGCTCAGCTCTACCAATTACCAGGCATGGTACGGGAAAGGGACCGCGCTGGCAAAGATTGGGAATACAGAGGCGGCGCTGGATGCCTATGACCGCGTGTTGAGCTTGCACCCCCGGAACCATCAGGTCCTGATGGCGAAGGGAGTCCTTCTTCGGAAGGCGGGGAAATCGGAAGAGGCGGACCGGTGTTTCGAACTGGCACACCTCTACCTGCCCTGATTCGATTAAAAAAGAAGAAAGAACACCTTACCTGCCGGCTACCGGCAGATCGGGAAACTGGATAACGACAGTTGTCCCGGGCTGGCGTACGACTTCAACAGTACCTCTCATCTGGTGGGTAGCAATTCCGTTGATTACCTGCAGCCCGAATGTTGACGCTTTTTTCAGGTCAAGGGTGGGAGGGAACCCGATTCCGTCATCAGAAACCGACAACCGGTACTCTTTTTTTGGCCCGGTGCTCTGGGAGAGGGTGATCATGATATGCCCTTTTCTCCCATTCGGGAACGCATGTTTCAATGCATTGGAGATCAGTTCATTGGCCATGAGCCCGCAGGGAATGGCGAGATCAAGGCTCAGGTAGGTTACACCGAGACGGGTTTCGATCACGATATCCTCCCGGTTCCTGCCATAGGATTCAAGGAGGTAGGTTATCAGTTCGTTGAGATATTTGGAGAAATTGATGTGTGCATAATCATTCGACCGATACAGAATCTCATGGATGAGCGCCATGGTCCGGATCCTGTTCTGGCTTTCAAAAAAAAGCCGACGGATCTCCGGATCCTGGATCTGGACTGCCTGTAATTCGATTAGTCCGGAGATCACCTGCATATTATTCTTGACCCTGTGGTGAACCTCGCGCAGTAAGATTTCCTTCTCTTTGACCGAACGCTGAAGATTATCCTCTGCCAGTTTCCGGTCACTGATATCGGTAATATTCAGAACGATCTTCCCGTCAGGGACCGGGGAACCCGAGATGAGTACCGGCATCCGGCTCTCGTCTTTTTTCTGAAGGACTGACTCAATGTTCCGGATCCGCTGACCCTTGCGGAGCAGGTCTGCAAACTCTGTTGACGAACCGATCTCCGGGAGAAGGGAGGAGATAGGTGTTCCTTTCAGGTCTTCGGCTTTACCGCTGATCATGGCGAGCCCGCGGGTGTTGATCTCCACGATTTTACCGCCATCGCGTCCAGGGCTGATGATGAAAATTCCGGATTCGGAATGATTAAAGATACCACGGTATTTGACTTCCTGGGCAATCAGATTCTGCGAAAGGGTTGCGATAATCAGCGTGATAGCGACAAGGACGTAAAAACTGGCAGTCGCGGTTGTATAGGTAAGGCCGAGTGTTGACGGGTAGCTGTAAAGGTACACTATGGCGATGTTGATACCGCCGATCGCCATTGCAAAATAGACAGCCGTTCTCGGAAACCAGTAGGCTGCAACAAAGATGGGTATGTAAAAGATGAGGGGGGTAATGATCATGACGTCCTTCAATAGGCCGATGAAGATAACCCCGAATGCAAAGATTAGGGTGACCGCGATAATCGCGATCTTGATATCACGGGAAAGTGTCAATTCCCCCCAGAAATTCCCCGCCAAACCGTATCTCCTGTCCTTCCAGAATGCTTCTTACAGCACAACCAGAAAGATCCCTTATGATGAAATGTTGGAAGTATATGTTAAAAATGATGTCTTCGCACAGAAGACTCCCGCTGGTTGGGATCAGAACGGTTTTTTCGGAAGGAGAAATGCTTTTTGCCGAACGGGATGCATGACGTTGTAAGGACCATGTGACTTCATGAAAACGACGACGATCCTCATCGTTGAAGACGATTTTATCGTGGCCAAGATGCTGGAGCAGTCCCTCGTCGACCTTGGTTACCACGTCGCTGGCATGGCATCGACGGGGCAGGATGCAATCGATCTGACAGGGAAATTCCGTCCCTCCCTTGTCCTTCTCGACATCCGGCTCTGGGGGGATATGGACGGTATCGAGGCAGCACGGCTCATTCATGAACGATACCATACACCGGTGGTCTACCTGACCGCCCACTCCGATGACGCCACCTTCAACAGGGCCATCGGCACTTCGCTGTACGGGTACCTCATCAAACCGGTTACCCACAACGCGCTTCAGACCACGATTGAGGTTGCGCTGGAAAAATACCGGATCGAAGAATCTCTGCGCCAGGCGAACCGAAAGCTGAGTCTCCTCTCATCGATAACACGCCACGATATTCTAAATACCCTGACGGCGTTGATCGGCTCTGTCGACCTTGCCCGGATGACCGCGACAGACCCCGCTTTTCTCTCCCATCTGGAAAAAGAAGGATTACTTCTCTCCCAGATACACCGTCAGGTCGAATTCACCCGGGACTATGAGAGCCTCGGCATGGATGCGCCATTATGGCAGGGAGTAAAAGCTCTGATCGATCGTTGCGGCTCGCAAATCCTCCCGCAACAGCTAAAAATCGAAACCCGGGGGATTGAGGACATTGAGGTCTGTGCTGATCCACTTTTTGAGAAAGTGATCTATAACCTCGTGGATAACGCGGTCCGGCACGGGAAAAACATATCATTCATCCGGTTTGTGGCTAAGGATAGTGGATCATTTCTTACCCTGATCTGCGAAGATGACGGGGGCGGCATTGCACCCGGGGTTAAGGAGAAAATATTCGAACGGGGATTCGGTAGAAATACCGGCCTGGGGCTCTTCCTCGTCCGTGAGATTCTGGAAATTACAGGATTCTCCATCGTTGAAAACGGAATAGTGGGGAAAGGTGCGCGGTTCGAGATCCGCATCCCCAGTGGCATGTATCGTGCCTGAACTGATGTAAAAACCCGGAAAACGAGGTGTCGCTCCCGCTGGTTTTTCAAGAAGCCTGTTTTTTCTCAGGGGAGTGGGTGGGATCCTACCACCTCCCGGTCTCAGCAAGGATTCCGGATGTACTATCTGTGGGATCTCATTAATTCAGAACCGGGTGCTGAAAGTGACCGCCATATGACCGTTGCAAGAACACGCGGCTTCAGGTGTTCCGGCCGCATCATTTTCCGGTGTTTCCGCGGCGACACCAGCATCGAATATCACGGGATTGAGG
>Ga0116153_10003158_pt1 | contig 11892 bp, 9 predicted proteins | sample AD_UKC028_MetaG_FD_89896 | JGI IMG/M metagenome (GOLD analysis project Ga0116153, IMG submission 89896) | Active sludge microbial communities of municipal wastewater-treating anaerobic digesters from USA - AD_UKC028_MetaG | ecosystem: Engineered > Bioreactor > Anaerobic > Digestate | place: USA... | reverse complement strand
CGGGCCGCTGCCACGGGGGCTTCTGCACGCCCCGCGTGATGGAGATCATAGCCGACGAGGCTGGGATCCCCCTGCCTGAGGTGACGAAGAAGGGACCCCTCTCGCCGGTCGCCCTGGGCCGCACCAAGGAGGCCGGCCGTGCTTGAGCGCCTCGAGCGCGACGTGGCCGTCATAGGCGGGGGGCCCGCGGGCCTGGCCGCCGCCCGGGCCGCGGCCTCCGCGGGCGCCCGGGTCCTCGTGGTCGAGCGGGAGGAGCGGCTGGGCGGCATCCTCAAGCAGTGCGTCCACGAGGGCTTCGGGCTCGAGCGCTTCGGCGAGGCCCTCGCCGGGCCCGAGTACGCGGCCCGCGAGGCCGAGTCGGCCCTGGCCGCCGGCGCCGAGGCCCGTCCCGGCTCCTTCGTGGCGAGGGCCTCGCGCGAGGGCGGGCTCTTCCTCCTGCGCTGCCTCCGCCGGGGCGGGGCCTACGAGCTCCGCGCCCGGGCCCTCGTCCTGGCCACGGGCTGCCGGGAGCGCACCGACCGGCAGGTCCTGGTCCAGGGCGACCGGCCGGCGGGGGTCCTCACCGCCGGGCTCGCCCAGTACCTGGTCAACGTGCAGGGCCTCCTCCCCGCCCGCCGCGCGGTCATCCTCGGCTCGGGGGACATCGGCCTGATCATGGCCCGGCGCCTCACGCTCGAGGGAGCCGAGGTCGAGGGCGTCTACGAGATCAAGGCCGAGCCCTCGGGCCTGTCGCGCAACGTCAGGCAGTGCCTCGAGGACTTCGGCATCCCCCTGCGCCTCTCGACGACCGTGACCGCCGTCCACGGCAAGGGCCGCGTGGCGGGCGTGACCCTGGCCTCGGTCGACCAGCGCGGCGCGCCGATCCGCGGCAGCGAGCGCGAGGTCGAGTGCGACGGCCTCGTGCTCTCCGTGGGCCTGATCCCCGAGAACGAGCTGGCCTCATCCCTCGGCCTCGAGCTCGATCCCCTGACCCGCGGCCCGCGGGCCGACCAGTCGGGAGCCTGCCTCGCGGAGGGCCTGTACTGCTGCGGCAACGCCCTCCACGTGAACGACCTGGCCGACTACGTCTCCGAGTCCGGCGAGGCCGCGGGCCGGGCCGCGGCGGCCTACGCCCGGGGCGGCCCGGCCCGCCGCGAGCTCCTGCCGGTCAAGGCCGGCTCAGGCGTCCTCTACGCGGTTCCCCAGTTCCTCGACCTGGCCGCGGCCGGCCGGGGGGAGGGGAGGGCGAGGATCTACTTCCGCTCGAACGCGACCCTGCGCGAGGGGGCCCGCCTCGTCCTCAAGGCCGAGGGCTCGGGCGAGGTCCTCCTCGAGCGCTCCTACCGGGCCCTCCGGCCCCCCGAGATGGAGCGGGTCGAGCTCGAGCTCGGCAGGGTTCCCGAGGGCGCGAGCGCCCTCTGCCTCGAGATATCCCGCAAGGAGCGAGGCGATGGGCGAGACTAAGAGCTTCGTCTGCGTGCTCTGCCCCCGCGGCTGCGCGCTCGAGGTCGATATCGGCGCTCCGGGCCCGGCCCCGGTGCGGGGCAACGCCTGCCCCCGCGGCGCCGAGTACGGGCGGCTCGAGGCGATCGACCCGAGGCGGAGCCTGACCACGACGGTGGCCACCGCCTTCCCGGGCCGCCCGAGGCTCCCCGTCAAGAGCTCGGGCGGGATACCCCTCGCCCGCCTCGTCGAGGCCGCGCGGGGACTGGACTCGGTCCTCGTGGACCGGCCCCTCCGCCGCGGCGAGGTCGTCGCCGCGAACCTCCTCGGCCTCGGGATCGACATCGTCGCGACCGACGACCTCGCCGCCGAGGAGCTAGGCGACGCGATGCACGGAGCCGGCCGGGCCGGCGAGGGAGCCTGAGCGTGGAACCGACCCTCCTTTCGATCGACTGCGGCACCCAGAGCCTCCGGGCCCTCCTCTTCGACGCCCGGGGCAGGCTCCTGGCCAAGCGCAAGGTCGAGTACGAGCCCTACGCCCCCGGCCCCCCCGGCCGGGCCGAGCAGGACGCGCGGGTCTACTGGCGGGCCCTCGTCGAGGCCTGCCGGGGCCTCGCCGCCGGGGAGCCCGGCCTCATGGCCGCGGCCGCGGGGGTCGGGGTGACCGCGCAGCGGGACTCGATGATCTGCCTCGACGAGGCCGGCGAGCCCCTCAGGCCCGCCATCCTCTGGCTCGACCAGCGCAAGGCCCGGCCGCCCTTCCGCCCGGGCCTCCCCCTCCGCGCCGCCTTGGCCTGCGTGGGCATGGCCGAGGCGGTCCTCCTCACCCAGGAGGAGGGCAAGGGGAGCTGGATCCGGCAGAACGAGCCGGAGACCTGGGAGCGCACCCGGAAATACGTGCAGGTCTCCGGCTACCTGACGCGCAAGCTCTGCGGCCGCTTCGCCGACTCGGTCGCCTCGCAGATCGGCCACCTGCCCTTCGACTACCGGCGCCAGGCCTGGGCCAAGCCGGGATCGCTCAACGCGCGCATGTTCCCCGTCGAGCCCGGGAAGCTTCCCGAGCTCGTCCCCGCCGGGGAGACGATAGGCGAAGTCAGCTCGGCAGCCGCCGCCGAGATCGGGATCCCGGCCGGGATCCCCCTCGTCGCGGCGGGCAGCGACAAGGGCTGCGAGACCCTCGGCATGGGGGTCGTCGGCCCGGGCAGGGCGTCGCTCTCCTTCGGCACGACGGCGACCATCCAGGCGACGACCGCGCGCTACGCCGAGCCGATCGCCTTCATGCCCGCCTACCCCTCGCCCCTGCCCGGCCGCTTCAATCCCGAGGTGGAGATCTTCCGCGGCTACTGGATGGTGACCTGGTTCAAGCGCCAGTTCGCCTACGGGGAGGTCCTCGAGGCGCGCTCGCGCGGGATCGAGGCCGAGGCCATGCTCGACGAGCTCTTGCGCGCGACCCCGGCGGGGGCCCACGGCCTGGTCATGCAGCCCTACTGGACCCCCATGCTCAAGATGCCCTCGGCCAAGGGCGCGGTCATCGGCTTCGGCGACGTCCACGAGCGCGCCCACCTCTACCGCGCCATCATCGAGGGCCTGGCCTACGGCCTGAAGGAGGGCCTGGGCGCCATCGAGCGCTCGACCAAGGCCCGGGTCTCCGAGCTCGCGGTCTCGGGCGGGGCGAGCAGCTCCGACGAGATCTGCCGCATAAGCTCCGACGTCTTCGACCTGCCCCTGTACCGCGGCGAGAGCTGCGAGAGCTCGGGCCTCGGCGCGGCCATGACGACGGCCGCGGGCCTGGGGCTCTACCCCGGCGTCGAGGCCGCGGCCGCCGCCATGTCCTCCCGCTCCCGGGTCTTCGAGCCCGATCCCGGGCGGGCGCGGCTCTACCGCGAGCTCTACGAGCGGGTCTACCTGCGCATGTACAAGGCCCTCTCCCCCCTCTACGAGGAGATACGGGAGATCACGGGCTATCCGGAGAAGCCGCTGTGAAAGGAGGCCGCGACATGGCCAAGAGCACCTTCGTCCCGGACTGGTTCGAGGGGGAGCTGCCCGAGCGGAGCTTCCGCTCGATCCTCAAGTGGGGGGACCCGCGGAGCTACAAGCACCCCAACCGCCGCCTCTACGCGCTCATGAAACAGACCTTCGGCTTGGGCGACGGGCACTTCGCCGAGCGCCGGGAGATGGGCATGGGGACCGTGCCCGAGGAACTGCCCTGCCGCCTCGAGGCCCGCCACGTCGAGGCCCTCCGCGCCATCATGGGGCCGGACAACGTCTTCGCCGACGTCTACCATCGCCTGCGCGTCGCCTACGGCAAGACGATGCTCGACCTCATGCGCCTGCGCAAGGGGGTCGTCGAGAACATCCCCGACCTCGCCGCCCAGCCGCGGAGCCGCGAGGACCTCAGGGCCGTCGTGGACTACTGCCGCGAGCATTCGATCCCCGTCTACGTCTACGGCGGGGGCTCCTCGGTGACCCGCGGCGTCGAGGCGACGCGCGGCGGCGTGACGCTCGACATGCGTACCCACCTCAACAAGGTCCTCGCCTTCGACGAGCGGAACCAGACCATCACCGTCGAGGCCGGCATGTCGGGCCCCGAGCTCGAGCGGATCCTCCGGAACGCCCCCGAGACGCTGCGCGCGACGCGGGCCTACACCTGCGGCCACCTTCCCCAGAGCCTCGAGGGCAGCGCCGTGGGAGGCTGGGTCGTGACGAGGGGAGCGGGGCAGAACTCGACCTACTACGGCAAGATCGAGGACATCGTCATAGCCCAGGACTACGTCTGCCCCTCCTGCGACCTCCGCACCCGGGACTTCCCGGCGGCGGCCGACGGGCCCGACATCGACCAGGTCATGATGGGCTCGGAGGGGGCCTTCGGCGTCCTCTACTCGGCCACCCTCAAGGTCCGGAAGTACCTGCCCGAGAACACCCGGCGCTACTCCTACATCTTCAAGAGCTGGGAGGACGCGAAGGAGGCCGCCCGCGAGATCATGCAGGGCGAGTTCGGGCCTCCCTCGGTCTTCCGCCTCTCCGACCCCGAGGAGTCGGACGTGGCCCTGAAGCTCTACGGGGTCGAGGGCACCGTCATCGACGCGGCCATGTCCGCGCGGGGCTACCGCAAGGGAGAGCGCTGCCTCATGCTCGGCACGGCCGACGGGGAGGCGGGCTTCGCCCGGCACGTCGGCCGGATGGTCAAGCGGAGCTGCCGCCGGCACGGGGCCATGTCGACGACGGGCTTCGTGACGCGGGAGTGGGAGAAGGGGAGGTTCCTCGACCCCTACATGCGCGAGGACCTCCAGGACTACGGGATCATGATCGACACCCTCGAGTGCTCGGTGAACTGGACGAACCTCGAGGAGGTCCATACGGGGGTCAGGGCCTTCTGCCACTCCCGGCCCGCGACCATCTGCATGACCCACATGTCCCATTTCTATCCCCAGGGCTGCAACCTCTACTTCATCTTCATCGCGAAGATGGACTCGATCGAGGAATACCTCGCCTACCAGTCGGGCATCCTCGACGCCATCCAGGAATTCGGGGCGACGATGAGCCACCACCACGGGATCGGCAAGATGACCGCTCCCTGGCTCGAGGGGGATATCGGGCCTGCGGCGATGGGCCTCTTCCGCGCCCTCAAGCGCCACTTCGACCCCACGAACATCATGAATCCCGGCGGCACCCTTGCCCTGGACCTGCCGGACGAGGAGCGGAGGCTGCCGCGGCGCAGGGGATAGGAAGCGGCTGGCCAGCCGGCTCCCGGGGGGATAGAATGGGCGAAAGCCCTTCTTAAAAACTCTCCAGGGAGCCGCCACCATGAGATCGAGCACGCGCGCCGCAGCCTTCCTCCTCCTCGCCGCAGCCTTGGGCCTCGGGGCCTGCAAGACCAAGCCCCCCGTTCCCGCCGAGCCGCCGGCCCCGGCGGCCGAGCCCGCGGCCGAGGCGCCCAAGCCCGCCGAGCCCGCCCCGGTCCCGGAGATCAAGGTCGAGACGAGCGCCTTCCGGGCCGAGTCCGGCGGCTTCTGGCCCGCGGCCGAGTCCCGGCGCAAGCTCATCGAGTTCTCCCTCCTCTTCGGCAACGCCGCCCTGGTCGGGTCCTGGCGCGTGGAGATAGCCCCGGCCGCCCAGGGCGCGGGGCCCGGCTCCGCCGCGGCGGCCAAGGTCTTCTCGGGAAGCGGCGCGGAGCTTCCCGCCTCCCTGAGCTGGGACGGGAGGAAGGACTCGGGCGAGGCCGCGGCCGAGGGGATCTACCTCGCCCGGCTCTCCATCGGCTACGGCGAGGCCCTGCCCCCGGTCTCGCTCGAGTCCCAGCGCTTCGTCCTGGCCCGCTCGGCCCCCGAGCCCCTCCTCTCGGCCGAGCCGCCGCGCTTCGAGCCCTCGGTCGAGGGGGTGCAGGCCCCGGTCGGCCTCGAGCTCGGGGCCAAGCCCGGCCTCGCGAGGATAGCCGCCTGGTCCCTCGAGATACTCGGCCCCGACGGCTCCCCCTTCCGCTCCTTCGCCGGCGAGTGGCCCGCTCCCCGGATCTCCTGGGACGGCCGCTCGGCCTCGGGCGGGATGGTGGAGCCGGGCAAGCGCTACACGGCCGTCCTCGAGCTCTCCGACGAGTACGGGCACGCGGCCGCGGCCCGGCTCCCCATCGCGGTCTCGCCCCTGCCCTTCGCGACCGAGCGGAGCTCGGTGACGCCCTGGACCTCGGGCTTCTCGCCCAACGGCGACAAGGCCATGGACCGGATGGACTTCAGCCTCGGCTTCGGGAACCGCGAGGCGGTCGCCGCCTGGAAGCTCGAGATCCTCGCGGCGACGGGGCCGGCGCTGCGCTCCTGGTCGGGGGCCGGGCCGGCGGCGGGCGGCTCCCTGCCCGAGAGCCTGACCTGGGAGGGCCTGGACGCGGCGGGGAAATCCGCCCCCGAGGGGCGCTACACGGCCCTGCTCAGCCTCGACTACGGCAAGCGCTTCGCCGCGGAGAGCGCCCGGAGCCCGTCCTTCGTCCTCGACGTCAGCCCGCCGGCCGTCAAGGCCGCGGTCTCTCCCGAGCTTTTCTCCCCCGACGGCGACGGGACCGGCGACCTGGCCCGCTTCTCGCTGAGCGCCGACTCGGGCCTGGCCCGGGTCGTCGACTGGAGCGTCGACATCTACGGCGCCGAGCGGGGCCTCTTCGCCCGCCTGGCCGGGCCCTGGCCCGCCGCCGGGGCGAGCTGGGACGGCCGGGGCTCGGGCGGCGAGCTCGTCGACTCGGCCGAGACCTATCCCTTCGTCGCCCGGGCGCGGGACGAGTTCGGCAACGTGGGCCAGGCCGAGGGCTCGATCTCGACGGACATCCTCGCGGTCAAGGAGGGCGAGCGCTACCGGATCAGCGTGACGAGCATCGTCTTCAAGGGCTTCACCGCCGACTACCGCGACCTCCCGCCCGAGCTCGCGCGGCAGAACCTCTACACCCTCGACCGCCTCGCCGAGAAGTTCGCCCGCTTCCCCGGCTACCGGATCGAGCTCGTGGGCCACGCGGTCATGCTCAACTGGGACGACCCGGTCAAGGGCGAGGCCGAGCAGCGCGATATCCTCATCCCCCTGTCCAACGCCCGGGCCAAGGCCATAGCGGCGGCCCTGCGCGAGCGGGGCATCGAGATCGAGCGCCTGCGGACCGAGGGGGCCGGGGCCGTGGCGCCCGTCGTGCCCCACAGCGACGTCCTGAACCGCTGGAAGAACCGGAGGGTGGACTTCTACTTGGAGCGGAAGTAGAGGACCGGCCAGGCGCGCTTCCTCGCCTCGCGGGCAAGGGCCCGGTCCGGGTTGACCACGACGGGCTGGCCCACCGCGAGGAGGAGCGGCAGGTCGTGGACCGAGTCGCTGTGGAAGGAGCAGGCCGAGAGCTCGCAGCCGGCCGCCGCGGCCGCGGCCGCCGCTAGCTCGAGCTTGCCCCGGCCGAAGGCGGGCGTCCCGGCGAAGCGGCCCGTGGAGAGCCCGCCCGCGAACTCGAGCTCGCTCGCCACGAGGCCCGCCGCGCCGAGGAGCTCGGCCAGGGGCCTGACCAGGAAGTCGAAGGACGAGCTGGCCAGGAAGACCCGGCGGCCCGCGGCCTTGAGCGAGGCGACGAGCTCGAGGGCGGCGGGGAAGAGGTCGGGCGCGATGCGCGACGCGAAGGCCGCCCGGGCCGCCTCCTCGAGCTCTTCCCGCCGCAGTCCCCCGAGCACGGAGCGCGTCCGCGAGAAGGCCTCCGGATCCGGCTTGCCGAGGCGGTAGTGGGCGTAGAGCAGGGGCATGAGGGCGAGGCTCCCCAGGCCGATGAGGCCGCGGCTCGCGGCCTCGAGGGCGAAGCGGTAGCCCGTGGAGCGCCGGGTGAGGGTATGGTCGACGTCGAGGAAGGCGATGGGAGCGGCCATGGCTAGGCCCCGAGGAATTCGAGGCGGTCGGTCGGGGCGGACTCGGGCTCGCCGTAGACCCCGCGGTAGGCCGGGGGCAGGAGGATGGAGAGCCGGTTCATGACCTGGTCGGTCATCTCGGCGCGGGCGCTCTTCGTCAGGCCTCCCTCGGGCGCGCGCAGCCTGAAGGCCTGGCCGACCCGGAACACGAAGCGGGTCTTGCGCAGGGAGCGGAGGTTGGCCCAGAAGCCCTCGCCGCCGAAGTGGGCGACGGGGAGGATGGGCGCTCCCGAGCGGAGGGCGAGCTGGACGATGCCGCCGTGGCCCCGCTGGAGCCGGCCGTGGCCCGAGCGGGTGCCCTCGGGCGCGAGGAGGAGGATCCGCCGCGCGGCGAGGGCGTCGAGGGCCAGGCGCATGGCGCGGAGGTCGGTGGAGCCGCGGTCGAGGGCGATCGAGCCCCAGACGTCGGCGAGGAGGCCGATCAGGGGATTGGCCCAGGTCTCGCGCTTGACCATGCCGACCGAGTCGCGGGGGTAGAGGTGGGCGTAGACCAGGGGCACCTCGAGGAAGTTGATGTGGTTGATCGCCACGATGAGGGGCCCGCGGCGGGGGACCCGGGCGAGCTCGGAGGAGTCCACCCGGCAGGGCATGGAGAGGATGGCCTTGACCAGGGGGGTGACCAGGCGCGAGGAGGGCTTCACCGCCTCGGCCTCGCGGGGTGGAGGCCCGGGGAGCAGATCAGCTCGATGCGCGCGGGCAGGCACTCGACGAGGAGGGACTTCCCGTCGGTGCAGATAGTCTCGCCGTCGGCGTGGACGACGAGGCCTCCGCCCGGCGCCTCGATGCGGATGCTCGCGGCCCGGGCGAAGCTGAGGTCGGGCCTCCCGCCGTGCTCGCCCTTGCCGATCGACAGGATGAGGCTGATCATCCGGCCGCGGCTGAGCTCGTCCGAGACCATGAGGTCGAGGAGGCCGTCGTGGTTCTCGGCCCAGGGGGCGTAGAAGAAGCTCCCGCCCAGGCGCTTGCCGTTCATGATGGAGACCTGGTGGCTCTTGGTCGCGATCTCGCCGCCCTCGTAGGTGACGCGGACTTCGGGGGCGGGGGGGAAGAGGGCGAAGGTCTTGAGGGCGCCGAGGACGTAGGCCATGCCGCCGTGGACGCGGGTCATCCGGGCGGCCTCGAGGCCGACGATGGTGTCGAAGCCCGCGCCGAGGCCGTTGACGAAATGGCGGCCCTGGGGGTAGTCGCCGCCGACGACGCGGCCGACGTCCAGGGGCCTGGCCAGGCCGCCGGCGAGGGCGTCGACGCAGGGGCCGAGCTCCTCGGGGATGTCGGCGCCGTAGCAGAAGTCGTTGCCGCGGCCGACGGCGAGGACGCCCATGGAGGGGATCCGGTCGCCCCGCTCCCGCGAGAGCATGAGGCCGTTGACCACCTCGTTGACCGTCCCGTCGCCGCCTGCGGCCACGACGGTCCGGAAGCCCTCGCGGGCCGCCTCGCGGGCCAGCTCGGCCGCGTTCCAGACCCCCGTCGTCAGGCGGAGCTCGTAGTCGATCTTCCGGGCGGCGAGGAGGGCCTCGACCTCGGGGATCCGCTCGGCCGCCCTGCCCTTGCCCGCGATGGGGTTGAGTATCACCAGATGCCGGTTCGCTGCCATGGGAAGGGAGTATAGCGCAGGGGGACCCGGGCGGCATACCCCGGGAGGCCGGCCGCGCGCGGGCCGCCATCGCGGCCCGGCCCTAGCCCCGAGCCGCGGCCAGGACCGCGAGGATCTCCGCGCCGAAGCGGGAGCCCTTGACCGCCCCGAGGCCGAAGACCTCGAGGAGGCCGGCCTCGTCGGCGGGCCGGCGCGCGACGAGGTCGGCCAGGGTCCGGTCGGAGAAGATCATGTAGGGCGGGACCCCGCCCTCCTTGGCGAGGCGGCGGCGGAGGGAGCGGAGCTCGGCCTCGAGGCCCTCGGCGCCGGGGAGGAGGGCCTGGCTCGGCGGCGCCGACGCCTTGCCCGAGCCCCCCCTGCCCCGGGGCGGGACGGAGCCGAGGATGGGCTCCTTCGACTTGAACGCGGCGTAGGCCTTCTCCGTGAGGGAGAGGACCCCGTAGTCCTCGTCGCGGCCGAGGAAGCCCGCGAGGGTCAGCTGCCGCGCGAGGTCCATCCACTGCGCCTTCGTCCACTCCTTGCCGATGCCGTAGGTCGAGAGCTCGGCGTGGCCGAGGCCGAGGACCCGCTCGGCCCGGGAGCCGACGAGGACGTCGGCGACGTGGCCGGCGCCGAAGCGCTCCCCCGTGCGCTTCACGCAGGAGAGGAACTTGTGGGCCTGGAGGGTGATGTCCTCGGTGGCCGCGCCGGCCGCCGTGCCGAGGCAGACGTCGCAGGAGCCGCAGCCCGGCTTCCCGTAGGCCTCGCCGAAGTGGGCGAGGAGGAGGGAGCGGCGGCAGCTCGTGGCCTCGGCGTAGCGGAGCATGGAGCGGAGCTGGGCCTCGGCGGGGAGCTGGGCCGCGGCCTCCTCGAGCTCCGCCTCCTCGTCGGGGCCTTCCTCGAAGGCCTCGGCCTCCGCCCGGGCGAGGCGGGCCTCCTCCCGGGATTTCGCGAGGAGGGCGCGGATCTTGATCGCGTCGCCGTAGCCGTAGAGGAGGAGGGCCCGGGCGGGCAATCCGTCGCGGCCTGCGCGCCCGACTTCCTGGTAGTACTGCTCGAGGCTCTTGGGCAGGTCGGCGTGGGCGACCCAGCGCACGTCGGGCTTGTCGATGCCCATGCCGAAGGCCGTGGTCGCCGCGATCACGCGGATCTCGTCGGCGATGAAGGCGTCCTGGTTGCGCGAGCGCTCCTCGTCGGGAAGGCCGGCGTGGTAGGGGAGGGCGGGGATACCCCTCGCGGAGAGGCCGGCCGCGATCTCCTCGGCCCGGGCCCGGGAGAAGCAGTAGGCGATGCCCGAGCCCTCGGGGTAGGCGGCGGCGAGCTCGGCGAGCTGGTCGAGGACCGCGCTCCGCTTCCTCGCCTCGAGGAGGATATTGGGCCGGTCGAAGCTCGCGACGAGCTCGAGGGCCGGCGTGCCGAGGCTCCCGAGCCTGAGCTCGGACCTGATGTCGGAGCGGACTCGCTCGGTGGCGGTGGCGGTGAGGGCCAGGCAGGGCAGGCCGGGGAGGGCTTGGCGGAGGGAGCCGAGCATGCGGTACTCGGGGCGGAAGTCGTGGCCCCACTCCGAGATGCAGTGGGCCTCGTCCACGGCGAGGAGGGCGGGCCGCCGCTCGCCCTCGAGGGCCGCCAGGAGCTCGCGGGCGCGGCCCGTGGCGAGGCTCTCCGGGGCGAGGTAGAGGAGGCGGACCTCGCCCCGGCGGGTCGCCTCGGCGTTCTCCCGCCACTCAGGCGGGCTCAGGGTCGAGTTGAGGACCCGGGCCTCGACCCCGAGGCCGCGGAGGAAGGCCACCTGGTCGCGCATGAGGGCGATGAGGGGGGAGACGACGAGGACGAGGCGCCCGAGGGCGAGGGCGGGCACCTGGTAGCAGAGGGACTTGCCTCCGCCCGTGGGCATGACCGCCAAGGCGTCCCTCCCCGCGAGGGCCGCCTCGATGACGGCCTCCTGGAGGGGCCGGAACTCCTCGTAGCCGAAGACTTCCTTGAGGACCTCGCGGGCGCTGCGCTCCATGGCCCGGCAGTATACCCGCCTCGGGGGAAGGCCGCCAGGACAGGCGGCTGCGGGGCGGGCGGCGCCGGGAACGGGCCTCGCCTTGCCGCGGAGGGCGATGCGGGATAGAGTAGTGGGGCGGGAACGCGCCGAACACTCTTTCCGGGAGGAAGCATGCTGGATTTCATCGTACAGGGCGGGCTCGTCCTCTGGATCATCATGGCCCTCTCGGTCATCGCCGCGGCGATCATCGTCGAGCGCCTCCTGTATTTCCGGACCATCGCCATCGACGAGGAGAAGCTCTACTCGCGGGTCCGCGCGAGCATCGAGAAGGGCCACCACGACGAGGCCCTCGCCATCTGCGACCAGAACCTCTCGCCCTTCTCGGCCCTCATGCGCGCGGGGATCGAGAACCGGGGCCGCAGCGAGGAGCTCCAGAAGGAGATGCTCAAGGACGCCGCGGCCCTCGAGTCGCCCCGCCTCGAGCGGGGCATCTCGGCCCTCGG
>Ga0116153_10003154_pt1 | contig 11902 bp, 12 predicted proteins | sample AD_UKC028_MetaG_FD_89896 | JGI IMG/M metagenome (GOLD analysis project Ga0116153, IMG submission 89896) | Active sludge microbial communities of municipal wastewater-treating anaerobic digesters from USA - AD_UKC028_MetaG | ecosystem: Engineered > Bioreactor > Anaerobic > Digestate | place: USA... | reverse complement strand
CCGTCTATACCGACGGATCGTTCACATTCATCCTGAAATCACCCCCTGCTTCTGAACTGCTAAAAAGGGCAGCCGGCGTCGAGAGCGGATCGAAGGTTCCCAATCGCGAAAAGGTGGGTAAGGTCACCCGTTCACAGGTACGCGAGATCGCTGAGATCAAGCTGAAGGACATGAACGCGTTGGATATCGAAGGCGCGATGCGCCAGATCGAAGGTACGGCCCGCAATATGGGAATTACCATCGTAGAGAACTAGTTTGTGGGAGGGCGCTGACGCGTCCGCTTGCACCACGAAGGAGAGAAAATGGCGAAACACGGAAAGAAGTATCTGGAAGCGCTCGGCAAGGTGGATAAGGAAGCCTCGTACGAGCCGCTTGCCGCGGTAACCCTGGCCAAAGAGACAGCTGTTACCAAGTTTGATTCAACCATTGAAATTCATATGCGCATGGGTCTTGATCCCCGCCAGGCTGACCAGCAGGTGCGTGATGTTTGCGTACTGCCGCACGGACTGGGCAAGACTGTGCGTGTGCTCGTTTTTGCGCAGGGTGAAGGCGCCACCAAAGCCAATGAAGCTGGGGCTGACTATGTAGCCGACAGCGATGAAATGATCAACAAGATCGCCGCCGGTTGGACTGATTTTGATGTAGCGATTGCTACCCCGGATATGATGGGTAAGGTAGGCCGTCTGGGTCGTGTTTTAGGACCGCGCTCTTTGATGCCGAACCCTAAAGCCGGCACAGTATGCCAGGTGGATGATCTGCCTCGCGTGATCAACGAAGCCAAAGCCGGCCGTGTCGAATTCCGGTTGGATAAGACTGCCAACATTCACGTTCCGATCGGCAAGGCGTCATTTGAACCGGTGAAGCTGTTCGAGAATTTCGCTGCACTGATGGAAGCGATCAAAAAAGCTAAACCATCCGGCGCGAAGGGTACTTATGTTAAAAAGATCACCGTGGCCTCCACAATGGGTCCCGGCATTAAGATCGACGCGTTGCAGGCGATGAACATTTCACAGGAAAAATAGTGGTATAATTCAGCCTGTTGGATGTATCATCCAATGATCACCAAAGAAAGCCGGTGCCTGAAAAGGCTTAATATCCTGCCGAGGTGAAGACAAGATTCGGAGTTAGATTCCCCACGCGGGAAATAAGAATCAGTCTTTGTGCGGCAAAACCGGACAAAGACTGATTATTTTATCTTGAGAAGGAAGGAGGTAGATTTCATTGGCCTTTACAAAGAAACAAAAGGGCGATATGACAGCCCACTACGAAAAGTGGTTATCAGAGAGCCAGGCGGTTTACGTGCTGGATTATTCAAAGATGACCATGAAAGAAGTGGATGCCTTCCGCGCGAAAGCCCGCGAGAATGGCAGCGAGATACACCTGGTGAAGAACACACTTTTCACCCGCGCGCTCGAATCACAGGGATATCCGGTTCCTGATCTCTTTGAAGGAACATCCCTGGTCGGATTCGCATTCAACGATCCCCCTGCACTGGCGAAGACTTTCACTGACTTTATTAAAGGCAGCGAAACACGCCGCATCAAAGGTGGTTTCCTGGGCAAAGAAGTGATCACCGATGTACAGGTGAAAGCCCTGGCTGACCTGCCGCCGCTGCCCGTAATGCGCGCGACGCTTTTGGGAGTCATCCAGGCTCCTGCGTCCAAGCTCGTCCGTACACTGGCCGAACCTGCGCGCTCCCTTGCCGCAGTGCTCAAGGCATATTCTGAAAAAGAGCCGTTGGCTGCCTGATCAGATATTGGTTAAACCGGAGACGATCCGGTAATAATATGAAAATATAAACTTAGAAGGAGTTTTTGAAATGGCTGATTTAGAAAAAATTGTTGAACAGTTAAGTGGTTTATCTGTTCTCGAAGCTGCAGAGCTTGTTAAGTTGCTTGAAGAGAAGTGGGGCGTTTCTGCCGCCGCTCCTGTTGCTGTTGCCGCTGGTCCCGCAGCTGCTGTTGCCGCTGAACCTGTGGAAGAGAAGACCGAATTCGATGTAGTGCTCAAAGATCCCGGTCCCAAGAAGATCGAAGTCATCAAAGTCATCCGCACCCTCACCAACCTGGGTCTCGTCGAAGCCAAGACCATGGCTGAAACCGCTGGCGCCAAGGTGCTCAGCGCGGTTGGTAAAGAAGCCGCTACCGATGCCAAGAAGAAGCTTGAAGAAGCCGGCGGCGTTGTAGAACTGGCTTAGTTCCTGTACCTTAAGGAATTTAAAACCAGGGAAGGCGCGAGCTGACCCTGGTTTTTTCTCAATATTATAAAACAGCGTTTATTACGAGTTCTTACATGTTTTCATGATAAAACCTGACCTTTTGATGAAGTAATCAGCCCCTCAAAATTGACTCCATTGTGCCGACATGTGATTTAATAGTCATTATGGGTATATTGTTGGTATGGTATGTTTTAATCTGTACCTGACCGAAAAACCAGATTATTATATCCATAGATTTAGCGCGTCAACATAGTCTAATGATAGCCGGAGGATATTGATGAGCGTATTTGACCATAAGCGCTTAACCAACGAGGTGTTCAAGCTTGATATTGAACGTATGCGTCAGGGCTGGTACACCGACAAGTATTTTGTCAACATTTCTGCCATGCTTATCGCACTGGATAAAGAGGGGTATCGTTTTCAGGGCGAAACGCCGGTTTCATTGAGTGAATACGACCTGTCGAAACTGGATTCGGGCAACCTGGAGGTCGAGATGCAGTGGTTTACCCGCCACCCGGGTCGAACCCTTATCGTCGGTGTGGATAAAGCTCTAGAAATGTTAAAAAATTGCACGGGCTATTTCCAGGATGGCGAGTTCATCAACACCGCTGACCGTTTGGAAGTGTGGGCGATCGAAGATGGTGATTTCGTCCGTTATAACGGGAATCCGACCGAAGTTCAACCTGTGCTCAGGGTAAGAGGACGCTACCGTGATTTTGCCATTCTCGAGACCCCCACACTAGGCATTCTCACACGAGCCAGCCGCGTAGCAACCAACGTTTATGAGACTCTGGTAGCTGCCAATGGAAAATCAGTGATGTTCTTTCCGGCGCGTTTTGACCTGCATGAAGTGCAGGCAGCGGATGGATATTCTTATCAGATTGCTGTTCAACGCTTTAACCTGGATTATACCGAGAAGGTGGGGGCGCTTGTTTCGACGGACGCGCAGGGGGATTGGTGGGGTGGAGCCGGCGGTGGAACGGTGGCGCACGCGGCGATCGCCTGTTTCATGGGGGATACAGCGCAGGCAATGCTGGCTTTCGCACACACGATTGATGCATCGATCATGCGCATCGCACTGGTGGACTTCAACAATGATTGCGTTGCGGATTCGCTGAAAACCTGTAAAGCCATGTTTTTCAAGTACAAGGAACTGCTGGAAGGTGGAAACGAGAGTGAAGCGCGCAAGTATATTCTCAATGGTGTTCGTTTGGATACAAGCGCATCGCTCAGAGATGCTTCGGTGGAGATGCTGGGCGACACCTCCCTGGACCACGGTGTCAATCAGCGTCTGGTAGTGAATGTGCGCAAAGCTCTTGACTCAGCCTGGGAAAATTGGGATCTGACTGATGAATGGAAACAGCGCGCTGAACAATATTGCCGAAACGTGCGCATTGTGGTCTCAGGCGGCTTCAATGTGGACCGCATCACGAAATTTGAAAAACAAGGTGTTCCCGTTGATATATACGCGGTGGGCTCAGCGTTTTTCGAGAATTCCGGTGTAACCAAGATGGATTTCACTGCCGATGTGGTACGGGTAAAGATCGATGGGAACTGGGTGGATATGGCAAAAGTAGGACGCCAGGCCTGCGATAATCCGGCTTTGAAAAGAGTATGGTGAAGAAGTAATGAAAAAATTGATCGAGTCATCAAAAGATTATCTGGACTACCTGGAAAAATGGCTGGCAGATCTGCCGGTAATTACCGCATCCTCTAATGGGTTAGGTGCGGGGAACAGCGCTGTATTGGTCGTAGATATGATCAACGGTTTCTGTAATGAAGGCGTGCTGGCCAGTCCGCGCGTTAAAAACATTATTCCGGCTGTCGTGAACCTGTTAGAGACAGCCTGGCATAGCGGGGTGAGGGATATGTACCTGTTGAATGATTCCCATGCGCCGGACGCGCCGGAATTTGCCGCATTTCCCGCGCATTGTGTCAGGGGTACGATAGAATCTCTGCCGGTGCAGGAGATACAGGATTTGGAATTCTTTGACCAGATTCGGCAGATCCAAAAAAATACCTTATCATCCACGCACGAGACAACGTTGCTCGCCAGCTTGCACGAACGGCCTGAGCTGAAAAACTTTATCATCGCGGGCAATTGCACCGACCTGTGTGTCTATCAATTGGCGATGGCGCTGCGCATCGATGCCAACGAGCGTCAGTTGAATGATATCTCGATTATTGTTCCTGAAAATTGTGTGGCCACCTACGACACACCGCTCGAACTGGCGCTGAAAATCGGCGCCGCGGCGCATCCGGGCGACCTCATACACGCGCTCTTTCTGCATCATATGGCTTTGAATGGGATCGCTGTTGTAAAAGCCGTAACCTTCAAGGGTTAGAAAATAAAGAAGATCCTCCTGAGAGGGGGGATCTTTGCTCACATTTATTGCGGATCAGTGTGATCTTTGACCCCTGAGCTCATCCAGCCGGATCTTGTTTTCGTACGGTAAGATGAAACACTCGTAATCATCGGTGGGGATAGCCCCCGAATTCTTGGATAAAATATCCTCCAGTATCACCCAACGGTCAACGAACTTGGTGCAGCCGTAGTCTTCACATTGGGAACAATTGAAGAACTCCTTCGCGATCACACATGGCCGCACCGGGCAACCCGCATCGATCAACCTGGGGTTTTCTGACATGCAGCCATCACAAAGTATGTCTTCAGGCTGGATCCTGAAACCAAAATATCTAAACCATCCGTCACTTAGTTTTTGTTGATTCTCTGGATGTGCGCGGACATTCGGCTCGAAAGCCAGGCATAGATCGCAACGGTAACCACACCGGCTGAGGATGGGTTCCATTCTGACCTGAGCCTCAGGCAGCCACCGACTTGATCTGGCGGATTACCATAACCACTTTCCCCATGATGCGCAGGCTTTTGGGGTTCTGCACATAGATCGGTCCCATGTTCGGGTTGGCCGGTTGCAGGCGGATGCGATTGGCTTCCTTGTAAAAGTATTTTAAGGTCGTTTCATCTTTGTCATCCAGCCACACCGCTACCATTTCACCGTTGTTGGCAGAATCAGCTTTCTTCATCACAACGATATCACCGTCGTTGACCATGGCGTCGATCATGGAATCACCGCTGACTTCAAGTGCGAACAGGTCATTGATATCCTTGGAGGGAAGCAGGCTGCGCGCGATATCCACACTCGATTCGGCATCGTAGTAATTGAGGTCTGATGCCGGGACGGGAATGGGAGCGCTGGCAACGATGCGTCCGGCGATGGGAATGGTGACCATATTGGCAAGCGCTACCCCGGCGTTCCTGATGGCATCTGATACGGTACCGGAAACAGAAAACCCCGATTGTAATGGTTGGAGCACCCTAATGCTGCGCGAAATGTGATTTTCACGCTCAATAAAGCCCATCTCCTGCAGCTGATTCAGATAATAATCCACCAGGGAAGTGGACTTCACGTTGATACTGTCCCCGATCTGCCGGATGGACGGCGGATAGCCATTAGAGTTCTGAAACTTACTTAAAAACTCCATGATCTTGCGATGTCTCTCGCTGAGCCCGGTTTGTCTTCGCGCCATTACTACCTCCTGAGCTTATTATCGGTCATTTGTACTACTATGATACACGAACATTTGTTCAATGTCAAGCAGCAATTTAATATCTCAATGGGATTTTGGTAAGTTTTATGGTATACTCCGCTCGAAATACTCCCAGGGAGTATAATTATTTCGGAGGTGGAAGACATGCCATTGTACGAGTTCTATTGTCCGGATTGCGGGAACGAATTCGAAAAGAAGATGCGCTTTGACCAGGCAGCGGAAAGGCCAGCCTGCCCGACTTGCCAGGGTGGCAATACAAAAAAGAAGCTCTCCCTGTTTTCCGCGAAAGGTCAACCAGACAATTCGAATTATTCCTCATCCAGCAGCTGCGGAAGCGGTCGCGGCGGTTTTACCTGAGGGGGCTGATTCGTCCTGCGTGACAGGATTGGAGTATTAAATGCAAACAACGGATCAAAAACGTTCCATACAGAATCGCTTAAACCGTCTGGAAGGGCAGTTGCGGGGTATTAACCGTATGGTCGACGAAAACCGGGAATGCGGTGAAGTGTTGCAACAGATGACCGCAGCTCGTTCTGCGTTGCAGAGTACGATCGAAGCCTACCTTGAGGATATGGTCAACGAATGTTTGTTGACGGACGAGGTGGACGTAGAAACACGCCGAAAACTGGCTGCTGAAATGCTGCTGGTCATTCATAAGATGTAAAACCGTGTAAGGAGAAATGCATGAGTTCAGCAACAGTAAAATGGATCGGTGGTAAGAAGTTTGTTGGTATTGATTCCACAAAACACTCGGTGGTGTTATCGACACCTGATGAGGGGGTCGGGATGAAACCATCTGAGCTGCTGCTGGTGGCACTGGCTTCATGCACGGCGGTGGATGTGGTGGAAATTCTTCACAAGAAACGCCTCGGGCTGGAAGCATTGGAGATCAGCGCAGAAGCCGAGCAGGAAATAGATCCACCCTGGACCTTCCGTAAAATACATCTCATCTATCGGCTCAAAGGTGAAAAATTGAATGATCGAGATGTAGCGCAGGCAATCGAGCTGTCAGAGGAAAAATACTGTTCAGTGGCATCTACCCTTCGCGGGGTTGCGGAGATCACCACTTCATTCGAGCTGATGGCATAATTCTGTTCTACACAGAGATCCGGCCAGCAAAAGACTGGCCGGAGTTTGTTTTAACCCTGAAAAGTTGTATCATAAAAGAGAGTAACCAATATAAGTGTGGACATCATTCTGAAGGAGGCAGACAATGATCCATCCACTGGTCGCTCAACTCAATTTCACACGCAGCGAATGGCAACGCGGGCTAGAGGGGGTAAACGATACGGACGCGGTCAAGCACCTTGGTCCTATGAATTGCATCAGCTGGCTGGTGGGGCACATGGCCTGGCATGAACAATGGTACCTGCTTGACCTGGCACAAGGGAAACGCCCTTACCCGGAGCTGATGACCCGGTATGCCTACCAGTCGGCCAAAAGTTCACCCCGCCTGGCTGAAGTATTGCCCATCTGGTTGGATGTGACACACCTCACACAGCCGTACCTGGAAAAGCTCACAACCGCTAACTTACAGGATGATCTGTTGCGTCATGGCAAGGTGGTGGGGCAAAACCTGGGAACGGCTATTCAGCGATTAATCTACCATTACTGGTACCACACCGGGGAAGTACAGGTTATCCGTCAACTGCTCGGTCACCACGGTCTGCCGGAATTTGTGGGTGAGATCGAGGAACTCGCGCCTTATCGAAGCGAATACCCGTGTTGAAAAATACGCACGGGCAGGGGGGATACCTGAGATGTATTTAATTAACGAATTAGTTACTCTGTAGAGATCGCAAGTTGCCAGTAGCCCACGTCCAGCCAGCGGTCAAACTTGTAGCCGACCTGGCTAAAGTGGGCGACTTTCACGTAGCCGAGCTTTTCGTGAAGCCTCACACTAGCCGGATTGGGCAGTGTGATCACCGCCATCACCTGATGCATACCAGCGGCGCGCACCCGGTCAAGCAGAGCGCTGTACAACCTGTTACCGATGCCGCGCCCCAAAAAACCTTCGGCAAGGTAAATAGTGGTTTCAGCGGTAAAGCGGTAGGCAGAGCGTTCGCGCCAGAGCGTGGCGTATGCGTAACCAGCCAACCTGCCATCCAGTTCAGCGCAGAGCCAGGGAAGCGCGTAGGATTGCACTTCTTCAATGCGCCGTCGCATCTCAGGCTCGGTCACCGGCTCTTCTTCAAAAGACACAGCCGTACGGGTGATGTATGGATTATAGATCTCCAGGATTGCCGGTACATCGCTGCCCTGCACTTCGCGTATGATAAGTGGGTCCATACCGGAAAGTATAAAGCCTGCCCCGCTTGGCTGTCAATTAAAATGCCCGCGTTTTTCGCGGGCCAATTAAATGACAAGATGATCAGGGTTTTCGCATTGCCAGCGCGGCCCAATCACCCGATTGACGCTGTTCTATAAACTCAAGCCCATGCGCCTCACCTGAGGCAATCACCCCAGCGGCCTGTTCAGCCAGGATGCCCGCCAGAACGATCACACCGTCCGGCGCGACCAGGTCCGCCATGCCGGCATCAAACAACCGGATCAGCACAGGTGCGAGGATATTGGCTAATACCAAAGGGGCTGAACAGATCGAAAACCCACCCGCGGCAACTTCGGCGATGGAACCCAGGCCGGTTTCAATGCGGTCATCCACATAGTTGGCCTGACTGTTCTCACGAGTGGCTTTCACGGCAGCGGCGTCGATATCCACGCTGATAGCGCGGCTTGCGCCCAGTTTGATGGCAGCGATGGAAAGGATGCCTGATCCGCAGCCGATATCGATCACCGGTTCATTTTCCTGTACATACTCCTCTAGCAATTCCATGCACAACTGCGTTGAGGGGTGTGTACCCGTACCAAACGCCATGCTGGGGTCGATCTTCACTGCCAGGCGGCTCATGTCCTCCTGTTTGATCCAGGCGGGCAGCACTAGCAGCCTTTTACCGATGGGGATGGGATGATAGTGGTCCTTCCAAGCGGCCATCCAGTTCTCGTCCGCGATCTCGGTAAATACCGGCTGCGGCAGCTCACGGATGGTATGCAGATGCCACAGAGCCTCCTCCAACTTGCGGCGGTTCTCCTCAACCTGGGCATCGATCACCAGGTAGCCGTATACCTTCACCGGTCCGTAAGGCGTACCTTCATCCTCAGCGTCGTTGTATTTCACGTTACTTTCCACTACCACGCCGCCGCTGGTAAAGCGGTCCAATACTTCAGAGACCGCCTCGGCCAGTTCGCCGTCAACGGTTAAGGTCACCTGCAACCACCTGGCTTCAGCCACCGAACACCTCTTTCAGTGTATCGAAGAATCCTTTTTCCTGCGGCCGGACTTCCGCGCCCATGGACGCGGCCAGCGCTTCGAAATGGGCGCGTTGTTCATCTGTCAGGCGGGAAGGGATTTCCACATTAACGATCACCTGCTGGTCGCCGCGTTGATTGGTGCGCAGGATTGGGCTGCCTTTTCCACGCAGGGTGAACACCTTGCCGGGCTGTGTACCGCTGGGAATGTGGAGTTTGGTCGGACCATCCACGGTGGGCACTTCGATTTCAGCTCCCAGGGCTGCTTGCGCCACATTGATGTTTAGATCGAGCAGGATGTCGTTGCCGCGCCGGTGGAAGAACTTGTGATCTTTTACTTTGATCTCAATATACAGGTTGCCGGTGGGTCCGCCATTGATGCCGGGTTGACCTTCTCCGGCAAGGCGGATCTGTGTACCGGTGTCGACTCCGGCGGGAATGGAGACCTTTTTAAGGCGCGTCTTGCGTTCCAGACCTCTACCGCGGCAGGTGTGGCAGGGTGTATTGATGATCTCGCCGCGTCCAGAACAAACCGGGCAGGTGGTCACCTGCACCATGGAACCCAAAAAGGTCTGGCGCACCTGGCGCACTTCGCCGCGCCCGCCGCAGTTGGTGCATTTGGCGGGGTTGGTGCCGGGTTCTGAGCCATTGCCCTTGCAGGTTTCGCACACTTCATCCCGTGTGATCTCCACCTCTTTTTCAACGCCAAAAATGGCTTCTTCAAAAGTGAGTGTGGCAGTATAAGCCAGGTCCTGTCCGCGGCGCGGTGCGTTCTGGCGCTGGCGGGAGGCACCCGTGGCAAAACCAAAAAACTCACCGAAGATGTCCGCGAAGTCCATATTGGACCAATCCGGTACTCCACCAGCGTTATTGACACCGGCGAAACCGAATTGGTCGTAAGCGCGGCGTTTATCCGCATCAGAGAGCACCGCGTAGGCTTCGTTGATCTCTTTGAATTTTTCTTCGGCGTCTGCTTCCTTGTTCATATCCGGGTGGTACTTGCGCGCCAGTGAGCGGAAGGCTGATTTCAACTCTTCCGCCGAGGCATTCCGGTTCACACCCAGTACTTCGTAATAATCACGTTTGGCCATGCAAGCTTTCCTCTGGTTCAGGTAAATATTTCAGGGGGCGCTGGTTGATCACATCCAAACGCCCCGGCTGATTATACCTGAACTGATCCTGTTCGATCAGATCGATTTGTATTCGCCATCCACTACATCACCCGTGTCTCCATCAGGAGGATTTCCTCCAGGTCCTGTGCCTGGTTGCTCTGGATCGGACGCGCCGGGTTCTCCCTGAGGGTTGGCACCGGGTTGCTGCTGGTACATACTCGCGCCGACCTTCTGGATGGATTGACTGAGTGACTCAGTGGCCTTGCGGATACGTTCAGCATCATCCTCGTTCATCAGGCCGCGCAGGCTGCTCACGCCGTCTTCAACTTCCTTCTTAACATCTGCCGGGATCTTATCCGCGTTCTCACGCAGCAGTTTCTCGGAGGCGTAAATGGTATTGTCAGCGTTGTTGCGCACTTCCACCAGTTCCTTGCGTTTGCGGTCAGCCTCTGCGTTGGCTTCGGCATCGCGTTTCATTTTCTCAATTTCAGATTCAGACAGGCCGCTGGATGCAGTGATGGTGATGTGCTGGGAGCGGTTGGATGCCTTATCCAGGGCGGTAACGTTGAGTATACCGTTGGCATCGATATCAAATGTCACTTCGATCTGCGGAATGCCGCGCGGAGCGGGAGGAATGCCATCCAGGTTGAACTTGCCCAGTGATTTATTATCCGATGCCATCGGGCGTTCGCCCTGCAGCACGTGGATCTCTACCTGGGTCTGTCCATCTGAAGCGGTGGAAAAGACCTGGCTCTTGCGGGTGGGGATGGTGGTGTTGCGCTCAATGAGCGGGGTGGAGACGCCGCCCAGAGTTTCAACTGAGAGGGTCAGCGGGGTCACGTCGAGCAGGAGGATGTCTTTCACATCTCCGCCCAACACGCCCGCCTGGATGGCAGCGCCGATCGCCACCACTTCGTCAGGATTGACACCCTTATGAGGATCCTTGCCGAACTCACGTTTCACGGCTTCCTGTACGGCGGGCATGCGGATCATACCGCCAACCAGAACGACTTCGTTTATCTCAGAGGCTTTCAATCCTGCGTCAGAGAGCGCGCGCCGGATGGGGTCCAGTGTTTTCTGGATCAGGTCACCAGTCAGCTGCTCGAGTTTGGCTCGGGTGAGTGTGAGCACCAGATGTTTTGGACCGGTGGCGTCTGCTGTGAGGTAAGGCAGGTTGATCTCGGTCTGTTGCACGGTTGATAGCTCGATCTTGGCTTTTTCAGCAGCTTCTTTCAAACGCTGCAGCGCCTGGCGGTCTTGGCGCAGATCAATGCTGTTAGTCTTCTTGAACTCGTCGATCAGGTAATCCATCACGCGCAGATCAAAGTCGTCGCCGCCCAGGAAGGTGTCTCCATTGGTGGAGCGCACCTGGAAGACTCCTTCGCCGACATCCAGCACGGAAATATCAAAAGTGCCGCCACCGAGGTCGTAAACGGCGATGGTCTCATTCTTTTTCTTATCCAGCCCGTAAGCCAGTGAGGAGGCGGTTGGTTCGTTAATGATGCGCAGCACCTCAAGCCCGGCGATACGCCCGGCGTCTTTGGTGGCGTTACGCTGTGAGTCATTAAAGTAGGCAGGTACAGTGATCACCGCCTGGTTGACGGTCTCGCCCAGGTAAGCTTCGGCATCAGCTTTTAGTTTGCTCAATACCATCGCGCTGATCTCGGCGGGGCTGTACTCTTTGCCGTCAAGTGTG
>Ga0116153_10003133_pt1 | contig 11962 bp, 7 predicted proteins | sample AD_UKC028_MetaG_FD_89896 | JGI IMG/M metagenome (GOLD analysis project Ga0116153, IMG submission 89896) | Active sludge microbial communities of municipal wastewater-treating anaerobic digesters from USA - AD_UKC028_MetaG | ecosystem: Engineered > Bioreactor > Anaerobic > Digestate | place: USA... | reverse complement strand
GTCGGCGACCCGCTTGTCGTCGATCTGGATGGACACGTTGGCTTAGGAATCGACACCGAGCGACCATACGCCGGTCACAAGGTGAACATCGAGGGTACGCTGACCGTCGAACGCCTCGGCCTTCGCTGTTTCGGTGAGCCGGAAATCGACATCACCAAGGCAGCACTGGACTACGGATGGTTAGACCCTGAACCCGATGACAGGGAAGACGGCCCACCCATCCGCAGCCTGGCCGAGGCCTACGCCGAATTGCTCGGCCTGGAACCGCATGAGGCGGAAGGCCTCGTCGACATCGAGCCACAGGCGCTGGACGGCAGCAGCGGCGAGATGGAGTACAGCCTTCTCCTCGACTTCGAAGGCCATGCTTCGCCAGAAATCGCGGCCAAAATCCTGGATCGGCACGGCTCCCTGCAGATCGAAGTCTGGCCGGGCTTTTTCGAGAACGTTCGCGACGACGACTGGCCGCACTGAGCCGTGAGAAAAGGCCGGTCCGCTGCCCTGCACCGACCGGCCTTTTATGCGCCAGTGAAACATCACCGACCATATTCCGCTTCCATTGGAAGCGCCTCGGGAACAACGTTGTCATGTACAGTTGTAGCATGAAAATTTTGAACACAGCTTCAACACCGTCTTGCCCCAAAGGGGACTGTCACGCCCCTTTACTCAAACTCCGGTCTTTTCAACCACAGCCCACCATGGCAGGAAGTCAGGCGCATGGAACTGCATAGCATCCGTCTATCAGGTTTTCAGTCCTTCGGACATGAACCCACCGAACTCACCCTTAATGACATTACCTACCTGATCGGCCCGAACGGTTCGGGCAAGACAGCGGCACTTCAGGCGCTATGTCGCCTGTTCGCTTTCGACCCCTCGCTGCGGTGGATTCGGCGATCGGACTTCCATGTCCCCTACGACGAAGAAGATGCACCCGATGAGAGAGTCCTCTGGATCGAAGCCGACTTCACATTCACAGAATTGGAAGAGGACGAGGCTACTGCCACCGTAGCCCCCCACTTCGGCCACATGCGACTGGACAGCGCCGACGGTCTGCCCCGCGTCAGATATCGGTTGAGCGCCACGATGGGCATAGACGGTGATATCGAGGAAACCCTGGTCTACGTGCTGGATCTGAATTCCGATGGTACTCCGCTGACAACGGCGCAGGTTCCACGGCTAGAACGCAACCATGTACAGGTCCACTACCTACCTGCACGACGAGACCCGGCCGAACATATCGCGTTCGGCACCAATGCCCTACTTGGACGGATGCTGCGAGCCGTGAACTGGGACGGCGAGCGCGCAGCAATCAAAAACCTCACGGACCAGATCAGCGAGAGCCTGGCCGGCAATCCATCGATTGCGACGCTAAGCGAGAGTCTGAAGACAGCCTGGAGCACATTGCACAGAGGCAACTTTTTCGCCGACCCCCACATTACCTTCGTCGCATCCGAGATCGAAGCCCTGCTTCGACATCTGTCGGTCTCGTTTTCTCCCGGACATGACGAGGGCTTGGTCGATTTTTCCAGGCTGAGTGATGGCCAGAAATCCATGCTCTATCTGTCGCTGGTACTCTCGACCCAGTCCATCGGGCGCGCAGTGCTGGCAGGCGACGACGACACCTTCGATCCGGACAAACTGCGCCCGCCAGTATTCACGATCATTGCGCTCGAGGAACCGGAGAACAGCCTGTCGCCCCACTACCTGGGACGGATCGTGAATGCCCTGGTCGCGATGGCAAAGAATGAGGATGCCCAGGCCCTGATCGCCACGCATGCGCCTTCCATGCTACGGCGCGTCGATCCCAAACACATCCGCTACTTGCGGCTCACCAGCGAGCGAACCACCAGGATCACACGTATTCGTTTACCGAAGAAAACCGACTTGGCGCACAAATTCGTCCGCGAGGCCGTACAGGCCTACCCCGAAATCTACTTCTCCCGCTTGGTCATCCTGGGAGAAGGCGACAGCGAAGAAATTGCCCTGCCCCGCATCCTGCGCGCCAAGGGTATTCCGGTCGACGAGTCCGCGGTGACCGTCGCGCCGCTGGGCGGCCGTCACGTCAATCACTTCTGGCGCTTGCTTGCTGCTCTGGAAATTCCGTATCTCACGCTCCTTGATCTGGACGTCGCCCGTAATCAAGGGGGCTGGGGCCGGATCAAATACGTCAACGATCAGTTGGTTGAGCATGCTCCCGCCAACCAGTTACCGTCCAATTACGGTATTCCTGCCTGGAACTCCGCAGAGGAAAAGGTCCGCACCTATTCCAACTACCTCGAACAGTTGGAGAATCGAAGTATCTTCTTCTCCTATCCGATGGACCTCGACTTCGCGATGCTGCAGGCTTTCCCGGATGAGTACGGCGTTGAACAGAAGCCTCCAAGTGAAGCTACCATCAAGGCCGTCCTGGGTGATAGCCATGGTGACACGCAGCAATACGATGATGACGAACTTGCATTGTTCGGCACCTACCACAAGCGTTTCAAGCTGGGCAGCAAACCTGCAGCACACATTGACGCGCTGGCCCAGTTGAGTGACCAAGAATTGCTCGCCGATATGCCTGCGTCGCTGGCACGGCTGGCTGATGCGGTAGTCGCCAAGCTCACGGAACTACCCGAGTGATCGCGCCAGGAGATTGGCATCCGGCGGATGGGCTAACACTCGAACCCAATGCCTTGCGCGCTGCACGGGAAACACAACGCTGCCTAGCCCTGACGGCGGGACCAGGCGCCGGAAAAACGGAGATGCTGGCGCAGCGCGCCGATTTCCTGCTGCGAACAGGGGCCTGCCGCTACCCGAGGCGGATACTGGCCATTTCGTTCAAGGTCGATGCCAGTAAGAACTTGAAGGACCGCGTGCAGCGCCGTTGTGGTGCCGAGCTGGCCGCACGTTTCGACAGCTATACCTTCCATGCTTTTGCCAAGCGGATCATCGACCGCTTTCGCCCTGTGTTAACTGGATCGAACGCCCTCGACGTCGATTACAAGATTGGTGACCGGAAAGTGACGCGCAGGCAAATCGAATTCAGCGACCTGGTGCCTCTGGCCACCCAGATTCTCGAAACATCGGCCGTAGCCCGTAATGCTATTCGGCAGACCTACAGCGACGTCTTCCTCGACGAATTTCAGGATTGCACCGATCAGCAGTACGCCCTGGTGAAGCTCGCTTTTCAGGGTACAGCGATCCGTTTGACGGCGGTCGGCGATACCAAACAGAAAATCATGGGCTGGGCAGGCGCGCTCGATGGCATCTTCCAGACCTTTGCAGCGGACTTCACGGCCGAACCGCTCAACATGTACCGGAACTTTCGCTCCAAGCCTCGCCTGCTGCGCATGCAAAATGAAATCATCAGGCGAATGGACCCCGCTGCCGTCATGCCTGATGAACAGCTTGAGGGAGACGAAGGCGATATCTTTGCTTGGAAGTTTCCGGACAGCGAGCAGGAAGCCGAGTACCTGGCCGAATCGATCGACACTTGGATCAACCGCGAGCAGCTCGCACCTTCGGAAATCGCGGTCCTGTTTGCCCGCCAACCCGACCTCTACGGAGAGCATCTGATGGCGGCGCTGCAGCGGCGGCACATTCCCTATCGCAATGAACAACAGATCCAGGACATCTCGGTCGAACCGGCTGCCAGGCTCGTCGTCGACTACCTATCTTGTCTTTACGGACAGCGCGAGCCGAATGCCTGGATCCGGCTGATGGCACAACTCATTCCTTTTGCCGACGACGATGTGCAATCCGGCATCCGCCAGGACTTCCAGCGCTTCATTGCGGAACAACGAAGAAATGCCGCTTTGGCTGCAGCGCTGGGCGATCCATTCACGGGTCGGTGGGATTCCGTCCGTGCTTTTCTGAAAAAAATCGGTATCGCGACCCTGTCCGCGCTTTCCCCGGATTACGAGTCGCAAGCGCGGCTCAAAGAAATCATCAACGACACCAAGACCCGTATCGACGAGTTGCTGAAGCTGGAACCCGATTTGCCCAAGGCTTTGGGACGCTTTTCCGACGATCAGGCCGTACGCCTCCTGACCATCCACAAGAGCAAGGGACTCGAATTCGATTCGGTGATCGTTCTCGGTGTCGAAAACCAGACCTTCTGGGGAGAGGAAGAAGCCGAACGTTGCGCTTATTTTGTCGGTATTTCTCGTGCGAAGAAGCGGTTGATGTTGACGGTTTCCGATCGCCGGGGCACGCCATCATCCAACCCTCGCCGCTGGCAGGAAAACAGAACGCCTCACGCCGAATTCCTGAATTACGCTACGCCGTTTCTTACCCCATTGAAATAAACCCATCCGGGTAACGTTTACGCCGATCATCAGTAACGCGCTAAGATTATCGTTTTTTGAATCCTGGAAGCATTTCTCGGAAACATGAGTAAAGGCATCAAGATGCGATCCGCCAAGGATCGCAACGGCCGTTCGTATACGGTCGAAACCTTGCAGCAAATGCATGATGACGGGTTATCCATCCCCGACCTCGTTTGCGACCATACTGCTTGCGGCTGCGCCGTTCGTTTCGTCCCACGCCACCAGCAAAACCGTGCGAATCGGATCGAACCCGTCGATATCCCTGCCTACATCGGCCTGGCCAAGGGCTCCGAGCATGCGGCTGGATGCCGCTACGATGCCAAGGGGCAATTAACCGTCATTGCGGCCCAGTCCGATCCCGTCTTTTTCAAGGCTCTCGATGACGGCAAGCGTGAGTTGCGCTTACTTGCCCTGCACAACGGGCTGCACCATCGCGGCCTTTCAGGACAGCCTCCTGCCGCCACCGGAAGCAAGCCCAACTCTTCGCCTGCAGGCAACACGACGACGCAGGTCGTGCCATCGGACAAGAAACTCGACAGCTACCTGCGCACCACTGCCGACCTGGTCGCCCTACGGGCGGCCTGCGAATCCGACGCACTGCTCGCCGCTGAAGTGACGCTTTGCCTCGGCACCAAACGGATTCCCTGGAAGAATTTCTTTTTCGAGCGCGAGCGCTTCGATGAGGCCTGGGAACAGGTCCGCGCCGGAGGAACCAATCCCTACCCTATCGCACTGGCCGGCAAGGTCAAAAATCACTACCGCCCCCCTGTAGGCTCGAAGACGAAAAACAGTTTCCTCAACTGCCATGCGCTCTACCGGAATACCGACACGCCCGGTCGGCTGGAAGTGTTCGAAGTCAGCATTGCCCACCCGGATGGACAATGGCTGGCCGGATTCCCCGCCGACAGCGAAGTGTTAATATTCGGCATCTGGAAAGCTGCCGACGTCGAGGAAAAGCGCGCACCGGCAAGAAACGATCCGTCGCGAATCATCACCTACGTCACCTACAAGCTCATACTGTCGCCAAAGTTCAAGCGTCAGCTCATCGAGTCGAACTGAGACGAACGGGTGCTCGTCGGCCAACCGGCGTACCCAATCCCACCCAGCAGCACCGTCGCCTCCGGCGCTTGTTGATGGCAAATGCAGTCTGGCTGTTGAACCGCCTCTCTGCCCGCCCCTGACTATCGGAGCAATCCGCGGGCAAGATGCCCGCACAGCCTTCCGGAGCTAGCCGTTTCCCGGAAGACCCAGCTCCTCTGCCGATCACTCAAACACCACATACCCAGGCCCTGTCGCCGACGTTGCTATGTAACCTAACATGCCTCCTGGATGGCGATAGCTTCCGTGGCAGCTAAAATAGGCTGGGCCTAGCGGAAGCGGCACCGAATGCCGATACCGCCATCAAGGAAAGCGCATGGATATCAAAGACGGCACGGGCGGGGCCAATCCCTCCTATCAAGGATATGACTACCAAAAGCTGGTGACCGTCTGGGTCGCACTCGAGCTTATGTTTGGCCCGAACGCCTGCGCCGACAGCATAATCGTGGAACCCGCGTCTCACGACGACGTCCTGGCACGGCTCGCGGTTTCTGAAGATGCTGCCGAGGCCAGCGTCAGCGTGGGCAGCGGCGAGCTGCATGTTCAAATCAAATTCAAGGGCGCTGGCCACTGGAGCGCCAAGGATTTCGCATCTGTTATAAACGACAAGCCGGCGAAGGGAAGCCGAGGCCCGGCCACGCGGCCGCGGGCCAAGGTGCTTTTGCTCAAAGAGCCTAGCCGACGTTACCTGTTCATCACAAACACGAGCGTTGACGGGGTCCTGGCGCAAGGGCGAGTCTCCGTCCCGTCCCAGCGTTCCTCACCGACGTTTCTGCCGACGAACCTCAAACTCAGCCCGGAGCAAAAGGCTCAACTGTCGGGGCGCTTCGGATTGATCGAGCAGATGACGCTGACGGAGACTAGACGTCAGATCGACCAACTGCTCACCCAGCACCTGCAAGTCCCAACGCAAAATCTCAATGCTTGCGTCAATCGATTGAAGCGTCTTGTTGAAGATCGCTTCCTCGAGGTCCCAGACCCGCTGCGCAAAAACGACATAAAAAAGATTGCCGAGGGTCTTGGCGGCCTGCCCCATGCCAATCCACAACTTGCCCGTTATGTACCGCCGGTGAACCGCACCGAAGCTGATCAGCGCTTGAACAGGATGGGTGCGGTCCTGCTGATCGGGCCATCGGGCTATGGCAAATCGCTGACCGCCGAAAGCCTCGCCTATGAGCGGCGGCTGGCCAATCCGCCGTTCAAAGTGGTGCGTGAGACAGCTGGGCTGGCTGCGATTGAGGAAGCGTTCGTAGTGCCCGGACGTGTTCTGTTCCACCTCGAAGACCCTTGGGGACAATCTGGCCTGGACAAAGACGGTGCCGCTCGGTGGACGAGCCGCCTTCGCACCCTTATTCCCCAAGCCTCCTCTGAGAAACAGTTCGTCATCACCTCTCGGACCGAGGTGTACCGCGAGGCGCTAGGCGAACTCCCCGCCCCCGTATGGACCGATCGAACCGTTTCAATCGACGATGGCGTCTACGATTTGACGGCGAGGCAGTCGATCCTCCACGGCAAGCTGAAGCAGGCCGGGTCCTGGCGACAAGACCTCGCCAGCCAACATGAGGCGCGATTGCTCGCAGAACTGCGGACCCCCCTCGAAATCGACGCTTTCACCCGGGAACTGATCGCCATCTCCAACCCGGCGCAGGTCGACATTGGCAAGCTGATCGACCGAGCGTTGACCGACAGCCGCAAGCAAGTCGTGATGGACCACGTACGAGGGTTCGGGGATCGCGGTGTTGGCGGGGCAGCTGTTCTGTGGGCGCTGCTGCGCCTTTCGCGTGATCTTGATCCCGCCCGTCTCCGCGATCTGCGGCGAGCCATCGACCGCGCCAAGGGTCCAGATATTGCCGTCGACGACCTGGCAGACCATCTTGCCCAGACGCAGCTCGCCGTAGGGAGTGGCGGCACCTACAGTGCTCACGGCAAAGTGGTTGAAGCGCTCGAAAGCCTCGCCCGAACCTACCCGCGCACTGCTGAGATCGCCCTCAACGCTGCTGCCAATGCGGCGTGCGATTTGGTCAGCACGGATACCGGTTGGCTCGACGAACTTCAGAGGCTGGTCGATGGGGTTCGCCAACTCCAGGACAAAGGCGTCGTCCTCGACGAGGATGTCAGCATGGCCGTCGACGCCTTTTTGACTGAGGCGCTCGTTCAGTCCGTCGGCAATGCGACCAAATTCCGATCGGCATGGCAAGCGGCCAACCGGCGCCTCAGCAGAGCGACGCCAATTGGCCAACTTGTACACTGGCTCGAACGGGGCGCACCAAAGAAAAAGGGCAGACTCGAGTTCGGATGGCGAGCACCTGCAATCACGGCGGCAGACCGGCAAGGTGTGCTAGCGGCGGACCCGACATTGCGCGTCGTGAAAGGCTTCATCGCTCATATCCTCCCATGGACTTCCAACAACTACGATTCAGACGATCTTCTGCCATGGTTACTGGAGTTCGGTGTCGACCTCACCAAGGCGTTCCTCGCAGCGGGTGCCGAAGTAGTCCGCGCCACCCATTTCGTCATGAGCGCCGATGCGATCTCCGAGTGTGCGCTGGGGTGGCCATCCCCTCCCTACGACAAGATCTGGGACCAAATCTTGAAGCTGGACATTGCTGTCGATGTCGCCCTCAAGGCTTCCCACGAACTGCGTCGTCAAGCATGGCAGGGGGAACTCGACTTCGCCGAGCAGCTTGCCATCCAAGAGCAATCGGAGGAGGAGGGGCCGTCGGCGAGCCACTACGCGAAGGGATATGTGCGCGCACGGCGCCGACAGGAAGGATACAAGTGGATACCCATCCACCCCCGACTAGACCTGATTCTGCCGCTGTGGGCAGAATTGATGAAAAGCAGCCGCCCCAAGGTGACGGCCGGAGAGCTCGATGCCTTTTTCGTCGCGGCAGGAGACAACGACCGACTTCAGGCCGCCGGCCTAAGCGTGATCGGAGAACGCCGCCTAACGTTCGCCCGGGACCGGGTACTCACAGCGTTGACGACCAGCGGCCCCAACACGCTGGAGGCCGCTGTTCGCGCGCTTTCCTGGCTAGAGAGCGATGGTCAAGGGGCCAGTGGACGGTCTGCGGCCGAGATCGTGTTGCTCGACGCCCTTCCGAAACTTCCAACAGGACGGGCGGCGATGCTGGGGTCTGAGGCGCAGTGGAACGGAAAAAGCAGTTAAGGCAACGTCATAACCTGGCGACTGGCAGGAATATGCCCATTCCGGCCAGTCGCGTTTCTCCAAACCGGTCAGTCAGCCAAATCCAGATATTGCGAACTGGAGTGCTCCAAAGCGGCCGTTGGCGACCTCACCCAATCGGCCAACTGCTGCCGTTCAGAAATTTACTGCAAAGCAGACGCTCAACAAGTTGGCAATTGCATGAATGGCGTCAGTACAATGGCAAGCTGTCCGGTTTCAACCCCCTTGCTCCCATGCCGCATAAACGCCTTTCGTCTGAGAACGCCCATCTGGCAAGGACTGCGGCTTGTCCTGTATTCCAGCTTATTGGACACGCGCCAGAATATTGGACAGTTTTGTCGTCTACTATTAGAAGGTTACGCATGGAACCCGAGGTTCTCGCATCAATCATCGCCGCAGCAACGGCACTCATTGCAGTCATCGTGGGGCCAATCATCACTTTCCGTGCGTCAAAGAACCAGATGCTTGGTCCTATGCGTCAGGCTTGGATAAATGACCTTCGAGATACCGTCGCTGAGTTCACCGCACATACCTGCATCGCACGTTGGCACGTCTTGGCGTCAACCAATGATCCATCAGATGTCCAGCGTGCACAGGAAATCGAAGATAGAAATCGGTTTCAGTTGGCGTATCAACTCAAGGAGAAGATTGCCTTGCTCATCAACCCGAAGGAGACTGATCATCAAGAGTTGGTCAGGCTTGCTGAGAGTGCCTACACCGCCTATGTAAATGGCACTGACACGACAATCGCTCTAAAAGCCATTCGGCAACATACGCAAGTGATCCTTAAGCGGGAGTGGGATGTCGTTAAGAAATGAAACCGCCTTCTAACCCTTCATATATGGACTCCCCCAAAAAGCAAGGAAACTGATCGATAGGTTTGGCCGTTGGATAGCGCATGCAGTCGTATATCCGGCATCGATAGTGGGTTCCATTTGACCCGTGCCGACATGGAATCTGCCCACGGAGCGCCAATCGGTACGAGCGACAGGCATGAAGCTGCCGGAAGTGTTATCGGCGTCAATCCGTGTGGGTGCGACCCAATTAGCCATGATGGGCGATCAGTCTCAAAGCAAACGCGAGGTGGGGGAACAACAGGAACACGGTTTCTCCTTTCAGGCAGCAATGGCAAAGGCAGTACGGGTGAGCTTCTTTTCCTGACGGGGTTGCGGACTCCCGAACGGCGAGTGGTCGCGCAGCACGGCATAACAGACCCTGGCCAACTTGTTGGCCAGGGCACAAGCGGCCTTGTTGTGATGGGTCCGTGCCTGGATCTCGGTGGCCCAGGTGCGCAAGCCATCAAGCGGCTTGCCGGCTCGCCTGGCCAGTTCGGCCGCGCGCAGCACGGCGCGGGCGCCATGGGTGAGCAACATGCGTAGATAGCGATCTCCCTTTTTGGAAATCCGGCCGAGCTTGCGACTGTTGCCTGAGGAGAACTCCTTCGGCGTCAGGCCGAACCAACTGGCAAAGTGCCGGGCATCCTTGAAGTGGCTGACGCTGCCGCCGGTGGCGGCAACCATGGCGGTGGCCGTCAGCAGGCCGATGCCGGGAATGGTCAGCAGTTCGGTACAGGCCGGGCTTTGCCGGGCCAACGAAGTCAGCTCCTTCTCCAGTTGGGCAATGCGCAGTTCGAGCAGGCGAATTTCCTCGATCAACAATTTCATGGATTCGCGGATCAGCAGCGGAATCGCTGCATTCGGATCGGCCAGCGCCCGGCTCATCGCTTCGACGCCGGTGCGCGCGCCTTGCGGTACGACCAGCCCGAATTCCCGGCAGAAGCCGCGCAGCGTGTTGATGCGGGAGGTGCGTGTGCCCATCCAACGCGAGCGGATGCGGTGCAAGCCCTGGAGTGCCTGCTGCTCGACGGATTTCACCCGCACCGGCACGATATCGGCGCAGCGGGCGGCTTCGAGCAAGGCGCAGGCATCGGCCGCGTCGGTTTTGTTCCGTTTTACGTAGGCCCGGATGTAGGCAGCGGGCAGGAGTTTCACCTCGATGCCCAGCCGATTTAGCCAGCGGCCCCAGTGATGCGCAGAACCACAGGCTTCCATGACGACCAGCCCCACATCCCGATTGTGAAACCAGCGTTCGAACTGGCTGCGGGTCAGGCGCTGCTGCTCGACGACTTTCCACTTGTCATCGGCAATAGCGATTTGGAATACACTCTTGGCCAGATCAACTGCAACGGTAGTAGCATGCATTTCGGACTCCTTTCGTCGAAGACCGATCCCCATCCTCATGAGCACCGGCATCGCCAATTGGGCGCTGAAAAGACGGGGGAGTCCATCCCATCATTCGAGGCGGCCTGCGCGAAAAGCCGCGCAGGCCGGTGAATTCAACCGTTAGGGGTCTGCTTTTCCAAGGCTCGACAGTCCGCCGAGGGTCGAGAGTTCGCATTGACGGAAAATGAAAGCGGACTTTCCCGGCGTTGGTAGCCGATGTCGCCGACCATCGGCACAACCGCAAAAGACTCTGTGAGGCGCTTCTTCACGACTCAATTCGACAACCCATTTGCCGAAAGGCGAACACCTCTTATCCCTAAAATTGGCAGCCGAAGTCAGCCCCCGGCAGCCGGCCGGATCGTCCCCAGGTTCAGTTTCACACCCTTTTTCATCTTGCCGACGACGTGCATTTCGCAGGCCTTGCAGTCGAACTTGAGGATCAGCTTTTCGTTGCCGTTGACCAGCGTCATCGGGTCGGGTTTCAGGTGCTTCACTTCCTTCGGGCACAGGTTGAAGCTGTAGCGCAGGCAGTGGCGGGTGATCATCAGCGAGACCATGCCTTTCTCGTTGCCGGCCTCGTAGGCGTCCTCGATCAGCTTGACGCCGTGCTTTTCGTAGAAGGCGCGGGCCTTGGCGTTGAAGACGTTGCCGAGGTAGGTCAGTTCTTCCTGCGGGTAGGGCACGGGATTTTCGGCCGGATTGGCGCGGGGTGGGCGTGGGTGGCTGGCCACGCGGGCGGCTTCGAGGGCGGTGGCCGCTTCGCGGCGCAGGGCGTTGATGGTACCGACCGGCAGGAACCATGGTTGCGCCAATTTCAGTTCGACCGGTTCGGCCTTGAACATGGTGCTGCCGAACTTGGCGAGGTTTTCCTTGAGTTTGGCCATCGCCGGCTCGGGATTCTGGGCGATCTCGTGGCCGATTTTCGCGGTTTTTGGCAGGTCGACCGCAACAGTCACGCCATCCTCGTCGGTTAGCGTCAGCCGGAAGCCGTCGGCGGTTTCCGCGAATACCGGTTTGACTGAAACCCGGCGCTCGGCCGATTCCTTCTCCAGCGCCCGTTCGAATTCCTGGTCGCGGTTGCGGAAGAGGGTGGCGCCTTCGCTCAGTTCTTCCGGCATTTCGGCCGGGTAGAGTTTCTTGCCCTCGGC
>Ga0116153_10003125_pt1 | contig 11999 bp, 9 predicted proteins | sample AD_UKC028_MetaG_FD_89896 | JGI IMG/M metagenome (GOLD analysis project Ga0116153, IMG submission 89896) | Active sludge microbial communities of municipal wastewater-treating anaerobic digesters from USA - AD_UKC028_MetaG | ecosystem: Engineered > Bioreactor > Anaerobic > Digestate | place: USA... | reverse complement strand
GGTGTCGCACGTGGGCCTGTACCTGGGCGGTGGCGAGTTCATCCACAGCGCCACCAACGGCGTCCAGAAGAGTGTCCTCAGTGCCACCGATCCCTACGGCAAGTGGTGGTGGGATCGGTGGGTCGGCGCCCGGCGGGTGATCCCCGCCTAGTTGTGGTCCATGTGCTCGTGCCCTGCCTCCCCCCCACCTGACGGCTTCCCGATCTTTTCGAGCATCGCGATGTCCGCCTGGATGTCCGGATCGTTCGGGTCCAGGGCGGGCCACCTGGCGTAATCGTCCGGGACGAAGGCGCCGGCCAGGAGGCCCATCGCGCCATTGGGAATCAGCGCGCCGGTCGGGTTGTCGTAATCAGCCCGGATGCGGTATCGCCGCCCCTCCGTCAGCTTCAGGCCGTCCCCCCGCACTCCGTAGTACTTCCGCGGCATCTTGCGCAGCAGCCCGGTGGCATCGGTTTCCGCCTTCAGCATGATGATCGTCTTCCCGCTTTGCACCTCTTCCAGCGACACGAACTCGGCGTAGTCGTGCGCGTGCCCGCCGACGGCCAGCAGGCGTCCCCCGAGCGGCATCGTGAATTCGTAGGACTTCGAGGACTTCCCGGGGGGCAGGTCGTAGGAGTCGGTGACCCGGCTGTAACTCACGTCCATGTACAGCGGCAGGATGTCCTCGGGGCGGGGCGCCAGGTTCGTGGGGCTCCAGGCGAGCCGCACCGTGAGCCATGCGCCCTCGATGTCGGCGTCACTGGTGTTGTTCCAAGCCGCGTACATCCCCAACTGATAGCCGCCCTGCATCGGGATCCCGATCGACTTCGGAACGCTGACGCTGCCCGTCTCGGATCCGGCCGCCACCATCCGCTCCACGGCCGGATAGAGCAGCTGCCGCCGGTTGAAGTTCATCACGTTGAGGTGGTGGACCAGCCGGCTGTCGAGCGGCCGGCCCTGCCCATCGGCCAGGGAGATGTCGAACCCCCGGAACCACGCCTCCATCGGCCATTCGAATCGGAGCAGGGGAGTGGTGGTGCCCTCCATCTCGTGCATCATCCCGTGGTCCATGTTCTTCGGCATGTGCCGGATGACGAAGGGACCGGCGGTGACAACGACCTCCCGGCGGGACGAATCCACCGTGACCCGGAGCGTCGGCCCGGAATCGGGGCTCGCCGTGGCGAGTACGAGCGGGGCAAGGAGGGCGAGCGAGGCGGACAGCATGGTCGGCTTCCTGGTTCGAGAGGGACGGCAGCGCGTGGGAAGCATAAGCATTCCCCGCGTCTCGAAAAAGCATGAAAACGACTGGAAATGTCCACTTGGCAGTGGGTCGGTCGGCTCGGCACACCATGGACGACTCGACCCCTGAACTTCCTGTCAAAGTGACTTAGCACTCCGGCCCGCCGATTGCCAAAGCGGGGGTGCGCCCGCTTGACATCGGGGGACTTTTGGTTACGTTCCCTGCGTTCTGGCACTCCTGGAGCCAGAGTGCCAATATGCTGTCGAATCACGAGTTACACCATCCCATCCATGTTGCTGGAGGCAGGAAATGTCCACTGCGACCAAGAGCAAGACGAAGCTCAGCATCAAGCCGCTGGAAGACCGTGTCGTCATCATGCCGTCGGACGAGTCCGAGACCATGCGTGGCGGCCTCTACATCCCCGACACCGCCAAGGAAAAGCCGACCCAGGGCGAAGTGATCGCCGTCGGTCCCGGCCGGATGGACAAGGGCGCCCGCGTTCCGATGGACCTGTCGGTCGGCGACAAGGTCATCTACGGCAAGTACAGCGGCACCCCGTTCCAGCTCGGCGACGACGAAGTCATCATCATCAAGGCCTCGGACATCCTCGCCAAGATCGGCTGAGCGTCCGCAACACATTCGAGGAGATTCGCACCATGGCATCAAAGGAACTGCTGTTCAGCGTCGACGCCCGCGCCAAGCTCAAGAAGGGCGTGGACCAGCTCGCCGAGGCGGTCAAGGTGACCCTCGGTCCCAAGGGCCGGAACGTCGTCATCGACAAGAAGTTCGGCTCGCCGACCATCACCAAGGACGGCGTCACCGTCGCCAAGGAAATCGAGCTGGCCGACCCGATCGAGAACATGGGCGCCCAGATGGTGAAGGAAGTCGCCACCAAGACCTCCGACCTCGCCGGCGACGGCACCACCACCGCCACCGTGCTGGCCCAGGCCATCTACCGTGAAGGCCTCAAGAACGTCACCGCCGGCGCCAACCCGATGGAGCTGAAGCGCGGCATCGACAAGGCCGTCGAGCTGATCGTCGAGGAGCTCAAGCGCCTCTCGGTCACCACGACCGGCCGCAAGGAGATCGCCCAGGTCGGCGCCATCTCCGCCAACAACGACAAGGAAATCGGCGACCTCATCGCCGAGGCGATGGAAAAGGTCGGCAAGGACGGGGTCATCACGGTCGAGGAGGCCAAGGGCCTCGACACCACCCTCGAGACGGTCGACGGCATGCAGTTCGACCGCGGCTACCTCTCGCCCTACTTCGTCACCGACCCGGAGAAGATGGAGGCGGCGCTCGATGCCCCCTACATCCTGATCCACGACAAGAAGATCTCGGCCATGAAGGACCTGCTCCCGGTCCTCGAGAAGGTGGCCCAGACCGGCAAGCCGTTGCTCATCATCGCCGAGGACATCGAGGGCGAGGCCCTCGCCACCCTCGTGGTGAACAAGCTCCGTGGCACGCTGAAGGTCGCCGCCGTCAAGGCGCCGGGCTTCGGTGACCGCCGCAAGGAAATGCTGCTCGACATTGCCAAGCTGACCGGCGGCAAGGTCATCTCCGAGGAACTCGGCTTCAAGCTCGAGAACGCGGTGCTGGCCGACCTCGGTTCCGCCAAGCGCGTCACCGTGGACAAGGACAACACCACCCTGGTCGACGGCAAGGGCAAGGAAGGCGACGTGCAGGGCCGGATCAAGGAGATCCGCGCCGCCATCGAGAAGAGCACGAGCGACTACGACCGTGAGAAGCTCCAGGAGCGCCTGGCGAAGCTCGCGGGCGGCGTGGCCGTCATCAACGTCGGCGCCGCGACCGAGACCGAGATGAAGGAGAAGAAGGCCCGGGTCGAGGACGCGCTGCACGCCACGCGTGCCGCGGTCGAGGAGGGCATCGTCCCCGGCGGCGGCGTCGCGCTCATCCGCGCGCAGGCCGTGCTGGAAAAGGTGAAGGGCCTGACCGAGGACGAGAAGATCGGCGTCGACATCGTCCGGCGCGCCATCGAGGAGCCCATCCGGGCCATCTCGATCAACGCCGGCGTCGAGGGCTCGATCGTCCTGGCCAAGGTGAAGGAGTCGAAGGAGCGGAACTTCGGCTACAACGCCGCCACGGACGTGTACGAGGACCTGGTCAAGTCGGGCGTCATCGACCCGACCAAGGTCACGCGGACGGCGCTGCAGAACGCGGCCTCGATCGCGGCCCTGCTCCTCACGACCGAGTGCGTCGTGGTCGAGCGCAAGGAAGAGAAGCCGGCCCCGGCAGCCCCGGGCGGCGGCATGGGCGGGATGTACTAGTCCCCTCCAGCTTCCCAGGACACGGCGGGCGCACTCCGGTGCGCCCGCTTTGTCTTGGTATTATCCTTCGAGCATGACGCACCCCCGCCGCCGCCACATTCAGACGAGCCTCGCTCTCCTGGCTCTGGCCTGCCTCTTCCCGATAGCCGCACGCGCGCAATCGACGCCGCCCGCCGCTCCTGCCGTGCAGGGGACCTGGCAGGTGGATGCGTCGTCGGTGGCCGGCAAGGGCCCGCGCGAGGTCATCATCCGGGCCGACAGCAGCGCCTCCTGGGGCAAGGAGACGGTGCGCTGGCGGCTTCCGGCCCCGGACAAGATCATGATCGCGCTGGGCGGGGAGTGGGAGACGTACCGGATGAAGATCAAGGACAACAAGCTGACGCTCTCGGGCGGCGACCTGAGCGAACCGATCACCCTGAAGCGGACCGGCCCCGCGACGCCGAGACCCGATTCAGTTCCCGTCCCGCCGGATCCCGATACCGAGTAGGCAGGCGTCGCCGCACGATGAATGTTGCGGCGCCCAGCCCCCGGTGTTAGGTATCCACTGAATGCGCCATTCGCGCCGCCACGGCCTCCCGACTGCACTCCTCGCCCTGACCTTGGGCGTCGCCCTCCTCCTCCCCGAGGTCGGCCACAGTCTCGCGCACCACGAGTCCGCCGCCCACGAACTGTCCCACGACGCCGGCCATCAGGCCGGGAGCATCGACGGCCGCGGCCTCCATGACGCGGGGGCGTTGGCCGACCATCCGCACCTCGAGCTGGCCGCTCCCCTCCCCGCAAGGCCGTTGCTGATACACGCGGTCATCGTACGAGGCGGGGCCCTCCTCGCGCACGACCTCGCTGAATCGTCCGCCGTGCCACCGATCCTCGCCGCCGGGCTCCCGCCTGGTGACTTGACGCTTCGACCCCCACCGCCCGCCCGCGCACCTCCCCTGATCTGACCATCGCCGCCGCGCCCAGCATGAGCGCGAACGGCTCCGTGTCCCCGTCCCGGCAGGCTCCCTCGACGTGAGCCTTGGCCGGCGCGTGAATGGCATCCTTCAACGGTCCAGACCTCTGTCCGACAGGAACCATATGCGTATCGCTCCACGGGTCGGCTTCTGCGCCGTCGCTGTGCTGTGGCTGTTTCCCGGCCTCGGCGCCGCCCAGACACCGGGGCCCGCCCCGGGCCGTTCCCTCACGCTCGCCGAGGCGCGGGCCCTGGCGCGCCGGCAGAGCCCGGACCTTGAGGCGGCCAGGCAATCCGCGGCGGCGGCCGCTGGCCGCGAACGCCAAGCCGGGGCGTGGCTCAATCCCACGCTGTCGTACGGCCGCGAACAGGTCTCCGGCGGCGGTCTGACGAACGCGCAGGACATTGTGAGCCTCGAGCAGCCGCTCGAGCTCGGGGGCCAGCGGGGCGCCAGGCGCGAGAGCGCGTCGTTCGCGCTCGCGGCCGCCGAGGCACGGGTCGCGTTGGCGGAAGCGCAGGTCGATTGGGAGGTCGCCCGACTGTACGCGACGGCGGTGGCGTCGGAGCGGCGGGCGACCCTGGCCGAGGAGGCGGTGGCCGCCTTCGACCGAGCGGTCCGGACGAGCGAAGCTCGGCTCGCCGGCGGCGACGTCTCCGGGTACCAGCACCGCCGGCTGGCACTCGAGGCGGCGCGCTATGCGGGCGCGCGGCTGGAGGCGCGCATGGCGCGCGACACCGCCCTCCAGGGACTCGCCTCGCTGATGGGGTTCAGCGATTCCACCGCGGCGGTTCCGTCGCTGCAGTTGGTGGATACGCTGCTCCCCGACCCGTTGACGGTGACGCTGGATTCCTTGCTTGCCCTGGCGCTGGCGTGGCGGCCCGAACTGCTAGGCGCCCGCCTGGAGGCGGAGGCCGGCGCCGCGGACGCCGACCTCGCCGCCGCGGAGCGGGTGCCGACGCCCGTGCTAAGCGGCGGGTACAAGGCCGAAGAGATATCCGGCGTCGGCCGCCTCGAGGGGTATGTCGCGGGGATCAGCATTCCCCTGCCGCTCTGGGACCGCCGCGCTGGGGCCGTGTCGGCGGCACGGGCGGAAGCCGATCGCCGGGTCAGCGCGACGGCCGCCATCCGGCGACAGACGGCGCTGCTCGTGCGGGCGACGTTCAACGCGCACCAAGCGCTTGCCGGCGAGCTCGCGCTCCTGGCCCGCCAGTTGGGGCCCGACGCCGACATGGTCCGGGGCGCGGCAGCGGCGGCGTTCGCCGAGGGGGAAATGAGCCTCCTCGAGTGGCTCGACGCGGTGCGCGCCTACCAGGAAGCCGAGTCCACCTACGCCATGCTCTGGGCAGAATACATCGCGCGGCGCGCCGCGCTCGAACGCGCCACCGGCGCCTCGCTCTTCTGAGGATTCCCATGCGATTCACTCGGCAGTACTCCAGGCGCGTCACCGCCTCTCTCCTCGGAGTCGCGCTCCTCGGCGGTTGCGGCGGCGACAAGGCGGGAGACTCCGTCGGCGCTCCGGCCGGCGGCGCCGTCACCCTGTGGACCGACTCGACCGAGCTGTTCATGGAGCACCCCGCGCTGATCGTCGGGGCGTCGGACAAGTTTGCCGTTCACCTCACCGACCTCACCGAGTTCGCCCCGCTGAGATCCGGACGGATCACGTTGCGCTTCGATCCCCGTGAGGGCGGCGAGCCGCTCGTCGTCGTCCAGGAGGTGCCTCGCGCCCCGGGGATCTACGGTCCGGCTCCGACGTTCACGCAGCCGGGGGTCTATGACCTCACCATCACGGTCGAGAGTCCGCAGGCGCACGACGTGATCAGGGTGCCCGACCTGCGGGTCTACGGGAAGGCCGAGGACGCCCCGCAAGAGGAGGGCGGGGCGGACGGCGGGATCGGCTTCCTCAAGGAGCAGCAGTGGAAGACGCCCGGCTTCTCGACAGCGTTCGCGGATTCGGGCCAGGTGACCGAATCGTTCCAGGCGACGGGACAGCTGATCCCCGCCGCGGGACGGATGGCGCGACTTTCGGCACCGGTGGCCGGCGTCGTGGAGGCGAGCGGGCTCGAGGGCGCCCCCGCGCCAGGACAGTGGGTCGCCAAGGGCCAGTCGCTGGCCGTGCTCACGCCCGCCCTGGGCGAGGGGGGGAGCGCGTACGCCCAGGCCCGTGCCGAGCTCCGCGAAGCCGAGGAGGAGCAGGCGCGGGCGGCGCGCTTGTACGCCGTCGAGGCAGTGCCTCAGCGCCGGGTGCACGAGGCCAACATTCGCCTTGCAGCCGCCCGCGAGGCGCTGGCCGGGTTTGGCGGGAGCGAGCTGGCACGGGAGGACGGGCGCGTCGTCATCCGGGCGCCGCTGGCGGGCGTCGTGGCCTCGCGCACCCTGACGCCGGGGAGCCGGGTGGATGCCGGGGCCGAGCTCTTCACCGTGGTGGACCCCAGCGTCCTCTGGCTGGAGGCGAACGTGCCAGCGTCGGAGGCCGCGCGGGTGAGCACCAGGAGCACGGCCAGTTTCCGGGTACCGGGCAGCGACGCGGCCTGGAAGGCGCGGCGAACCATCTCGGTCGGCGGCGTCATCGACTCCATTTCCCGCACCGTTCCGGTGATCTACGAAGTGGCGAACCCCGACCGCGTGCTCAAGGTCGGGATGAACGTGCAGGTCGCCATCGAGACCGGGCGAGCGCTGGACGGCGTGCGCATCCCGTCCTCGGCCGTTCTCGACGAGGATGGCAGCCCGATCGTGTTCATCCAGTCCGAGGGGGAGACCTTCGAGAAGCGGGCAATCGAGGTCGAGGCGAGCGCCGGAGAGTGGACACTGGTGCGTTCGGGCATCACGGCCGGCGAGCGCGTCGTCACCGGTGCGGCCTACCAGGTGCGCCTGGCTTCACTCTCCACGAGCGTGCCCGCCGAAGGCCACGCGCACTAGGAGTCCCGATGCTCAACAACCTCATCGCGTGGTCTCTCCGGAACCGGGTCGTCGTCCTGGCCGCCGCCACGTTGCTGCTGGTGGCGGGGTCCTGGACGGCGTCGCGCATGCCGGTCGACGTCTTTCCCGACCTGACCGCGCCCACCGTCACCGTGCTCACCGAGGCGCACGGCATGGCGCCGGAGGAAGTCGAGGCGCTCGTCACCTTCCCGATCGAGACCGCCGTCAACGGCGCCACCGGGGTCCGGCGTGTGCGGTCTTCCACGGCGCAGGGCATCTCGGTCGTCTGGGTCGAGTTCGACTGGGGCATGGAGATCTTCCGCGCCCGCCAGATCGTGAGCGAGAAGCTCCAGACCGTGGCCACCGGCCTGCCCGACGGGATCAGCGCGCCGGTGCTGGCCCCGGTCTCGTCTGTCATGGGCGAGATCATGATGATCGGGCTGACGGGCACCGCGTCGCCCCAGGACCTGCGGACGATGGCCGATTGGACCATCCGTCGCCGGCTCCTGGCGGTCCCGGGCGTGGCCCAGGTGATCCCGATCGGCGGGGAGGTGAAGCAGTACCAGGTGCTCGTCGACCCCGCGCGCCTGCACGCCACGCGGGTCACCCTGGAGGAGGTGGTGCGCGCCGCCGCCGGATCGAACGAAAACGCCTCGGGCGGCGTGTACATGGACCGGGGCCAGGAATACGTGATCCGCGGCATCGGCCGGATCCAGGGCGCCCGCGATGTGGAGCAGACGGTGGTGGCCGTGCGGGGCGGGGTGCCCGTGCTCATCGGCCAGGTGGCGGACGTCGTGGTCGGAGCGGCGCCGAAGTACGGCGAGGGATCGGTCAATGCGGAACCGGGGGTGGTGCTCGCCGTCCAGAAGCAGCCCGGCGCGAACACCCTGGAACTCACCCGGCGGATCGAGACGGAACTGGCGGACCTCCGGCGATCGCTGCCGGAGGGAATGACCCTCCGCTCCGAGCTGTTCCGCCAGGCCGACTTCATCACGATCGCGATTCACAACGTGCTGGAGGCGCTCCGCGACGGCGCCATCCTGGTCGTCGTGATCCTCTTCGCCTTTCTCTGGAACCTGCGCACCACGGCCATCTCGATCGTCGCCATCCCGCTGTCGCTGGTCGTGGCCATCTTCGCGATGAAGCTCCTCGGGATCACGATCAACACGATGTCGCTCGGTGGTATGGCCATCGCCATCGGAGCGCTGGTGGATGACGCCATCATCGATGTGGAAAACGTCTTCCGCCGCCTCAGGGAAAACCATCACCGGCCGCCGGAGGCCCGTCGACCGACGCTGCAGGTGGTCTACGACGCCTCTCGCGAAATCCGCGCGTCGATCGTCAACGCCACGCTCATTATCATCGTCGTCTTCTTGCCGCTCTTCTTCCTGGGCGGCGTCGAGGGGCGGCTGTTGCGGCCGCTCGGTTTCGCCTACGTGGTCGCCATCCTCGCTTCACTTCTGGTGGCCGTGACGGTCACGCCCGTGCTGTGCGCCTACCTGTTGCCGCGGGCCCGGGCCGTGCAGGAAGAACGCGAGAGCCGTCTCGTCCGCTGGCTGAAGGCCCGGTATGCCCGCACGCTCGAGCTGGTGCTGGCACGCCCCCAGGCGGTGCTGGCCGGCGCGGGCGTCGCGCTCGGCATGGCGATCGCCTGCGTGCCGTTTCTCGGATCATCCTTCCTGCCCGAATTCAACGAGGGCGCCCTGACCGTCTCGGTCGTGACCGTGCCCGGGACCTCCCTCGCCGAGGCCGACGCGATCGGGAAGCGGGTGGAGCAGATCCTGCTGGCGGCGCCCGGAGTCGAGAGTACCGACCGGCGCCAGGGGCGCGCCGAGCTCGATGAACACGCCCAGGGAGTTAACGCCAGCGAAATCGACGTCACGCTGGGGGAGGATGTCGACAAGGACCAGCTGTTCACGGAGCTCCGGCGGGAGTTCTCGGCGATTCCCGGCACCAACGTGACGATCGGTCAGCCGATCGGGCACCGGATCGACCACATGCTCTCCGGCACCCGGGCCAACATCGCCGTGAAGATCTTCGGCCCCGACCTGTACGAACTGCGCCAGGTCGGCACCCGGGTGGAAACCGCGATGCGGGGCGTGCCCGGCGTGGCGGATCTGCAGCTCGAGCAGCAGATGGATGTGCCGCAACTGCAGATCCGGGCCGACCGCGGCGCCATGGCGCGCTACGGCATGACGGTCGGGCAGCTGGCCAGGGCCATCGATGTGGCCTTCAATGGTGAGGCGGTGTCCCAGGTCCTCGAGGATGGGCGGAGCTACGACCTCGTCGTCCGCTTCCCCGACGCGCTCCGGGCCAATGCCCAGGCCATCGCTGGCGTCAGCTTCGATACTCCCACCGGCCAGCGGGTGCCGCTGTCCGAGCTGGCGACGGTGCAGGTGACCCGAGGCCCCAACACCATCTCGCGCGAAAACGTGCAGCGCAAGATCGTGGTCCAAGCCAACGTCGCCGGGCGAGACCTCGGCGGCACGGTGGCCGACATTCGTCGGGCGGTCGCCGACGAGGTCCCGATGCCGGCCGGCTACCATGTCGTCTATGGTGGCCAGTTCGAGAGCCAGGGCGAGGCCACCCAGGTGCTCGGCGCCCTCTCGCTGCTGTCCCTGTCGGCGATCTTCCTGATCCTGTACGCCGAGTTCAGGTCCACTCGAACGGCCATGCTCGTCATGGCGAACCTGCCGCTCGCGCTGATCGGGGGGGTCGTGGCCGTGCTCCTGACGGGCCGCGTGGTCAGCATCGCGTCGCTGGTGGGGTTCGTGACGCTCTTCGGCATCGCGACCCGCAACGGGATCCTCCTGGTGGCACACTACCAGCACCTGCTGTCGGAGGGCGTCCAGTTCCGCGAGGCGATCGTTCGGGGGTCGCTGGAACGCCTCTCGCCCATCTTGATGACGGCGCTGACTGCGGGCCTCGCCCTGATTCCGCTGGCGCTGGGGGGCGGGGAGCCCGGCAACGAATTGCAGACGCCGATGGCCATCGTGATCCTTGGCGGACTGCTGTCCGCGACGGCGCTCAACATGGTGGTGCTGCCGGCGCTCTACTGGCTGTGGGGTCCTCGCGAGGCCGTCGTTCCAGAGGGACCGGACCTTGAGGGCATTCGGCCGTAGGCATTTCGCGTGACCAGCGCGGAAGCTCAGCGGGGGCGACCATCCGGTCGCCCCGTTTGCGTCCCTGTATGACATTGCGGCGCAACAGGATGGAGGGTCTGGGTGGGAGTGGAGTCCCAGGGACCGGGATTTGCGCCTCTTCCCCGGGTCTACCTCACGCGCCACAAGCACCCGGAGGACCACATGAGGACCATCCAATCACGCCGCACCGCGCTCACGCTGCTCGTCGCAGTGCTGGTCGCTGCCCCGCTGGCCGCGCAGGTCTCGTTCACCCCGACCATCGGGGCGTATCTCCCGACCGGCAACCTGGCGGACGTCGTCGTGGGCGGCGACGAGCTCGCCGAACTCCAGCAGGACGTCGGCCTCGCCCTCGGCGCGAACCTGGGCATCGGCCTGAGTTCCCGGTTCGCCATCCAGGTGGCGGGGTCGTACGTCCCCAGCCAGCTGAGCGGCACCGTCACCGGGACCGGGACGTTCACCCAGTCGGACGCGAACCTCTTCTTCGGAAACGCGAACGTCACCTTCTTCGTGATCAAGCCGACGAGTCCGGTCTGGCTGGCCCTCAACGGCGGCGGCAGCATGGTGAGCCGCAGCGGCGCGGCGTACGAGGGCGTCTCCGGCACCACCGATTACGGCGGTCTCGTCGGCGCCACGCTCGGCTTCCGCCTCGGCAGCGCCCTCAGCTTCAACGTGTCCGCCACGGACTACATCTACGGCGCCCAGTTCGAGAAGGACGGCTATACCACCAACGAAACGACCCAGAACGACATCCTGCTCGGTCTGGGGCTCGGCATTCCGTTCGGCGGCAAGAAGCCACCGGCCGCAACGCAGGCGATGGCGAACTAGCGGGCCTTCCCGCGCGCGCTAGCCCAGCGGCAGCTCCGCCGTCTCGGAGAGGGAGAGCGCGAAGGGGCCCGTCGGGTCGCCCTGCCGCGCCACGTGGAGCGTGCCCGTGAACCCCGCCGCTGCGAGCGCGGGGGCGACTGCGTCGCGGGCGTGCGCCTCGGTATTGCACCGCTCGCTCAAGTGGGCCAGCACCACCACGGCGAGCTCAGCGTGGACCAGCTCGGCGAGCAGCTCGGCCGCCACCCGGTTGGACAGGTGCCCGCCGGCGCCCGCGATCCGCTGCTGCACCACCGGCGGGTAGCCGCTGGTGCGGAGCAGCACATCGTCGTGGTTGGCCTCGAGGACCAGCGCGGTGCGGCTGCGGAGGAGATACCTGACCGCCGCGGTCGGGCGGCCGAGGTCGTAGGCCACGCCGACGCTGGCCCGAGCGGTGGTGACGGCCAGCGCCACCGGTTCCGCCGCATCGTGGCTGATTTCGGCGGACTCGATCCGGAAGGGACCGGCCTCGACGACGGTCGTCATCGTGAGGGGCCGGTGCTCCGCGCCCCCGAGCCGGGGGCGCAGTCGTTCCCACGTGCCGCGGCTGCAGTAGACGGGGACGCCCAGCTCGCGGGCGAGCAGCGCCACGCCGGCGGTGTGGTCGCCGTGCTCGTGGGTC
>Ga0116153_10003114_pt1 | contig 12022 bp, 8 predicted proteins | sample AD_UKC028_MetaG_FD_89896 | JGI IMG/M metagenome (GOLD analysis project Ga0116153, IMG submission 89896) | Active sludge microbial communities of municipal wastewater-treating anaerobic digesters from USA - AD_UKC028_MetaG | ecosystem: Engineered > Bioreactor > Anaerobic > Digestate | place: USA... | reverse complement strand
TGATACGCTAAATAGGACTAACTTCCTAAAGCAGCCAAGAGTTCACCCCATTCTTTCTCTTACAAGGTATAATATTAAATTGTACGGCGAATCTAAAGGAGCAGCCAGATTGCAGGGAAGGGCAGTACCAGTCGGCAGTCAGCAGTACCAGTCGGCAGTCATCAGTACCAGTCGGCAGTCATCAGTACCAGTCAGCAGTCAACAGTGCCAGTCGGCAGTCATCGCAAATTCTCAGACTGTAAGACCGCAAGACCTTCAGACCCTCAGACTCATATATTATCTGGTATCAGGTCTGACAGCAGGCATACTGCCAGCGCCACGATTCCTTCACCGCGGCCTGTGAATCCCATCTTCTCAGTGGTGGTGGCCTTTACCGAAACAGAGTCAGGGGAGATATTTGCAATGGCGGCCATTGTTGTACGCATTGCATTGATATAGGGTGCCAGCCTGGGCAGTTCGAGGCAGACGGTGCTGTCGATGTTTACTATCCTGTACCCGGCACCGGTGATCATCTCAACTACCCTCTTCAGCAGAATCTTGCTGTCGATCCCCCTGAATTCATCTGATGTGTCAGGGAAGTGGAAACCTATGTCATTAAGGCCTGCCGCACCCAGCAATGCATCACAGATTGCATGGATAAGGACGTCACCGTCAGAGTGAGCTACGCATCCCTTTGTTGAGTTTATGCGTACACCACCGAGCCAGAGGTCACGACCCTCCTCAAGGCGGTGAAAGTCGATGCCCTGTCCTATGCGCTGGTGCAGTGTCATTGTTAAACCTACTTCTGGCTGAGATTGCGCAGTGAGTCGAACTCAAATCCAAGTGAAAACCTGAGTGTGCGGGCCAGCGGGTTGTTCTGGGTGACCGGAACAAGGTAGGAGAAATCAAGTGAGAAGATGCTCAGCCTGAATCCTGCTCCCACGGTAAAGTACTTCCTGTTACCCTTATCCCTGGCTTCATTGTAGTATCCGGTACGAATGGCAAACTGCTGGTTGTACCAGTATTCAACGCCGACCGACTGGGTGAACTCTTTCATCTCCTCGCTGAACCCGCCGGGGGCATCATAGAAAGACTGGAAGATTGCCACGGGGACGGAAACGTTAGGATCCTTACCGTCAATAATGTTGCTTTCTTCGTCATAAATCGGAGGGGTTGGCACAAGCAGCTTGTTTAGATCAACCGATATGCCAAGGGCATTGTATTTGTCAAGATTTACCAGGAAAGTGGCTCCCAGTCTCAGGTTCATGGGGATAAAGTCCGGGTCTACATCGGTAGTGTAGCTCATTTTTGATCCGATGTTCGACAAATTGATGCCGGCTGAGATATTGCCATCGCGGTTTCCAAGATCCAGTTTATCTGTATAGTAAGCAGAGGCATCAGCCGCAAATGCTAATCCGGGCTTGGTCTCTGTAGTTCCGGCCAGCGAACCGCCTGTGAGGTTTGAGTAGATGAACCTCATAGCAACACCTCCTGACCAGTGTTCGGAAAACAACCTTGAATAGGCAACGTCAACTGAAAACTCATTTGCGTTGAAAGGAATCATGAAGTTGCCGTACTCATCCGTGAATTCAATTTTTCCCAGCGATGAATACATAAGGCTACCGGCAACGACCTGCCTGCTGTCTATCCTGTAATAACCGGTAAGATAAGATAGGTTGATATCGGGAATAAGTGCTCTCAGCCACGGGGAATAAGAGATTCCGAAACCCCCGTTACCGTCAATGAAGGCATATTTTGCCGGGTTCCAGTGCATACTGTAGAGATCCGGAGAGGTTGCAACACCGGCATCGCCGAGTGCTCCTGCACGTGAATCGGGGGCAATTGTCAGGAAAGGAACTACAGTCTGGATCGGATTGAATCTGTTGTCATCCTGGGCCCCTGCCGGTGAAACAAAAATTGAAAAGAGAAGTATAATGCTTACAGTCAGAGCCTTGTTTTTCATATTTGTCCTTGTTCGAATTTTGTGCAAATATAAAACAAAAAAATGGGCTACTTATTGTGTTGTTTTACAAAATGATGAAACGGCCTGTGGCTGATGTTTTTTCGCCGTCTGCGGTACCTGCTTCTGCGCGCCAGAAATAGAGTCCTCTGGCCACTCTTCCCCCGTTTTCGTCAAGGCCGTCCCATGGGATGTCAGGAAGGGCATAGCCGTCACTGAAAAAATTATTCCTTATCACCTTTACAGCACGTCCGTCAGAACTGAAGATTGTTATAGTCAGGCTGATATCGGTACCTGGTCTGTTATGCCCTGCAGTAAAGTTTGTGCCTTCAGTGGCCGGGTTCGGAAATGAGAGCAGGTCAGTAAGTCTGAAAGTACCGCCAGGTTCCACCGCAAATTTAAGCGTGGCTACTGTCGGGTTGTTGAGGTTATCCCATGCTCTGAGTGACACAGTGTGTTTCCCCTGGGCGGTCACAAGGAGCGGATAGGCCAGTGAGCCCGAGTTATGTTTGCCCGTTTCAGCACTGAAGAGGCTGTTAAGCACCACTGCTCCTGAGATGTCATCATCAAGCCATGCTATAATGTCATGCCCTATGCCCGCCCCTGTTGCATTAATGCCTGACCTGTCGCTCAGCAGGGCAAGCAGTACCGGAGATGTATCAGTGACCCCTCCGTCATTGAAGAGGGTGTCATTCATGAAGAGCCTGATCTCTGGTCCTTCATTGTCATCCGATGCTTCATCAGAGAAACCTCCGACAGTTATTCCCGTGAAGCTGCCGTTGAGGTCAGTTGTGCCGTCATATGCATAATATCTCACTGCCCCGGTTCCATAGCTGTAGTTGATATCAAGGGGTACTCTGAATGAGAAGCTGAAACGGCCGCCGGTGACGATGGTCTTCCCTCGGAACAGAACGTTGCCGGTTACTGGGAAGGTCATTGGTGAACCGCCGTCATTGGCCAGCGTGCTTATATGACCGGTTTTGTCGAACACCGAAGTTTCAAGGGAACCGTTGAATCCGGTCATCAAGTTTCCTCCGGCGTCTTCAAGGTGTCCGCTGATCCTCACGAGTGAAAGCGCCTTAAGGGTATCTGCAGCCATTGTAACATGGATCCCGTTTACACTGTCGGTTACCACTTTTCCGGCAGCCGGCCATGCCAGCCTCAGGGCAGGATCACCAAGCAGCAGAAAATTTCGTTTGTTCATCCCCGTACCGGAGCTTACCTTGGCCTGCCGGATAATGTCGCCAAGTCTCATCGGACGGCCTTCAGCAGTTGTTCTGAAAGCATAGTCATAAATGGCGCGGTTCAATATGTAGTTAGGGGCTGAGTAAACAACCCTTGTTGTGCTCATGAGTGCGATCCCTCCGCCGTCAGGATTTAGAAGCACCATTTCACCGGCAGATGTCCTTGCCGTAATTGATGAAGACGCTCTGTTGATTTCCACGTCATCGAACCTGGAAAACTCGCATGTGGCGGTGATGAATAGCGGCAGCATTGTGCTGTTCTTCCACGAGTTGATATTCCCGGTCCTTATCACCCTCTCATGGGCGAGACCCGATTCATTGCCATGACCCACATAGTTCATTATCAGGCATCCGGCTGCCATCCTGTCGTCAACAGCCCGCGATGCGTCAGGGTACGAATCACCGGTGACAGAGGTAACCTGACGGAATGCATCGAGATAGATTTTTTCAACCGTCAGGGGTGGTGCCGCTGTGGAGGCAGCTTCGGCAAGACCTTCAGCATCAAACATATGAAGATTGGAATCTTCGTCATCGGCAACCAGGCAGATAATATTCCGCCATGAACCCTGGTTAGATCCCTGCATGTAAGATGAGATCTTTCTGACCATAATGCCGGCAGATGCTGTATCATACGCCGGCAGCCTTCCGATGCCTATGTCAAGGAATCCGTCGGCTTCACCCTCGCCTTCGTCGAGCAGACCGTAGAAATCGTCAGAGGTGAAGGAGAGGACTCCTATAGTGGAGTTTACAGACTGCCATGTGGGGATAAACGAGCTGTTTCCGGGAGGAGGAGTCTTGTTCTCGTATGAACCGTCTCCCAGAAGGAGGAGGTACCTTAGCTGGGGTCCCGTCTCCAATCCCCTGTCGCGCATCATCCTTATGAAATTCCTGATTGCAGCCGCGTCAGGAATACCCCCTGAAAACTCATTATAGACCTGCTGAGGAGTGACTATAACTGAAGTCAGACCGTCTTCAGCAAAATGCATGGATGCAAGATTTTCAGCATAGGCGAGGAACAGCGGGTGAGTTACGATTATCATACCGGCAGGCAGAAACGCATGCAGATTCTGATTTGCCACCGGAACGCTCTTTACCGGCTGTTTCACCTGTGCCAGGCTGAATGCCAAAAACCTCCTCAGACTATCGGTTGCTGCAATAAAGAGTGTGTTTCCAGATGACGTTGTGGTCTGCATTGCCAGCGGGACAGACGGATTGGTGATGTCCCAGATGATCAGTGAGGATGATCCCTCCACTGTGAACCGTGTTACTGCGGACGCACCTACCGACCTCCTGTCACTGATGAACAGGTATTTGTCGCGCCAGACAAGTGATGCCCTTGCTTTGAAGTCGGCAAAATCTGCATAGCCGGTGGCTGCCATATTGCCGCCTGATGAGAAAGTGAGGCTGAATGCCGGTGATCCTGATGATGAAAGGATTGAGTCCGAAACAGTCGTAGTGGCAGCATAGACACCGTTAATATCGGTCATTGTGACAGCCGGTACCGTGATGGTTTTTATAATTTCACTTCCCTGTCTGAGGATGAATGAGGTCTGGGTATCAGACCTTGCAGCGACTCTGATGCTGTAGTGTATTTTCTCTCCTGCAACGAGGTCGGTAAATCCCGGTCCGATGCTGTTCTGTGCACCGGGCACCAGTTGCTGGTACCACTCTCTTCCTGACCTTATCAGGTTGAGTTCCTCGCGTTCGTGCCTCATGTAAAGGTCAGTTGATGATGACAGGTTTGAGGGTGAGGCTGCCGGAGGTGTTTCAGTCTGCACCAGTAAGGCCCCTCCCGGCTGTGAGGTTAAGAAATACCATGCAGTATCTGAATAGTGATGTCTCACGAACCGGTAATCACCCGGTCCGGGATCATTCATCCACCGGTTGGTGGCATCACAATAGAAGAGCAGATAATCGCCTTCATTGAATACGCCATCGGTTCCCTTTTCTGCCCTGCAGGCAATCTTTTTCAGGTCATCAGGAGCGGTGCCGTTGTTCAGGAATGAGAGCTGACCTGCATTGTTGCCGTAGAGTACAACTGAAGCAGGATCGGTGAAACCCATCTCCTTCAGGCGTGAATAGTCGAGTCGGTAGATACCCGCCTCGGTTACGGCAATCTTTACCCACTGTCCGGTTGCAAGCACAGACGCAGCCGCATGATCCTGGGCGGATGCAACCATCACTGACGAAGCCGCATGATCCTGGGCGGATGCAACCATCACGGACGAAGCCGCATGATCCTGCGCGGCGGCTTTCAGCGCGGGCACAAGAATCAGAAGACCAATGGCAACACTTTTCATCATCATCATCGCAAAGATAGTCAAGTCACTTATCTTTGCTCCCGAATCGATGCGGCCGGGGATAAAATAATGACCGCCCGGCCGCGTTGATAATTCCGGAACACAATTATGAAGCTCAGGTACAGGACTCTTGCTGTGGCGCTGCTCTTATGCACGGTGACTCTCACCGGCCAGGACACCTGGTACGGTTCTGCGTCAGGTATGCAAGTCATGTATAATCCTGCTTTTGCAGGAGTTGAGGGCGCCTCTTCTGTCAAGATTTCTGCATTTTCGTTTCTTCCGGGAAACGGTTTCGGGCTGAGGTCTGTTTACGCTTCTTACGAAGGGTATTTCAGTTCACTTCGGGGAGGAGCAGGTGCATGGGTCTCTGATGATATACTTGGTGATGTAATGAATGATCTCAGGGGTGGTGCCTTCTATTCATATCACTTCCGTGCAGGGCGAAGGCTTTTCGTTACGGCCGGACTGACAGCAGCTGTGATAACACGCGGCATCAGGAGCGGATCGGTTATCCTTCCGGAAGACATTGATCCGTTCAGGGGTATCACCGGCGGAGGTACCGGATATTTTCCTCCTGCCCCTCTGACCCGTTTCGACTTGGGTACAGGCTTCACAATAGCTTCAGGGAACTGGTTCGGCGGTGCATCGGTCATGCACCTGACAAAACCATCGCTCAGCGATGATGCCCTTGATCACAACAGGGTGAACAGACTTCTGACACTGACCGGGGGAATTTTACTCACACCAGGAGGGAAGGATTTCTCAATGCTCCCTTCAGCCTCCCTCTTCATTCAGGGTGATGAGACCAGGATTTATTTAGGGAGTGAAGCCTCCTGGAAGGGCCTTGCCGGCAGTCTGTCATTGTGGCACGTATCGGACGGATTTACTTCCCTGGGAGTGTCTGCCGGCTGGGATGCAATTACTGTAAAGATCATGTTATCATATAGTTATATTGTTTCCGGAGGTAGCGCAACCATGGGGGGAACAGCCATAGTAAAAGCCGGTGCAATGTTTAGTTTCGGAAATGTTGAAAAAAGTAGGGGAGCACACATAATAAAGTTGCCCCTTTTGTAGTTATTTTGGTGCAGAGTTTTGTAAATGAACGCAATTTTTAAACTTAAAGTAATCAAGTAAACCTTATATTGCTATGTATAAACTCAGAGCTTTACCGGTTTTTGTAGTTGTTGCTCTCTTCCTCTTTTCCTGCAAGGGAGCGAAGCAGGATAATGTGTCTCCGACTACTGGCTGGAGCTACAGGGATCCAAAGTCGAGCGATGTCAATGATCTTGGCTACCCGATAGGAGAGGCTTCGGAACAGGTCACTGGTCCGAACCTTGTGCTGATTGAAGGAGGTACCTTTACAATGGGACGGGTTGATCAGGATGTGATGTTCGACTGGAACAACTCACCTCGCAGGGTTACCGTTTCTTCTTTTTACATGGATGAGACAGAAATCACCAACCTCGATTACCGTGAGTATCTCTACTGGCTGAGGAGGGTATACAGTGATTATCCGGAGGTTCACCGCCGCGCTCTTCCTGACACACTCGTCTGGAGAAGTCCGCTCGGGCTGAATGAACCCTATGTTCAATACTATTTCCGTCATCCCTCGTTCAATAATTATCCGGTTGTGGGTGTCAGCTGGCTGCAGGCCAATGACTACTGCGTCTGGCGTACTGACAGGGTCAACGAGCAGATACTTCTCGACAGCAAGTGGCAGGATCCCAACGTAGAACAATCAGGTGCGAACAACTTCAACACTGAAGCCTATCTTGCAGGTCAGTACGAAGGAGTTGCGGGCCAGAGGGTAGACGAGCTTCATCCGCGCGTCCGCCAGGAAGACGGAATACTTCTGCCGCGTTACCGCCTGCCGACGGAAGCTGAGTGGGAATTTGCAGCATACGGCCTCAGAGGCAACACCTTCGAGGAAAGAATATATGAAAGGGCTATCTACCCGTGGGACGGTCACAACGTCCGTAATGCAGCCCCCAAATACAGGGGCGAATTCATGGCCAACTTCGTCCGCGGGCGAGGTGACATGATGGGTGTAGCCGGAAACCTTAACGATGCAGGAAGCATAACTGTCGACGTAAGGTCTTACTGGCCCAATGACTACGGTCTGTACTGCATGGCAGGAAACGTAAACGAGTGGGTGATGGACGTTTATCGTCCGCTCTCCTCAGAGGATGTTGACATGTTCAACCCGTTCAGGGGCAACGTATTCACCGACCTTAGGCGTGATGCCAACGGGAATGTGGTTGAGAAGGACATACTGGGAAGACTCCAGATTGACACTGTCAAGCCGGAGGATGTTGCCAACAGGTACAACTACCAGAAGTCAGACTACAGGAACTACCTCGACGGAGACGTCATCTCCAGCATCTCTTCAAGCCTTGAGTGGTCAGGAAATGCTGACCTTCCCCAGACAGAGAGGATGTATTCGCAGAATGAGGTTGACAATGACTATGTGACCCTCATCAATGACAGGGCAAGGGTATTCAAGGGCGGATCATGGAAGGACAGGGCATACTGGCTCAATCCTTCAACCCGCCGCTACCTTGACCAGGAGGCATCACGTGATGACCTTGGTTTCAGGTGCGCAATGATAAGGGTAGGAAGCCCCTCAGGACTGTAATGCATAATATATAAGTAAGGAATAAGGCCTCATTATCGAAAGTAATGAGGCTTCTTTTTGAAGTAAAATGGAGATTGAAAGGTTGTACGGTCTGTTCCGCAATTCTGCCGGTGTAACGACAGATTCACGGGCAGTAAAAAAAGGTGAGATCTTCTTTGCCCTGAAGGGGCCGACACATGACGGGAACAGGCATGCCGCCGCCGCCATTGAGGCCGGGGCGCTGGCCGCCATTGTGGATGACCCATCCCTCAGCGGTGAAAGAATCCTGGTTGTCGACGATGTCCTTGAAACAATGTCGGCCCTGGCAGCCTGTCACCGGAAAAGGCTGCAGATGCCAGTAATCGGGATTACCGGTACCAACGGAAAGACTACCACAAAGGAACTGCTGGCGGCTGTTTTGTCAAGGCGGGGAAGGGTACACAGTACCCCTGGTAATTTCAATAATCACATAGGTGTGCCACTGACACTGCTTAGTGCGCCTGATGATGCAGCATACCTGGTTGTTGAAATGGGTGCCAACCACATGGGCGAGATAGAAGCGCTGTGTGCAGTGTCAATGCCCACCCATGGCATCATCACCAGTATAGGAACAGCTCATATTGAGGGTTTCGGCTCCTTCGAAAACATAAGGAAAGCCAAGTCTGAACTCTACAGGTCGCTGCGCCAAAACAACGGTACGGCAATATATAATGATGACAATCCTGTTTTGTGTGAGCTTGTGACAGGGATGATCAATACCGTGCCCTACTCGGCACCGGGAGGGCACACACTCAGTGCCATGCCTGCCGGTGATGACACAATGCTGCTTAACGTAAAAGCGGTTATTGACGGCAAAGACCATTATTTTCAAACCGGACTCTTCGGGTCGTACAATATTGACAATGTCAGGGCTGCCATGGCAGCCGGACTACTTTTTGGCGTTCCCGTAAGTGAAATAATTGACGCTGTCTCATCCTACAGACCCTCGAATAACCGTTCGCAGGTGACGGAGACAGGGAGGAACACAGTCATCCGTGATGCCTACAATGCCAATCCTTCGAGCATGGAGATGGCAATAGCTTCCTTTGCTTCGCTGAAAGCGGAAAAGAAGATGGTCATCCTTGGTGATATGCTGGAGCTGGGCAGCGAAACTGCCAAAGGCCATGCTGCGGTCATCAGTCAACTCAGAAATGCCGGTGAAATCATGGTAGTGCTTGTCGGTCCCCGTTTCCGGGAAGCGGCGGCTGATTTCCCCGCAACCTTCTTCGGTTCATCAGAGGCTGCTGCCGAATGGCTGAGATCAGAGAGACCGGAAGGTTACACCATCCTGGTCAAAGGATCAAGGGGAATAATGCTTGAAAAGGTTTTTCCCTTACTCTGATTTTCCCGACAGGGTTATAGATAATATCTCCGGTCTGGTTCCAATCCGCATCCGGGGACCCCATATCCCGAATCCGGATGAGACTATTACGTGTGTCTTTCCGAAAACCCTGTATCCGTGACTCAGTTCGAACATTCTGTCAGTGATAAGGTTGAGGGGCCAGATCTGCCCGTTATGGGTATGACCTGAGAGTTGCAGATCAACAGGGGTTGAGGTCAGGGCCGACAGGTCATAAGGCTGGTGGTCAAGCAGTATCACAGGCGCTGAGGTGTCGGCTTCAGCCAGCAGTTTCGCAAGCGGCTTGCGGCTGCTTCCCGGCGAATGCATGGCACTTCTGTCAAGACGGCCTATTATCTGAACACCGTTTTCAAGCCTGATTGTTTCATCCTTCAGGACCCTTATTCCCTTGCTTTCGATATATGGAACAGACTTGCCCGGATCACTCATATACTCGTGATTACCGGTGATGGCCCAGGTGCCGAACCGTGGAGCAGGTATTATCAAATGCGAGAGGAGGTCACCGCGCAGTACCGGACCAATGCTTCCGTCGAGCAGATCACCAAGGAACAAAACCAGGTCTGGCTTTTCACTGCTTATCATCTCCGACAGATGACGCATGCTTCTCTTACGGATAATGCTGCCAAGGTGTATGTCAGATACGGCTACTATGCGCATAGGCTCATGATCGTTTTCAAACTTCTTGCTGACCTCTATTGCATATCTTTTGGTGACAGGGCTGACCGCATTGATGAATCCGATAAAGATGAGCAACAAAGTTACTGAGGTGATTCCTGCAAAAATCCACAGCCTGACTTTCGGCATGACATCAGGGCTGATAAGGCGGAAAGGCTTCTGCAGTAGCAACAGTATATCAGCCGTAAGCCATGCAAGTGCCCCATAGAGCATAAAGGCCATCCAGAAACCCCCGATAACATTTACTATGTCAGTAAAAACACTTGAGTAAGTATTCTCGAGAAACTTTCCGATGATAAAGGCAGAGGCCAGGGCAATGAAAACTGCATTGTACAATCCCGGGTTGATTCCGGCACCTGAGAGAGCCCTCCGTCCTTTGAACCACAGATAAAAGTTTGTAAGAATATAAACGGTGAGTACCACCGTAAGAAATATTGCCATTTGTTGTTTTCTGGTCAGGTCCATTTAAGTTCAGTGAAAGTTTTCCTTTTGCGTATATAATACTCAAAAAGGAGGTATTTGTTCATCGCTGTATGCGGAGCGTTGAAAATTCCCGGATTTGGGGTAATGGTTCTGAAGGTTCTGATTGCTGTTCGCTGTCTTCTGAAATCCCTGTGAGCCCTTACAATGGCGGCTGCTGCCGCCCGGCCTTCCCTGAAGAGCAACATCATGGCAGCCAGGCCGTCGAGCATCTGCCGGATGAATATGGTTCTCCTGAGATGCTTTGCCGGGAGGTTCTTAGCCAGCATTACAAGGCTGTTTCGAAAGTTGTAGTAGATTTTCGCGGGGGATCCGTAGCCCATTGTTCCTCCTCCTACGTGCCAGACCACTGAATGAGGGAAGTAGGATATAGTATACCCGGCGTTCTGCATCCTCCAGCAGAGGTCTATCTCTTCCATATGGACGAAAAACGATTCGTCAAAACCGTCGCACTGGTCGAATGCGGCGCCTCTTACAACCATGCAGGAACCTGACGCCCAGAAGATCTCCCGGGTATCGTCATACTGGCCATTGTCCTTCTCCAGGGTGTTGAAGATGCGGCCCCGGCAGAAAGGGTAACCCAGCCTGTCGATAAATCCTCCTGCGGCTCCTGCGTACTCGAACGATTCCCGGCTTGTGTATGACCTGATCTTGGGCTGGCATGCGCCCACATTCGGGTGCATATCCATGAAGGTGATCAGTTTTTCCGCCCATGCGGGCTCAACTTCCACATCGGAATTAAGAAGTATGTAGTATTCAGCTTCAACCTCTTTCAGCGCCCTGTTGTAACCGCCTGCATAACCGTAGTTGCCGTCAAGCCTGATGATCTGCACATCAGGCTGGTTTTCAGTCACCCACTTAACAGAGTCGTCTTCGGAACCGTTGTCGGCAACAATTACAGAAGTGTCGACAGCAAGAGTGTTTTCGACCACCCCCGGAAGAAACTGTTCGAGGAATTTTCTCCCGTTCCAGTTAAGGATTACAACCGCTGTCCTAATCATTTTTTTCGGGTCTTTTATGTTTCCATCTGCGATGGCTCCAGAGCCAGTACTCAGGTTTTTCCCTTATGATCTCCTCGAGCCTGGATGCATAACGGCAGATGACGGCATTGGGTTCTTCATCCCTTGGGTGTTCGGATATTATACTGTATTCCAGTTCGTAAAATCCTCTTTTGCGTTTGACTATGTTCATCATGATTACCGGCATGTCATACTTTACCGCTATTTTTTCAGCTCCCCTGTAGAAACCTGTATCCTGGTTTAGGAAGGTTGTCCAGCAGGCATTGTCATCAGGCGGGGGAGTCTGATCGCCGATGAAACCTGACAGTGTCAGGATTTTCTCACTGCGGTACTTCACGAGATCCCTTACAAT
>Ga0116153_10003103_pt1 | contig 12060 bp, 12 predicted proteins | sample AD_UKC028_MetaG_FD_89896 | JGI IMG/M metagenome (GOLD analysis project Ga0116153, IMG submission 89896) | Active sludge microbial communities of municipal wastewater-treating anaerobic digesters from USA - AD_UKC028_MetaG | ecosystem: Engineered > Bioreactor > Anaerobic > Digestate | place: USA... | reverse complement strand
GAAGGATAAAATGGACCTTCGTCTTGTTCAATTTCATATTTTGGACTATGCGTCCAAGCTTAGATGGGAGGCGAAATAATTTCGGGACTCTACAAGAGCAAAGAGGCACCACAACCATTAAATACAGTGCACCGAAGAGATTTCGCGATCTGAGGAATTATAATATGCGTTGGCAAGGCAAATTTGGAAGAAAGCCCACGGGAGGCAAGCTTATTCCCGCCCGGGGCAAGAGAAAGCATGAGGTAGGCAGAGAGCAGAGCGACACCACCATTGCCGCAGTCAGGGTGAAGAAGATCGAGACCCGGGGAGGCAACAAGAAGATGAGGATGCTTCGTGGTGATATGGCCACGGTTTCCGATCCCGTCACCGGCCAGTCCAAGGTGGTCAAGATCGAGAGGGTCAGCGAGAACAAAGCCAATCTTCACTACATGAGAAGGAACATCCTTACCAAGGGGGCTATCGTCAAGACCGAGATTGGAGAAGCCCGCATAACCAACCGGCCGGGACAGGATGGCGTGATCAATGCCATGCTGCTGCCCGCAGCCTGAAAATCCCTTCTCTTTTCATGTTCATCGTCTTCCGGTGCAGCTGCGGCCGCCACCTCTATGCCCGGAAGGAGGCCAAGAGCAGGACCTGTCCCTGCGGCAAGAGAAACATTCTCTCCAAGGTCAGGATTCTCACTGAGGCCGAAGACGCAGCGGCTGCCGGGGAGATGGTGCGAAGGCTGCAGATGGGCTCACGGGGTATGACCGGATTTAAGCCGGCCCATCTTTAAGGTTCGCCTTAGGCCCTCTTTTTGGAAGGCAATATGGCAAAGGAGGCGGTGCACTCGGCCAGAGCTACTCCCGCCTCGGAGCTGACCCGCCCTCTCATAAAGGCCACGCTTCTGCCTCTCTTTACCACCTCGCCTGCCGCATTGATCCTGCCGCTTTTCACTCCCTGCAGAAATGATGTGCACTCGGATATGGTGGCAATGGCGGCTTCCTTATCCAGGACGGTGAAAAGAGCCAGGGCCATGGCCTCATCGCATAGGGCTGTGTACAGACCGCCCTGCAGCCATCCCACCCCATTGTGCATATCGGGACGCACGGTCATATAGAGCTCCGCCCTGCCGTCTCCATAGTCGCCGATATCAATTCCCATCAATCGGAAGAAGGGATTGGCATCCCTTCCCCTCCTTTCTATCTCCTCAATATAGCTCATCTTCAATCATATCCTAATCCAGGGGGATGATGAGGGGTATTTCCTTATCCAGTCCTTTTCTGCCGGAAAATATGCCAACTCCATCTACATTTGGGAGAGGGAGCTAAAATAGTAGTCTTGCCTTAGAGAATATGGTCCGGAAGCCATCAGCATCAAAAAGAGAGTGAAAGGTGAACCACCTCATCAAAGAGAAAGCTCACTCATGCCCAGCATTATCTCTTCTATTTCCTGGCCATCTTTCTCAATTCATCCATTTTGGCTTGGGCAGCAGCCATATCTGCAGCCATTTTTTCTTTGCCGGTGGCAATTGTCTCCTCTGTGGACTCTACGGTCTCCGGCTGGCTGGGGCTGGCTGTGGCAGTCTCATTTTCCTGGACCTCCTCCATGGCGGCAGCGACCTCCGCCTCCAGCTCGCTGGCAGTGCTGGTGGTTTCAGGGCTGGTGACGCCAGGGCAGTTGCTGGCAGGGGCTACCCCATCATTTATAGAAATCATCAGGTTCTCCAGGAATACACCCCATGTCTCGTCGCTCAGGTTCATATCTGCCGTAACCAGGAACAGCGTCTGATTGCGCTGATTGGCTACGAATTTGAGATTGCCGATCTGCCCTATCAGAATTGGTGCTGTTATCGATTCATTATACGCAGCCTGGGTAAAGACAGGGTCGTAGGCTTCCAGATATGGTTTCAGATCGGCAGGCTCCAGCTCCCCTTGCGGCGGCTGGCAGGGATAAAGAAGATGCAGTTCTACCCTATTTCCATCCAAGAGCATTGATGCTGCTACCTCACTGCCGCTGGAATAATTGGCCTCGTTTATTCCTTCCGGCTCAACCACTACCTCAGGAGGAAGACAGAAGGCCATGCTGGCATAGCTTGCCGACTCCGTTGCCAACTCTGCTCCCGTGCAGGTATAATTGTTTGTAGCGCTCTCTTGGGCCGACGCAAAGCCAGCCATAAGGCCAACTACTATGCCGCAAAATAGCAGCATCTTCCTCAGAGAAATAGATCTACTTTGCAGTGCTCTATGTATCATCCAATCCACCTCATTGCTTTTTTTTTCTCCCTTTAAAAGCTTCTAATATTCCATCGGGTTTATAACACTCAAACTATTTAATCGTTTTCCAGATAGGTATAGTGGTCCACCGGTCCGATACGATAATATACCTTAATTCAATGACAGCTAATAGCAGCCATTGCTGTATGGATTTTAATCTAGGATGATGTGGAGGATGAGAGTGTGAGCCGAACAACAAGAGCATTATGCATTGCCGCATCCTTGCTGGTTTTGCTGGCAGGCCCTGCGGCATCGGTAGTGATCAATGAGATGGAGCTCAATCCGCCGGAGGGGGAGGTTGACTGGATTGAGATCTACAATCCGGATAACCAGAGCGTGGATATCAGCTCCTGGACGGCTGAGATCACCGATGGTAGCTGGACGGGACGTTTCGAGGCAGTTGCTCCCGGGACCATCCTTCTGCCCGGCGGTTTTTATGTCTTCAACGGACAGGAAACCTGGGATCATGATGATGGCGGATATGCTGTTCTATACAGTGCATCGGGCGAGATCCTGGACCGGACTGCCAATAGAAATGACGGATTAAACAACGACTTTACCTTCGGCAGGCATCCCGATGGATATGACACAAACACTGATGGCGACTGGGGACTGGGATCGGCCACCAAGGGAGTGTCTAACATCCGCTGAACGGTACAGAGAGCAGGCGTGAATCGAATCTGAGATCCTGTTCGACAAGAAAAGGAGGAGTATGAAGATGAAATTTGAATCTGAGACCGCCGTCAAAGCCTTCCTGGTTTTTGGCTGCCTTCTGGCTCTCTGCAGCCCGGGTGGCTGCAATATAGTGGTAAACGAGTTCGAGCTCAGCCCGCCGGACGATACAACCATCTGGGTGGAGCTTTACAATACCGCAGATGAGGCTGTAAACATCGACGGATGGATGATCAAAATAGCTGATGAAGCCTGGGAAGGGCCCATTTACCTGGAGGGAAGCATTGAGCCCAGGGGATTTCTGGCCGTGGACGGCCAGGAGAGCTGGATGACCACTGGTAACGGCACGGTTTATCTCTATGATGCCTCTGGAGCCGAGGTGGACAAGACGCCCCAGCATGGCGACAACGAGCACAACGACTTCACCTATGGTCGCCAGCCGGATGGAAAGGATACTGATACCAGAGCCGATTTCGGATATACGATGGCCAGCAAAGGCCGCTCCAACGGCTCCGGAGCATAGAATCAGGCCCAGTAGGATCAGTTAGATCCTCATAAATCCCTTATTAGCCCCCGGCAGCAAATGCGTTGGGGGGCAAAATGATTTTTTTTCAGGCCAGCCACAGGGTATAGGCTCGATCCCTCTGGAAGCTCCTGGCGTGCTCGCTCTTGTTGATGATATCCCGGCCTTTTCTCTGGAAGACGGTTATGGTCTGGGTCTTTCCTGCGCCAACGGTGAAGCTGGCCGTACCATCCAGGGAGCCGTCGCTCTCATCGCTGCTGAAAAAGACGCCATTGACCTGGACATCAAAGCCTCTCATCCGCTCCGACCGCACGGTTATCAGCGCCTTCCCGAGCCGAACATCCTCTACATCCAGAGAGGCGGCTGCTGCATCGGGAGGCCGGGGCAGGACATCCAGGATCAGAGCGCTGCTGGGACGGCTGCCCTGAGATAAAATCAAAAAGAATCTGCCTGTCTCCTCTGGCACCAGCCTCAGGCGATGATAATAGCTGGAGAGGGTTTTTATGCTCCAATGGGCTATGCTGCTGTTGGCATAGGATATCAGATAGAGATCAGCGCTGCCGTCCTCTGGGGTGTGGGCTATGAGCTCCACGCTCTCGCCGGCGGCGATCTGCTGATACTGCATCCAGCTCCCATCCTCCTGGATCCACAACTGGATGGAGGAATTGCCGGGGCCCGGGCAGCAATCTCCGATGAAGCAGTCCGAGTAGTTGTACCTCACTCCACCCACAATCACATTCCCCGGCTCGCTGCCGTTGAGATGGAAGGTTATGGGATCGGAGAGCGTCGTCTTCGCCTCTGCCGGCGGCTCTTCTGCCTGATCCATCCAGGGCTCCTCGGTCCAGATGGCGCTTGCCTGAGGCGCTGCCTGGACGGATAAGGCCAGCAGCATCATCAATGCCGCTGCCAGCAGGGGAGGGGCAAAGGATCTGCATCTGTGGCCCATTGCCTGGCTTATGGCCAGGCTCCGGCTCTTCACATCGTCTCCAGAGCAGCTATGCCAAGTGTATCTAGCGTCACCCGCAGGGCATTCTTCGCTGCTCTTGCCAGGCCCATTCTGGCCTGCCGCAGACCAGGCTCGGCATCCAGCACCGGGCTATAGCGGTAGAAGAGGTTGAAGCTCTCCGCCAGCTCCCGGGCATAGGTGGCCAGCTGATGGGGCTTGAGCTCACGGGCCGCCCGATCTATGACCAGATCGAACTGGGCGATCTTCTTGAGCAGAGCAATCTCATATTCGCCTTTCAGAAGACCGCAGCGGACATCAGAGCATCCCCCTGCCAGAGCATCCCCTTCACCCCGGCGCAGGATGCTGGCGGCGCGGGCATGAGAATACTGGATAAAGGGCGCGGATAGCTTCTCGAAGTCCAGAGCCTGCTTCCAGTCGAAGGTGGTGGCCTTGTCTGCCGAGACCTTGACCACATCATAGCGCACCGCTCCCGCCGCCACCTGGGCAGCTACCTTTCGGAGGAAGGACTCGCTCTCCTCCGGCCTTCTCAGCTTGACCTCCTCGTAGGCCTGCTTTTCCACCTCATCCAACAGCTCGTCCGCGGAGATGAACTTGCCCTTTCTGGTGCTCATGGAGCCGGTGGGAAGGGAGACGAACTCGAATATGACCACCTCCGGCTCCCGGACCCCTAAAAGACGCAGTGCCGTCCGCAGCTGTCCCGAGACCAGCTTGTGGTCCGCTCCCAGGATGTCCACGGAGCGGTTTGAGTTTTCCGCCTTCCAGCGGTGGTAGGCCAGGTCCCGGGTGATGTAAAGGGAGGTGCCGTTGGCCCTCTTCAAAACCATCTTCTTCTCAAAGCCGTGGGAGGTGAGATCAAGCTGGAATGCCCCATTTTCCCATTCGGTGAGGCCGGTCTTCTCCAGAAGGCCCACTATCTCCTCCACATCGCCCCGGCGCACGAACTCCGACTCCCAGTGATAGGAGTCATGGCCGATGTTCATTCTTTGCAGAGTCTGCTCAATGCCGCCGATGGCGTACTTGACTGCGCTCTGGATCTTGGCTATTATCTCCGGGTCTCCCGCCTCGTAGCGGGAGATGACCGAGTCTGCCTCATCCCTGATGCCGGGCTGGCTCTCCATGAGCTTATTGGCGGCAATATAGACCTTGGCCACGGCGTGGTCTGCTTTGCTGCCGTCCAGCGGGAAGTGGTCGCAGCCAACCACCACCATGGCCTCCTGGCGGCCCATGTCGTTTATGTAATACTGAGCATCGACGTTGCATCCCGCCCGGCGCAGTATGCGAACTAAAGTGTCGCCTATGACCGAGTTGCGAATATGGCCCACATGTAATGGCCCGTCGGGATTGGCCGAGGTATGCTCCACTATCACCTTATCGCTCATCCTACCGGTCCAGGCGTTATCTGCCAGGGCCTCCTTCAGTACCTTATCCAGGAACCTGTCGTTCATGAAGAAGTTGAGGTAGGGGCCCAGGACCTCCACCCGGTCCACATAATGGCGCTCCTCCGGCAGGGCCTTATGGATCTCTGCGGCTATGGCCGCCGGGCTCTTCTTGAGGACGGGAGCCAGGCGGAAAGCGACAGATGAGGCCAGGTCGGCATGGGGGCTTATGTCCAGCCCCAGGGGGTTTGCTCCATCCTCCAGATTGCAGCTGCAGCGCTCCAGGGCGGACTTCAGCAGCGCCTCTACCTCGCTCATAAAATCAAGAAACATGGTTGACTCCGATTGTATCAGTATCTTCGATCCATCAATTGGATGGGGCGATATAAGGATTGCGCGGGCGGTCGTCCATAGCCTGCATATCTATCCCCCTTATCCTTGCTCTCATTTGTGATCTTTAGCATGGACTATGGACATATTGGGGGAGGAGCATAATATGGGGTAGCTATTGGCGTGAATACCGAGAAGAGAATTGCTCTAGTAAAAAATATAAAAAAGATTTAGCCGGTTTTGTTGCTTAAAATCACGGCCACCAGTATCGCCAGGACCACCATGAGCTGTAAGGCCACCAGTTCCCCCAGTACCCACTCCATCCATACCATACCGGTTGATGGTAATAGTGGGTATAATGGGATCCTGGATGATGATGAGACCCTGAATGGTGACTTCCTCCCCAATGGGGAGCGGCCATGCCAACGGATGCAGTTACCAGCATAAGGGCTGCCAATAACAGCATCACTTTAAATGCTGTTCCCTTTTTCATAATTTATTGCACCTCCGATCTTTTGCTGACAAGAACAAAGAGGCATTGGCCATATTTAAGGCCAATTTTAATGTAGATGTCGTATGAATCAGATCTAAGAGTGATGAGCATCAAAGCCGCCTGGATAGCAGATAACAGCGCTTACATAAGAAGGTCGAAAAAGATGATATTCGATATCAATGATGCGGGGTACGGGATTCGAACCCGCGAACTCCTGCGAGACGGGATCTTAAGTCCCGCGCCTTTGGCCAGCTTGGCAAACCCCGCTGCTCAGAAATCTTCGATTTCCTCGCAGCATATCGTTTAGCGACCGTTTTCACTACCGCTTCTGCCTTAATCTCTCCAAAATCAACTATAAAAATCTTCCCGACACCAAGAAAAGAATCCTGTCACCTGACGCTCTTATCAAGTGCAACCAGATGTTCGCGAGAAATTACAAATGCACCAATTGTGGGCATATCTTCAAGGCATTCAGTGTGATCAGGGTATGTCCTTCCTGTAAGCAAATCCAAGAAAACAATGCCATTCTATTAGCGTTGGTAATCAGGTTATCTTCCAGGGCTGGTATTTGGCTCTAGAAATCCTTTCCCTTTGCAAACATGGCATTTCTCAACCTTCTCCACTATCTCAGTGCAAACTACGCCATAGCCAGCTACGACCTTGCCTGAGCCGTTGCAGACCGAACACCATTCCATTTCTGTACTCCACTATTCCATTATATCGTTAGATATGGTGTATTGCCATATAACGCTCTCACGTAGCTACGTAGGTCTTTTCTCTATCTTACTCAATTTAAATCGGTATGCATTAATCTTCTTGAGTATCCTACATAGCGTATGAAGAATAGAGGAGAGAAGCCCCTTCCCTCCCCATCTCACTCAAGCCACATCACTTGAAGCGGGTTTCTCCTCGGAATCCCATAGGTCTTATAGCGTGGATGCCCGAACATAATTGCGTATGCACTCTTTCTTCCCGGCGGAATGCCCAGCTCCTTTTGAAGCGGCTGATAGGCACTCGCAGCCATTGCAACGAAGCCTGCCCAGCACGTACCAACGCCAAACGCAGGCGCAGCCACATCAAAATGAGTGAGCGCTATTATCGCATCGACAGGTGCAATTGGATTTTCTTCAGGAATGACAGCGAAGAGAAGGTGCGGAGCGCCCCTGCAGATGATGTCCATGCCACGATCCCAGGCTGAGATGAGCACAGGAAGATATCCTTTCAGCGGATGGTCCGTGTTGACAAGGCTCTTCATGTATTCCATAGTGATGCCCGCGATCTTCTTCACACGTTCTCTATCATGCACGACCCGCCACTGAATAGGCTGTCCGTTGCTCCCAGATGGGGCATATCGTGCTATGTCCAGGATCTTTAGAATGTCGTCCTTTGAGACGGGCTCATCTGTGAAGTGCCGGACAGACCTGCGCTTTTGCAGATAATAGCCAATATCATCAGCGGAGATCTCCCCTCCATTTTGCGGCAGCTTTACTCTCTCATAAGGGCGGATATCCAGGGTCAGAGCTTGCGATGGGCAGAATGCCTCGCAGTGGCCGCAGCTAAAACACAATCCTGCCTTCTCATCCGAAACTTTAGGGGGCTTCATCTCATCTCCCGATTGAATAATATTCGCTGGGCAGATGGTTGTGCAGATGCCGCAACGAGTGCAAAGGTCTCCATCGACAATTATTACAGGCATAATTCCTTCCTCCGTTCTTTCCTGCTCTAATGCTTCAGACACCATTATCGTGATTGCATCAGATTTCGTCCAGCACCCCATGCCTTTCCCGCTTCTTTTCCAAGAGTCCAGTAGCGGTTATCTGGCATGGTTAAAAGGAGCGGATCAATAGCAGCAAAATTTGGCTTTCCGTCTTCGATCGCGTCTCTGTCCGCATATACGCCAGCGATCTCGCCGATGAAGATCGTATTTGTTGGCAAAGGTACGGACTGGACCAGACGGCATTCCATGGTCACTGGACATTCCCGGATCATCGGAGCCGTCTCCAAAGAGCCATAGAAGACATCAAAGACTCCGGACTTATCCGACTTCTCGCCAGAGACAATTCCGCAATAATCAACCTTCTCCATCAATCCTGAGGAGGGGAGGTTAACAGAGAAAGTTCCCGTCTCATTAATTCCCTTCGGCGTATAGTGGTGATTACCGATAGCACAGAGGATCATTGGCGGAGAATAGTTTGCACGCGAGCACCAGCCGACAGCCATGAAATTAGCTTTCCCTGAGACCTTGGTCCCCACCAGCACAACAGGCATTGGTATGACGAAATTGTTATCGATCTTGATCTTATCCATGATGTCGTTCTCCTATGATCAAATTTTGATAAGATAGACGCTTTGACTGTATTTAATGGCGATACATTCATAAGAGTAATATACTTACAAAAAATAAAGCATGGGCTTTACTTGGGAAAGCGATAAGGATGCGCTAAGCAGGGCGAAAGTTACCTAATCAAGAAAAGCGCTACCGAGCAGTTCGCTCGTCATCAGTAATGATTGACTCCGCTCTGAAAGCTGCCCAAATTCTCCAACGACTCACTGCGGTCAAAAAACGTACATTATCCTCTATAATATACATAGGGGAAAGTGTACAATTTTGGAATCTCTCAATTTCGGCGAGGAGTTGCGCGACTTGCGTATTTTGGAGGGTGAATTGCTCCTTGTCAGACCACCAGATTAATGGCTTTGGCGGGAAGTCACCGACCCTATGGAATTCAATATCATGCGTATTACTGTATTCCTGGTGGCAGCGTCCGCCTTCGCTACCCTTCCTTGCATGGGCGGGGGCTGTGGTGCGTCCTGCGCAGTCTCTGGAGGTTCTTCGTACAACTTCATGGGTGATCGTGCATTCAGCATTGGTATGTCAAGCTTTGACGAGTTCGTCAGAGACAACTTCGATCAGACATCCCTCTCATCGAAATCCCTATCTGCAGATGATTCCTCAAGCGGAAATTCATCCCTAAACCAAACTGGCAATGCGAGTCTTACTGACGTAATGCCCGGCATCAATAGCAGCGGAACCACGACGTCAGATAACGGGACTGTCAGAGTAGGAGCTTCAGGCGCGCAGGATACAAGATTATCAACTCTGGTCTTTACTACATTCAATAACAAGTTCTAACGACCCTGACCATGCTGGATGGTCTCACGCCCATCCTTTTCATTGGGGGATGCCAGGACTTATACCTGGCATACTTTTTCGTAGAGCGAAACCTATTTATCCGACAATTGACGTATATGTTGTTGGCAAAGGTCGAAGACCATCTATCCCTCCTACAACTGACTTTTGCCTCCCTCCTTCTTATTCCATTCAAAGAAAAGCTTATAGCCCAACTCATCCCTGCGCTTGTTGCCGAACGCCAGTCATAAAGGAGGATAGGCAAAAGTCGGAGTTGTAGGGCTTGATGACTGGCCAAGCCAGTAGCTCCATTTCCCGCGATTTTCGTTATGCTTTTGTCGAGCCAGAGACCAGAAGAGATAAATATAATGAATATTAATTAATATGTTTCAGGGGATATGCAAGTCATGCTGGGGGTAGCGGGTTCTTTGTCAATCCTCCTTCCTGAGCCTCCAGCTTCTTCTGCTTATCGTTGCTCGCCAGCCGGGAGGGGGCAAATTATGGAGGTACGGCCTGTAGGCTGGCCAGGCCGCTAATCTCCATATCTTTCAACATCACATTCGTCCTCACATAGCCAGACCTCATATCCCTAGAGCCACCTATATCCTATTATCGAGATCAAATTGAATCCAGCAATCTCCCTGCTTAAAGATACCTTCAATGTCCAGGTCAGGCCTGTCAAGCTTCTGGAAGATGCCCTTAACAGTAACCTCATTAGGGACTCTACAGTGGAAAGATCCGAGAGGGTATCGACCTTTATATAAAGAAGGATCGGGATACATGTTCGTGTCTCCTAGGTGAAGACATTGGAAAACGTTGCTTTGAACACCTAGGCTGGCAAGAAGATGTACGAACTCGATATTCAGTTCATCGAGAATCTCAACTATTCCCACTCTCATAGATAGCTACTACCTCAGATATGGAGATATTTATATATTCAATTATAAATAACTGCATTCATGAATTCATCCAGATCCTTCATAAAAGATAAATTCTAGTCGTGCAAGATTATCCTTTTGAGCAGAATAAACCATGACTGCTCGATGTACTATGCAAAGCAGAAAAATGCTAAAGGAGCTGGTCCAAAATGAATAACATTCTTTTAACTTCCCTCCTCATCATATCTTTGATGGGATGTGCGATTGCGGGAGATGGGGAGGATACTCCTCAAGAGGATCTATCTATTCAGGGCACTGTAGATCCTCTGCCTTCTTGGAACGAGGGATCGGCAAAGAATGCCATCCTTAGCTTTGTAGCAAATATCACCGACGAGAACAACCCGAACTATGTTGAGCCTGATGATCGGATTGCCACCTTTGACAACGATGGCACTTTATGGTGCGAGTATCCGGATGTCGTCCAGTTTCTCTTTTTGTTAGATCGAGTCAAGGATATGGCCCCAGAGCACCCCGAATGGAATGATACGGAACCATTCATATCCATCATTTCGGGGAAAAGATTTACACTCAGCAACTTCAGTATAGACGAGGCAATGCAAATCTGGGTTGCAACAAGTTCGAATATCACTGCCGACGAATATACGAGTCTAGCAAGAGATTGGCTCGATAAATCCACAAACTCACACTTCGATCTTCCATATACGGCGTGCGTCTATAAGCCCATGTTGGAGTTGTTAAATTATCTGCGAACAGAGGGCTTCAAGATCTACATAGTATCAGGCGGAGACGAGGACTTTATTCGGGCCTTTTCTGAAGAGGTATATGGAATTCCCCCCGAACAGGTGATAGGTACAGCCCTTAGCCTACAGTTCATCGAAAATAACGGTAGCACCTATCTTATGAGGCTTCCTGAGTTCTTGGTATATACTGACGGTCGGGAAAAAGCCATGGAAATTCAGAATAATATTGGGGTCCGACCAATCTTCGCCTACGGAAACTGTGATGGGGACATTCCGATGCTTCAATTAGCCACCGGTGGCGATCGTCAAGGAATGGGATTACTAAATCACCACGATGATCCAATCCGCGAATTCGAATACGATGATTATCCCCTCGGTGGAGAACTGGATAAGGGACTTGAGATCGCTGGAGAATGGGGCTGGCAGGTGGTCAGCATGAAAGACGACTGGAAGGAAATTTGGGCCTGACATCAGGCCCTTAATTCTGCAAGAATCTTCAGTTTTTTAAGGTTCGTACTTCAGGCTTTCTTAATTCTCATCTCGGCTTTTCAACCTTTACTATTGTCGAGACATTGTAAAAATATAAATGGTGCTTCTACGAGTTCCATATACTAAAACTGGCTGGGGCATTCTTTTACCCCAGCTCCATTGCTCTATTCTTTCGGATCGAACTTT
>Ga0116153_10003100_pt1 | contig 12075 bp, 8 predicted proteins | sample AD_UKC028_MetaG_FD_89896 | JGI IMG/M metagenome (GOLD analysis project Ga0116153, IMG submission 89896) | Active sludge microbial communities of municipal wastewater-treating anaerobic digesters from USA - AD_UKC028_MetaG | ecosystem: Engineered > Bioreactor > Anaerobic > Digestate | place: USA... | reverse complement strand
CTCTCCGCCCCCCCAACCCATCGTCACACAAGCCCCCCCCCCTCGCGCGCGCGCCCCCCCCCCGCCCCCTGCGGGCGGCCGGGCGCCTACGCCCGCACCGCGCCCGACGCCGCCAGCCTGGCCGCCAGCTGCCGCCTCACCCGGGCCCTGAACCCCCTCCTCATCCGCCACGCCGCCACCAGATGTGTCATCATCGCGCGTCTCCCCCTTGCAAATCGGGCACATCCTGCCCGAAAACACTTGACTCACCCTCTAGTGTTGCCTCCTCAACCACCTCCGCCTCGATCGCCGGCCGCTCTCCCGCTCCTCCAGGCGCCGCCTCGCCGGCCGCCCCACCGGCGCCCACCGCGCCCTCCAGGCCGCCCGCGCCTCCGCCCCTTTGCCCGCCCGCCTCCTCCCCCAAACCCATCCCAGCGGCACGCGCGGCGTCGCGCAGGCGCAGCAACCACGCCGCCACGTCGGCCTGACCGGGCTCTCCGTCCATCGTCTCGAGCCGCGCAGTGGCTTGGCCCAGGAGGAGTTGCTCCTTGTCCGCCGCGATGCCGGCGACGACGCCCAGAGCCTTTAGCAGGCTAATCCGCTGGTCGGCCTTCAGGTCGTCCGCGTCCAGGCTCAGCACCAGGCGCAGGAGACTCTCGCGCGACATGCGACCCAAGTGGCCCCAGGACTGTGCCCCGACTCGTTTAAGGTGCTCTACAGAGCGCGCGCCTCCCTCGCGCTCGACGATGGCGGCTATCAGGTTGCGCGACGCGCCAAGCGCCTTGGCCACTGTGGCCACGGGCAGGCCGTCCACCAGACACATTCGGGCGGCCAGCTTGTACTCGTGCGGCCTAGACTTGAAAAAGCGGGCGGCTGAAAACGCCGGATTGCGAGGATCGTCCGGGATCAGGCTGCGCTCCAAAGAGGCGCCATCATCGGGCAGCAAAGAAAGCTGCTGCGCGTCCAGGTCCAGGAGGCTCTCAGACTGCTCTGCTGGCAAGGTAGGACTCCAATGCTCGCGCTGGTATCCGGACGGCCCGGCGGCCCAGCCGGTAAATGGGAGACAGCGCGCGCATCTCGATCAGGCGGTCTATGTGCCGCTCACTAACGCGCAGACAGTCTGCGGCCTCGCAGCGCGTGAGCAGGCGCAGCTCTGCTGGTCCGCTGCTCGCCACAGCCCGCCGTTGCGCCTCACGGCGTCGGCCGGTAGCACCCAGGCGTTCGTTGTCGGCAGGTAGCACAGGTCAGCCTCCGACCAGGTGAGGTTCGTGCCCGCTGCATGCGGCCCCAGCCGGCGCAGCAGCACGATCCGCTCCGGGAGCGATCCGCGCCCCATCAACTCTCGCACCGCTCGGCTCCAGGCGCCGCTCGATGTGGGCGCGGACAGCCTGGGCGATGTGCCAGGCCATGGTCCGGCCGTCGTCGGCAGACAGTTGTCTGAGCTCATGGTGCAGGTCCTCCCGCAGTCTGACTACTCTGGTTGTCATAGGGCTACCATAGCATACAGTGGTAACCAGTCAAGGGCAAAAATAAAGTGGACTCCCACAGTCTACCGCTGTAGACTATTGCATCGGGAGGGCGACATGACAAATCGACCAAACTCAAAAGTAGTGCGGATACACGCCTCGACACACGCCGCGCTGCGCGATATCGCTCTGTCCTCGCGTCCGCGGTCCACTCTGTCCGCGGCCGTGGATGAGGTCGTGAGCGCGTACCTGCAGCACCGTCGGCGCGCTGGCGAGCGTCCGCCGGAAGCCTACGGCAGCCAACGGAAAAGTTGAGTATTTGCAGAACGGTCACAGGATCGGCTCCGCGCGCGAGTTCCGGTTGGTGGAGTAGTGCCGCGCCGTCAACGCCGCCGACCCATGACGCGCCCAGTCGCGCGCCACGTCCAGACCGTAAGCCTGGCGCCACAAATGGATCCTGTAGGCTCTGAGCTCGTGGGCGCAGTGTCGCCGGGTCCAACCGCGCGCGCGCATCCACGTCGCGAGGTCGCGCTTGACGACATCCAGGCGCGCCGTCGCCGCGCCAGGCAGGATGTAATCCCTGTAGCCGACGCCAGCCCGGGCCCGCCCGATCTCGGCGGCAATGTCGGGGTGCAGAGGGATGGACCCCGACACACCCTTCGGCCGGTAGCCTGTCTCCGGATCATGCGCAATGGTTAGCCAGCCGTCTCGCACCCATGACCACCTGGCCGCCGCGATCTCGCTGGCCCGCATGGCCACATGGTAGCCAAGCACCCACGCCAGTCTGAGCGCTGATCCCTCGGTCAGCTCTGCCGCGGCCGCGATGATGGGCTCGATTATCTTCGGCTCCGGCGGCGTCCACTCAACGGGCGCAGCGCGCACCCCGAACGCCCGGGCGAACGGGCCCAGATCCGGAAGGTCGAGTCCGCGCTCGCGGTAGGCGTCGAGCATGTCTGCTCCCACCACCGACCGCGCCTGGCGCAGCTCGCTCGCGCAGGACCGTCGCCGGCCCTCGCTCTCCATCTCCTCGCCCATGTAGCCGCGCACGTAGCGCCTCACCAGCTGCGCTGTCAACTCCGCCGCCGGCCGGTCCATGCCGACGCCGGCCGCCGCCACCACCCGCCGCAGTGCCGCCGCGTTGGCCACCGCCGTCGGCCTGCGCGGCGCTCCGCGCAGCCGCACCTCGTCCAGGTATGCCTCGAGCACCTGCTCGATCGTCGCACACGAGCGCTGCGCGCGCGTCCTGTCCAGCGTCTGCCAGTTCTCCTCCTCGATCGCCCGGCGCTTCGCCCGCGCTCGCTCCCGCGCGATATCTGGGTCGTCAGTCTGAAGAGACTCATGGTAGCGCCGCCCGCGGTACCGCCAGCAAAAATAGGCGATGCGCTTGGTGTCGCCCGCCCGCCGCCAGGCCACGCATGGGATCCGCTCCTCGACCGCCAGCGCGCCCGGCTCACAGCCCAGGCGCGCTGCGCCGGACTCCCGCGCCGCCGCCGCAGAGGCGGCGCGCACCATTGCGCGCCGGCCGTTGCCCTCGACCGTGTAACGCCTGAGTCTCATCAGTCAAGCCTCCGCTGAATCTTGGCGTTGTAGTCGGATTGCATGTCGGCCATCTTCTGTATCCATTCCGGCGTGTGGACGATGCCACGCGCCACCTCGCTGTTGTAGGTCGCCAAAGAGTTGAATCGTTCCTCCCAGAAGACCTCACGCACAGTACGTCCATCCGCCGCCGATCTACGCTTCTTGGTCATGTTAACCCTTCCTTCCGGCGGCGTGTGGCCGCCCGTGAACCGCCCCGTTGTACTCCTCATACGAGGCACGTCACGGCATGCTCTATCCGTCCTCCCACATTCCGATCCCGTTGGGCGTCCGTCCGTCCTTGAGGATCTTCGCCCCGTAAAACCGGGCATCCTTGGTCAATCGCAACCGGCACGCCTCCGCCGCGGCAGCCGTCTGGTGATTGTGCCCGCAGGTCCGCTCCGTCGTCCCATCCTTGAGAACCGCCACCGTGTACTTGCTCATCTCTCCGCCCTCCCCCTTGCCGCGAGCCCTATTGCTCGCTGGTGACACTTATGGTGTCATATGGTCCGGAAATGTCAAGCGTCTATGGTCTGCCACAGTCTACACTTGCAACAAAGCACCACCACAATATGACCCGCGTGGATATTGGCCGATATTGGTTTCGCCCCGTGTTTGCGGGCTCGGGATCGTGGTAGGCCGTCCGGGGCTCGAACCCGGGACCCCTTGATTAAAAGGCTAGTGTTGGCGTATGGAAAACTTGAGTATTTGCAGGGGAATCCTGCTCACTGCGCGCGCGGTGGTGACGTTTTGGTGACAAGCGCGCGCCAGTCCGACCCGTTGATCGAGACGCACGAAGATCCCGTCCAGCGGTTGATCCTGTAGACGATTGCGTCTCCGGGACCGGCCACCAGATAGGCGTATCGCGCCGCCCATGCTGCCGCGAGCAGCGCCACCACCACCACCGAAATGATCGCCCGCTTCATGGCGGCAATCCTCTCACGGCTGACGCGCGGCGTCAAGCACAGCTCTCCGGGCGGCCGGCGGCGCCTCAAAGGCTGCGCGCCGATCGGCCGGCAGGCGTTGGATTTCCATTTCGCGCCTGGCCCGGCGCAGGGCCTGGGCGTAATAGGCGGCCAGATACATGTCCGGGGGCAGGTAGCCGATCTGATCGTCCAGGCGCCCGGCTAGGATCGCGGCTCCCTCGGCGTAGCGTTGCACGGCCTCGTCGGGCAGCCTGCCCGTCCGCGCCTCCACACGGGCGGCGTCATAGGCTCGCTGCAACTCGATTTTCGCGCGGTCCTGCAGAGGGCGCGCGGCATCCCGGCCCAGGTCCCGCCAGCCGGCGTCACTCACGCGCACCCGGCGCCCAAGCGTATTGCCGATGACGGGGAGCGCCAGGAACTTCTGCAGGGGGCTCTTGAACTCCTCCTCAATGGTCTCGCGCGGGAACCGCCCCACCATGCCGCCAAGTAAATTGTTAAGAGTATACTTGGTCATGGGCCCCACCCACTGTCCGGCGTCCACGGCCGTCTGGCTCACTCCCGCCCACTTCGGCGCCCGCCCGCGCGCGGCCGACATCCACGCCAGCGCCACCGTCCCCACCGGGTTGTACCCCGGCAGCCCGTCCGCTCCGAAGTCCAGCAACTCCTCCACGCTCTTGCCTTGCAGCAGCTGCCACATGAGCCCAGAGCCGAACCGCGTGTGCTCGCTCAGCGGATTGGTCACGAAAATGACCTTGCGCCCGTTCGGCCGGTCGGTCGGGTCCCACCACACCGGGTAGGCGGCGTAGTTCTTCTTGTAGTAGTCGGGGATGGACAGTGCCATTCGCTGATACTCGTCCGACAGCCGGCCGCCATCCTCATCCCCCATCATGTTCTGCATGGCCTTTCTGAACCACCCCGCCGCCAGGCCGGCCAGGATCAGCTTCGGGATCATCCCATACCGCATCGTCAGTCCCAGGGTCTTCCAGAAGTCCGCGTGGTACGGCCGATTGTTCTTCACATCCCACTCCACGGCCTTCCACGTGCTCTCCGTCCCGCGCCAGGCCGCGTTCCAAAACGGGATGAACGTGTCCACCAGCCAGTTCCCTTGCGGCTTGTCGGCGAAATTTGGGGAGCCCGCCATCATTTGGACCAGTCGCTGTCGTTCCTGCACGCTCATATTCGGGAACCGGTCCGCCAGGAACATCCAGCCCGCCACCTTACGCAGCAGCTCCCCGCGCGCCGTCGGCCGCGTGTACCAGTCAGCCGCCGCCCGCACCAGCTCCTGGCGCCGCGTCAGGTCCATCCCCAGCCAGCCGCCCGGCACCTTATACGCGTTCGCCAGCCGCTCAATCGCCGTCTGCGGGCCCGTTCTCTGCAACGTCCTTCCCACCGGGCCCGGGATCAGGTTCCCCAGCGTCTGCAGCGTCGTCGAACTGCCGGGCGTGAGCCCCTGCGGCCACAGCATCAGAATATTCTGCTCCAGCATCTCCACGGCTTCCGGGCTCGGCTCGCCCCGCAGTATGCTGTCCACAAGCGGCTTCGCCCGCTTCGCGTACTGGTAATAGGTTGCCTTGGTCTTCCACCCCGGCAACTTGATCACCCAGTCCGCGATATCCCGCGGCGTGTTGAACAGCGGGAACCCGTAGTTCCAGTAGGTGAATACCCCCTTGATATCCCGCGCCGCCATCTGCAGGAACCGCTGGAACACGACCGTGCTGAACGGGTCCGCGCTCTCGATGAACTCCGCCACCGCCCGCGGCGCCCAGAAGCTCCGCGGCTTGCCGTCCTCCAGGTAGACCACCGTCTCCGCCCTGTCCGTCGCCCCCGTCTCCGGCACCTGGCGGTTCGTGTTCCGGTCGAACCGCATGCGCCCCTCCCTGAACAGCGGGTCCTGAACATCCGCCAGCAGCGCGCGCACGGCACTCTTCAACTTGTTGCGGTACGCCGCCGCCACCAGCGACCGGTCCAGCTCCAGCGTCGCCGCCCAGGGATCACGCGCCGCGCCCAGGTACCCCTTCTGCTTGTACACCTTGGGCCCCACCTCTCCGCCGTGCATCCCCCGGAACGCCGCCTCGAGCGGGTCCTTGTCCAGGTCCACCCCCTTGACCGTCGAGTACCACACCCGCTGCATCGCCGTCTTGTACAGCTCCTCGGACCATATCCCCGTCTCCCGCGCCAGTCCGATCACGTACCTCTGCCGCAGCTCCGCCCACTTCTCCGCCGCCCCGCGCATCGCCTCGAACGCCTTATCCCCCAGCCGCGCCCGCTGCTCATCCAGCGACGCCTGCGACGCCGCCGGGTTCATCCCCAGCATCGAAGCGATATCCTGCCGGTTTTCGGCAATGTGTATGTTCTGCAGGAACAGGCTCCACTCCGCCGCCGGCACGCCCGCCTCGGCGAACACCTTGCGCCCCACCTCGTTCCCTGCCCTCAGCATGTACGCGCTGGCCCACCCCTCGTGATAGAGTTGGTCCTGCAGCGCCTTGAGCGCCCGGCTCTTCACCTCAGCCCCGGCCCGCCCGGCCCGCAGCGTCACGGGCAGGCTCCCCCGGAACAGGAACATCCCCAGCGCCTCCGCGAACTCGCTCCCCGTCAGGTTGACTTTCGCCCGCATGGCCCGCTCGGCCGCCACGTCCGCCGCCCGGATCGCGTCCGCCTGCCGCCGGTCCCGCTCATTCTGGATCCGGCCGGCCGCCGCCTGGTGCTGGTACTCCTCCCACCTCTGCCGCACCTCCGGCCGCCGCACCTGGTACTCGTGCCACAGCGCCCAGAACGTCGGCGCCCGCGCCTTCAGCGCCGCCGGGTTGTTCGCCAGGATCGAAAACGCCGCCGCGTACATCTCCTCCGGCTTCGTGAAGTACGCCGGAATCTTCTCCGCCCCGTACCACCACGCGATCGCCGGCTCCAGCTCCGCAAGGATATCCTGCTTGCGCACCAGCCCGCGCTCCTTCGCCACCGCGTCCAGCGCCTCCTGGTATTTGACCTTCACATCCTCGCGCCACGCCTTCAGCCCCTCGGCGTCCCCCTGCTTCGGACGCTTCCCCGCCGCCTTCTCCGCTTCCCGCCTCAGCTTCGCCCGCTCCTTGCCGCCCAGCAGGTTGTCCCCGTCATCCGGCACACCCTCCAGCATGTCCTTCGTGTAATTCCGCAGCGCCGCCACATGCCCCAGGATATTCCCGCGCCGGTTCACCGCCCAGTCCGGCACATCGTCAATCCAGTGCCCGATCTCATGCCACGCCACCTCGCCCGCCAGCCGCGGATTCTCCTGCAGCCGCTCCTCGCGCAGCTTCCGGATCGCATCCTTCAGCCACGCCTTCTTCACCTCTGCCCGCGGCAGCCACGGCCCGCCCTCCGCCTCGTCCGGCACGTTGGCCGCCACGTAGGCCTCCGCCTCCGCGTCCAGCCGCACCAGGTCGTCGTTCTGGATCAGGTTGAAAATGTCCGCCCTCAGCTCCACCGATCCAGGCGGCCCCCCGTGGTACACCCCCGCCGCCGCCCCCCGCAGCGCCCGCAGCTTCTGCCTCACCTTCGGGAACGTCAGCCCGCCCGCCATCTGCCGCATGAAATCCACCGCCTCCGGCAACTCCATCGGGAACATCGTGTAGTTCGGGTCCTCCGCCGGCACCGGCCGCTCCCGGTAGCCGGGCGCCTGCTCCGCCACCCGATACCCGCGCGAGCCCGCGCGCCCGACTTCATGTTTTCGACCGCCCGGCACCAGCAAACCTGTTTCTCTGACAGTCGCAGCGCCCTTGTCGCGGAGGTGAACATCGGTCAAGGCTCCGGTCTCAATCGCCTTCCGCAATACGCCGGACTCGTCTGCCCCTTCTGGCACGTTGACGGCGAATCCTCGTTGTCCGCCCGTGTCCCGCATGAACTGGCGCAGACGCCCCAACAGGCGCAGCGCGCTTTGCTCCTTCAATGCGCTGATCGGCACTGACATGATCCCCGCCACATTGTTATTCGCATCCGTCGTGATCACCTGGAACGCGTTCTCATCGCCCTGCAGGCGCTTCCCGATCCGCGCCAGTTCTTCCGCGCTGTTCAGATGCTCACCAAGGTCGTCGTGCGGCACACGTGCCGGCGCCGCGTCCTTGTCGTACTGGTGCGGCGCGCCGGCCAACGCATGCTCGGGAAGGTCTTGAATGGCCACGCTGATTTGGTTCGGCTTGCCCGGATCCCATTGCATGACGGCAAATCGCTTGTGATTGATAACGTCGTGCCCCAGAAGCGCAACGCCCTGCTCGTGCAAACGCCTCCCTGTCCACGCCGTCACGTCCCGATCATTGCTGGACGGCTCAAGCGTTTGTCCGGGGTGATTGTGCAGAATCCACACGCCATCCGCTCCGCTGTCGCGGGCAATCTGAGCAATGCGGTCAACAGTAGCATCGGCCAGTCGATTGATCTCGCCGGTGGTTTTCGCGCGGCCCGCAAATGTGGCGGACGAACCAGGCAGGCGCGAACTCACCACCTCCTGGTGCGTAACCACTCCATTCTTGACCACGAAATAGCCAACCGTCTCAAAGGATGGATTGCGGGCGATCTGCCCGACGAGTGCCAGGTCTTGAGCGGACCGGACGCGCTGGCCTACGAGGTCGATCTTGCCTTCGCGCTTGAATTCTTCGAGCATCGCGTTACCAAGTACGGTTCCGCTCGCCCTCCGCAAAGTCTCTGCGGCATTGCGCTCAGCTTCGACTTGACTCTGTAAACCCTCACCCTCGAGGTCCCTGTGCCGTTCGGCTGCTGTTCTCTCCGGGAAGAGTGCATTGTAAAACTCCTGCTGTATCTGCAGTTCTCTTACGTCGCCCGCCCCCGCGCTGTCAAGCCCGTATTCTCCCTGCCCCTCCAGCAGCATCCCCGGCGCGGGTCCCGCCGGCGCGAACATGTCCACCGTCTCGGCCCCCGGGACCGCCGCCGCCTGGCGCCGCTCGATCCTCGCCTGACCGCGCGCGATCTCCGCCTGCGCCGCCACCCACCGCCGCTGCGCCTCGTCCTCGGCTATCCGCCCGGCGTCCACGGCCTCCAGCAGCGCACGCGCCTTGTTCTGCAGGGCCCGCGTGGCCAGCACGTCCGCGCGCCCAACCGTCGCCGCCTCACCGCGCCGGCTCTCCGCCACCAGCCGCAAGACATGCCGGAACGCCGATTCCCCCCTCGTGCCGGCCGCCAGGTCTCCGGCGTACACGCCGGCCCCCTCGCGCACCACGCGCCCCTCTTCGGCGTCCAGTTCCCGCAACGCCGCCAGCGCATCAGCCGGGATCTCGCGCCCCGCCGTCAGGTCGATCCTGGCCGCCGCGCGGCCCGGCGCTGCGCCGGACGCCTCCGCCTGCAACGCCGCCACCTTGACCGGGTCGGATCGCCACTGCTTCCACTCTTCCAGCTCCGCCTGGGCCGCCACCTGCGCTTGCTCCAGCGCGTCCGGGTTCTCCACGTTGATCCCGTATTCGCCGGCAATCTTCTTGAACTGCTTGCTCGAAACCTTCGCCCCGGCCCGTAACACCTGCAGCCGCCCAAGGATCTCGTTCTGCTTCCGGCTCGCCGCCTTGGCTATCGCGCGCGCATCACGCAGGGCCGAATCGTCGAACCCGAACAAGTCTCCCTGCGCACCCGTCGCCGCCCGGTCCCCCGCCCGGCGCTGCAGGTCCTGCAGGTAGTTCGCTATGTCCGACGCCTCGACTCCCGCCTCCCGCGCGAACTCCATGCCCGCCGCCTGCAGGGCGGCGTTGCCCGGGGCGTTCTGGGCGATCGCTACGGCCTTGGCTTCGGAGAGCCTTCCGGCCTGGAAGAGGGCATAGAGGTCATCCGCGGCATCCCGACCCAGCGCCCATCCCGCTTTGCCCTTGGCTCGGGCGAGGAGCCCTTTGTCTCGGGCCGTGTCTTCTGTGAGTTCGGGGTAGTGTCTGAAGTAGTGTGCATAGTCGCTTACGTCTCCTTGTCCGTCCCGGATGTTCGCCTCGGCGTCAAACCGCTGCGCCATCTCCAGGCTGAACCCATCCGCCTCCCGCACGACCTGTGCGGGTATTGTCCTTTCTCCCGTCCGCCTTGCCAAGTCAAAACGGTTCCGGCCCGTGGCCACCTCGAATGACCCGTCCTCCGCCGATTGCCACACCAGGATCGGGCCCGTCCCCACCCGCTCGAACTTCCCCTGCAGTTGCTGACCGCGCACCACCCCCGTTTCCGGGTCCGCGCCGCGCTTGAACTGTTTCAGCCTGTTCTGAACCTTCAGGTCCGCCACCGGGAACTCCACCGTCCTCACGATGGGCTCCTCCGCCCCGTCCGGCGCCCCCTCGTCAATCACGCTCGTCCCCGCCGGCGGCTCCGCCTCAACGCTCGCCACCGGCTCAACCACCGCCGGCACAACCGGCTCCTGCGGCACCGGCCGACCCGCCCCCATGCCCGCCGCCACCGGAGCAGCCTCCGGAGCCGCCTCCGGGACCGCCGTCCCCGCCACCGGCCCGCGCGGCACCACCGGCGCGGCCGGCTCGGCCGGCACGGGAACACCGGCCGCCTTGCCCGCTTCGAGCATCAGCGCCTCGGTCCGCAGCCAGGCCTCCTCCACCTTGCCCCGCGGCGCGCCCATCCGCCTGCCCGTATCCTCCATCGCCGCGCGCGCCTTGAGCGCCGATACCCCGCGGCTGACGTAGTGCAGCCCCACCATGGCCAGCCCGTTCACGAGCCGGTCTTCCTCCGGCAGGTCCCCGCTGGTCCCGTACCCGATCGCAAACAGCGCCGCCGGCTGTAACACCTTGCCGGCCGCGCCCGGCAGCATGTCCGTCCCGCCCGCCGCCGTGAACAGCGTCGCCATGCCCGCGTCCTTCGCCGCCGCCCGCAGGCGGTCCGACGCCGTGGCGCCCGGCTCCGCCAGCGCCTGGCCGTGCGCCAGGAACGCCAGCTCGTTCCGCCACCAGGCCGCCCCCAGCCTCAACACGGCCAGTTGCGCCTGCTTCGTCCTGAACAGCCCCGCGGCCGACGCCGCCAGCTGCCCCACGACCCGCGGCGCCTGGATTCCGGCGGAGGCCTCCACGAACGGCAGGAACGCCGCCAGCTCGCCCGCTATCTGACCGCCAATCGCCGCCGCGCCCGGCTTGCCGAACTGGCCGGCACGGTCGAACTCGCTCCACGCCTCGCGCCGCGCCACGTCCTGTTCGCGCGCCTCCGCCTGGCCCGGCAGGTCCAGCGTGAACGCACCCAGCCAGCCCGGATCCTTCAGCAGCTCCCTCCCCACGCGTCCCAGGGTGGACCGCGCCACGCCGCCCACGACCTGCGCGCCCACCGGGCCCCACTTCTTCCGCATCAGCCGGTCTTCTTCCCGCGCCGCCGCTCCAATCGCACGCGCCCTGGCGCGCTCCGGATACACGTAGTCCTCCAGGCCCGCTTCCGGCGCGGCGCTCAGCTCGGCCTGCCGCGGTCCGCCCAGCGCCACCCGCGGCCCAGCCGCCGCCTGCACGGCGTTGACGTTGCTCCCGCCCAGCCCCACGTCCGGCGGCGGCCTGTTCAGCCGCCCAGCCGGCGCAGGCGCCGGCACGTCACGCACCGGCGGCAGATCCGGCCCGTCCGGCGCAACAGGCCTCAGCGCCTCGCCGATCCTGCGGCCCAGGTCGCGCAGCCTGTCGCCAAGCCCCATCCGTTCGCCCGCATTGCCGCCCGTTTCCTCAACGGAGCCCAGCCCGGCATAGGGATCGGCCTCCCCCTGCACCGCCCCCAGCCCGGCATAGGGGTCAGCGCCGTCCTCCACAACCGCCCCCAGCCCGGCGTAGGCGTCGGGTTCTTCCTCCACTACAGTGCCCAGCCCTGCGTATGGATCCATGCGCTCAAGCCCTCCTGTGTTACCGCACGCGGATCTTACCGTCCTGCCCCCGGTACCGCGTGCCAGGCTTGGCCTGCCGCGCCTGCTCGGGACTCAGCGTCGGAACGGCATCACCGCTCCCCGCGCCGTCGCCTTCGCCGCCACCCTCTCCGCGCCCGCGCGTCCCCCACATCCTGAAAATTTCCATCTGCTGCTCGTCCGTCAGCCCGGAGTTCCACAAGGGATTCGTCTCCCATGGCGGCCGCACGGTGCTCTTGTCATAGATCGGCGCGCCCGTGCTCTTGTCCACGTACTCCTGCCCCGTCCACTGCGCCACCCGGCCGTCCTG
>Ga0116153_10003089_pt1 | contig 12112 bp, 10 predicted proteins | sample AD_UKC028_MetaG_FD_89896 | JGI IMG/M metagenome (GOLD analysis project Ga0116153, IMG submission 89896) | Active sludge microbial communities of municipal wastewater-treating anaerobic digesters from USA - AD_UKC028_MetaG | ecosystem: Engineered > Bioreactor > Anaerobic > Digestate | place: USA... | reverse complement strand
GAAGGATGCGGCTGGCGCCGGACGCGGGTCTTCGCCGGCGATCTGCAACGGCTTGCCTTCCTGCGCCATCATGGCCAGCGCGGCGGCAACTTCCTCGGCGCCGACGTTATGTTCTTCAGCAATCTGCGACACGATATTGGCAAAGAAATCGAGGCTTTCGGCGTTCAGCACTTCCGCCACTTTTTCCTTGAAGTCGGCGACGCGCTTGTTGGTGACGTCGGCACGGCTGGGCAGGGTCAAGGGAGCGATCGGCTGCCGGGTCGCGCGTTCGATGGTGCGCAGCATGCGGATTTCGCGCGGCGCGACGAAGAGGATGGCATTGCCGGTGCGTCCGGCGCGGCCGGTACGGCCGATACGGTGCACATAGGCTTCGGTGTCGTAGGGGATGTCGTAGTTCACCACGTGGCTGACGCGCGGCACGTCGATGCCACGGGCGGCGACGTCGGTGGCGATGACGATGTCGAGGGCGCCGGACTTCAACTGCTCGATGACGCGTTCGCGCATCTGCTGGTTGAGGTCGCCGTTCAGCGCGGCGGCGGCGTAGCCGCGAGCGGCCAGTTTGTCGGCCAGTTCGACGGTGGCCGTCTTGGTACGGACGAAGATGATGGCGGCGTCGAAGTCTTCCTCGACTTCGAGGATGCGGGTCAGGGCGTCCAGCTTGTGCATGCCGGAAACCTGCCAGTAAACCTGACGGATGGCGGCGACGGTGGCGGTGGCCGACTTGATCTTGATTTCGCGCGGATCGACCAGGTATTTCTGGGCGACACGGCGGATCTGTTCCGGCATGGTTGCCGAGAACAGCGCGGTCTGGTGCTGCTCGGGCGTCCGTTCGAGAATCCATTCGACATCGTCGATGAAGCCCATGCGCAGCATTTCGTCGGCTTCGTCGAGCACCAGTGTCTTCAGGTGGTCGAGGTTGAGCGTCTTGCGCTCGAGGTGGTCCATGACACGACCCGGGGTGCCGACGATGACGTGGGCGCCGCGCGACAACTGCTTGAGCTGGATGGTGTAGCTCTGGCCGCCGTAGATCGGCAGCACATGGAAGCCGGGCAGGTTCTTGGCATAGCTTTGCAGCGCTTCGGCAACCTGGATGGCCAGTTCGCGCGTCGGCGTCAGGATCAGGGCCTGCGGCTTGGCGACCTTGACGTCGATCTGTTCCATGAGCGGCAGGGCGAAGGCGGCGGTCTTGCCAGTGCCGGTCTGGGCCATGCCGATCAGGTCATGACCATCGAGCAGAACGGGGATACATTGGGCCTGGATCGGCGACGGGGTTTCGTAGCCGATCTGGGTCAGGGTCTGGAGAAGTGTGGTGCTTAAGCCGAGATCGGCAAAGCTCAGCGCATCGGATGACGCCGGTGAAGACATGCTGTTTCCTTTCATCGTCGCTATTGGGCTTTGTTATGGCTTGCGACGGATTGGCCCGATGGTCGGGCGGCCTGAGTTCCCCGATGCAGCCGTACCGGGGGCGAGTCAATGTGGTGATCCTGCAAACGAGAACGACGGGGGCTGCTCGGAAGACCTGCGGGCGATGCATCAACGCATTGATATTATTAGTTTACTCTATTTTTGGCTGGCTGGATACGGGGCTTGATGCCTTCCTTCATCAGGAGTCCGGAACGGCCTGGCTTGAGTGAAACGCAAAAGTGTCGGAATTATTTACATGAGTTCTTCACTCAGAGATTCAGGCAATTGTTTCCAATGAATAATAATTTCTGGCTTGGGAATTGCTTTCAAAAATGACGGTAAAAACAAATGACGGTAAAAACATTTCTTCGTTTTTATCGTTTTGGCATTTCCTGCAAATTACGTAATTCCAGAGTCGGGTGAATCCAAAGAAATCATCCAGCAATCAAGCGCGCAATTTTGTGCGCTCCAAGGGAAGAAAATTCAGAATGAGAAAATTTCTTGGTGTAGTTGCGTTCCTTGTTTCGGTGGGTTTGCCGGCTTCGGCAAATGCCGCGCTGCAAACGCTGTCCAGTCTGTTCGTCTTTGGCGACAGCCTTTCGGACGGCGGCAACAGCGGACTGGTCAGCCAGGCGGCGACCAACGGTGCTTATACCTACCCGCCATCTCCCTATTACAACGGCCAGTACTCCAACGGTCCGGTTGCGGTTGAATATCTGTGGCGGAGCTATAACGGAAACGCCCCATTCATCCCATCGCTGGCCGGCGGAACCAATTACGCGATCGGCGGCGCGACAACCGGCGTGGATAACTTCAATGCAATTAGTTCGACAACCGGCGCCCTTGGGCCTGCCTACGTGCAGTTGGGCAACAACTGGCAACTGAATACCTTTGGCGCGCAGCTTGCCGGGGGAAGGACGTTTGATCCGGTGTCCTCGCTGTTCGTGATCTGGACCTTTCCCAATGACGTGTTCAATTGGGTGGAGAACGGCGGTTTCACGTCGGGGACCATCGGGGGCGCGGCGGGTGTCGGACCGGTGGGGGTCGACGCGCTGATCGGCAACGGGATCAACAACATCGTCCAGACTGTCCTCGCGCTCGCCTCGACGGGGGCGCAGCACTTCCTGATTCCCAACATGCCGGACCTCGGTGAGGTACCGGAATTCAAGGGAACGGCCTTTGAACCGGGCATGAAGACGGTGAGTCAGGGGTTCAATTTCTATCTGGCGCAGGCACTGACCGCTCTGGATGCCCAACTGGCTTCCGCAGAAATTGTCCAGTTCGATCTTTTCGAGACCCTTAACCGGGCTGCTGCAAATCCGGGTGCATACGGCTTCATGAACACCACCGAGAAGTGCATCGACCACATCCTGGATGGTCGCTGCGACCCGTCCAACAACACTTGGTTGTTCTGGGACGGCGTGCACCCGACGACCTACGCGCATAGCATTATTGGCGCCGAATTCCGGGCGGCGGTTCCCGAGCCGGAAACCATCCTGCTGCTTGCGTTCGGCCTGCTCGGAATCTTAGCGACCCGGCGCCGGTAGTCTGAAATTGCAGCATTTTGTTTCCCACCCCGCTACGGCGGGGTTTTTGTTTTTCAACCACGGGTCAAGCGGAGCGCGTCAGGGTCGCCAGTTCGTCTGCCGTGAATCCGGCGGCAAGGCGCGCGGCTTCGTTCAGCGGGGCCTGCGGCCACGGTGCGTCGAACTCATTGAGCAGTCGCCGGTAGGTCGCTTCCGATTCCAGGCCGCGCTCCGCGCAGAAGTACCGGAACCATTTGTCGCCGAGGCCGACATGGCCGATTTCATCGCCAAGGATGACGTCAAGGACGTGCGCCGATTCGACATCGCCGGCATTTACGAGTCGTTTCCGGATCGGCGGCGTGGCATCGAGGCCGCGTGCTTCGAGCAGGCGCGGCACCAGCGCCATGCGCGCCAGCACGTCGTTGGCGGTCTTTTCGGCCATTTCCCACAGGCCGGCATGGGCCGGAAAATCCCCATAGTCGTGGCCAAGCGTCTGCAAGCGCTGGCGGAGCAGGGTGAAGTGTCGGGCTTCGTCGGCCGCGACGCCGATCCAGTCGGCGTAGAACGGGCGCGGCATGCCGCGGAAGCGGGCGGCGTGATCGAGCGCCAGGTTGATTGCCGAGAACTCGATGTGGGCGATGGCGTGCAGCAGCCGGGCGCGGCCTTCGGGGCTCTTCGCGTTGCGCTGCGGAACCTGCCGCGGGGACACGAGTTCGGGCTTCACGGGGCGGCCGCAGATCAAATTGACGGGTGCGGCATCCTGCCAATCGAGCTCGCTGGCTCTCCAGTCGGACTCGACTGCCGCGGTCAACGCGATTTTTTGCCCGATTTCCGTGGCGGCGAGGGCCGTGGCGAGGGCGCCGAACAGCGACTGTGTCATGGCGCGGGATTGGTGTAGCGGAGGTGAATGGCATCGATCTCGGCGAGCAGGTCTTCCGTCATCGGGGTGCACATCGCGGGCAGCGTTTCCTTGAGTTGGGCCAGCGACGAGGCGCCGATGATGGTGCTGGCGACGAACCAGCGCGAGCGCACGAAACCGAGCGCCAGTTGCGTTGGCGTGAGCTGGTGCCGGCGGGCAAGATCGGCGTAGGCGGCGACGGCGGGGGGCACGTTGGGCTTCGTGTAGCGCTGGCCGAAGGCGGGCCATTGTGTCAGGCGGCCGGGGGCGGCGGGGTCGGCCAGATATTTGCCAGTCAGGTGACCGAAGGCGAGGGGGGAGTAGGCGAGCAGGCCGACCCCTTCGCGCAGGCAGACCTCGGCCAGCCCGGTTTCAAAGGTCCGGTTGAGCAGGCTGTAGGAGTTTTGCGTTGACACGATTCGCGGCAGACCGAGTTCGTCGGCCAGGCGGATGAACTGCATGATGCCCCACGGATGTTCATTGGACACGCCGACGTGGCGCACCTTGCCTTCCTGCACCAGTTCGGCGAGCGCCTCCAGCTGAGCGCGGATCGGCGTGCATTCGCGTTCCCTGGCCGGGTCGAACTGCCATTGCCCGAACATCGGCTGGTTGCGTTCCGGCCAGTGCAGTTGATAGAGATCCACATAATCGGTTTGCAGACGGCGCAACGAGCCATCGATGGCGGCACGGATGTTGGCACGGTCCATGGCTGCGGGGCCGTTGCGGATCCAGTCCAAGTTGCGCGAGGGGCCGGCGACCTTGGTGGCGACCAGCACCGCTTCGCGTTTCTGCCGTCTGAGCCAGCGCCCGACGATGCTCTCCGAGGCGCCGCAGGTCTCGGCGCGCGGCGGCACGGCGTACATTTCGGCGGTATCGAGGAAATTGACGCCGCGATCCAGTGCAAAATCGAGCTGGCTGTGCGCATCGGCTTCGCTCGTCTGCTCGCCGAAGGTCATCGTGCCCAGGCAGACGTCGGGTATCGCCAGCGTGCTGCGGCCAAGGGGGCGGGGGGCGAATGGTTCGGTCATGGGGATTGCTCCGGAATTGGGGTGGTTTTCAGGGTCGACCGCAAAGAACGCCGTAAATCAGGATATGGCGCTGCAGAACCGTATCGTAACCGGCGGGAACGATGGCGAGGCGGTGCGCATCCGGCTCGCTGCAATGGCTTTCCACCCAGCGGCTGGCGGCGGCATGCGCGGCGTCGAAGGTAGCAAACAGGCCGTGCAGCGTTGGTGAGCGGACCGGCAGGAGTTCGCCCGAAACTGGTCGAGCAGGGTGTCGGTATCGAGCATCTGCACCGCGTAGCCGGCGGCCTGGCGCGGCAGGGGCAGTTCGGCCAGGGCGAAGCGATCGCCGAAGGCGTCGGCGGCAAGCGGACGGTTGAGCATGCCGCATTTTACCCGCGCCGGACTCCTGAATTCCGGGACGTGATCTCGCGCCGGCTATTTCATTGCGTCATCAAAGCGAAACAAATATGAAACAATACGCCCGGCTTGCTGAATAGCACGGGAGAGAGCCATGGAGCTCAAGGATATCAACAAGATCGAAAAGGCCACGCAAAAGGGCCGTAGCGAATTGTTCAGGCTGGGCATCGGCCTGATTTTCATTGTGGGTGTGATGCTTTATGCCCTGACGCTGGATTTTGGGCGCGGTGGAGTGATCATCGTCGTCGCCGCCATGATCGGCGGCTACATGGCGATGAATATCGGCGCCAACGACGTGGCGAACAACGTCGGGCCGGCGGTCGGCTCCAAGGCGTTGACGCTGGGCGGCGCGCTACTGATCGCGGCGATTTTCGAGGCGCTCGGCGCCATCGTTGCCGGTGGCGAGGTGGTCGGCACGATCCGCAGCGGCATCATTGATCCGGGCGGTATTGCCGGCGACCGCTTCGTCTGGCTGATGATGTCCGCACTGCTCGCCGGCGCGGTCTGGCTAAATTTCGCGACCGCGGTCGGGGCACCGGTGTCCACCACGCATTCAATTGTCGGGGCGATCCTCGGGGCTGGGGTTGCCGCCGCCGGCTTCGATATCGTCCGCTGGGGAACCATGGGGAGCATCGCTGCCAGCTGGGTCGTCTCGCCGCTGCTCGGTGCGGTTTTCTCGGCCGGCTTCCTGTACCTGATCAAGCGCAGCATCACTTACCAGGAGGACATGGTGCGCGCGGCGGTGCGTATGGTGCCCATTCTGGTAGGCCTGATGGTGGCGACCTTTACCGCCTACATGCTGCTCAAGGGCCTGAACAAGGTCTGGAAGATCAGTTTTGAAATGGCGCTGTTGATCGGCGTGGCGGCGGGCGGGCTGACTGTCCTGATCTTGCGCCCGGTCATGTCGTCCCGTATGGCGCGCATCGCCAACAGCAAGGACAGCGTCAATGATCTGTTTACCGTGCCGCTCATCTGCTCGGCCGCGCTGCTCAGCTTTGCGCATGGCTCAAACGATGTCGCCAACGCGATCGGACCGCTGGCGGCCATCGTCGACATTCTCGGCAAGGACGATGAGGTGGTCGGCAATGCCGCGGCCATACCCGCCTGGGTAATGATGATCGGTGCCACCGGAATCGCGGTTGGGTTGTGGTTGTTCGGGCCCAAGGTGATCCGCACCGTCGGTTCGGAAATTACCGAACTGGACAAGATGCGTGCCTACTGCATTGCCATGGCGGCGACCATTACCGTCATTTTCGCCAGCCAGCTTGGTTTGCCGGTCAGTTCGACACACATTGCCGTGGGCGGCGTTTTCGGGGTCGGCTTCCTGCGTGAATATCTGAAAGCCAGCTATGCGCGCATGGAGGATGAAATCCGCCAGCATCATCCGGAAGGTGATCATGAAGCGATCAACCTTTTCCTGGCACGCTTCAAGAAGGCTTCGGTTGACGAAAAGGGGCGCATGATCGCCGAGCTCAAGATGCAGGCGAAAATGCGCCTGGACCCGGCGCACTTTTCAAAAATCGAGCGCAAGGGCCTGCGCAAGGTCTACCGCAAGGAACTGGTCAAGCGCTCGCAACTGTTCAAGATTGCCGCCGCCTGGATCATCACCGTGCCGGCGTCGGCACTAATGGCTGCGATGATCTACTACATGATTCTCGGCATGTTTTCCTGATACCGGATCTCGTTCAGGCGGGAATGTCGGGTACCAGCATCTGCTCGAGGTGAATGATCCGGTCCTTGAGCAGCAGCTTGCGCTTTTTCAGGCGCCGGACCAGCAATTCGTCAGGCGGCGGGCTTTCGATCAGGTGGGTGATGACCAGATCGAGGTCGCGGTGCTCGACCTGAAGTTCATGCAGCTGGGCGCGAATCTCGCTGATTTCTGCCTCGTTCAGCGGATGTATTGACATTTTCGGTTCCTGATCGCTTCCGTTGTTTTGCTAGAATACCTTGAACAGATCAGCGGAGGAGAGAGAAATGCAACATCACGTGATTGTCTCGTTCGGGCGGGACAGCGAGTTTGAATTCAAGGTTCATGGCGGGCGGCCGGCGGATGAGGCGAGGGTCTGGTTTTCCCGCGAATTCGAGTCTCTGGAATGCGATGTGGCGACCCCGACCGGGAAGATACTCGCGGTCGACCGCATTCTCAGCGTGGCCAAATATGCCGGGCAGCAGCGTTTCCGCCAGCAGCCGGACTGGGCCGAGCAGTTCGCCAAGAACACCGCAGCACTTCTCGGGCGCGACCTGATTCGCGTCGACGTCGCGAATTACAGCATCGGGTACTGATGAACAAGGCGTTTGTCCGGGAGAGCGACAGCGACGATGAAGAAGAACTCAAGCCCGCGCTGCAACTTCCTCCCGGTACTCGCAATTACATTACCCCGGCAGGCCAGGCCCGGCTGAAGGACGAACTGGAACATCTGGTCAAGCGAGAGCGCCCCAAAGTGGTAGAGGTCGTCGCGTGGGCTGCTTCCAATGGCGACCGTTCGGAAAACGGTGACTACATCTACGGCAAGCGCCGCCTGCGTGAGATCGACCGGCGCATCCGCTTTCTGACCAAACGCCTCGACATCGCCGAGGTTGTCGACCCGCTGCGCCAGGGTGATAACGACCAGGTCTTCTTCGGCGCTCGCGTCACCGTTGCCGATGCCGATGGCAATGAAAATACCTACACCATCGTCGGCGTCGACGAAGCCGACGTGGCGCGCGGCCGCATCAGCTGGATTTCGCCCCTGGCCCGGGCGCTGATCAAGGCGCGCGAGGGTGATTCCATCCGCTTCCAGAGTCCGGTCGGGATTCGCGAGATGGACATCGTCGAAGTCATTTACGATCGCATAGAATAGTTGCTGTTGGCACTGCGCCGAGTTTCCGGTGGCGGATCGCCGATTTTACTGGGCCTACGCAACAGTCATGAACGCCTTTCTCGCCGCTTTCCTGTTTTTCGCCGGTGCCTTGGGGGCCACGCTGTTTGGGTTCCTGTTGCGAAAAAATCTGCCGGAACATCATGTCAGCGAACATTCGCGGAGCATTATCGTCCTCAGTACCAAGCTGATTGCGACGATGACCGCGTTGCTGCTGGGTCTGCTGGTGTCGTCGGCCAACGATTCGTTGCAGAGTTTCAGCAGCGGTCTCGAGCAGATGGGCGCCCGACTTGCCACTACCGACCGGCTGTTGAAGGACTACGGCCCGGAAACGCGGGAAGTGCGCCATTCGTTGCGCGAGCACGCGGCGCTTACGGTGGCGCTCATCTGGCCCGAGGAGCACGAGCGCCTCGTCGGTCTTAATTTGCTCGCTACTGGGCAATTGCCCCAAGGCGGGGGGGGGACGGTGCGGTGCACGATGCCTCGCATGCAGTTCGCGCCTGGGCGATCAGCTCTTTCCTTCCGGAAATCGAGGGAAAACTGCTCGACCTGAAGCCCCAGGACGAGGCTAAGCGCTGGCGGCAGGCCGAGGCGCTCCGCCATCTCGGCCTGCTGGCGGAGCAGCACTGGCTGCTGGTCGAAAAGGCCCAGAATACCGTGCCGGTCACCTTGCTGGTTCTGCTCCTGGCCTGGCTGCTCATCCTGTTCACGACTTTCGGCCTTTTCGCGCCACGCAACGCCACTGTGACGACGGTGCTCGTCCTCTGCTCGGTGTCGCATCGGCGGCGGTTTTCGTCATTCTGGAAATGAACAGTGTCACGAGCGGCCTGCTGAAGGTTTCCGGTGAACCGCTGATCCGCGCGCTGAGCCTGATGGGTGGCTAGCCCCAGTTTGGAGCGTCAGGGCAGGAGACCGAACATTGGCTCCGATCCTGCCCATTTGAATTCAGCATGTTCCAAGCGATAAAGAATCTTCCACGTACCGTCTGGCTGATCGGCCTCATCAGTCTGGTCAACGACAGCGCCAGCGAGATGCTCTATCCGCTGATTCCGCTCTATCTGGCGTCGGTGTTGATGGCTGGCCCGCGGGCGCTGGGGATCATCGAGGGGATTGCCGAGGCGACGGCGAGTCTGCTCAAACTTTTTTCGGGCGTCATCGTCGACCGCACGCGCCGCGCCAAGCCGTGGATCGTCTTCGGTTATGGTCTGGCCGGGCTGGGCCGGCCGCTGATCGCATTCGTGTCCAGCTGGCCGTGGCTGCTCGTCATCCGCTTTGCCGACCGGGTCGGCAAGGGGCTGCGTTCGTCGCCGCGCGATGCGCTGCTGGCGGCGAGCGTGCCGGCGGAGCGACGGGGGCTGACGTTTGGCCTGCATCGGGCAATGGACAATGCCGGCGCGGTGATCGGACCGCTGGTGGCGGCACTGCTGCTGGCAGCGCAGGTGCCGCTGCAGGACATCTTTTTATGGTCGATCGTGCCGGCAGTCCTGTGCCTGGTGCTGGCCCTTGCCATCCGCGAACCGCAAGCGGCAGTGGCCGCTACGCCGCCGTCCTTCGACTGGCGTCTGCGCGACATGCCGCCGCTGTTCAAGCGCTATCTGGTGGTGGTTGCGCTGTTTACGCTGGGCAATTCCTCCAACATGTTCCTTTTGCTGCGTGCCCGTGAACTGGGTGTCGCCGAGGCAACGATTCCCTTGTTGTGGGCCGCCGTGGCGCTGGTGGCGACGGTGTTCTCGACCCCGCTGTCGGCTCTCTCCGACCGCTTCGGCCGCATGCGCCTGCTGGTTGGCGGTTATCTGGCGTATGGCCTGTTCTACCTCGTGCTCGGTATGCTGGCCCATGATGGGCTCATGCTGTTTGTACTCTTCGGGTTCTACGGCTTGTTCATGGCGGCGACCGAGGGCGTCGAAAAGGCGCTGGTAGCCGACCTTGCGCCCGCCGAGCGCTGCGGGACGGCGTTCGGCTGGTTCAACCTGACGGCCGGCGTGATGCTGTTCCCCGCGTCGCTGGTCTTCGGCTGGCTGTGGCAGTCGGTGTCGTCGTGGGCGGCTTTCGGCTTTTCGGGCGTTTGCGCGTTGTCGGCGGGCGTGTTGTTACGCTTCTGGGTGTTTCGCGACGGTCAACGTCAAATCGGCTCTTGAATTTTCCCCGCATGCCCCCACCTCCCATCCCACCTTTTGCATTGATAGGGAGTTTCAAGTATGTCCGAGTCTGCAACCGCGAACGCCAACCGCGAAACCCTGGGCTTCCAGGCTGAAGTAAAGCAACTGCTGCAACTGATGATTCACTCCTTGTACAGCAACAAGGAGATTTTCCTGCGCGAGCTGGTTTCCAACGCTTCCGACGCCTGCGACAAGCTGCGTTTCGAGGCGCTGAACAACAGTGCGCTGTATGGCGATGACAGCGATCTGAAGATTCGCGTTTCCTTCGACAAGGCCGCGCGCACCATCACGATTTCCGACAACGGCATCGGTTTGAGCCGCGATGAAGCCGTCGAGCACCTGGGCACCATTGCCAAGTCCGGCACCCGCGAATTCTTCTCGGCGCTGACCGGCGACCAGGCCAAGGATGCGCACCTGATCGGCCAGTTCGGCGTCGGTTTCTATTCCTCCTTCATCATCGCTGACAAGGTGACGGTGGTTTCCCGCCGCGCCGGCGTCGAAGCCAATCAGGCGGTGTGCTGGGAATCGGGCGGCGAGGGCGACTACACGGTCGAGATGGTCGAAAAGGCCGGTCGCGGCACCGATGTCACGCTGCACCTGCGCGAAGGCGAGGACGAGTTCCTCGGCGGCTGGAAGCTCAAGTCGATCATCCGCAAGTATTCCGACCACATCACCCTGCCGATCGTCATGAAGAAGGAAGACTGGAAGGATGGCGAACAGGTCGTGACCGACGAGGACGAAACGGTCAACCAGGCCAACGCGCTGTGGGTCCGTGCCAAATCCGAGATCAGCGACGAGCAGTACAAGGAGTTCTACAAGCACGTCGCCCACGATTTCGAAGACCCGCTGGCGTGGACCCATGCCCGCGTCGAAGGCAAGCAGGAGTACACGCAACTGCTCTACATCCCGGCCCGCGCTCCGTTTGATTTGTGGGATCGCAATGCCCGCCACGGCATCAAGCTTTATGTGCGCCGCGTCTTCATCATGGACGACGCCGAACAGCTGATGCCGCTGTACATGCGCTTCGTGCGCGGCGTCGTGGATTCTTCCGACCTGCCGCTCAACGTTTCGCGCGAAATCCTGCAGCAGAGCAAGGACATCGACGGCATCCGCAGCGGCTGCACGCGCAAGGTGCTGGGCATGCTGGAAGACCTCGCCGAGAACGACAAGGAGAAGTACGCCAAGTTCTGGGAAGCCTTCGGCGCCGTTCTCAAGGAAGGTGTCGGCGAGGATTTCGCCAACAAGGAAAAGATTGCCAGCCTGATCCGCTTCGCGTCGACGCATAACGACACGCCGGAACAGACCGTTTCGCTGGCCGACTACATCGGCCGCATGAAGGAAGGCCAGGAGAAAATCTACTACGTCACCGCCGATACCTTTAATGCCGCGAAGAACAGCCCGCACCTGGAAATCTTCCGCAAGAAGGGCATCGAAGTGCTGCTGCTGTCCGACCGTGTAGATGAATGGGTGGTCGGTCACCTGACCGAGTTCGACGGCAAGCAACTGCAATCAGTGGCCAAGGGCGGCCTTGATCTCGGCAAGCTGGAAGACGAAGCCGAGAAGAAGGAAGCCGAAAAGGCGGCCGACGAATACAAGGAACTGCTGGAAAAGGTGAAGTCCGCGCTCGGCGACAAGGTGAAAGATGTTCGCGTCACCTACCGCCTGACCGATTCGCCGTCTTGCCTGGTGTCCGACGAACATGACCCTTCGGGCAACCTCGCCCGCCTGATGAAGGCGGCGGGCCAGCCGATGCCGTCGACCAAGCCCATCCTCGAAATCAACCCGCAGCACCCGGCGGTGATGCGCCTGAAGTACGAGGAAACCCGTTTCGACGACTGGGCAG
>Ga0116153_10003085_pt1 | contig 12120 bp, 12 predicted proteins | sample AD_UKC028_MetaG_FD_89896 | JGI IMG/M metagenome (GOLD analysis project Ga0116153, IMG submission 89896) | Active sludge microbial communities of municipal wastewater-treating anaerobic digesters from USA - AD_UKC028_MetaG | ecosystem: Engineered > Bioreactor > Anaerobic > Digestate | place: USA... | reverse complement strand
CGAACAACTTGATAACATGAGATTCGGTGTGGCAGTTGCCAGAAGAGGATGGCTTGAAAAAAATGACGTCGTGAACACACTCAATGTTGAGAACCTTTTAAAAATAAAAAAATGAGACCGCTTAAAAATATACTTTTTTTATTGATTTTAATACCATTTCTTATTAGTATATCTGCTTGTTCCAAGAATCCTTATTACAAACGTAACGAATTCGCTCTGGGGACAGTCATTCAAATCACCTGCTCAGACCAACGAGCCATTGACATAGCCTTTAATGAAATAAAAAGGGTTGAAAACCTTTTAAGCAAATATGTCTCTGACAGCGAAGTATCTAAATTAAATACTTCAGGGAAACTAAAGGTGGGCCCTGATTTATTATATGTATTAACGAAAGCAAAAGAATTTTATATTACAAGCAACGGCGCTTTTGATGTCACTGTTGGTCCTTTAGTTGATATCTGGAAAAAGGCAATTAAAAATAAAGTATTGCCTCAAGAAGAAGATATCAAAAAGGCAATGCAATTAGTCGGATTCGACAAAGTCGTAATAGATGAAAAAGAATCCACGGTTGCCTTCCTAAAAGAAGGCATGAGTATTGACTTAGGAGCCATTGGAAAAGGATATGCCGTTGACTGCGCGATTAAAAAAGTCAGGGACTATGGAACGAAATCTTGCTTGATCGCTATTGCAGGCGATATTTATTGCCTAGGTAATAAAAACGGGGAGCCCTGGCAGATTGGAATCCAGCACCCACGCAATAAAAAAGATTTACTGGATGCTTTGAATCTTGAAAACCAGGCGGTATCAACATCCGGTGACTATCAACAGATGGTTATAATAGGGAATAAGCGTTATTCCCATATAATCGACCCCCGAACGGGATTTCCATCTGATTCCAAAGTCATTTCGGCAACCGTACTCGCGCCGGATTGCCTATCTGCCGACGCACTGGCAACGACTATATTTGTACTAGGCAAAACAAAGGGAATGGATTTAGTAAAGTATTATAAAAATACAAAGGCATTAATTTATACGGAGGATGAAGTTAATGCATTCGATACGTTCTAAGAAAATTCTTGCTCCCGGGATAAACGAGATTGAAATCGATGCTTTTGAAATTGCTCAAAAAGCGAAGGCCGGTCAATTTGTCATAGTTATTGCCGATGAAAAGGGCGAAAGAATCCCTTTGACTTTAGCAGGTTGGAATCCTAAAAATGGAACAATTAAACTAATCTTCCAGGAAGTTGGCCACTCAACAAAAACCCTGGCACAATTAAAATTAGGAGACAATATTCACGCAATCCTTGGCCCGCTAGGAAAACCTACGGAAATAAAAAATGTGGGGACGGTCGTTTGTATCGGAGGTGGCGTAGGCATTGCCGAAGTTTATCCAGTAAGCCGGGCATTTAAGAATGAAGGAAACGAAGTAATCGGGATTATCGGTTCCCGCAGCAAAGACCTAATATTTCTAGAAAAAGAAATGAAGGATACCTGTGATCAATTATACGTAACTACCGATGACGGTTCATACGGCCAAAAAGGATTAGTCACGGAAGTCTTAAATAAATTATTTCAAGCGCACAAGCATATTGATGTAGTGTATGCCATAGGGCCTGTGCCTATGATGGCGGCAGTCGCAGAATACACCCGTCCTTTAAAAATAAAAACTATTGTGAATCTTAACCCAATTATGGTTGATGCCACTGGCATGTGCGGAGCATGCAGAGTAACAGTCGGAGGAAAAACTTATTTCGGCTGTGTTGACGGCCCAGAATTCGATGGCCATCTAGTCGATTTTAAAGAATTGAGATCTAGGCTTAATTTATTCAAGGAGCAGGAAGAATGTCTCAACAAAAGATGCCCAAGCAAAAACCTGAAGAACGGGTAAAAAACTTTTTTGAGGTTGCTTTAGGTTTTTCCAAAGAACAGGCTTTACTTGAGGCAAAACGCTGTCTGCAATGCAAGAAACCTTTTTGCGTTGAGGGTTGCCCGGTACAAATAAATATTCCGGCTTTTATCAAATTAATTGCCGAAGGCAAATTCGAAGAAGCGATTAAAAAAATCAAAGAGAAGAATAATTTGCCGGCTGTTTGCGGGCGTGTCTGCCCGCAAGAGACGCAATGCGAGGCCGTCTGTATCCTAAACAAGAAAAAAATGGCGATCAATATAGGCTCTCTGGAAAGGTTCGCTGCAGATCATGAAACTACAACAAGAAAAATAACGGGATCAAACAAAGCTACAAAATCTGATAAAGTGGCGGTAGTCGGTTCTGGTCCGGCCGGATTAACCGCTGCCGCGGATCTGGCAAAATTGGAATACAATGTAACCATGTTTGAATCACTGCATCTTCCCGGTGGTGTTCTTATGTATGGCATCCCAGAATTCAGACTTCCTAAGAAAATTGTCTTGCAAGAAGTGGAATATATCAAATCTCTGGGGGTAGATTTCCGTCCTAATGTATTAATCGGAAAAACTTACACTATTGATGAACTTTTCAAGCAGGGTTTCAAGGCGATATTTGTCGCGGTTGGAGCTGGCTTACCACAATTCATGAGAATCCCGGGAGAAAATGCTAACAGAGTATATTCAGCAAATGAATTCTTAACCAGAATGAATCTGATGAAGGCATATAAATTCCCCGAATATGCCACGCCGATAAATATAGGGGAGAAGATCGCCGTAGTTGGCGCGGGAAACGTTGCTTTCGATTGTGCCAGAGTAGCAATGCGACTAGGAAAAGATGTCACCCTGGTTTATCGAAGAAGCGAACAGGAGATGCCGGCAAGAGCCGAAGAAATCGAAAACGCAAGAGAAGAAGGCTTAAAATTTAAATTGCTCACTCAACCGACAGAAATTCTAGTCGATGATAAGGGATTTGTCAACGGGATGAAATGTCTACAGATGCAGCTTGGCGAACCTGATGCCTCGGGCAGGCGTAGACCAATTCCAATTAAAAACTCTGAATTCATACTGGATGTTGATACTGTTATCGTTGCGATAGGACAAAATCCTAACCCTTTGCTTTATAAATCGACACCTAAATTAAAAGTCAACGAAGAAGGCACAATCTGGGTTGATGAAAATTTGATGACATCAATTCCGGGAGTTTTTGCCGGAGGAGATATTATCACCGGAGCCGATACTGTAATTTCTGCCATGGGCGCGGGTAAAAAAGCAGCTGCGGCAATAGATAATTATCTAAAGAAGGTGAAATAAATGGAACGCAATAAAATTACTCTTGAAGATATCAAGAGGCTGAAGCAGAAAAAACAGAAAATTACTATGCTCACAGCTTACGATTTTCCGACAGCTTCATTGATGGACCAAGCCGGCATAGACATGGTTTTGGTGGGCGATTCGGTTGCCAATGTGGTATTGGGTTTAAAATCCACTACCCAAGTCGGGATGGCCGAAATGATTCATCATACCAAAGCAGTCAAACGTGCCATAAAATACGCATTTTTAGTCGGGGATATGCCTTTTGAATCCTACCAAGTCAACCCGGAAGAATCAGTCAAAAATGCTAAGCGTTTTATGGATGAAGGCTGCGATGCGGTAAAGCTTGAGTGGTTTGACAAATGCCCTCAAGTCACGGAGAAAATTATCAAAGCCGGAATTCCGGTTATGGGACACATAGGGCTTACACCACAAACTGCTGATCAGCTCGGCGGATTCAAAGTCCAAGGCAAAGACGCCGAGGCTGCCAAAAGATTAATCCAACAGGCAGAACTCTTGGAAAAATTAGGATGCTTTAGCATTGTTTTAGAATGCGTCCCGGATCTGGTCGCAAAACAAATCACGGAAAAATTAAGAATCCCCACCGTAGGAATCGGTGCTGGAATTTATTGCGATGGCCAAGTATTGGTCACGCATGATCTTCTAGGTCTTTTTGAACGGTTCAAACCAAAATTTGTCAAACAATACATTAATCTTTCACCAAAAATCCTGGAAGCATTCAAACAATATATAGAAGAAGTAGTAAGCGGAAAATTTCCGACCCCGGAACACAGCTTCACGATTAAAAAAGAAGAACTGGATAAAATTTAACCCAATTTTCTAACTTTATGAAACAAAGAATCAATTTAGACAATCTTATCAAAGAGACAAAAATATTCTTTTACCGTAGCCCAGGCCCCGGCGGACAGAGAAAGAATAAAAAAGAAACTGCTGTCAGGGTTCATCATACTCCGACAGGAATTGAGACGATTGCTACCGAGTTTCGTTCGCAGATCGACAACAAAAAACTCGCTCTCCACAGACTGAAGAAGAAATTACTCGAATTAACTAAAAAAAGAAAGAAAAGAATAACAACTATGGTGCCTCAAGGCATCAAAGAAGAGATTTTTAAACAGAAGAAAATACGATCGGAGAAAAAACAACTGAGAAAAAAAATTGAACTTACCGAAGATTACTAACATCAAGAGAAAATTTTAAAAATTTTTCTTGCATTTATCTGAAAACTTGTTATAAATTAAATCAGTAAAGTATTTCTGCTGATTAAAAAGGAATTAAGATCGAAAACAGACTTAAGAAACACGAACCGTTCGGATACGAACTTTTATTAGATTTATATAACTGCAAACCTGGTGTCTGCGATGACCTGGCACTAGGTTATAAATTCCTCGATGAGATTGTCGCCTACCTAGGAATGGAAAAACAAGCCCCACCCAGCATTTTCTTTACCGACGCCTCAAAGTTTCCCGATAAAGCAGGCCTCTCAGGATGGGCTCCTTTAGTTGAAAGCTCGGTTGTTATACATACTTTGTCGGTTAAAAATTACATTTCTGTTGATATATACTGCTGCAAAGAATTCGATACTACCAAAGCCAAGAAATTCGTTAGGAAATTCTTTGAACCGGAAAGAATTGACGAGCGTTTCCTTGAGCGCGGAGTAGATTACAACACCTACAAGAAGTCCCAAAAACAGGAAAATCTACCTGCCTTAAACGAATAGTTAATCTTATCTAAAATAATTCTCCGATTTCAAAACCGTAATTTTATTTCCTTGCAAAAATATATTTTTAGAGTTATAAATTAGTAAAAACGAAGGGAGGAGGAAGATATGGCTCAAGCAAAAGTAGCGAAGCAATTGACTATTACCGCGCCTGACAAAGTTGGGATGCTGGAAGAATTGTCAAATCTCATTACAGCTCAGGGAGTAAATATCGAAGCGATTTGCGCCTACGGAATGGAAGGCAAGGCCGTCTTCTACGTGATTACAAATAACAATGCAAAAGTAAAACAAGCTATATCCTCGAAAGGCTGGCAGCTCAAAGAAACTGATGTAGTAATCGCCGGATTAGAGAATAAGCCTGGGGCATTAAACAAATTGGCTGCCATGATTAAAGCAAAAAATATAAACATAAAATATTGTTACGGAGCGGCATGTAGCTGTTCTTGCCCATGCAGCTTTGTCATCTGTGCAGACAATAACGACGCGTTACTAGCGGCTATAAAATAATTTTCAAGCCGAATTAACCCAAATTTAATCTTGCCTAACCAAGATCAAAAACTATCAAGTTAATTTAATTATTTAAAAACTTGAAATTTGGATTCTTTTAGGTTAGAATAAAAGCCTATGCCACAAGAAAATCTCATGGATAAAATCGTATCACTCTGCAAAAGAAGGGGTTTTGTCTTCCAGTCTTCCGAGATTTATGGCGGACTTTCCAACAGCTGGGATTATGGCCCGCTGGGAGCCGAGCTAAAACGTAATGTCAAAAATGCCTGGTGGAAGTCCGTTGTCCAAGCAAGGGATGATGTGGTCGGTCTCGATGCCGCCATACTCATGCATCCCAAAACCTGGGAAGCATCAGGACACACCCAAAGTTTCTCCGATATATTAGTCGACTGCAAAAAATGCAAAAAAAGATTCCGCAAAGATAAAATTGGAGATACCTGTCCCGATTGCGGCTCCAAAGACTTCACTGAAGGCCGAGCTTTTAACCTTATGCTTAAGACCTATCTAGGGCCAGTTGAAGATGCCAGCGCCTTAAGCTATCTTCGCCCCGAAACCGCCCAGGGTATATTCGTAAATTTTAGCAACGTTCTTAATTCTGCAAGAAAAAAACTCCCCTTTGGAATCGCCCAAATCGGAAAATCTTTCCGTAACGAAGTCACTCCGGGAAATTTCACTTTCCGCACCCGGGAATTCGAACAGATGGAGATAGAATATTTTGTCGAGCCTAAAGACGCCGACAAATTCTACGAATACTGGGTTGAGCAAAGATTCAACTGGTATCTAAACCTCGGACTTAATAAAAATAACTTGAAGAAGCGTGAGCATCAAAAGGATGAACTCGCCCACTATGCCAAGGCCTGCACTGATGTGGAATATAATTTCCCGTTTGGCTGGTCGGAATTGGAAGGCATTGCCAACCGCACCGATTTCGATTTGCGACAACATGCAAAATTCAGCGGCCAGAAATTAACCGTTCCTGATCTAAAAGAAAACGACGGCTATCCTTATATTATCGAACCATCGGGAGGAGTAGATAGAAGCGTCTTGGCATTTCTAGTTGATGCCTATTTTGAAGAAGAAGTCAAAGGCGAGACCCGCGCCGTGCTCAAGCTTCATAGCGATTTAGCTCCGATTAAGGTCGCGGTCCTGCCACTTCTTAAGAAAAATGATAAAATCGTGGAACTCGCACAAAAGATCAAAAGAGATTTGCAGACTTGTTTCGTTACAGTTTATGATGACACTGCGGCGATCGGCAAACTTTATCGCCGGCAGGATGAAGTCGGCACTCCGTTTTGCGTGACAGTCGATGTCCAGTCTCTGGAGGATAAACAAGTTACTGTTCGCGACAGAGATACTATGAAACAAGACAGAATATCAACTGACCAAATAAAAGATTATATCTTTAAAAAACTTTTTAACAAATAGGAAGGGGGATCATCAGTTAGATGTCAAAAAATGTTTACTTCTTTGGCGGCGGCAAAGCAGATGGTAATGAGTCAATGAAAAATCTCTTGGGTGGCAAAGGCGCCAACCTAGCAGAGATGGCAGGACATAAAGATTTACGCCTGCCGGTACCACCGGGTTTCACGATTACCACCGAAGTCTGCACTTATTATTATAAAAATAAAAAGAGTTATCCGAAAGCCTTAAAAGAAGAAGTCAATAAGGCTTTGAAGAAAATCGAAGATTTAATGGATAAAGGATTCGGGGATATAAACAATCCTCTTTTGGTCTCTGTACGTTCAGGCGCTAGAAAATCAATGCCCGGAATGATGGAAACAGTCCTCAATGTCGGGCTAACCACCAAAACCATTCCCGGATTAATTAAGCAAACAAATAATGAGCGTTTTGTTTATGACGCCTATCGCAGATTAATCATGATGTATTCTGACGTCGTCATGGAAAAAGCTGCGGGAATCGAGCCGGAAAATGACGAGATGGGAATCCGCAAGCAGCTTGAACGGATTATGGCTGGAGTCAAAAAAGATAAAAATGCAAAAACCGATACAGATTTAAGCGCTGATGACTTAAAAAGCCTTTGCGATTCATTTAAGAAAAAGGTAAAAGAGGTATTAAAGAAGGATTTCCCCGATGATCCCCATGAACAACTCTGGGGTGGAATCGGCGCGGTTTTTTCTTCTTGGAACGGAAAACGCGCCATAAGCTACCGCCGCATAGAAAATATTCCTGATGAATGGGGTACAGCGGTAACTGTCCAAACCATGGTCTTCGGAAACATGGGGACTGATTCAGCCACCGGTGTTGCCTTTACCAGAAATCCCGGAAACGGCGAAAACAAGTTTTACGGCGAATATCTCATCAATGCTCAAGGCGAGGATGTTGTCGCCGGAATCAGAACTCCAGCTCCCATCAATGAATACGCCAAGAGCGAACACAACAAAGAATTAAAAACCTTGGAAGAAACCATGCCCAAGATTTATAAAGAGCTTTTTGCTATCCAGAACCGCCTGGAAAAACATTACCATGATATGCAGGATATCGAATTTACTATCGAAAAAGGCAAGCTCTTCATGCTGCAATGTCGCGTAGGAAAACGTAATGGTCCGGCAGCTGTAAGAATGGCCATGGATATGATCAAGGAAAAGCTCATCAAGAAAGAAACCGCAGTTATGAGGGTCACACCGGCCCAGCTTGATGAATTGCTGCATCCGATTATTAATCCCAAAGTAGAAGCGACTAAAAAACCCATTGCAAAAGGATTGCCCGCCGGACCGGGCGGCGCCACCGGACAAATCGTTTTCTCTGCCCACGATGCAGTAAATTGGGCCAAGCAAGGCAAAAAGGTAATTCTGGTAAGAGAAGAAACTAATCCCGAAGACGTAGAAGGCATGCGCGCGGCTCAGGCGATTCTCACCGCCAGAGGCGGAATGACTTCACACGCGGCTTTAGTTGCCCGTGGTTGGGGAAAATGCTGTATTGTCGGTTGCGGCGCGCTTCATGTCGATGCTACAAATAAAACTGTTACAGTAGAAAGAGCAACTCTAAAAGAAGGTGATTGGATCACCCTAAACGGCACAAAAGGAAATGTCTACGTAGGAGAACTTCCCATGATGGATGCCAGCGAAGAAAACGACCTTCTATTTTCCTTTTTGAAAGTTTGCGACTCAATACGTAAGTTAAAAATCCGTACTAACGCCGATACGCCTGACGATGCCAGAAAAGCCCGTCAATTCGGCGCAGAAGGCATCGGACTTTTCAGGACCGAACACATGTTTTACGGTAAAGGCGCGGAAGAACCTCTATTTAAACTGCGTAAAATGATTATCTCCAAGACCGAAGCAGAACGCAGGGCCGCTTTAGAAGAATTATTCCCACACGTGAAATCTGATATCAAAGGCACGCTTGAAGCAATGGAAGGACTGCCTGTAACTATCCGATTGCTTGATCCTCCATTGCATGAATTTGTCCCGCATGAAAAGGATAAATTAGAAGCTTTGGCAAAAAGCTTGAATATTTCTATGGAAGATTTGGCAAAGAGAGCCGAAGGCTTACGCGAAAGCAACCCCATGATGGGCCATCGAGGCGTGCGGTTAGGAGTAACTTATCCGGAAGTCACCGAGATGCAGGTACGCGCAATCCTGGAATCGGCTGCTGAATTAATCAAAGCAGGAAAGAAAGTTGAGCCAGAAATCATGGTTCCTGTTGTCTGTACCACCAAAGAATTAACCGACCAGCTAGGGCTCTGTAAAAAAGTCTACAAAGAAGTGCTGGAAAAATACAAATTAAAAGCAATTAAACATTCATTCGGCACCATGATTGAAATACCCAGGGCGGCAATCGTTGCCGATAAGATTGCGGAAATCGCGGAATTTTTCTCATTTGGCACAAATGACTTAACTCAAATGGGATTTGGTTTTTCGCGCGATGATATCGGTGGATTCCTGCCAGATTATCTGAATAAAGGAATCCTGCCAGCTGATCCTTTCCAGACAATCGATCAAGAAGGAATCGGCGAACTTATCAAAATGGGTATTGAGCGAGGAAGAAAAACTCGCAAAGATTTAAAAGTCGGCATCTGTGGCGAGCATGGAGGAGAACCAACATCGGTTGAATTCTGCCATAGAGTCAAAATGAACTACGTTAGTTGTTCGCCTTTTAGAGTGCCCATTGCCCGACTGGCAGCAGCGCAGGCAGTATTGAGAAAATAATATGGCTGAATCGATAAAGACCTATCTTAAAGAAATCAGGCATATTCCTCTTTTGAAACCTCACGAGGAAATTGACCTGGCTAAGCGTATAAAGCGAGGCGATAAACACGCCCGCGCAAAAATGATCAGGTCCAATCTAAGATTGGTCATCAACATCGCCAAGCGTTATATGAATTTTGGCATCCCCTTTATGGATTTGATTGAAGAGGGTAACATCGGCCTGATGCGCGCGGTTGACAAATTCAATCCAAAAAAAGGATTTCGTTTTTCAACTTACGCTGCCTGGTGGATAAAACAAAGCATAACCAGAGCCATTATCGAACAAGGAAAAATTATCCGCATACCAGTCTATATGAGCGAAAATATTTCTAAATGGAAGAAGACAACCGATAAATTGACCACCAAATTAAAACGTAAACCCACCGAACAGGAAGTTGCCAAAAAAATGAAGCTTTCGCTTGAGAAAATCAGGGATATAGACAAATGGACCGCGAAGATGTCCAGTCTAGAGGCACCTATCGGAGAGGATAAAGAAGGACAAGTCAAAGATATTATCGAAGATGAAAGCCTGGCTGCGCCAGACGAAGAACTGGAGACCTTTTTAGACAAAGAAAGAATCCGGGATTTGTTGGGTTTTATGAACAAAAAACAAAGAAAAGTCCTGGATTTAAGATTTGGCCTTAGCAATGGCGAATCGCATACCTTAGCCCAAATCGCCAAGAAGATGGGGGTCTCCCGGGAAAGAGTAAGGCAAATAGAAGAGGTAGCTTTAAGAAAATTGAAGACATTTATCACCCAGCAAGAAAAACAAACCATTGATGAAGAGGAGAAAGATGAATAAGATCTACGCATTGATTATCCCAAGATTCGAAGACATATTTCATTCTTATTTTTCCTGCGAAGTAATTAAAGGCGCCAGTGTCGCGGCCAGCCGCCTAAAAGTCGATCTGTTGGTACATATAACTGAAAGATATTCTCATCAAGACTGGCTTACCAGTTCCTTATTAAACCCGAAGAATATTGACGGAATCCTCTTCGCCGACATTGATAGCGACCTGGTCACATTAAAGAAAGTTATTGCGAAAAAAATCCCTTATATCGTTATGAACAACTTTTTTGAAGAACCGATAAATTGCATCAGCATCGACAATAAAAAAGCGGCTATGGAAGTAGCTGATTATCTGGTTGAGCTTGGACATACCGATATAGCTACAATCGCCGGAGATTTAACCACGCAAGCGGGAAAGCTAAGGCTCGAAGGCTACAAAGAGGCCCTGGATAAAAAAGGAATCAAGATTAAAGATGAGTATGTCGGACCGGGAAATTTCTTAAGGTCTTCTGCGCGGCTGGCAGCGATGAATCTTTTAAAGCTTAAAAATCCGCCTACAGCTATTTTTGCTGCTTCGGATATCATGGCCTTGGAGGTAATAGATGTGGCTAAGTCTTATAATCTAGTAGTGCCTAAAGAATTATCAGTTGTTGGTTTCGATGATAACCCAATCAATGTCTATAGCCCAATCGGCCTGACCACCGTCAGCCAACCGCTAATGGAGATGGGCAGGATTGCCGTAGAAAAATTGGACCAGATAGTCTTGGGAAAACTAAAACCTCCGGTAAAAGTATTCCTGGGAACAAAATTAATCAAGCGCGCCACCTGTGCCAAACCCGAAAGGCAAACCAATGAAAAAATCTGATTTAAAAAATTCTATACGCACCATTCCCGATTTTCCCAAAGCGGGAATTCTATTCAGAGATATTACAACTTTGCTAAAGGACAAAGACGCATTTAAGAAAGCGGTTGACCTTTTAGCAAAGAATTACCGCAAAGAAAATATCGACACAGTTGTGGCTGTTGAATCCAGAGGTTTTATTTTTGGGGCAGCCGTGGCTTATAAGTTAAAGGCTGGTTTTGTCCCAGTAAGAAAGAAGGGGAAGCTACCTTCAAAAACCATCAGCGCAACTTATAATCTCGAATACGGAACCGACACTTTAGAAATGCACGAAGACGCCATCCCTGAGGGCGCCCGCGTTTTAATAATTGATGATTTATTGGCTACTGGCGGCACGGTTAAAGCGGTAACGGAACTCATCAATAAATTAAATGCCAAGATTGTCGGGATAGCTTTTCTGATCGAACTAAAAGACTTAAAAGGCAAAAACAAGCTTAAAGAATATCCCTTGCTCTCAATAGTGAAATTTAAAGAAACAGAAAAATAGGGTTTTGCCCCAGTAGCTCAGCTGGATAGAGCGCAGGTTTCCTAAACCTGGCGTCGGTGGTTCGACTCCGCCCTGGGGCATTTTAAAAAATTCAAAAGGAAAAAGTCAAAAGGCAAAATCATGTATGATCTCCATACTCATTCATTATTAAGTGATGGGGAACTGCTTCCATCGGAACTAGCCAGGAGATACGAAGAAAAGGGCTTCAAAGCCATCGCCATTACTGACCATGTTGATATTTCAAATATCAAAAGAGTGGTCTCCGAAATAGTG
>Ga0116153_10003076_pt1 | contig 12151 bp, 10 predicted proteins | sample AD_UKC028_MetaG_FD_89896 | JGI IMG/M metagenome (GOLD analysis project Ga0116153, IMG submission 89896) | Active sludge microbial communities of municipal wastewater-treating anaerobic digesters from USA - AD_UKC028_MetaG | ecosystem: Engineered > Bioreactor > Anaerobic > Digestate | place: USA... | reverse complement strand
CTCCCAGGGCCAGGCTGAAGAGATTACCAGCATCAGGCTGGTACGTGAGCCTGTAAAAGTCTATAACCTGGAAGTCAATCCCTATCATACCTATATTGCCGGGGGGGTAGTGGTGCATAATAAAAGACAGTATATTCCTAATGATGATATGGGTGGGGATATATAAACCAAACCCCGCATAAAATTAAGCAGCAATAAATTTATGCGGGGTTTTTTATTTTTTACTACAGAGCGCGAGTTTTAATTCTAGATAAGATTTTTGGCTTTGGCGGATTCCATTAAGTAGGGGCTAAAAGAGGTCACTTTATTGCGGCCAGTTTCCTTGGAGTGGTACAGGGCGACATCGGCCGCATTTATTATTTCTTTGCCGGAGAATACATTATCAAGAGGGTAGGAAGCGACTCCGAAACTTACCGTTACCTTGATGTTTCTTGAACCGGCAAATGAATTAGTGGCAATCAGCTGCCTTATTTTCTCGCTGTAAACCACAGCGCCTTCCTTGGGAGTGTGGGTAAGAAGAATACATAGCTCTTCACCGCCGTACCGGAAGACAATATCTGCTTTGCGGGTGTTGGTTTTTAATATTTCCGCGACCTCTTTTAAGATAATATTTCCTGCTTCATGGCCATAGGTATCATTAATCTTTTTAAAATGGTCGATATCCATCATGGCAAGAGAGACATTGACATTGTATCTTTTGGCGCGCTCTATCTCATTATGCAGGCGAAGCGTAAAATATCTATAGGTATATAGCCCAGTCAACTCATCGGTTATGGCCTGGGTTTTTAGGGAAATATTCTGCACAATTAAATCAAAGTATTTATAGATGCTTATTCCTACGTAACTGGCTATGATGAGGGCGGCTGGAGCGAAGTAATCCATGCGGATATTGCGCAGGTATAATAACAGCCCTAATTCCCAGAAAATAATTACCGCGCCTGCGACTTTAAATATAATCCTGGGCTTCCTGGCCCTATAAGTCAAAATGGAAATAGCAATGACAAATACGCAGAGGATTAGAAATTCTATCCACTTAGGCATATAGCTAATGAAGCTATTATTCATAAGCATTAATAATTCATTAGCATTTATTCCAACGCCAGCCATAAGGCCTAAGGGCGTATTATGCACATCGTGGAGTATTTCATTTGTAGGCCCAACGAGGACTATTTTATCTTTAAACATTTCTGGCGGGAATTCGGTTTTCATCATCTGCCAGAAAGGTACGATGTTAAATTCGCTGAATTTTAAGGTAAAATTTAAAGGATAAGTGCCGTTTCTATCGACTGGGATTGAATAATTGCCTAGAGAAACTTGTTTGCCGCTAAATTTTATAGATTCCAGGGGAATGTTTTTATATAAGGCGAAGGTTTTGAGCATCATGGAATAGTCAAACTTCCTATCCTCTCTTGAAAAAAGCACTGCCCTGGAGCGCCGGACGTAGAAATCCACGTCTCTGGGTTTATTGATGAAGCCGTACCCGCGTGAATTCTCAGCGATTTTATTATAGGGCTTCATATATTTGAAATCGTTGGTAAAATATGATGCGGACAATACATTGCCTGCCGCGGCAAATGCCTCGCTCATAATATCATCATCTGCTGGAATGTCGCTTTCTCCGATAAAAGACAGATCGAAAGTTATAACCTTGGGATGGGAAACCGAGATTTTATCTACCAGATAAGCGAACATTATCCTTCGCCAAGGCCATTTTTTATTAAGATATTTGAAGGAGTCATCATCCACCGTAATCACGATGATATTGTCTACGTTTTTCGGCTTTGGGCTGATAAAATGGGCTATCCTAGTCATAGCATCTTGGGCTTTTAGTTTGGGGATAGCGAGGAATTTTATATCGGAAAGTAAAAAGAAATATATAGCACTTGAGATAAGCACTATGGTAAGCGTCTTTGCTAGTTCCGGGTAATTATATGTTAGCCGTCTAAATAAATTCATGTTTTGCTTTATTTTATCATTTGACGGCAGATTTATCAATAAAATATATTTATCATAATCAAGGTTCCTTTCTTTAACAAGATTTGCCTAGGATTCAGGTTATTGATATAATGTCTTAGTGATGAGGCTTTCTAATAAGACAATTATTCTAGGTTTTTTTATTGTTATTTCCGCTAGTTTCATGAGGCAGGTTTTAGATTTTTTTTATGCTTCCATCGGGAAACAGAATACGGTCTTTATGCTTGGGGTATCTTTTATTCTTATCTTTACATTGCTATTCTGGAAGATTTCAATATCCAAGGCGGACATTTATAGAAAATTATTATTTATCATTGTTTTGTCTGCGGGGCTATATTGGAGCTGGTCGCTAAGGATAGTGGCAGAGCGCATACATATTCTTGAATACGGGCTTTTGGGATATTGGGCAGCTGGAGATTTGTTTAAAAGAAAGGCATCCGTTAAGTCCGTCATCCTAGTAATTATTACTATATTTGTATTCGCCTTTTTGGATGAAGGCCTGCAGTATTTTCTGCCCTACCGGGTTTATGACCTGCGGGATATCGTATTTAATCTTACAGGAGGGGTTTGGGGAACCTGTTTATTATGGGTCAAGGAGGGGTGCTAGCTGGTTAAAATTTAACCTTGACAACCAAGCTTGTAAATGGTATATTTTATCAACAATAAAACCTTTAAGCTGGTCCCTGAGAGACTGGCAAGGGAGAAAAAATGAATAATAAAATTATAAATAAACTCAAGAACCCGCTAAAAATAAGCGGGATTTTTTTTGAGCACATAACTTATGGAGCAATATGTTAAATTCTGGCGACATAAGTTATAAGTGCGAAAAAATCCCGCACCTTTCTACTGCGAAGAGTCGCTTCGAAGCAAAAAGGTGCGGGATAAGTTCAACCAGTCAATTTATGTCATTATCATTCCATAAATTGAGGTTTCACTTATGAAAGAAAAAGCTAAGATTCTGGACAAAGCAGGAATAGAAAGGTCGCTTGTGCGCATTGCCCACGAGATAATCGAAAGCAACAAAGGCACCCAAGGCCTTTGTATTATCGGCATAAGGACCAGAGGTGCATTTTTAGCCGAGAGGCTTGCTAGCTGTATTGAGAAGATCGAGAATTCCAAAGTGCCAGTCGGCATTTTAGATATAACCTTATATAGGGATGACCTTTCTTTGATCGCCGAGCAGCCGGTAGTGCATAAAACGCAGATAGATTTCGATATTTCCGATAAAAAGATAATTCTGGTGGATGACGTCCTTTATACCGGAAGAACCGTGCGGGCAGCCATAGATGCGCTCATGGATTTTGGCAGGCCCAAAGAGATACAGCTTGCGGTTTTGGTGGACAGGGGCCATAGGGAGCTTCCCATCCGGGCTGATTTTGCCGGCAAAAATATCCCCACTTCCAAAAACGAGATTATCGAGGTGCGCCTGCAGGAAGAAGACAAGATAGACGAGGTGGTTATCGTTGAGCGAGAATAAAACTGTCTGGACCAAGAAGGATTTATTGGGGCTTTACGAGCTAAGCCAAGAGGAAATCGAGCTCATCCTTGATACCGCTAGTTCTTTCAAAGAGATATCCACCCGCGAGATAAAAAAGGTTCCAGCGCTGCGCGGAAAAACCGTAGTTAACCTGTTTTATGAACCATCCACTCGTACAAGAGTTTCCTTTGAAGTTGCTGCTAAGAGATTATCCGCAGACGTGATTAATATCGCCACCGAAACTTCCAGTGTAAAAAAAGGCGAAACGCTTATTGATACGGGAACAAATATCCAGGCGCTTAAAGCAGATATAATTGTGGTAAGGCATGATTGCTCTGGAGCCCCTGCTATGCTCGCCCGCCACTTGGATATAAGCGTGGTTAATGCTGGCGACGGCTGGCATGAGCACCCTACCCAGGCGCTGTTAGACATTTTTACCTTAAAAGAAAAATCAGGCAAGATTAAAGGACTAAATGTAGTCATTGTTGGCGATATTTCACACTCGCGCGTTGCGCGTTCAAATATTTGGGGCCTAACAAAATTAGGCGCTAAAGTTACAGTTTGCGCGCCGCAGATACTTATACCGGCGGAGATAGAAAAGACCGGCGCCAAAGTCAGCAATGATATAGATGAGGCCTTAAAAAATGCCGATGCAGTCAATGTTTTACGCATGCAGTTTGAGCGCGACGAGAACAAAGCCTTTCCTGGCGGCCTAGAATATTTTAAACAATTCGGCATAACAAAGGAGCGGCTTAAAAAGGCAAAAAAAGATATTATTGTGATGCATCCGGGCCCTTTAAACCGAGGCATTGAAATGGAAAGCGCGGTTGCCGACGGAGAAAATTCTGTGATTTTGGAGCAGGTCACAAACGGTATCGCCGTCAGAATGGCAGTTTTATTTTTGGTGGCACAGGGAAAAGAAAAACCATGAACCCAGCCCTTCCTTTAAGATATTATTTAGGAAGAGTTGGGTATAAATAAGGTAAGAGAGGAAGAGCTGGGTGAAGATCTTAATTAAAAACGGACTTGTAATCGACCCCGCAAATAGTATAAATGACGTTAAGGATGTTTTGGTAGATGGCGGAAAAATATCTAAGGTTGCCAAAGATATTAAAGAGAGCGCTGATACTACAATCGATGCTACCAATAAAGTTGTTATCCCGGGAATCGTAGATATGCACGTGCATTTAAGAGAGCCGGGCAGAGAAGACAAAGAGACAGTCGAAACCGGCACAAAGGCAGCCTTGAAAGGCGGTATCACCTCAGTCTTAGCTATGCCCAATACAGAGCCGGCGATGGACTGCGCCGAAAATATCAAGAAATTAAAAGAGATTATTAAAGATACGGCTCAGGCGAATGTCTTTATTTCTGGAGCTATAACTGTTGGCCGTTTGGGTAAAGAATTAACCGATGCCTTGCGCTTAAAAAAGGAAGGCGCAATAACAATTACCGACGATGGTTCTTCAGTTGAAGACGCAGAGCTTTTCTTAAAGCAGCTAGAAAATTCCGCCAGAGAAAAAATTTTGGTTATCTGCCATTGTGAGGATAAATCACTAGCCAACAAAGGGGTTGTTAATCTGGGAATTATTTCTACCATTCTGGGCTTAAGAGGTTCTCCTCGCGAGGCCGAATATAAAAGAGTAGAACGCGATATTAATTTAGCAGAAAAGGCAGGAGCCGCAATTCATATCGCACATGTGAGCTGTAAGGAATCGGTAGATATTATTTCCAGGGCAAAGAAAAAAGGGATCTCTGTAAGCTGCGAAACAGCGCCTCATTATTTTGCCTTGGATGAAGAAGCGCTTATGGGCTATGACACAAATTTGAAAATTAATCCTCCCTTGCGCACAAAGTCAGATGTAGCAGCAATTAAGCAAGGGCTAAAAGACGGAACCATTGACTGCATCGCCTCAGACCATGCTCCGCATACCGAGAATGAAAAGGAAATTGAGTTTGACCGTGCGGAGTTCGGTAAAATAGGCCTGGAATCTTCTCTGGCAGTAAGCGCAACAGAATTAGTTAAAACTAAAATTTTAACTTGGCCGCAGTTGGTGGAAAAAATGTCGCTTAATCCGGCAAGGATTTTAAAAATAGACAAAGGCACCTTGGGCGCAGGTAAAGACGCGGACATCACCATAATCTCTCCAGATACAGAATTTATAATCAAGCGAGAGGAAATTGTGTCCAAATCCAAGAATTCGCCTTTTATTGGCAAAAAATTTACCTCCAAGGTAGACTATACCATCCTTAGCGGCAAGATAGTCTATACAGGAAAATAGCTGTATATTTTGGGTTATGAAGTTTATCGCCACCAAAGAATTGGGAAGGCTGGCTAAGTGGATGCGCATACTCGGGTTTGATACCGAATATTTTAAGGAAGAAAACTACCCTAAATTAAAAATTATTGCGCTCAGAGACCAGCGCATCATCCTGACACGCAATACGCGCATGTCTCAACCTAAAGGAATCAGGCTCGTGCAGGTCAAACATGACTTCTTGGACGAACAGTTACGCGATATATCCCAAGAAATAGATTTAAAAGCTGAAAAGAATTCGATGTTTTCGCGCTGTACGATTTGTAACGTCGGATTAGAAGCAGTTGAAAAAGAAAACATAAAAGACAAGGTTCCCGAATACGTGTTTAAGACCCAAGATAAATTTCTTCAATGCCCTAATTGCCACAGGATATATTGGTCCGGCACGCATTGGGGAAATGTTGAGAAAATATTGAAGGAGGTAAGTCTATAGAGTTCATTGTGTCTATCGGGTCTTTCGCGTCTAAATTTAGACTCAATAGACTCAATGACGCAATAGACACTATAGACGCTAAATATGCAATTCATCGCCGATTTCCATATCCATTCCAAATACTCGCGCGCAACAAGTAAAGACATGGATGTCAAAAATATCGCCAAGTGGGCAAAGCTTAAAGGCATCCAGCTTATGGGCACAGGAGATTTTACCCACCATCTCTGGCTGGAGGAATTAAAATCTGCTCTTGAGCCGCAGAATAATGGGCTTTTTATGTACAATGGAATCAATTTCATGCTTACCTCGGAAATAAGCAGCATCTATTCCAAAAAAGGCAAAACCTATCGCGTGCATATAATGATTTTTGCGCCATCATTTAAAGTGGTGGATAAGATAAACCAGACGCTTTCGGCTATCGGAAATTTGGCCTCAGATGGAAGGCCAATTTTGGGGTTAGATGTTAAAGAGCTTACGCGCATAGTTATGGATATATCAGCTGATTGTTTTATCGTCCCTGCCCATGTCTGGACACCGTGGTTTAGCGTCTTCGGATCGGCCTCAGGCTTTAATAAAATAGAATATTGTTTTGAAGAGCAAACTAAAAATATTCACTGTCTTGAGACCGGCCTGTCTAGTGACCCAGCGATGAATTGGCGCTGGAGCGCTTTGGATAAATTCAGCCTTATCAGTAATTCGGATTCTCATTCTCCGTCGAAAATCGGCCGCGAGGCCAATGTCTTTGATTGCAAAATTGATTATTACGATATAACCGGCGCCTTAAAGACAAAAGACAAGAAGAAATTCCTCTACACAATTGAATTTTTCCCGGAAGAAGGAAAATATCATTTTGATGGCCACAGAAATTGTGATATCAGATTGTCTCCGAAGGAATCCAAACAAAATAATAATATCTGCCCGAAATGTAAGAGGCCGCTTACCATAGGTGTTATGAACCGCGTAGAGCAGCTATCGGATCGCGAAGAGGGCTTTGTCCCCAAAGATGCTATACCATTTAAGAATTTGATTCCATTAGATGAAATTATCGCCGATGCAAAAGGCGTTGGCAAAAGTTCACAGGCCGTGGAAAAAGAATATCACGCTATTTTAAGCCGTTTTGGGACGGAGTTTAATATTTTGTTAGATGTTGATGATGAGCAGCTTAAAAAATCTATATCGCCGCGCATAGCCGAGGGTATTATTCGAGTACGTAAAGGAAATGTGAAAATCTATCCGGGATATGATGGCGAATACGGCAAGATTCAAATCTTTGATGAAGGCGAAGACTTTAAACAGGAAGAGCAGTTACGTCTTTTTTAAAATTAATATGGATACAAATTCAAAATTAAAAATTCAAAAGGCAAAAATAACGTACGTCAAAAGGCAAAAATTTTTGAATTTTGAATTGTGCTCTTTTTGCATTTTTACTTTTGAATTTTGCATTAACCGGAGATAGCGTGAGAAGTATCATTATTTTTTATTCCTATTCAGGCAATACAGCTGAGGTTGCCAAGACTCTAGCCGAAGAATTAGGCAAGCAAGGAGAAGTAGATACCATCCGTCTTGAAGCTCAGGATGAATCCGGCTCTTTCTTGGGCCAATGCAAGAGAGCATTCTTTAAGAAGAAGGCCCAGATCAAAGATACGGTTTTTGACTTAAACGCATACTCTCTGGTTTGCCTTGGTACGCCAGTCTGGGCATTTGGCATGGCGCCGGCTTTACGCGCCTATATTGAGCGGAGTTTTGGTCTTGAGAATAAAAGCATAGCGCTTTTTACCACCTTTGGTAGCGGCACAGGCAACGATAAATGCCTAAATGAAATGCAGGCGATTCTTGCCCAAAAAGGTGCTAAGGACTTTAAGCGCTTTTCTATCCAGCAGCATAATGTAAAAGACAGGGATTTTGTCATAGAGAAGATTGAGGAAGCTTTGCGCCCGTAGCCTAACGGATAGGGCAACAGCCTCCGGAGCTGTGTGTGCAGGTTCAATTCCTGCCGGGCGCACCATGTCTAAATGGAGCATTCAGCCCACAAAATAGGTAAAAATAGGCTAAAAGTGGAGTATAAATGTCAAAAATAAGGATAATTTCGGTTATAGGTGGTAATAGGTGCTCAGATGAGACAGCTAAAATAGCTCAAGAAATCGGCAAAAACATAGCCAAGTTAGGGCTGATTCTTGCCTGCGGTGGCTTGGGAGGGGTTATGGAGGCTGCAGCTAAGGGGGCTAAGGAAAACGGCGGCGCCACCATTGGTATATTGCCGGGGGAGAGCAAAAAAGATGCCAATCCCTATATTGATATCGCCATACCTACCGGCTTAGGGTTGGCGCGTAACACCCTGGTAGTCAGAATAGCAGATTTGATTATTGCTCTTCCGGGTGAATACGGGACGCTTTCCGAAATCTCCTTTGCCATGATATTCAATAAGATCGTTATTAATTTAAGTAATTGGGATATAGAGGGCACATATAGAGTAAAAACCGTTGAGGAAGCAATAAGACAGTTAAAGAAAGAATTGAGGATTGTTTGAGAACAACGAGGTTCTCGAATTAAGGCAAGGCAGCGTTCAAACTAACAAAATAGGAGGAGTTTAATGCCACGCAGAAATGACATACACAAGATTTTAATCATCGGCTCTGGACCAATTATCATCGGCCAGGCCTGCGAATTCGATTATTCGGGAACCCAGGCCTGCAAGGCCATAAGGGAAGAAGGCTATAAGATAGTTTTGGTTAATTCAAACCCGGCAACCATCATGACTGATCCTGGTATGGCTGATAAAACCTACATCGAGCCATTAACAGTTGATAGCCTGGAGAAAGTTATCGCCAAAGAAAGACCTGATGCACTGCTCCCGAACCTAGGCGGTCAGACAGGGCTTAATCTGGCATCGAGCCTATACAAAGCAGGAGTTTTAAAGAAATATGGCGTTGAGATCATCGGAGTTAAGGCAGATGCCATTGAGCGAGGAGAAGACCGTATCGCTTTTAAAGATACAATGAACAAGCTCGGCATTCCAATGCCAAAATCTGCGCCTTGTTATTCGGTGGAAGAGGCAGAAAAAATCGCTAAGGAATTAGGATATCCGGTTATTTTGCGTCCGGCCTATACTCTTGGAGGCACTGGCGGCGGCATGGCTAAAAATGTTGAAGAATTAAGGACTATTGTTACCAGAGGTTTGTCGGCTAGTATTATACATCAGGTTTTGGTCGAAGAGTCGGTCTTTGGCTGGGAGGAACTAGAACTTGAAGTTGTGCGCGACGCCAAAAATCAATTAATCACCGTCTGCTTTATAGAAAACATTGATGCCATGGGCGTGCACACAGGGGATAGTTTCTGCGCCGCGCCCATGCTTACGGTGCCGGAAGCCTTGCAGAAAAGGATGCAGGATCTTTCCTATAAGATTGTCGAGGCAATCGGAGTTACTGGAGGAACTAATATCCAGTTTGCCCACAATTTAAAGGATGACCGGCTTGTAGTTATCGAAATCAACCCGCGCACCTCTCGTTCTTCGGCGCTGGCCTCCAAAGCCACGGGGTTTCCTATCGCCAGGATTTCTACCAAATTGGCCGTCGGAAAGACTATGGATGAGATTCCTTACTGGAGAAAAGGCACGCTTGAGCAATATGAGCCCTGGGGTGATTATGTGGTTATCAAATTTGCCCGTTGGGCATTTGAGAAATTTCCGCAAGCTAAAGACATATTGGGGACCCAAATGAAGGCGGTCGGCGAAGTCATGAGTATCGGCAAGACTTTCAAAGAGGCATTCCAGAAATCCATCCGCTCTCTTGAAATCGGTAGATATGGATTAGGAGGCGCAAAGAACTTTAAAGAACTCCCCCTTGACGAGCTGAAGAAGAAGCTGCAATATCCTTCTAGCGAAAGAATATTCCTGATGTACGAAGCGCTAAGAAAAGGCATAAGCGTCGATGAGCTTAATAAGATGACTTATCTGCATAAATATTTTATCCAGGAGATGAAGGATCTCGTCGATTACGAGGAGGAGATTTTAAAATACAAATGGAAAGAGTTACCCGAGGGCAAACTTGCTAAAGCTAAAGAATGGGGCTTCTCGGATAAATATTTGGCTAAACTTTTTAATATCAAGGAAAAGGATGTGCGGCAGAGAAGGATTGCAATCGGAAAATACGGCCGTTTTGATGCCGTGCCGGTAAGCGGAGTGGAAAACGCCGCTTATTATTACTCCACTTATGTAGGAGAAGACAAGGTTGGCACAACCAAAAATAAAAAGGTTCTGATTTTGGGAGGTGGCCCGAATAGAATCGGTCAGGGCATTGAGTTTGACTATACCTGTGTACATGCGGCTTTTGCGCTCCGGGATGAAGGCATCGAATCAATTATGATTAACTGCAACCCTGAGACGGTCTCGACAGATTATGATACTTCAAACAAGCTTTATTTTGAGCCACTGACTATTGAAGACGTGCTTACAATTTATGCCAAAGAAAAGCCTGAGGGAGTTATCGTGCAATTTGGTGGGCAAACACCCTTAAATATCGCCCAAGAACTGAAAGATAATGGAGTTAAGATTTTGGGTACATCCACAGAGAGCATCAATTTTGCCGAAGACCGGGAATGTTTCCGCAAGAAAATGATCGAACTAAACATTCCTCAGCCGGAAGGCGCAACAGTTTTTTCTTTAGAAGAAGCTTTGAAGGTAGCCAGAAAAGTCGGTTATCCGCTTATGGTCAGGCCTTCTTATGTTTTAGGCGGACGGGGTATGAAGGTGGTCTATGATGAACAGTCTTTGAAGAAATATGCCCTAGAAGCCATTCAGGTTAGCCCGGATCGTCCAATGCTTATGGATAGATTCTTAGAAGATGCAGTTGAGACTGAAGTCGATGCGCTTTGCGACGGAAAAGAGACGTTTGTCGCAGCAGTCATGGAGCATATAGAACTAGCAGGAGTGCACTCCGGAGATTCTGCTTGCGCCATCCCTCCTCGGACAATAAAGGAAAAACATCTTAAGACGATTGAGAAATATACTGATAAAATCGCCAAGGAATTAAAAGTCGTGGGCCTAACTAATATTCAGTACGCCATCTGCAAAGACAAGGTTTATATTTTGGAAGCAAATCCTCGGGCCTCGCGGACTGTGCCGCTTGTTTCAAAAGTCACCGGAATTCCGCTGGCGCGCATAGCTACCCTGGTAATGCTGGGGAGAAAATTGAAAGAATTCCCTGAACTGAAGAAGAAAAAATTCCCTTGGGTGGGAGTAAAGGAAGCGGTCTTTCCTTTCAATATGTTCCCAGAGGTAGATCCGGTTCTTGGGCCGGAGATGAAGGCTACCGGCGAAGTCATGGGAATTGCCAATTCTTTCGGTTTAGCTTTTTACAAGGCTCAAGAAGCGGCAGGATCAAAACTGCCCATAAAAGGTAATGTCTTGATTACCGTCTCAGACAATGACAAGTCCAAGCTTCCTGTGATTGCCAAGCGTATTGCCAGGCTAGATTTTAATATTTTTGCCACAGAGGGAACAGGGCAATTGCTTAAAAAACATAAAATTCCTTTTACCCAAATAAAAAAGGTGCATGAAGGAAGCCCCAATATTGTCGATGCAATAAAAAGCGATAAAATCAATCTTATAATTAATACGCCAGTGGGGCAGAAGAGTAAATACGATGACAGCTACATCAGGATGCTAGCTATCCAGAGAAAGATACCTTATGTCACTTCTATGGCTGCTGCCCAGGCTACCGTTGAGGGCATTGAGGCTATAACCAAGAAAAAGATTGAGCCAACCTGCCTGCAGGATTATTATAAGATATTCGAAGGCAAGAGATCCAAGGCTAAGTCAAAAAAGAGAAAAAGATAGTGCAGAAAATAAATATAAGGACATCGTCTAGGACCGAGTTCGTTGACATTACCGATAAAATCGAGCAGATTGTCGGAAAAGCAGAGGTAGTTGATGGGGTTTGTATCGTTTTTGTCCCG